>JAABUT010002178.1_pt1 | contig 19614 bp, 19 predicted proteins | sample 5559281 | NCBI WGS metagenome assembly JAABUT01 (sample SAMN10711880, study PRJNA513359) | rock metagenome | isolation source: Antarctica rocks | place: Antarctica: Victoria Land, Ricker Hills nord | collected 2016-01-04
ACTCATACTCGTTGGGCAAGCAGGCATGTTTCCAACTCCTCACGCCGCGACCACGACCACTGCCCCCTATTCTCCTCTATCCAGAATTAGATGCGTTCGCCCTGGGTGTACCGCCAGGACGGTGGCGGGAAGTCGCCACGAAAGTGGCGGGTTCCCCCCTTGCGCCCGCCCCGCCATCGGCGCATGATGGTGGCACGGCGGCACACACTTCGGTCATTGCCAATCACACCGGCGAGCCACGGAGGAAGGATCGCCATGTGTCTACCGCGAGCCCCCGCGCGGATACCCCCTATCTCAGCAGCACGCCGCTCGTCGCAGGGATACGCTACTCTCCCGTTATCCGAGCAGGAAGAGCGGAGGCTGACATGGTCAAGATCATCCCGCCGGGCAGGGGCACCCGCATCCTCTGGCTTGCGCTTGGTCTGCTCGTCCTGGCGCTCGCGTTGCCGACCGCCGCCCTCGGGCTGGGGGCGGCCCCGGTGCCCGGGACGACCACCGCCGGGGCCGCGACACCGACCCTCGACACGCTGGGCCTGACGAAGCAGACCTATGAGGATCGCTACGCCGCCGCCCGCGCCACCGCGCGCGGGCAGGACCACTCGGCGAGCACCCCGCCACCGCACATGCCCACGCACGCGCCGGTCCTCCCCCTACAGCGGATGCAGGCCGGCGATGGGACGATCATCGCGACCGGCCTCGCCCCCTTCCCCGGCTCGGTCTACCGCTTCGAGAACCGCTGGGTCATGGAGACGCCCGCCCGGACGATCATCGTCTACGCCGGAGCCTCGACCACCGATCCCGCGCAAGGGCTCGTGGTCATCGGGAGCAACCCGAGCGGTGTCGACGGGGCCTTCCCCACGCCAACCAAAGCGGGCGCGGTACACGTTGCCGGGGCTGACGGGCAGCGCCTGACCCTCGCGGCGACGGATGGGACGACCTTCGTCTTCGACGTGGCGACGCTAGCCTTCGCTGTGCGGTGAGCGATGGGTGCGCGCGAGGAGGGAGACGGATGCGAAAAGAAATGATCGCCTTGGCGGCGCTCATCGCGCTTTGCCTCGGCACAGTATCGGCGACAGTTGCGACCGCTGTGGGGATCACGCCGAAGGGGAGCATCGCGATGCAGATCTATTGCATCCCCAAGGCCAACTCGGTGCAGGTTTTCAACGACACAGATGAGGAGCTCGACTTGCGGACGTGGACGGTGGCGAGCCTCTATCAGCCCGGCCCTGACGAGCCGATCGTCCTCAACGGCACCATCGCGCCGGGGGGGGCGGCCACCTTCTTCAGCGGCGCGAGCAAGACCCGCGTCCTCATCGGCCATGACATCTTCCAGCCGGGTCAGCCCAGCGAGGGCGCGCGCCTGACCACTCCCTACGGTACCCTCGATGTGCTTTGCTCCGCCGGGCGCGGCACCCTAGCGCTCGGCACCCTTCCCGGCCTGCCCAATACCGGCGGCGGCGCGGCGCGGACACCACGCCTGAGCGTCAGGGCCGTGCTTTTGGTCATCGCGCTCCTCGTGGTCATCGGCGGCTGGCGCGTCAAAATCCGCCATCGGGATGGGCGTATCGCCTGATCACCAAAGCCGTACTCGCAACAACTAGGGCGCCATTCCTCAGATATGGTAGATATAGGAATGGCGCAGGACGCGTGGCGGGCGCTGGGGCCGCCCCCAGACCCAGGGCTTCGCGCGGGCATTTAATTGCTTTGTGGCCACGGTGGTGGCCCGCTCGATCTCCTCGCCATCGGCAAATGTCTGCCCCGCGAACGCCGCGCGCCGGAACATGCGCCACCAGGGCTCGTGGAGGTTGAGCCAGCAGGCCCCGACAGGGATGAAGACGTGCCGTACGCGGGGATTCTCCGCCAGCCACGCCTGAATCGGCGGGCTCTTGTGGCTGCTGAGGTTGTCGCTGATCAAGTAGAGCTCGCCGGTGGGGTTCGCCGCCGCGATCGCTTCGAGTAAGGCGAGATACCCGGCGGTGTTGCGGGACCGCGTCGTTAACGTGATGGCCTGTCCGTCGCGCACGCGCAACGCCCCGTAGACCCAGACTTTCTCGGACCCCCGGCTGTATTCGAGCGGGGCATGGAGCCGATGCCCCGTCGGCGACCAGCCCGACGCCGGGGGGAAGGTGCGCGGGATGACCGGGCCGAGTTCGTCGACGCAGATGGTCGTGGCACCCACCGGCGGGCTGGTGTAGGCCGTCACGACCGCCGTCCTTTTGGGTCGAACTCCGGATCGACACTGGTCGCCCAGGCGCGCGGTTGTCGCCAGCGGACCTGCTCGGCCAGCAAAATACGCCGCAATTGGCTGCGCGCGACGGCGATCCCCGCCCGGACCGCCGCCTCCGTGAGCGTATCGAGGGTCCAGCAGGCGGGCAGCGCCGCATCGGCCGCGTCCAGGCGGTCGCCGTGCGGGACCAACCGGCCGGGCGGGTCGGTGGCGACCAGGCGGATGAGCCGACTCCGCTCGGCCTCGGTGATCCGGCGAGCACGGCCGGGCCGTGCCCCGTCGCGCAGGCCGTCGACCCCGTCGGCGTCGAAACGGGCGAGCCGCGCGCGCACCGTCTTGGGCTGGCAGCCCAGTTCGGCGGCAATATCCGGGACGCGAAGACCATCCCAGCTCAAGGCGACCATCCGCGCCCGCACAATGCAGTCGCGCGGCCCCAGCCGACTGCGCGTGAGGCGGCGAACACGCTCCTCCTCGCGGGCATCCTGCGGCTCGCGGGCCTTGATCAGCTTCGGCATGGCGGCCTCCTCTGTCCTTCCACCTCAGGCCAGAAGTCTACCGCATCTGAGGAACGGCGCACTAGGCCGCGCAGGATGTCCCAGGGCACATGACACCGTCGGTGGGGAATGACCCCGCTGCGGGGCTCTGGGGGCGTCTGCGCGCGTGGTGGGGTAAGGACGGGGAACGATGAATAAGAATGCAGCCGTCGCGTTCGGGGTGCTCGGGGTGGCCGTGCTGCTCGGCCTGCTCTAGATCTTCCGCGCTGTGCACTACAGCGGGTATGAGACGGGCGGTAGGTCAAGGTACGGCAAGCAGGGTAAGCGTGTGTTGAGAGGGCGAGCGGGTAGGGTCACCGCTCGCCCTCTTAAGCTACCGACTGATCGTGACGACCAGCTGCGCCACCGCAACCAGGAACAATGCGACCGTGAAGAGGAGGATAGCGAACTCGATGCTCATCGCTGACAAGCTCCTTCCTTGAACGCCCGAGGCACAACGCACTCAGGCCGATGCCGGGGACGATCCCCGCAGCGCTCTCGCTGACGGGGGCGGTCTACACGAGCCGAGTCGATCACGACACTCTCTCGGTCTGCTTGAACACTGCACGCCGATCCCGAAGCGATGCAGCGTCTACTCCACAACTAGACAGCGCACGGATAGACAGGCAAGCGGCAGCGTTTCGTATGAATACTTCCGTACCTATCAGGCCGAGCAACAGCACATACGGTGTCCTCCGCAACAGGAACACCCCGCCTGGTCGAAGTCGAGCGGGGTGCTATTCAATCCGGCGCTGTTGTAGGCGCGCCTCTCTCTCCACACGACGGAAGCGGCCTACTCTCGAGCTACGATCGATACCATGATGGTTAAAAGAGATGGGGTCGTCGATCGCGACAGCCGGTTTTCCCTGCAATCATGCGGTTTTCCACGTGCCGACCGCTGGCGTTTTTGCACCCCTTATTCCCCCGCGCTTGAGTGCGTGTAATTTGTGTATTACGCGGCGGCCGGCGGCCGAATCGGGCGCGCGTAAGGGCGGCGTAAGGTCACCCCCCGCCCATCACGCGCCGCGCAACCGGTTGCGCAGGCGCTTCCAGAGGGGCGGCGTGGGCGTGGGCGGTGGAGGACGGTCCAGATCGTCAATGGCCTGGTCTACCTCATCGTCCGATAGATATATGTGGCCACTCACCCCGAGCGCTTCCCGTCGTTTCAGTACGTGGGCGGTCGCCCTCCTCCGTCGTTCGCCTCGCACACGCCGTTGCTCCGCCACCTCCGCCACCTCTGCCTCGGCCCGGCGACGCAGTTCGGCGATCGTCTCATCCTGAGCGGCGAGCGCTTCATCCTTGGCAAGAAGTTGGGATTGCTGCCCTACCTGGCGCTCCCGCAGCTGACCGACCTCCACCGCGAGCGCCTCGTTACGCCGGGCCATATCGTTGAGCTGGTCGGCAAGCCCGCGCAACTCCTCGACCATCGTCACCAGCGGCACGAGCGCGACCTCGGCAGTCGCCTCACCAGCGACACGATAGACCGCCTCGATCGGCTGGGCATTTCCGGGGCCTTCCGGGGAACTTCCGGGGGCTGCCCTTGACGCTTCCGGGGAGTTCCGGGGCTCGCGTGCCTCGGCTTCCATCGCCACAAGGACGGCATCCTCGGCCACGCGAACAGGGCGAGTGCCGCGTAAGGGGAGATCGTGGCGTTTCACCCAGTCTCGTGCTGCACGCTCGCTCAGGCTCAGGAGCGTGGCAACTTCGGGCATGGTGAGCCATTGGCTTCCGGGGGCTTCCGGGCCAACTTCCGGGGGGACTTCCGGGGACTTCCGGGGCTGTTCGTCATCCATCGGCGCAGCATAGCAGCACCCACGGTACGCTACAATGTGCGCAGCGATGACAGGTGGCAATAGGGTAGGGGAACGGCCATGCGACGCGGGATCCTGCTGGCGCTGATCGTCGGGGCGCTGCTGACTGGATGCGCCAAGTCTGCAACGCCGACAGCGGTGTCGATCCCCGAGCCTGGCGGCGCACCGGCCGCCCCAACCCGTACACCGACAGCTTTCGCGACACGTGCGCCGAGCCCGCCCACTGCCACCACGATGCCAAACGAGAGCCCGGGCTATCCTACCGCGAGCATCGCGGCCCCACTCCGTCTGGCAACGAACGAGGTTACGCAGCGCGCGACGCCCCGCGCCGTCCCCTCAGTCGACTATGTCCTGCCGCCGACACCCAGCCACGCAGCGTTCACGCGCTACACCCCGGACGATGTGGCGCGCGTCCTGACGCCGCTCGGCGCGAGCAACTTCGTCTTCACCCCGCGCGACCCGCAGAGCCCGGCCCCGAACACCGCGATCGATCAGCGCACCTTCACCATCCCCAGCGTCGCCCCGCGCGGCGGGCAGGCGCTCTTCTTCGACTCGGCGGCCGACGTGGCGGGGATGGTCGCCTACTTCACCCGCTTCCCCGACCTCGCGCCCTACGTCTACGCGAAGGGGAACGTCGTGCTCCAGCTCAACAGCGGGGTGGCGAAGGTCGAGGCTGAGCGCTATCGGGTCGCGCTGGAGAGCCTGCCGTAGACCGCCGCCTCAGTTGATCGCCGTTTAGTTTTGGGCGCTATGCTACGTGTAGATTTCGGCTTAGAATTGGGTCTGCGGCGGAGTTGGTGCTCGCCCCCCGGCCTCCCTTCGGCGATACTCGCCCCTGACCGCCATCAATCTGCCGCGTCGCCCTGTAACCGGCCAATGCGCCGGGGGGCGCAGTGGCGGCCAATTCAGCATGCCCCCAGCAACGGTTGACGGTTATGGACGGCGCGGGGAATGGCTTGGCCACGCCAACATCGCTGCTGATCCTTCCATATGGTAGGCCGACTATCGCGTGGCCTGGGCCGTCGTTTCCAGGTACCGACGCCATCCAGCAGCGTGTCAGCCCGCCAGGAGGAAGCGCTGGCGTAGGAAAGCAAAGCCCGCCCGCCCGAACATCGCCCGCTTGACCAGCTTCAGCCGATTGACCTGACCCTCGACTTGGCCGGAACTCCAGGCGTAGTCGAGCGCCGCCTGCACCGCCGCCTCGTCGCGGCGCAGCCCTTCGGCGAAGCCGCAGAGCGCCGCCACCTCGCTCGCCTCCGCTGCGCGTAGCCATGGCACGAGGGCCGCGCCGTCGCGCTCGCGCACCAGGCGCGCGAACTCCAGCGCCAGCGTCCGTGCCTCGGTCAGTGCCGGCTGGGCGGCGAGCAGCGCCGCCAGGGAGGTGCGCTGATGGTCGGTCAGATCCTCGTCGCGGTGACCGAGCCACCACGCTATTTGCCGCGGCGAGCAGCGGCGGGCGGCGGGTTCGAGCGGCCCCAAGTGCCGCGGGCGCCGCCCGGTGCGGGCGGGGCCGTCCCGCCAGGGGGCGACCGCGACCGCGACCCGCTGGTACGCCCCGGGGAAGCCGCGCTCGCGCAGCTCCTGCCAGAGGACCGTCACCCGCCGCTCCCCCGCCGCCCAGCGTTCCCGCAGGTACGGCAGGAACGGGTCGATGCCCCGGCGACGACCGTGGCGCGGGGCGGGCTGCGGGCACACGGGCGCGGCGACATACTTGCGGACCGTCGCGCGATGCAGCCCGAGCGTGTTCGCGATCTGGCGATACCCCAGCCCCTGCGCGCGCAGCCGCTGCACCTCCCGATAGCGCTCCTCGCGCCGCGCCTGCCGCGCCTGGCGATCCTGCTCGTGGGCGGACGCCGCCAGCGCTGGAGCCGACTCCGTCGGCGGTGGCGCGGCCACCGGCACCGTCGGCAGGGGCGCGCGTTGGGCCATGACCGCGCGCTCCAAGGCCGCACCGAGGTTCGCCAACAAGTGCCAGCGATCCGCAACCTGGACGGCGTCCGGCGCGCCCTGCCGCGCCCCGTCGGCGTAGGCGCCGCCGCGATCCCGGCAGATCACCGCGACGTCCGGATGCGCCGCCAACCAGGCCGCGAAGGTCGCCGCGCTGCGATCGGGCAGCAGGTCGGCTGCGTCAGAAATGGGACGAGGGACGTTGTTGCCGGGTGTCGCGGGCAGCGTGAAACCGGACCCGCCGCAGGTCAGGCGGCGGCCATCTCGGCCATGACTGCCGCCCACCGACCCTGGACCCGCTGCCGTCGCATCGCGAGCGAGAGCGGCTCGCCCGACCGGCCCTGGGCGCGGAAGTACTGGCGCTGCTCCTCGAAGGCGGAGCAGAAGCGCGCGGCGGACACGAAGCTTCCGAACCCGCGCATCGGGTAGTACCGTTGTTTGATGGCGCGGTGATCTTGCTCGATGCGGTTGTTCTTGTAACGACTGCATCGGTGGGCGGCCGCCGGACCGAGCGACTCGCGGATGGCGCGCGGGTAGGCGTCGTGCCCGTCCGTCGTCACCTGCTCCGGCGCGTGACCGGTGGCCTCCAGGGCGTGCGTGAAGAATCGTTGGGCGGCGGCCATGTCGCGTTTCTCGCTCAGCAGCGCCTCGACGAGATTGCCCTCCGATCGGTGGCGCGGTAGCGGTAGCACCAGCGCCCGTCGACCTTGACGTAGGTCTCGTCCGCATGCCACTTGGTGCCCGCCGTGCCCCGCCGCTTGGCCCGCAGCCGGGTCGTCAGGAGTGGGGCGAAGCGCGCCTCCCAGTCCCGGACCGCCTCGTGGCTGAAGACGAGTCCGCGCGCGAGGAACATCTCCGCGAGGTCCCGCAGACTCAGCTTGTAGCGCCGCCGCCAGAGCACAACGAGCAGGACCACGTCGGTCGGGTACTGCAGGTGGTTGTACGGCGTGCCGGTCCGCGCGTTGCAGATTCGCCGACAGGTGCCACAGCGGAATGTGCGCGAGCCGCGCGGTGCGGCGCGGCTGCGCGGTGGTCGCGGTCGCGGCACCGTGGGGACAGGGCACCGGCTCCTCCTGCACGCACCACTGTATGCCGCGACGCTACCAGATCGCCGCCGACCACGTCAGGCCCTCGTCCGAATTCTGACGCATCCCGCCGTGCGCCCCGACGGCGGCGCGCTACGAGGCGTCCGGCGACCGTTGGCAGGCGCTCGACCCGCCGCCGTTCCCGCCGCTGGTCGCCACGCCGCTGCCCGACGGGCGGGCGCTCCTCGTCGGCCGGCGCGATGCGGCGACCTACGGCGCGGCGGGCGGTACCTGCTTCGCCGAGACCGGCTCCTGCATCCAGGGGCGCTTCCTCGCCTACTGGACGGCGAATGGTGGCCTCGTGCGCAATGGTTACCCGCTGACCCCGGAGCGCCGCGAGGTACTGGAGGAAGGGTAGGAATACACCGTCCAATATTTCGAGCGTGTCCGGATGGAGCTGCACCTGGAGAACGCCGCCCCCTACGACGTGCTCCTCGGCCAGTTCGGGCGGCGCGTTCTCGGCGGCGACTACCTGGGCAACGCCGGCGCCTACGAGGGCGCGATCGCCCCGGTCGCGCCGAGCGGGCAGGGCCGCTTCTTCCCGGAGACCGGCCACAACATGGGCGGGCGCTTCCTCGCCTACTGGGAGCAGCACGACGGGCTGGCCCAGTTCGGCTACCCGATCACCGACGAGCGCACCGATGGCCTGGCGGACGGCAGCCCGAGCGGGCACCTCTACACGACGCAGTACTTCGAGCGGGCGCGCCTCGAGTACCACCCGGAGCACGCCGGGACGCCCTACGAGGTGCTGCTCGGCCAGTTCGGGCGGCGCATACTGGCCGATAACGCGCTCCTCGCCGGGCCGTTCCGCGCCCTCTACCTCACCGACGAGGCGCTGCAGACCTTCGAGCGCGGGCGGATGTACTACGCCACCCGCCAGGCACCGGACTATGTGGGCGCGCCGATCATCTACGTCCTCTGCGGCACCCCGGAGCGCGGGACGATCCCGGTCGGGCACACCGCGCCCTTCTACCGCGACACCTGGGCGGAGGGTCAGGATCCGAGCGGCGGCCCCGCCCCGGTGCCGGGCCGCTTCTTCCCGCGACGGGGGTTCGGCAAGGTCTGGCGCGAGAACCCGGATGTGCAGCAGTGCCTCGGCTACGCCACCAGCGCCGTCGAAACCGCGTTCCCGATCGCCGTGCAGCAGTTCGCCGGCGGGGTGCTCCTGCTGAGCGACACGCCGGAGGGGCGTTTCATCTACGCCATCCATACCTTCGCGCGCTGCAATGGGTGCGCCGACGAGGGCAACTACGAGCGCTTCGCGGTACCGGCACCCTGACGCCCAGCGTGTGGCGGTGGTAGTGTCGTGAGGCAGATCAAGGCGCTGGCGAGGTCGAGGAAGGCCTGGTGCAGGTCCTCGGGGCGTTCGTCGCGGATCGCCAGGCGGCGGTAGCGGGCCAGCCACGCGAATGTGCGCCCCACCACCCACCGCCACCGGCCCAGCCGCGTCTTGTCCTCGACGCCCCTGCGGGCGATGCGGGCCGTGATCCCACGCCGATGCGGGTACTGGGGGCGGTGCCGCGCGTCATACCCCTTGTCGGCGTGCAGTTTCCCTGGGCGTCGTCGCGGCTGCCCGCGCGGCCCCCGGATCGGCGGGATGACCCCGACGGCCGCCGCGAAGCCAGTCGCGTTGGGGCGCTCCGCACCGGTCAGGCCGGCAGCCAGCGGTAGCCCCTGACGATCGACGGCGAGGTGACGTTTGGTGCCCGGCTTGCCTCGATCGGTCGGGTTCGGCCCCACCGCGTCGCCCCTTTTTTCGCGCGCAGGCTGGCGCTATCGACCGCGACGCGCGACCAGTCGAGCACGCCGAGCGCGCCAAGACCGTCGAGGATCGCCCGATTCAGCGCCTGCCAGACCCCAGCCGCCTGCCAGTCGTGGTGCCGCCGCCTGCAGGTGCTGCCGCTGCCACACCCGAGCCCATGCGGCAGCGCGTTCCAGCCGCTGCCGGTCTTGCGCACGAGGATAATGCCGCATAACGCCCGGCGGTCAGCCCGCCACGGTCGCCCACCTCGGCGGTGTGGCGGATGGGGCGCGAGCAGCGGTGCCACGAGCGCCCACAAATCGTCGGGAACCAGCGTTTCTCTATTTATAGCTGGTAAACGGCGCACCCCGCGCGCTGGTTATGCAATGAGTAGTTAGGGGTGGGAGGATCAAGTTGTCATATCCTGCACGACGTGCGCTCCCGTACATTCTTGATGCATCCATGCATCCATGCATCAGCATCTTGACACCGGTACATCCGCATGGCACACTAGCCGCACGATGTACGTACAGGAGGTCGCGCCATGCCGGCTGGAGAAATGTCACAGGGGGATGAGGCACAGCGAGCGGGGGGTGAGGAAAAATTTCGCACCACGGTAACGCTCACCGAGCAGGAACTCACGTCGCTCGACGAGTTACGGAGTCACTTCCGGCGCGTGGAGAAACGCAAGGTGGACCAGTCGCAGCTCATCCGTGAGGCGATTCAGTTTTACCATGGTGATATTTTATCGCGCGATTGATCGGGACTGCGACGTATCTGAGGGGGCGGGCGGTGCCGGTGCCCGGCCAAGGGGGAATGATGACTGACCCGGTGACGCTCGCGGTGGCCAATGCTAAAGGCGGTTGCGCGAAGACTACCTCGGTGCTCCATCTTGCGGTGGCATTCGCGGAGCGCGGCCTCGACGTCCTGGCCGTGGACGTGGATCCGCAGGGGACGCTGACGCGCCAGCTCGGGATCACCATCCGTGGGCGGGCGAGCGTGAAGGAGGTCCTCCTCGACGGGTTACCGCTCGCGGATGCGGTGGTGCTCGCCCGTCCCCAGCTCGCCGTCCTCGGGGCCGACCTGCGCCTCGCGTCGGCGGACCTCGATTTGGCCACCGCCGTCGGCGGGGACACGCGGCTACGCCGCGCCCTGCGCAAGGCGCCGTATGATCTGATCCTGATCGACTGCCCGCCCGCGATCGGCAAGCTCACCGTTAACGCGCTGGTGGCCGCGGACGCCTTCCTCGTTCCGCTCGAGCCCTCCCAATATTCCCTCGAGGGGCTCGACATGCTCCAGCCGACCGTGCGCGCCGTCCGCGATAATTACAGCCCCGATCTGGAGTTTCTCGGCCCGGTCCTCGTGATGGCCGAGCCGCGTACCACGGTCACCAAGGTGGTGCGCGAGCAGCTCGAGCACGACTGGCACGAGCGCTTCTTCAGGACCATGATCCGCAAGAGTCAGCGCACGAAAGAGGTGGCCTTCACGCGCGACACGCTCTTCGACGGGGGCGAAACCACCACCACCGGCAGCGACTATCTCGCCCTGGCGACCGAGATCGGCGCGCGCCTCAAGCTGCCGCTGGCGACAGCCGCCGTCGGGGGTCGGGCATGAAGAAGAATCTGCGCGCCGCACTCGCCGAGCGTGGTGTCGAGCGGGCCACCTTCGATGCCGCGCCGATCCTCGCTCGCCCGGGCGAGCGCGCGATGCCCGGCGCCCTCATGGTGGAGCGTCGCCGCCTCCAGCCCGATCCCGAGCAGCCGCGCAAGCAGTTCGACGAGGCGAAACTCGAGGATCTGGCGCAGTCACTCCGCCAGGTCGGCATCCTCCAGCCGCTGCGCGTCCGCCCCGGCGACGAAGGCACGTACTGGATCGTCAACGGCGAACGCCGCTGGCGCGCCGCCGCGCTCGCCGACGTCAACGAGTTGCCCGTGGTCGTGCGAGACTCCCCGGCCGATCAGCTAGCGTTCGAGATGCTTGTGGAGAACCTGCAACGCGAGAACTTGACCGATGAGGAAGAGGCCGGGGCCTACCGCATCCTGATCGGCCAGGGATATACCGTCGAGCGGATCGCCGAGCGCCTTGGGGTGAGCAAGTCGCGCGTGAGCCGGAACCATCGCGTCTTCAGCGCCGAGAACCTGGCCGAGGCGGTGGCCACCGGCCGCATCACCAAGAGCCATGCCCACGAACTGCTAGTGGTGCCGCTCGAGTTCCAGGCCCCGCTCGTCGCGCAGATCGCGGATGCGCGCGAGGCGGGCAATGTCGTGCCGGTGACCGCACTCAGGACGATCGTGGCCGATGTTCATGACGCGCTCGATAAAGGCGAGGCGCAAGAGAGCATTATGGAAAGTGTTGCGAGTCGCAACACTTTCCACCGCGAAGAGACGGTTGTGCGGGAGCATGTCCGGCGTCGCCCGGTCGATCGCGCGCTCGATGACGTCATCGCCCACCTCGCGGCGCTGCTGGATGACCACCCGAACGCGGTCCCGGGCGGCGAACGGGTCGCACACTTCGAGGCCCTCATCGAGCGCTACCGGGCGTGGGTCGCGCGGAACGGGATTGTCGAGTGAGCGCGTACCATGATCATCAAGGGTGCGGACGGCACGTGGGTGGCCCGGCGTGACGGGGCCGGGATCGCCCGCACCGCTCGACGGGTACGACCAACTCCTCGGCGACGTGCGCCAGATTCTCGCTGCGGCGCGCGATCGCGCCTACCAAGCCATCGACAACCTGCGCGTGCAGGCCTACTGGCAGGTGGGCGAGCGCATCGTCCGCGAGGAACTGCGCCAAGGGGGCAGGGCGGACTACGGCGAGCGCATCGTCGCGCGCCTGGCCGCCGATCTCGGCTTCGGACGCAGCGACATGTACCGGATCGTGCGCTTCTACCGCGCCTATCCAGTGATGACCGCCCTCGATCAGCGCCTCAGCTGGACGCATTACACCGTTCTCATTGATGTCACCGATACCGCCGCCCGCCGCTTCTACGAGGGCTGGTCCATCCGCGAGACATGGAGCGTGCGCGAGCTACGCGCGCAAATCCGCGACGACCGCTACTCCCGCAGCCTCGCGGCGCCGGATGGCGCGGCCGTCCCCGCCCGGGTCGCCCCGGCGAGCCGCCCGACCGAGGTCTTCCGCGCACTCTACGATGTGGCACTGCCCGGGCTACCATCGGACTTCTCCGAGGCGCAGCTGGAGCGCGCGCTGCGCGCCGACTTCGAGCGTTTCTTGTCCGAACTCGGTCCAGATTTTTATCTACGCGGCACTCAGCAGCAGCTCGTCATCGACGGCAGCTACCACGCGGTCGATCTCGAACTCTACCACCGGGGCATCCCCTGCATCGTCCTGGTCGATCTCAAGGTTGGGGCGTTCGAGGATCGCTATATCGGACAAATGAACAAGTACGTCAATTATTACCGGGAGCGTGTGGCGACTTATCCCTGGGAGAAACCGGCGATCGGCCTGATCATCTGCGCCAGCGTGGGTCGCGAGGAGGTGCGCTACGCGCTTGGCGGCCTCGAGGAGAAGATCTTCGTCGCGGAGTATCGCCGCAAGCTCCCGAGCGAGGCGGAGATCGGCGACAAACTCGGGCAGCCGCGTGGTCACCCCGCCCCGCGCCGCACGCGCGACGAGCACCGGTAGGGGCTGGTGGGATTGTGCCATCGGCGATGGCACAATCCCACCAGCGATGCTGCGGACGGCGCAGGTTACCGCAGACCCGGCACGAAGATGCGCCGGACAGCGGCGCGCCCCAGGTGGCACAATAGGGCTGCTGTACGTACGACTGCCAACGCGGTGATCGTCGTACCGCAGCGGTGCGTCATCGGTGATGGGCAGCGACATGGCGGGGCGTGTCACCCCGCAGAACACCATTCGCGCCGCTAGCGGCGCGGGACGTTATGGTAACTGTTGCGAGTCGCAACACGACGCGCACGGGAGAGGCGGAAAAGTGAACAACGCGACACCCATCCTCCCGCACTTTAATCCGGCGCTGTGGGTCGAGCAGGCGACGCGCCGTATCGACCTCGCCGAGGGGAGCAAAATCCTCTTCGCGGCACTGACGGAGCGTGCGATCTGGGAGGTCGGGGTCGATCGCGACGCCCGTCATCGCGAGGTCCTCCGCGGGCTGGCCGACACGCTGCGTTCAGAGACGCCGTTGTTCGCACTCACGGCCGCGCTCGTCGCGCCCTGGCTGCTCGTCGCGCTCGGGCACGAGGACGGCGACGGGAACGAGGAAGGACAAGAGATCGAGATCGAGGAACGCCTCGTCGCACTGCTCCACCACCACTACGGCGCGGCATCCCAGCAGGATTACGATCCCTGGATGGGACTGGCCGAGTGGCTCTGGTCCCACCAGAATGCCTGGGCGGTGGCGGCGATGCAACGTGAACTCGGTCGTGACACCGTGCGCGCCCTCCCCGATCGCGACTACCGCCAGCTCATCGCCGACTACGTATCCCGGAGCGACGCGACCGAAGTCCGCGACCGAGCGAGCCAGCTGCTCATCACCTATGCGCAGGAATTGGCCAAGGTCGTGGTCGACGCGCTCGACCTCGCCACGCTCACCCCCGCCCGGCGTCGCCTCCTGCTCGGGCGGACCCAGCTCCGCGACCCGGCCGCACTCCTGCCGCCCGTGGCGTCGCCCCCACCTGCGGTGCGCGGGATCGTCGCGCCGTTCCCACAGGATAACCACCTCATGGTGGTCGGTGCCGACCATTACCATGCCCTGCGCGAGGCGATCTACAAGAACACATTCCGCCGCGTCGACGGGCAGCCGTGGCCGACTGCCCCGCTCGAGACGAGCGACGGTCTCGGCGAGGCCCAGCTGCGCCCCCCGGCCGCAGACGGCCGGGCGAGCCTCCCGCAGGAGCAGCTCGATCTCTGGGCGGAGGCGATGTGGCGGCAACGGGAGGAGCTCTCGGACCTGGACGCCGATGTCCTGGACGAGCTCTGCGCCCTCTTCCTGTACCAGGCGCGGACGATCAACGATCGCGCGGTCGCGGATATCGACGGGTTACTCGCCATGCGCGGTATCCGGGCGCGCCATCGCGGCAACGGGAAACGCGGCGGGTATGAGCCCGAGCAACGCGCCGAGATGCAACGCGCCGTCAACCGCATCCAGAATATCTGGATCAACATCGCCACCGAGCGCGATCCGAGCACGCCCGAGACGGTGCGCGTATTCCAGAGCCGCCTCTTCACCATGACCGAGCGCGTCGGACAGCTCAACCTGGGGGGCGATCTCGATATCGATCGGTTCGTCTACCGACCGGGGGATCTCTTCGCCACCTATCTCCTGGGACCCGGCGCGAAGACCACCCTCCTCTCCGCCCGGGCCTTGAAGTACGACCCGTACCGCCAGCAGCTCGAGAAGCGTCTGGCGCGTTTTCTCAGCTGGCAATGGACGGCCCAGGGAGCGGATACCGGGCTCAGGCGCGATCGACGCACGGATCGCTGGCGTGCGTTCCAGGTCGGGACCCTGCTCGATGCGGCCGCCAAACGGATCGATCGTTCGCGCCCGGCGGTGACGCGGGAACGCCTGGAACACTGCCTCGACACGCTGCTGGCGGACGACGTGATCGCCGCCTGGCAGTACGAAGCCTGGGATGAGGAGTTGTCGCGGCGGCACGGCTGGGCGGATACCTGGCGTGCGAGTACCGTGCTGATCGCGCCGCCTGCGGCGGTGATCGCCCAGGTCGCGCAACGAGCGGCGCGCGTGGCGCTCCCGGGCGACAGCCTCGCCCCGATCGACGACGACCTCGCCACAACCCTCAAGACCCAGCGGCTCGCGCTCGGCCTCAATCAGCGCGAGGCCGCCGCCGCCCTGGGGATCTCCCAGGGCCATTACAGCAAGATGGAACGCGGCGCACTCGCCGACCATACCCCCACCCCGGCCTTCCGCGAACGCCTCGCCACGTGGCTCGCCGAGCGCACCGCCTGAACATCCCGCCATTTTATGCATTGATGCATAAAATGGCGGGTTATCGACGCGGAATGCCCCCGCCGATGCATCGATGCATAAAATGGCGGGTTATCGACGCGGAATGCCCCCGCCGATGCATCGATGCATAAAATGGCGGGTTATCGGCGCGGAAACGCGGCAGTGCCCCGCGCATGCATGCATATCGTGGCGGGTTATACGCGCACGAACGCGACTTTTCAGTCGGGCCTACGATGCATATCGCGGCGGGTTATCGCGCCGGAAGTGGCGGGTTATCGGCGCATAGCTGTCGCCGAGGGTGCGCAATGATCGTTGTGGCGGCGCGAGATACGGTGAGCGGGTGCCGCGTCGGCCGATGCATCACCGCCGCAGCACCCGCAACGCGCCACACCGCCGTGCCGCCGAAACACGATCGTACAATGATGGCGGGTGTACCCGGTGCGGCATCGCAACGCCGGAATGGCATAGAGAAGACACGGGAAGGCGCGTAAGCGGTGGGCGAGGCGAACGGGGGAAGACCAACACGATCGTTCGCACGCCGCCGCCCTGCGTGTGCGCGCCTCGCGCATACCGCGAGGGCACGATCGCGATGACGACCTTGCCGCCGCTCCCGGCCAGCAATATCCTCATCGGTGGGCGCACCCTCCTGTTGCTCCCGACATTGGTGGCGCTGGTAGGCCTCAACGAGGCGATCGTGCTGCAGCAGGTGAGATATCGACTGGGCGATGATCTCCGCCCGCAGGTGCGCGACGGCCGTCGCTGGGCACGTGACCCACTCGACCGCTGGCGGGAGCGGGACTTCCCCTTCTGGGAGATCGACACCGTCCGCCGCGCTTTTCAATCGCTCGAGCAGCGCGGCCTGTTGCGGGCAGAGCAATTCGACAAACACCTGCGCGATCGGACGAAGTGGTACACGATCGATTTCGAGGCACTCGCCCAACGGGAGCGCGAACACCACGCCGCGCGTCGAGGATCGCCACCGCCGCGCGTCCGGGCAGCGAAGGTTCCTGATGCGCAGCAACGGGAGCAGGGCACGCCGGAAGAGCCCCTGCCGGTCCTCCCGGCCAGCGATCTCCTCATCGATGAACCGCCGCTGGTGATCGTCGTGCGCCTCGCTGTCGTGGTCGGCCTGGATGAGGCGCTCCTGCTCCAGCAGATCCGCTACTGGCTGGCCGACGAACGCCGACCCCATGTACGCGACGGCCAGCGTTGGGTCAGCCCGCGCGAGGTCGACCTCTTCGCACCGCTCGCATTCCGCTCCCATAAGACCATCGCCCGGGCCCTGCGCAGCCTCGAGGGACGGGGCCTCCTCCATTCATCCGAGCGCTACAACCGCCTGCCCGGCGATCGGACCAAGTGGTACACCATCGACTTCGAACGCGTCGCGACGCTTTCCACCACGCCGGAAGGACAAAATGCCACTATCAAGCGGGACAAAACGCCATCATCCAATGAGACAGAAAGCACAGAACCAGCGAGACAAAATCCTGATACCCTCGAAGACCAATTGCCGGTATCCAGCGGCCCACAATGCGCCGACCAAGCGACCATTTTGCCAGCCTCTTTAAAGGATTCGGAGACTGATCGAGAGATTAATCGAAGAGAGCAACAAGAAGAAATCCAGCGCGATGTTGTTGTTACGGGACTTCCGAATGATCGCCTGGAACAAGCCCTGATCGAGCGCGGTATCACACCGACCGTGGCCTACATGCTCGTACGCCAGCATCGATCGGTCCTCGAATATCAGCTCGATGTCTTCGACTGGATCCGCGAATGCGATCCCGATGACGCCCATCTCACGCCGGGGCGCCTGCGCAAGATGGTCGAGGAAAATTGGGCGGCTCCACGGGGCCACGAGCCCCGCCAGCAACGCGACGAACGCGCGGCGGCGATACAAGAGCAGGCGCGGCGGGCGGAACGGGAGCGTGTCGTGTCGACGACCGCGCTGCTCGCTCGGGATGAACAAACGCGGGAAGTGCGACGCGCCTTGCTCGCGCAACTCGGGCTACGCGAGGAGGATCAGGGACCCTGGTCGAACGCGATTGTGGCCGCCGAATTCCCGGGATTCCTGCGAGAGGCGCTGTTTTATCCCCCCACGCGCGAATCCGCAATCGCGGCGATTATTTTCCCGCATGCCCCCCTGGCGGCGCGTGCCAAGGCGTTGCCGTCGGCAGTGCGCACGAAGCTGGCGCGACGGATCGCCAGCTGGGCCAGGATCCCGCTGACCGAGCTCTGGTTCTGCGATCAGGCGGAAGTCCGTGCGCTCCTCCAAACGCCCACGGATGGGCGGATAATCGACTGACACGGTTTCGTTGGGTTGTGCGGTGATGGCTGCGGCACAAAGCGCGCCGGGGCAGGCGGGCCGCGGGAGGCGTGTTGTCACGGGCGTCAGCGCCCCAGGAGCGACCCCGTCAGGACGGCCCACGCTTGCTACCACCGGGGGCTGAGGCGCGGCCACGGTGCCGATCCGTCGCCCGAGGTCGTCGTCGCCGCTCCCCAGGTTGCGCAGGAAGGCGTGCCCGGCGCACAGCACCCGCGCCCCGGCGAGCGTCTTGAAGCCACGTAGCGGGCGCAGCCGACCCTTGAGCTGCTGATGGTTGTTAGACGACAATTAGAATTGCCGGTGGCGATCACCAGAATTGCCGGTTGAGGGGTGACCGCGCGGCGCAGCTAGGATGGCACCCAAAGGGGGGTGTCATGAAGAGCGACGCGGAGGTACGCCGAATGATGCAGGAACGCGCGAAAGGCAAGACCCAGGCGCAAGCCGCCGCCCGCGCGGGGATGAGCGAGCGGACGGCGCGGAAATATGAGCGGGCCGGGGCGCTGCCCGCCCATCCGCTCATCCGCACGCACCGCACCCTGAACCAACCGACAAGGTCGCGCCCGACCCCTCACCAACCGGCAAGTTTAGTTGTCGCCACCGGCAGTTTTAGTTGACATCTAACACCTGGGACCTCGATGCGGTGCGCGACGATCTGCGGGACTATGTGGTGGAGCACCTGGGCGACCCCCAGGGCGTGCTGGTCGTGGACGAAACCGGGTTCCTGAAGAAGGGTACCAAGTCGGCGGGGGTGCAGCCGCAGTACAGCGGCGCGGCGGGCCGCACGGCGAACGCCCAGATCGGCGTGTTCCTCACCTATGCCAGCCCGCGCGGGCACACGTTCCTGGACCGCGCGCTCTACCTGCCGGCCAGCTGGACCGACGACCGGGCGCGCTGCCGGGCGGCGGGGATCCCCGATGACGTCGCCTTCGCGACCAAGCCCAAGCTGGCGCAGGCCATGCTGGAACGGGCGCTCGACGCGGGGGTGCCCGCCGCGTGGGTCACCGCCGACAGCGTCTACGGCGAGGTGAAGTATCTGCGGGTGTGGCTCGAGGCGCGGCCCATCGGCTACGTGCTGGCGGTCAGCGGCAAGGACACCGTCGCCGGCCCCGACTGGCGGCAGCGCCGCATCAGCGCCTATCTAGCGGCGCCGCCGACCGACGGCTGGCAACGGCTGAGCGCGGGGGATGGGGCCAAGGGGCCGCGCTGGTACGACTGGCTGCGCCTGCCGCTGCTCGCCCCGCTCGTGGCGGGTTGGGAGCGCTGGGTGCTGCTGCGGCGCAGCGTCGCGGACCCCGACGACCTCACGGCGTATGTCTGCTTCGCGCCTGCGGGCAGCGCCCTGCCCACACTCGTGCGCGTCGCCGGGAGCCGCTGGACGGTGGAGATCTGCTTCGAGGCGGCCAAGCAAGAGGTCGGGCTGGCCGAGTACGAGGTCCGCAGCTGGACGGGCTGGCATCGGCACGTCACGCTGGCCTGCCTGGCCCATGCCTCCCTCACCGTCGTGCGCGCCCATGGCGGCGACCCGCTGGCCGAGGAGCAAAAGGGGGATCGCCCGCGCGGCAGCCTGGCACGGTTCCGGGCGTCCCGCCGGGGCTCATCCCCCTGACCGTGCCGGAGATTCGCCGCCTGCTCGCCCGCCTGTGGGTCGTGCCGCCGCCCGACGTGGGGGCCATCTGGCACTGGTCGCGCTGGCGTCGCCGCCATCAGGCCATCGCCCGCTTCTACCACTACCGCCGCCGCGCCGCCCACCAACTACAACTGTAGTACTAGTGCGCCGTTCCTGAAGTACGGTGCAAATAGCAGGGTGCGTACGTACTACTGTTATTTGCTATTAGCATAAGAACTGCGCGCTTACTGATGTGTACCATATTTGAGGAATGATGCACTAGTTTTACAACGTGACTTGGTTCAGGAGGAGTCGAGCAAGCGCTGGAGCAGGCGCAACCGCCGCTTGCGATGGGCGCAGGCCGCCGCGTAATTGCGGCGTTGCACGTCCCGGACGAACGCGA
>JAABUT010002179.1_pt1 | contig 19609 bp, 20 predicted proteins | sample 5559281 | NCBI WGS metagenome assembly JAABUT01 (sample SAMN10711880, study PRJNA513359) | rock metagenome | isolation source: Antarctica rocks | place: Antarctica: Victoria Land, Ricker Hills nord | collected 2016-01-04
TGCCGCCGGGTCGCCGCTGCTGGCGGTCACCGCCGACCTCGCCCGCCTCCAGGCGGCCCCGGACGCGGCGCTGCTGGCCGCGAACGACGCCATCACGCGGTTCCTGCCCATGCAGCTCGACCGGCTGCGCCTCGCGCTTTCAGTGACGGCGCCGGCGGTCGAGGCCGACATCCCCGCCGACATCCGCCGCGACTGGATCAGCCCCGACGGCCGGCCGCGCCTGCAGGTGGTTCCCCGCGCCGGCGTGCGCGCCAGCGACCGGCTGGCGGCGTTCGTGGCCGAGGTGCAGACCGTCGCCCCCGACGCCGCCGGGTCCGCCGTCACCATCGTGCGCAGCGCCGAAACCATCGTCACCGCCTTCCGTACCGCCGCGGCCAGCGCCCTCGTCGCCATCACGTTGCTGCTGGCCGCCGTGCTGCGCCGTGCGCTGGACGTGGCGATGGTGCTGGCGCCGCTGCTGCTGTCGTCGCTGCTGACGGTGGTGGCCGCGGTGCTGCTGCCGCTGCCGCTGAACTTCGCCAACATCATCGCGCTGCCGCTGCTGCTGGGCGTCGGCGTGTCGTTCAACATCTACTTCGTGATGAACTGGCGCGCCGGACAAACCCGCCCGCTCGGCTCGGCGACAGCGCGCGCCGTGGTGTTCTCGGCGCTGACCACGGCCACCGCCTTCGGCTCGCTGGCGCTGTCCCACCATCCCGGCACGGCCAGCATGGGCAAGCTGCTGCTGCTCAGCTTGGCCTGCACGGCGACGGCGACGATGTTCTTCCTGCCTGCGCTGCTGGCCTCGATCCCGCCTCCCCCGCACAAGGCCTGACACCGGGAGCAGATCGTGTCCATGTGCCACGGCGGCGGGCAACAGGGCGCGGCACCGGACACGAACACGTTGTTCTACCGACGCGACATCGCTTCCGGGCAGGATGCACCATGAGCAGCAACATCCCCATCCACTGCCTGGTGCGGCCCGTCATGCGCCGGCTTGCGCGCACCCGGGTGACGCCGAACCACCTCACCACCCTGCGGCTTGCCGCCGGGATCGCCGCCGCCGCCGCGTTCGCCTGTGGCGGCACGACGTGGCCGGGCATCGGCGGCGGCGTGTTCGTGCTGTCGATGCTGCTGGAGCGGGCGGACGGCGACGACGCGCTCGTGCTGGCGCCGGTCGCCATGTGGTGCGACGCCGCCCTGCCGCTGCTGGCCGTCGCCGCCGTGGTCACGCCGCTGGCGGCGGCCTGGCTGGTCACGAGGCGTCCGGCCGGCGCGCCGCGCGGAACCGCCCGAACAGCGCCACGCCGAACTGCACCAGAGGGATGAGCAGCGCGCCGACCGCCAGGCCGACGACGCCGGACGCTGCGGCGCTGACCAGCCACTCCGCAGCGCCCGCGACAGCCGGCAGCGCCGCAGCCGCGGCGACGGCCGCCGCGTGCACCGCATGGGCGGCGGCACCCAGCCCGAAGCTTTCCAGGCCGTGGATGACGATGCCGCCGCCCACCCAGATCATCGCGGCGGTGCCGATGGCGGCCAGGATGCGCAGGAACACCGGCATCCCCAGCACCAGGCCGCGCCCCGCCCCGCGTGCGACCGCGCCCATGAAGCCGAAGGCGCCGGCCGGGTCCCTGGCGCGCGACAGCGCCACGCCGGCATCGTCGGCCTTCACGATCAGCGCCACGCCGCCATAAACCAGCATGGTGATAAAGATGCCGACGACCGCCAGCACCGCGGCCTGTTCCCAGAACGGCACGCCGGCCACCGTCGCCAGGGTCAGCGCCATGATCTCGGCCGACAGGATGAAGTCGGTCCGGATGGCGCTGCCGACTTTTCGATTTTCCATGCTCAGGCTTCCGGGCGGACCCGCAGTCTCCTCGGCATGCCCATCAGGCGGCGCATGCCAGGCGTGCCAGAGCTTCTCCACCCCCTCGTAGCAAAGGTAAGCACCGCCCGCCATCAACAGCGGCGTGATCGCCCAGGGTGCGGCCAGGCTGAGCAGCAGCGCCGCCGGCAGCAGGTACAGCAGCTTGTTCTTCAGCGACCCCAACGCGATCTTGCCGACGATCGGCAGCTCGCGGTCGGCGGAAAACCCCACGACGTAGCGCGGCGTGACGGCCGCATCGTCGATCACCACCCCCGCCGCCTTGGCTCCGGCCTGCGCCGCCTGGGTCATCGTGTCGTCGAGCGACGCCGCCGCGACCTTGGCGATGGCGGCGACGTCGTCAAGCAGCGCGATCAAACCCGTAGCCACGGCGGCTCCTGTCGTTCGGTCAGCTTCGGGTGACGCCCCAGAACAGCGAGAACGCACCGCGCGGGATGCCGGTGATCTCGCGCCGGTATGCGGTGGCCTGGAAGAACTGTCCCAGCGGTATGTAGGGCGGGTCTTGCAGGAACTCGGTTTGAATTTCAACGGCGATGCGGCGTTGCGCCGCCAGGTCCGGCGCATCAAACCAGGCGCCGCGCAGGGCCGCCAGCTTCGGGTTGGTCGGCCAGCCGACGAAGCCGGCGCGCCCGACGGCGTTCAACGAAGGGTTGGACCCCGGGTTCAGCAGGTCGTAGCCGGCGGTGTAGGTGCAGTGCGCGTTCCAGCCGCCCTTTTCCGGCACGTCCTGGTTGTTGCGCCGGGCGGTAACGGTGCCCCAGTCCAGCGACTGGTAGTCCAGGTTGAACCCGGCCTTGCGGAACATGTCGGCGCTGACCTCGCACAGCGCGTTGATGGCCGGGAAGTCGGCGGCGCCAATGAACGTCACCTTCTCGCCGCGATAGCCGGCGGCAGCCAGGTCGCGCCGGACCTTCGCATAATCCGGCTGGTCGCTGAACACCTCCATGCCGACCGGGGTGGCCAACGGCGTGCCGGGGGTGAACACGCCGGCCCCGGTGCGCCACATCTCAGGATCGGTGCCGACCACCGCCTGCATGAAGTCGGCCTGGTTCACCGCACCCAGCAGGGCACGCTTGACGCCGGGGTTGTCGAACGGCGGCAGCAGGCTGTTGACGCGCAGGAAGCCGATGTTGCCGGCACGGTCGATGATTTCGGTGGTGATGGCGCGGTTGCGCTTCAGCACCGGCAGCAGGTCCGCGGCCGGCTGCTCCCACCAGTCGATCTCGCCGGACTGCAACGCGGCGGCGGCGGTGGCGGCATCGGGGATGGTGTGCCACTCAATCCGCTCGACATGCGCAAGCTTCGGCCCGGCGGTGAAGCTGGCCACGCCCGACCCGCGCGGCACATAGGCGGCGTTGCGGGTGTAGACCGCCCGCGCCCCGGCGACGCGCTCGCCCGCCATGAAGCGGTACGGGCCGCTGCCCATCATCTCGGTCACCTGCTGGCTGCCCGGCGTGCTGGCCAGCCGTTCGGGCATCACCGGCAGCATGGTGTTGCTGCCGCGCCCGAGCGCCAGCGGCAGGGCCGGGAACGGCTTCTTCAGGCGAAACCTGATCTGCCTGTCGCCCGGCGCCGACAGCTCGTCGGCGGCGGCCAGCAGCGACGCGCCGAACGCGTCACGCGACGCCCAGCGGCGGATGCTGGCGACGGCATCGCGCGCCAGCACCGGCGTGCCGTCGTGGAACGCCAGGCCTTCACGCAGGGTCAGCGTCCACAGCCTGCCGCCGTCCTCCACCACATGGCCTTCGACCATCTGCGGCTGCGGCTGGTAGGCGTCGTCCAGGCCGTACAGCGTGTCGAACACCAGGAACGCATGGTTGCGGGTCACGTAGGCGGTGGCATAAACCGGGTCCAGCACCGCCAAGTCGGCCTGAGGCACGAATTTCAGCGTGTTGCGGCCCTGGGCGCGCCCCAGGTTCGGTGCAGCCAGGCCGGCCGCAAGGGCCGAGGCGAGAACGACACGACGTTTCATATCCGGTGCTCCGCGACGATGCTGCCGGAACTATGACCCGGCGGAACGGATGCGCAAAGGCGCTGCGCAGAGATGGGGGAGCACTGGCCGTTCCCGATGGTTTCGGCTGTAGTGGCCGGGATCGACCAGTACTGGGGCAGGAACGACCATGCGCGTGCTTGTCATCGAGGACGACACCGCCACCGCCGACTACATCGCCCGCGGCCTGCATGAGATCGGGCACCTCGTCGAGGTGGCGCGCACCGGCCGCGACGGCCTGTTCATGGCGCTGAACGAGACCTTCGACGCCATCATCGCCGACCGCATGCTGCCCGGGCCCGACGGCCTCGCCATCCTGCGGGCGTTGCGGGCGTCCGGCCTGCGCACGCCCGTCCTGATCGTCACCGCCATGGCCGAGGTCGAGGCCCGCGTCGACGGCCTGGATGCCGGCGCCGACGACTACCTGGCCAAGCCGTTCGCCTTCAGCGAGCTGCGCGCCCGCCTGGACGCCATGACCCGCCGTGGCCTCGAAACCCGCGACGGCGAGCGATCGGTGCTGCGCGCCGCCGACCTGGAGATGCACCTGCTGCGCCGCACCGTCCGCCGTGGCACCCAGAAGATCGACCTGCTGCCCACCGAGTTCCGCCTGCTGGAATTCATGATGCGCCACCAGAACCAGGTGCTGACCCGCATCATGCTGCTGGAACGGGTGTGGGACTTCAACTTCGATCCCGCCACCAACGTGGTCGACGTGCACATGAGCCGGCTGCGGCGCAAGCTGGACGCCGCCGGACCCGCGTTGATCCGCACCGTGCGCGGCGCCGGCTACGTGCTCGGCCCCGCCGAGTGACGGTCCTGCCGCGGAGCTTCGCGCTCCGCGTCGCGGCGCTGGCCGCCGGTCTGGTGGTGCTGGTCTGCGGCCTGGGCTTCAGCTGGGGCTACCTGCGTGTCGAGGCCACGCTGGCGGCGCAGCTGGACGCCGCCATCGCCAACCAGGCGGAAGCGTTCCTGGAAGCGCTGGACCAGGACGGCCTGGCCGGGCTGACCGCCAGCGTGGCCGCCGAGGCCCGGCGGCGCGGCGCCTTCGCGCTGCTGCAGACACAGGACGGCACCCGCCTGGCCGGCGGCATCGGGGCCGCGCCGGCCGGCCTGCGCGGGTTCGCCACCTTCGCCGCCTCGGACGGCCGCGACCTGCGGGCGCTGGGCGCGGCGCTGCCCGGCGGGCTGAACCTCATCGTCGCCGCCGAGCTGGCGCCGGTCCGCCAGGCCGCCGCGGCGCTGACCGGCGCGCTGCCGGTGGCAGGCGGGGTGGCGGCGGCGGCGGCGCTGCTGCTGGGCTTCCTGGCGGCGCGGCGGCTGGAACGGCGGCTGCGCGCGATTTCGGACGCCGCCGCGGCGGTGATCGCCGGCGACCTCGGCCGCCGCCTGCCGAGCGGGGGCAGCGACGACGAGTTCGACCGCCTGACCGCCACCGTGAACACGATGCTGGCACGCTTCGAGCAGCTGGTGGAAGGCCTGCAGGCGACCACCACCAACATCGCCCACGACCTGCGCGGCCCGCTGTTCCGCCTGCGCCAGCAGCTGGAAGCCGCCGCCGGACGCCCGCGGAGCCCCGAGCCCGACGCCGCCACGCTGGACGCGGCGCTGGCCGAGCTCGACGGCGTGCTGGCGACCTTCACCGCCCTGCTGCGCATCGCCCGCGCCGAGGCCGGGCTGCGCGGCGCCGGCTTCACCGACACCGACCTGTCGGCGCTGGTGGCCGCCGTCGCCGAAACCTTCGCAGCCGTCGCCGAGGACGCCGGGCAGAGCCTGCATGCCGAGGTGGCGGCGCACCAATCCGTGTCCGGCGACCCCGCCCTGCTGCGTCAGGCGCTGGCCAACCTGATCGAGAACGCCCTGACCCATGCCGGCCCGAAGGCGGCGATACGTGTGCGCCTGCACGCCGCCGGGTCAGGCCCCGTGCTGAGCGTGGCCGACGACGGACCCGGCATCCCGCCGTCCGAGCGCGGCCGGGTGCTGGAGCGGTTCACCCGGCTGGACGCCAGCCGCAACACGCCGGGCACCGGCCTCGGCCTGGCGCTGGTGGCGGCGGTGGCGCGGCTGCACGACGCCGCCCTGGAGCTGGGCGACGCAGCACCTGGGTTGCTGGTGACGCTGCGCTTCCGGCCCCTGGCGGCGATGCGAAGTCTGGGGCGGAGTCTGTCGAATTCGACATGATCGCCCGGGCGGAGCCTCCATCATCGGCCACCTATGTTCCGGTTCGTGGCGCCGACAGCGCGCCGTTCGCAAACCCGGAGCATCCACCATGTTCAGACAATCCCGCCGCCGCCCGCTCGCCCTGGCCGCCATGCTGCTGGCCGGCACCGCACTGGGCGGCGCCGGCGTCGCGTTGCGGCCCGCCGCAGCCCAGCCCGCCCCCACGGCGATCCAGGCCCCTGCCCTGCCGGCGATGCCGGGCTTCGGCGACCTGGTCGCGCGCGTCCGCCCGGCGGTGGTGACCATCACCAGCACCACCACGGAGAAGGCGGAGCCGGCAGCCTCGCCGTTCCCGTCCGGTTCCGAGCAGGACCGCGTGTTCCGCCGCTACTTCGACCAGCAGGCCGAAGGCCGTCCGGCCCGGGCCGCCAAGGCGCTCGGCTCCGGCTTCGTGGTGGATGCCGACGGCCACATCGTCACCAACAACCACGTGGTGGCCAACGCCACGGCGGTGATGGTCACGCTGGATGACGGGCGCGAGCTGCCGGCCACCGTCGTCGGCCACGACGCGCGCACCGACGTGGCGCTGCTGAAGGTCGACGCCGGCGCCAAGCTGCCGTTCCTGGCGCTGGGCGACTCCGACCGCGCGCGGCCGGGCGACTGGGTGGTTGCCATGGGCAACCCGTTCGGCCTGGGCGGCACCGTCACGGCAGGCATCGTGTCCGCCCGCGGCCGCGACATCGGCTCGGGCCCGTACGACGACTTCCTGCAGGTCGACGCGCCGATCAACCGCGGCAACTCCGGCGGGCCGCTGTTCGGCACCGACGGCAGCGTGCTGGGCGTCAACACCGCCATCTTCAGCCCGTCCGGCGGCTCGATCGGCATCGGCTTCGCCATCCCGTCCAACCTGGTGCGCCAGGTGGTGGCGCAGCTCCAGGAGCACGGCAAGGTCGAGCGCGGCTTCCTGGGCGTGTCCACGCAGAAGGTCGACGCCGCCATGGCCGCGGCCCTGAACCTGCCGCAGGCCCAAGGCTCGTCGGCGGCCTGGGGCGCGCTGGTGGCCGAGGTGGAGCCGTCCGCCCCCGCCGACGCCGCCGGGATAAGGGCCGGCGACGTGATCACCGCCGTGGGCGACCATGCCGTGGCCGATCCCCGCGCCCTGGCCCGTGAGGTGGCAGGGCTGCGTCCCGGCAGCGCCGCCACGCTGACCGTCCAGCGCGACGGCACCGTCCGGACGATGAAGGTCACCGCCGCGGCGATGCAGGAACAGGCTGCCGCCGGCGGAGAGGAGCGCCAGGACAACGGCGCTTCCCTCGGTCTGGCGCTGGCCCCGGTCGGCCGCGAGGCGCGCGACAGCCTGGGCCTGGCGGCTGACGCGAAGGGCGCTGTGATCGCCGCCGTCCGTCCGGGCAGCCGTGCGGAAGCGGCCGGCCTGCGGGCGGGCGACCTGCTGATCGGCGTCGCGGGCAAGCCGGTGGCCTCCCCGGAGGACGCCACGCGGGCGATCCGCTCGGCCGGCCAGGGCAAGGACGCGGTTCGTGCGCCGCTGGCCTTGCAGGTGATGCGCGACGGCCACAGCCGGTTCGTGGCGGTGGAGAGCGCCAAGGGCTGATCCGCCAGTTCCGAGAAATGACGCTTCGCCGACCCGCGGGACGGGTAGCGAAGCGTCACCCACCGGACCGGCGCAGGGAGTTGTTTTTACCGAAATGGCCTGCAGCCGGTCGTAACGCTGCTGGTTTCAAGGTGATTAAGCGTTGATGATGCGGCATCTGCATTTAACGAAGGAAACGCCAGCGATGTTCTCGACCGGATACATCCGCCCATGTGCCGCGGCGGCGCTGCTGTTCCTGCTTGGGACATCGGCATCCCACGCGCAGATCAGCCCGTTTCGCGGTGCGCGCCAGGGCCAGGGCCTCGACAAGGCCGACGTGAACATGCTGTCCGGCACGGCGACCCAACTGAACGACGCCAGCCCGCTGCGTGTCGGCGACACTAAGGACTGGAGCAATCCGGACAGCGGCAACTCCGGCGTTGTGAAGCTCATGCGCGTTTTCAAGTCTCGTGGCACGGCCTGCCACACCCTGCGCTACGACCTGTCCTTCAAGCAGCCACGGGCGACCGGCCGAAGCTATACGTTCGACTGGTGCAAGACCAACGCGGGCTGGAAGATCAAAAGCTGACGCAGGCGCGGCTGACGTCGGCTGCAAAGGCCGGAGACCATTTCGGTCAGGCAATCCCGAACGCTGCCTGCTCCACTACACCCGGGTCATCGCCGTCTGCAAAGGCAGCGATGACGATCGGGGCGCCGAAGCGTTCCCGACGGTAGACGGCGATGGTCGTTCCCGGTCCCCCGCCGGTGTGCCCCACCGACCCGTCCGATCCCGCCATGTCGATCATCAGCCCAAGCCCATAACCCGGCGCCGCGTGGGGTCGTCCTCGGATGGCCGGCCCGAGCAGGCGCGCCGATCGCATCTCGCCGATAAGGGCGGGGGGCAGCAGCGAGCCGCCAAGCAGCCGGTCGAGCAGCCGGGCAGCCTCGTGCAGTGGCCCGACCAGCAGCCCATGGTAGACCCAACCGGGATGGTAGCCACCCACCCCGCCCATCGCGACGCAGCGGAGGTCGGCACGCCCGCGCGCCAGCTTCGCGCCCCCGATCCCCAGCGGCCCCAACACGGCGCGTTCGAGGGCGGTGTCCAGTGGCAGGCCCGTCGCGCCCTCGATCAGCTGGCCCAGCTTGAGGTAGCCGATGTTCGAGTACCGCCAGCTCTCGCCAGGCGGGTAGCGGAGTTCGTCGGCCCGATTGCGTGCAAGCAGTTCGGCAACGGGCCAGGGATCGTAACGGCGTGCCACCGCGGCGTGGTATTCGGCGAGTTCACCGTAATCGCCTAATCCGGCGGTGTGCTGGAGAAGCTGGCGCAGGGTGTACGGCGCGCCCTCCGGCTTCCGGTCGAGATCGAGCGCCCCATCACGGACCAGCGTCAGCGCGGCGGCGGCAAGGACCGTCTTGGTGAAGCTCCACCACGGCACGACCAACGCCCCGCCGACGGTGACGACGGGTTCGCCGCGGTCAACGATTGCAGTCACGACGGGCGCGGTCACGACGGCCGGCGTCATGCCGATCCGTGCGGCACGATCACCTTGCCGATCGGCCACAGCGCCAGCCCGGCTAGCTTGAGATGCGCCCATGCGAACGGAATGCCGATGATGGTCACGGCGAACGCGACCGCCGCGACCAGGTGGCCCAGCGCCAGCCACCAGCCGGCGACGACGAACCACAGGATGTTGCCGACGGTGCCCAGCGGCCCGGTGCCCGCATCGCCGAAGGCCGCCCGGCGGTCGACCACCTGGTAGCCGAACGGCAGCAACGTGTACTGCGCGATCCTGAACGCGGACATCGCCCACGGCAGAAAGACGATCGTCACCGCCAGCAACACGCCGGCGAGCAGCCATCCCAATGCCATCCAGAAGCCGCCCAGCACGATCCAGGCCAGGTTGAGCAGAAGTCGGACCATGCGGCGTCTCCTACCTGCGGCGCCGGCGCATGCCGTCGAAATACACGATCACGATGATCAGGACGCCGGTGATGACGAGCTGCCAGAACGGGTTCACGTTCAGCAGGTTGGCGCCGTTGTTGATGGTGGTCAGCACGAAGCTGCCCAGCAGCGGCCCGTGGATGCTGCCGATGGCGCCGAACAGGCTGGTGCCGCCGATCACCGACGCCGCGATGGACTGCAGTTCCCAGCCCTGGCCGGTGGTGGCGTTGCCGATGCCGATGCGCGACGTGGTCAGGATGCCGGCGAAGGCCGCAAGCGTCGAGGACAGCGTGTAGGCCAGGTAGATCATCCGGCTGATGTTCACGCCGGACAGCCGCGCCGCCTCCATGTTGCTGCCGATGGCGAACAGGTAGCGGCCCCAGCGGCTGAGGTGCAGGAACACGAAGGACGGCACCGCCACCAGGATCACCATCCAGAACAAGGCGGGTATGCCCGCCAGCGACTCGCGCGAGAAGTCGGTGAAGTCGTCCTGCAGCACCGAGATCGAGCTGCCGTTCGTCAGCAGCAACCCGATGCCCCGCAGCGCGGTCAGCGTCGCCAGGGTCATGATGAACGGCGGCAGGCCCAGCCGGATGACCCCGAAGCCGTGGAACACCCCGATGGCCGCACCCGTCATCAGGGTGAGCACGACCGCCAGCCATACGGGAAAGTCCATCTGCAGCAGCATGGCCACCACCACGCCGGAGAAGCCCACCACCGTGCCCACCGACAGGTCGATGCCGCCGGTGATGATGACGAAGGTCTGACCCACCGCGATGATCGCCCACAGCGAGGCCTGGCGCATCAGGTTGGTGAGGTTGTTCAGGGTCAGGAAGCTGTTGGTGCCCAGCGCCAGCGCCACCCACATCAGCAGCAGCAGGCCGAACAGGGTCAGGCTGAGCAAAACGTTCAATCGTGCCTGCGGCTTGCTGATGCCGGTCGGCGGAGCGTCGGTCCTGGGGATGTCGCTCAGATCACGCACCGATCGCCTGGGTCAATATGTCCTCCATCGAGGCATCGTGCCGGTCGTGGCTCGCCACCAGCCGGCCGCGGCGGAACACGTGCAGCCGGTCGGCCAGCTCGTACACCTCGGGCAGGTAGGACGAGATCAGGATGATGCCGGCGCCGGCCTGCAACAGCGCACCGAACAGGCGATAGATCTCCACCTTGGTGCCCACGTCCACCCCCACCGTCGGCTCGTCGAAGATGAAAAGCTCGGCGCCGTGGTTGAGCCATTTGCCGACGACGATCTTCTGCTGGTTGCCGCCCGACAGCGACGACGCCGGGGCCGCGCGCGACGCGGTGACGATGCGCAGGTCGGCGATCTGGCGCTCGGCGTGCTCGGCCTCGGCGGCACGGTCGATGGTCAGCCCGCGGGTTAGCCGGTCGTAGATGGCGAGGTTCACGTTGGTGCCGACGGCCAGGTTGAGGCACAGCCCCTGGTCGCGCCGGCTTTCCGGCACCAGCGCCATGCCCAACGCGATGGCCTCCGCCTCCGATCGCAGCACGGCGGGGCGCCCTTCCCAGCGCATCGTGCCGGCGCTGCGCGGGAAGCGGGCGAACAGCGTCTGCACGAACTCGCTGCGCCCGGCGCCGATCAGGCCGTACAGCCCGACGATCTCGCCGCGCCGCACCGTCAGCGACACGTCGGCGAAACCCTGGCCGCTCAGCCCCTCGACCGCCAGCAGCTCGGCGCCGGCCGCAACCGGGTCCTTGTGGTAGATCTGCTCGATCGAACGCGCGATCATGCCGCGGATCAGCTCCTGCTCGTTGGTCTCCGACACCAGGCCGGTTGAAATCAAAGCTCCGTCGCGCAGGATCGAGACGTGGTCGGCAATCTCGAAGACCTCCTCCAGGCGGTGGCTGATGTAGACGACAGTGACGCCCTCGGCCTTCAGCCGGCGGATCAGAGTGAACAGCTGGGCCGCCTCCTGGCGGGTCAGGTAGCCGGTGGGTTCGTCGAAGATCAGGAACCGCGTGCCGCGCATCGCCGCCCGCGCGGTGGCGACCAGCTGCTGCTGCCCGATGGTGAGCGACGACAGCACGGCGTCGGCCGCCACCGAGAAGCCGATGTCGGCCAGCACGCGCCGCGCCTCGCGCAGCATCGCCCGGCCGCGCAGCAGGCCGAAGCGCGTGGTCTCGTCGCCCAGGAACAGGTTCGCCGCCACCGTCAGATGCGGGCACAGCACCACCTCCTGGTGCACGGCGTTGATGCCGAGCGCCAGGGCATCCTGCGGGCCGGTCAGCTCCACCGCCCGGCCCTCCCACAGCATCTGGCCGGCCGACTTCAGGTGCACCCCGGTCAGCAGCTTGATGAGGGTGGACTTGCCGGCGCCGTTCTCGCCGACGATGGCGTGGATTTTGCCCGCTTCAAAGGCCAGGTCCAGCGGCTTCAGCGCGTGGGTGGCGCCGAAGCGCTTGTCCAGCCCGCGCAGCTCCAGCAGGGCCGGCACGAGCCTACTTCACCTTGGGGTTCAGCAGTTCCTGCGAACGCGGCGTGTTCATGCTGGCCTTGGTGATGGTGTTCACGCCGGTGTCGACGAAGTCCGGCACCTTCTCGCCCTTGGACACCGCCAGCGCGGTCTTGATGCCGTCATAGCCCATGCGGAACGGGTCCTGCACGATCAGCGCGTAGATCACGCCCTGGTCAAGCAGCTTGACCAGCTTGTCGTCGTTGTCGAAGCCGATCAGCTTGACCTTCGCCTGCGCCTTGTTCTCGGCGATCGCCTGGCCGGCGCCCTGGGCCATGATGAGGTTGCTGGCGAACACGCCGCGCAGGTTGGGGTTGGCGGTCAGCAGGTCGGTCATGATGTTCAGCCCGGTGGTCGCCTGGCCGTCGGCCACCTTGTCGGCGACCAGCTTCAACCCGGGATATTTTCCCAGCTGCTCCTTGAAGCCTTTCGTGCGCTGGTCCAGCGAGCCGACGCCCGGCAGCGAAGTGATGAGCGCCACGTCGCCCTCGGCCTTGCCGGAGGCGCCCTTGATCCCTTCCGCCAGCGCGTCGGCGGCGGCGCGGCCGCCCTGCACGTTGTCGGTGGTCAGGAACGAGGTGAACGACCGGCTGTCGGCCGCGGAGTCGATGCCGATGATCTTCACCCGCTTCGCCGCCTCGTCGATCGGCTTGCCCAACGCCGCGAACTGCGTCGGCGAGATCACCACGGCCGCCGGCCTGTCCGACACCGCATTCTCCAGGATCGAAATCTGGCCGCTGATGTCGCTTTCGGACTGCGCGCCCAGCAGCGGCACCTTGACGCCGAGGTCCTGGCCGGCCTTGCGGGCACCGGCCAACACGATCTGCCAATAGAATGAGGTCGTGTCCTTCACGATGATCGGAATGACGGGTTGCGGCTGGGCTCGGGCTGGTATGGCCAACGCTGCGAAAGCGGCCAGAACGGTGGCAGCGATAAGCTTCTTCACAGCAGGTCCCCCAGATTTTTCCTGTCCTCGGACTGAGCCAGGCATTGGAGTAAACCTTTACGCAACTTTCCTGAAAAAGCAATTACAGCGCCCTGGCCTCGCTGCCCCTCAAGCGCTCGATGTTTGCATCCGTCTCGTTTCAAGGATCGTCATCATCAGCTGCGGGTCAGCTGAGGTCCTTCCAGAACACGACGGTAGCGGCAAGAGTGCCGTCAGACCGTCGGGAAAAGCGGGGAATGCGTCCCGCCTCGGTCCAGCCGCCTGACCGGTACAGCGGCTCGGCCGCCTCGCCGGCGTTGGTGTCCAGGACCAGCAGCGTGCGCCCGGCGGCCAGCGCCTCGGCTTCGGCATGTCGCATCAGCAGCCGCGCCACGCCGCGCCGGCGGACGGTCGGCAGCACCAGCAGCTTCTGCAGATCGCCGCGATGCGCCTGGTTCTGGGCCATGTCCAGGTCGACCGACACCGTGCCGACCAGCTCGCCGTCGACCCAGGCGCCGAGCAGAATGCGGCCGCCCATCGCCACCGCCGACGCCGCCTGCTTCCAGAACGCGCGAGCACGCCCGAGGGCCATCGGCGCCAGGAACGACACCGAGGCGCCGGCATCGACGCAGTCCCGCAGCACATGCGCCAGCCGCGGGATCGCCGACTCGGCGGCGGCGGCGTCCAGGCGCTGCACCACGACGCCGGCCAGCGGCTTGGCATAGGCGAATTCCAGCGAGTTCGACTTGTCGGTCCACACCTTGATCGGGCCGGAGCGGACGTAGCTGTGGTTCTCGTAGAAGCGATGCGCGCGGGTGAAGCGGGTGTCGGACCACAAACGCATGGTGGTGGCGCCGTGGTCGCGGGCGTGGGTCTCGACGGCGGCGATCAGCGCCTGCGCCAGGCCGGTGCCGCGCCGGCCGGCATCGACGTACATCTTGCACAGCTCCCAGGTGCCGTCGTCCATGGGCCGGGTGCCGGCGCTGCCGACGATGCGGCCGTCGTGCTCGGACACGAACAGGGCGCCGCCGGCATCGGCGAAGTAGGTGGCGAGCGCGTGCAGCTCCGGCAGCTCGCCGTCCACGTCCACGATGCAGCCGGGATATTCCAGCCAGCACGCCGTCAGCAGCGCGATCAGGCCGGGGCCGTCGTTGTCGCGGCCGGTCCGCAGCGGGGTCAACGCAGCCCGGCGACGAACTTCGCCATCCGCGCCATCGCCTTCTCCAGGCTTGGAGTGTCGGCGGCGTAGGAGATGCGCAGATACGGGCTCATGCCGAAGGCCGCGCCGTGGACCAGCGCCACATGGGCCTCGTCCAGCAGGGCCAGGGCGAAATCCTCGTCGGTTTCCAGGCGGCGGCCGCCCGCGGTGGTGCGGCCCAGGCAGCCGGCGATGTTGGGATACACGTAGAAGGCGCCCTCGGGCCGGTGGCAGGCTATGCCCGGCATCGCGTTCAGCGCGTCCACCACCAGGTCGCGGCGATGCATGTAGATGGCGTTGCGCTCGGCCACACCCTCCTGCGGGCCGTCCAGCGCGGCGGCGGCGGCGGCCTGGCCGACCGTCGACACGCCGGCGGTGGCCTGGCCCTGCATGTTGACCATGGCGCGGATCAGGTCCTTCGGCCCGCCGGCAAAGCCGATGCGCCAGCCGGTCATGGCATAGGTCTTGGACACGCCGGAAACCGTCAGGGTGCGGTCTGCAAGTCCAGGCTCGACCTGGGCCAGGGTGGCGTGGGTGAAGTCGCCGTAGACCAGGTGCTCGTACATGTCGTCGCACATGATCCAGACCTGCGGGTGGCGCAGCAGCACGTCGGCGATGGCGCGCAGCTCGGCCGCCGTCGATGCCGCCCCGGTCGGGTTGTTCGGCGAATTGAGGAACAGCCACTTGGTTTTCGGCGTGATGGCGGCCTCGAGGTCCTCGGGGCGCAGCTTGAAGCCGTTGTTCTGCGGGCAGGCGACGACCACCGGCTCGCCGCCCAGCAGGCGCGTCATCAGCATGTAGGCGCCCCAGTAGGGCGCGGGCACGATCACCTCGTCGCCGTCGTCGACCGTGGCCATCAGCGCGTCGAAGATCACCTGCTTGGCGCCGTTGGCGACCATGATCTGGTCGAGCGGGTAGTCCAGCCCGTGGTCGCGTTTGAACTTGCGCTGGGCCGCCTCCTTCAGGCACTTCGTGCCGTCCTGCGGCGGGTATTTGGTTTCGCCGGCCAGGGCGGCCTGATAGCCGGCTTCGATGGCGTGGCGCGGCGTGTCGAAGTCCGGCTCGCCGATGGTGAGCTGCACGACATCGACGCCGGCGGCCCGCAGCTCGCGCGCCTTGATGGTCATGGCGACGGTGGCGGCGACGCGGACGCGGTCCAGGCGTCGGGCCAGTGCGGGCATGTCAGCGCAGCCCGGCGCAGAAGGTCTGGATGCGGGTGCAGGCTTCGCGCAGGCTTTCGGTGTCGGTGGCGTAGCTGATGCGGAAATGGCCGGGATACATGAAGGCCGTGCCGTGCACCGCGGCCACGCCGTGCTCGTCCAGCAACGCGATCACGAAGGCCTCGTCGTCGGCGATGCGGGCGCCGCCGGCGCTGGTCTTGCCGATGCAGCCGTGCATCGATGGGAACACGTAGAAGGCGCCCTCCGGCTTGTGGCAGACGATGCCTTTCGCTTGGTTCAGCATGTCCACCACCAGGTTGCGACGCTCGCGATACACCGCGACCATCTCGCCGATGAACTCCTGCGGGCCGGTCAGCGCAGCCAGCGCGGCGGCCTGGGACACCGAGCTGGTGTTGGAGGTGGACTGGCTTTGCAGCTTGTCCAACGCCTTGATCAGCGGCAGCGGTCCGCCCGCGAAGCCGATGCGCCAGCCGGTCATGGCGTAGGCCTTGGAACAGCCGTTCATCGTCAGCGTGCGGTCGCGCAGCCGCGGCTCGACCTGCAGGATGGTGGCCGGCCTGAAGCCGTCATAGGCGAGCTTCTCGTAGATGTCGTCGGTGAACACCCACACCTGCGGATGGCGCAGCAGCACGTCGCAGATCGAACGCAGCTCGGCGGCGGAATAGGCGGCGCCGGTGGGGTTGCAGGGATTGTTCAGGATGAACCACTTGGTTTTTGGCGTGATGGCGGCTTCGAGGTCCTCGGCGCGCAGCTTGAAGCCGTTGTTCTGGCCGCAGGGCACGAACACCGGGCGGCCGTCGGCGAGCGTCACGATGTCGGGATAGCTGACCCAGCACGGCGTCGGGATGATCGCCTCGTCGCCGGCGTTCATGGTGGCGACCATGGCGTTGAAGATGACCTGCTTGCCGCCGGTGGAAACGATGATCTCCTCCGGCCTGTAATCCAGCCCGCTGTCGACGCGGAACTTGTCGGCGACGGCGCGGCGCAACGCGGGCGTGCCGGACACGTCGGTGTATTTGGTCTCGCCGGCCTGGATGGCAGCGATGGCGGCGTCCTTGACGAACTGCGGCGTGTCGAAGTCCGGCTCCCCGGCGGACAGGCTGATGATGTCCCGGCCGGCCGCCTGCAAAGCCCGCGCCTTGGTGGCGATGGCGATGGTGAGGCTGGGGTTGATCCGGTCGAGGCGCTCGGCTGTCAATGTCATTGGGGGTCTCGCGGGTGGAACCAAGATGGCCACCCTAGGCCTGCCCCCTTATCGTCGGCAACCAGCGCGGACCTGCAGCTACAGGCGCATGCGCACGAAGTCGCTTGCATCAAGACACTACAAGGTTGTAGTGCTTCGCAGGATGTCAGGAGATGCGGCCATGGGCGTTCCCATCTCGATTCGGCTCGACCAGGACGTGCGGCACGAGCTGGAGGTGCAGGCCAGCGCCCGCGGCGTGGGGTTGGCGACGCTGTTGCGCGACATCGCCACCCGCGCCGCCATCGAGGCCCGTCGCGCGCGTATCCGCGACGCCAGCGCACAGGTTGGCAGCCATGTCGCCGGTTCCGCGGACGCACGAGCGTTCTACCAGGGTTGGGGCACGCCGCGCAGCGATGCCGGCTGATCCGCCGCTCGCCTTGCAGGCCGGCGAGATCGTGCTGGCCGACTGGCGCGGCGACGCATTGCCGAAGGAGCCGAACAAGCGTCGCCCGGCGGTGGTGGTCGAGGATGACGGGCTGTTCGCGCCGGGCTACCCGAACGCCATCCTGGTGCCGCTGACCGAGGATGCGGCGTTGGCGATCCCTGACCTGGCCGTGCACATCGTGCCGGACCGTGACAACGGCTGCCCCAAGCCATGCTGGGCGGTGTCGCATCTGGTGGCGACCACCGCCAAGACGCGGCTGACTGCCACCGGGTCGCGCGTCACGGCGGAGCAGCTGGCGGCCATCCGGCGGCAGATCGCGTTCGCCATCGGCCGGCCGTGACCTGATCACCTGCGTTGGCGCGCGGTGACCGCCCATGTCGCCACCAGCAACGACCCGACGATCGCCAGCATCACCGTCGCCAGCGCGTTCAGCACCGGGGTCGCACCCAGCTTCAGGGTCGAATACACCAGCATCGGCAGGGTGGTCGCACCCGGGCCCGACACGAAGCTGGCCACGATCACGTCGTCCAGCGACAGGGTGAAGGTGAGCAGCCAGCCGGCCAGCAGCGACGGCGCCATCAGCGGGAGCGTGATGCGCCAGAAGGTGCGCGTCGGCGTGGCGCCGAGGTCCATCGCCGCCTGTTCCAGCACCGTGCCGCTGCCGGCCAGGCGGGCGCGCACCAGCAGGGTCACGTAGCCCACGCCGATGGTCGCATGGGCGAGCACGATGGTGACGGCACCCCTGCCCTGCGGCCAGCCCAGCAGCTGCTCCATGGCGACGAACAGCAGCAGCAGCGCCAGCCCGATCAGCAGGTCAGGCAGGAAAAGCGGAGCCGTCAGCAGGGCGGCGAACAGCGGGCGGGCCGGGAACGGTGCCAGCCGGGCCAGCGCGAAGCCGGCCGTGGCCCCCAGCAGGGTCGACAGGCTGGCCGAGGACGCGGCGATCCGCACTGACAGCCAGGCCGCCTGCATCAGCGGCTCATCGTGCCAAAGCGCGTCGTACCAGCGCAGCGAGAAGCCCGACCACACCGTCGTCAGGCGTGACGCGTTGAAGCTGGTGCCGACCAGCAGCATGATGGGCAGATACAGGAACACCAGTCCCGCCAGCAGCCAGCGCGCCAGGAAACCCGAGCGCCGCGTCACGGCCGGACGATCGCGGCACGCGCGGCCAGGAAGCCGGCGAACGCCAGGACCGGGATTGCCAGCAGGACGACCACCAGGGCGGCGGCCTGCGGCCAGTCGCGCTCGACGAAGAACACGTCCCAGATGGCGCGCCCGAAGGTCAGCGTGGCCTGATCGCCCAGCAGGTCGGGAATGACGATCTCGCCGGTGACCGGGATGAACACCAGCGCCAGGCCCGCCCACACCGCCGGCAGCGACAGCGGCAGGGTGACGGCGGCGAACACCCGCCACGGCGGGGCGCCGAGATCGGCGGCGGCCTGCTCCAGCGCCGGGTCGGAGGCTGCCAGCCGCGCCTGCAACGGCAGGACCATGAACGGCAGGTAGGCGTAGATCAGCCCGACCTGCATCGCGCCGTCGGTATGAAGCATGAGCAATCTTTCGGGGACGATGCCGGTGATCAGAAAAACCCCGTTCAGCCAGCCGTCGTCGCGCAGGATGCCGATCCAGGCGGTGACGCGCAGCAGGAAGCCGCTCCAGAACGGCAGCATCAGCGCCAGCAGCAGCAGCGAACGATGGCGCGACCGCGCGATCGCCAGCGCCATCGGGTAGCCGATCAGCAGGCAGGCCAGCGCCGTGGTGCCGGCGATGCGCAGGCTGTCCAGCAGCGCGGTGCGGTACAGCGCGTCGGTCAGCCCGGCCAGCAGCGCCTGCGGGTTCAGCCCCGGGGTATAGGGCGGCACCGTCTCGGCGGCGGTGGACAGCGCCAGCACGGCCAGCACCGCCGCGGGTGCTGCCACGAACAGCGCCAGCCACGCCCAGACGGGCGCCAGGACGGCCGCGCGACGGATCAGATGAACTGCCCGCGCAGGAACCCGAGGGCGGGCAGCGGCGTCCAGCCGCGCGGCAGGTCGGCGCGCCGCACCGGGGCCACGCTGTAGCGCGGCGGCGGCTGGCGGCTGGTGCGCAGGAAACTGGCATGCGCCTGCACCTGCGCCTCCCGCCAGGCGCGGTCGGCCAGGGCGGCGTCGCGCGACGGGTAGATGTCGGCGATGCGCGTGCTGCGCCCGATCGAGGCGATGACCGCCCAGAGCGTGTCGTCGCCGCGGCGGGGAAGGTTGACGACCTGGCTCAAGTCAGGGCCGGCGCGGCAGTGATCGGTGCAGGCGGCATTGGTGTCCCGAAGCCACAGGTTTGGCGTACAACGTTCGGGCATGACATTAGCGTGCGTCGCCCCCGCTGAAAATATCGGTGACAGCACCGATGCTAAATTCTAATGGTCATGCTGCACCGCAGCGGAACATTTGCCTCGTGTCACGAACCCTGTTCAGCCGTCACGTCCTGGTCATCGGCGGCCTGCTGGCCGGATGCGCGCCGGACTATTCGCCCAACACCTATTCCACGGCCGCCGTGCAGCAGGCCAACAAGGTCGAGCAGGGCGTGTATCTGCTCAACCCGGGGCGAGCACGGCTTGGCCCTGTAGGGTGGCACGAATGGCCTGATAGGCATCGGCACCGCGCCGCGCCGCGGTGCCGATAACGGA
>JAABUT010002182.1_pt1 | contig 19587 bp, 29 predicted proteins | sample 5559281 | NCBI WGS metagenome assembly JAABUT01 (sample SAMN10711880, study PRJNA513359) | rock metagenome | isolation source: Antarctica rocks | place: Antarctica: Victoria Land, Ricker Hills nord | collected 2016-01-04
CATCCAGCCATCGCACTTCGCCGTCGTCGTCGATCGTCCCGGTAGATCGGAAGCCTTGGTGACGGGCCAGTGCGGCCGAGGCGTCGTGATGGGGGTGAATCGAGGCGGCGAACCTGGTGACCCCGGCGTTGCGCAGCCAGTCGACCATCGCTGACGTTGCCTCAGAACCGAGACCGCGACGCTGAAACTGCGGCGCGATGACCCACGCGATGCTGGCTTCGAGCGTGCTGCGGTCGTCCTCGACCGTGGCCTGTACGTAGCCGACAGCTTCGCGTGACTCGCTTAAACGGACGATCCAGTTGAGCCACCATTGGGACCGATCCGCCGAGTGACCCACACTCTGCGCCGCGTATCGGCGCTCGAGCTGTTCAAGTGTGGGTGGCCGGCCACCAATGAACTCGTACAGGGCAGGGTCGGCCAGGACGGGAACCATCTCAGCCGCGTCTGAAACGGCAACCGGCGCGAGTTGTACGCGCCGACTCTCAATAACCTGGGCTGGCGGCCACGTCGTCATGGGTCAATCCTTGCAGCGGCGTACTTCGGTTGTCATCCGAATTTGGCTGCTCGGCCACCGTGTGGGGGTCGAACGACCGGCTGACTTCTGCCCGGTAGCCGATCGGCTACCGACACTGGCGTAGTCGTACGTGATCGCTTGTAATACAGTGAGGTCGTGACCCGGTTCAGTGTCGACGACCTCGACGAGGACTGGCCCTTCGAGGTCGACCAGCAAGCCGGCCACCTGTTCAAACACCCAGGGTTGGGTCTTGACGACGTCGGCGACGTCTGGACCAGTGATCCGCTCTTCTATCCGGCCAAACCACCCGCCCACTGGCTGATGGTTGCCGAAGTCGCCGGACACATCCTGACCGTGCCGCTCGCGCCGTCCAACACCGGTGATCCACACAAATGCCGGCCCATCGGCTGCTACATCGCCGCCGACCACCTTGCCCGCCGCTACCGGGAGGACCGATGACCAAGATGACCAACATGACCTCTGAACAGCAGAACGCCTTCTACGCCGACCCCGACAATCAGGTTCCACAAGGGCCGCCGGTGCGCCGAAAGGGCAAGCTCAGCGAGCCCGTACCCGTGCGGTTCCCCGAAGAACTGCTTCGAGAGGTACGCGATCACGCCGCAGCAGATGACCGATCGGTCTCTAACTGGATCCGGCGAGCAGTCGAGAACGAACTAGCCCGCACCCGGAGTTGATCATTGCCGCAAGCCGATCGGCTTGCGGTGTTGCTCGGTGGGTCGGGAACCCGTATTGACTACTCGGCTGCCGCTTGGACGCGTGCACGTAGCAGCTCGGACGACACGGGCAGCAGCGCGAGGCCGACCAGCGCCCCGACTGCGCTGACGACGCAAGAGGCGACCGCCGTCGTCCAGAACGAGGTGGCGCCGGCCAGCGCCGGCCCCGCGACCGCGCCGACGAGGGTGGCAAGGGCCTCGGCGGTGAAGAAGATCGCACTGACCCGGCCGAGTGCGGTATTCGGTACGACCCGCTGCAGCGTCGTCTGCGGTGTCACGAGTGTCATGGAACCGAACATCTCGATGATGAGCGCTGCCGGCAGTGCACCCGCGAGTGAACTCGAACCGAACAGCAGGAGGAACCCGACCGTCGTGGCGAGTTGGGTCGTTGCGAGCAGGTACCTGGGTTGCACTCGGTCGACCAGCGCACGTATCACCACCGCGCCGACCAGGAATCCGACACCCAAACCCGATACGACGATGCCGACCTGTTCGCTGCCCCCGAGCCGTTCGATACCGAAGGGCACGAGCAGCGCACTCAGCGATGCGTTCGCGAAAAGGAACACCGTTGTCAGCAGCAGAAGGGCGCGTCCGACCGGCTCGGCTCTCAACAGGCGGAACCCCGCCACGAGATCGGCGAGTACCCGCCCTCTGGCGTCCTCCTCCCGCCGCCGCCGAGGCTGGCGTCTGGTCATATAAACGGCCACCGCAGACATCAGATAGGAGGCCATGTCGATCCAGATCAGCGCTTGGAATCCGGCCAACGACAGCACAGCAGCCCCTGCCGGCGGCCCGATCAGCCGTACCGTTCCATCGGTCACCGCATTCAGCGAGTTGGCGCTGCTCAACGCGGACCCGGTGCCAACGATCGCCGGTGTCATCGCCTGCGCTGCGGGCCGGAACAGGACGGAGCCGATGCTCTCGGCGACCAGGGCGAGGTAGATCACCCACAACGATTCTCTCGACGTCGCGAACAGCATCCCGGCTACGACGACGGGCTCGGAACACATCCGACGCGAGCATGACGCGCCGCCTGTCCCACCTGTCGGTCAACACTCCTGCTATTGGGCCGAGCAGAAGGGCCGGTAGGTACTCCGCGACCATCGTGAGCCCGGTGGCCAGCAGTGACCCGGTCAGGTGGAACACGTAGGCCGGCAGGGCAACAACCAACAGCCACGATCCGGCGGTGCTGATCAACCGCCCGATCCACAGATGCCGGAAATCCCGGATTTTCAGTGCTTGGAGCACTAGCCATCCCCCTGCGGTGTGACCGATCGGCTGCACCTGGTCGGCCACGGCACCATCAGGGCCTCATCAAGTCGGTGCCGAGCAGGAGGCCGGCGACGAATCCGGCGCTGGGGCCAGAGAAGAGCAGAGCAGCCACCAACACGCCGCCGCGATGCCACCGGGAGGTGACCAGGGGACGTGAAGGGCACCGTGGGCCTGCGAAAGCGCGCCAATACCAGTAGCAGCGGGGCCGATTTCGTCGCAGAAAGGAGTGACCGGTTCCGGTGGCGGTCACCGCACGATGGACCGTGATGCTGCAGGATGGACACTCACAGACTCTATGCCGGTAGAATAGGAGTTGGTCCGTTGTGTCCTCACAAGACAGTCAGTCACTGGGTCGGCGACTTCGATCCCGACGAGCTGCGACCGGTCGCACGGTAGCCTCCGTCGCCGCTGAGGCAGGACTGTCCGTCCCCTACATCGCGAACCTCGAAAACGACCGAGGCAACCCCACCCTTGCTGCGCTGGACAAACTTGCCCGGGCTCTAGGCGCCCGCCTCCATGTCGCGCTCGTCGACGACGGCACTCCGACGGAACTGGTCGAGGACGACACCGGCCGTACCGACCGCCTCGCCCGCAATCCCCGTCTCGTCCAAGAGGTGGAGCGCCTCGCGGCAAGATACGGCATACCCGAAGAACGCATCCGCCAGCAGCTGCTCGACCTCGTCCTCGCCATCGGCCGACTCAAGCAAGAGCCACTCACCTCCAGAGACATGGACCGAACCCTTGACCTTGCCGTTCTCACCCTTCGACGAAATTGACATCGTTCGAAGCGGTGTCGGTAGTCGAACGTCCTACGGTGACCAGAACCGCGCTCCGAGGCAGCCGGCGCGCGAGATCACGTACGCGTCGATTGGGGATCGGCTTGAGACACACCCAGTGATGACGTCCGGTTGCTGGCCGCAGCGGGCCGGCGAGCGAATTTCATTGGCCGAGGACCGTTGTCGGCGATCAGGCGGCGAGCCATCGGTCGAGGTTCTGGTCGTAGCTCGCAGTGACACGCAGTCCACGGCCGGCGCTGCGCTCGAGCCATCCGCGGGCGAGGAACGTGCCGGTCACTGCGGCAGGCAGGGCGCCGGCGAGGTGGGGTCGGCGCTGGGTCCAGTCCAGACACGATCGAGCGAAGATGCGCCGCCCGGAGCGCAGTTGGTCGAGGTCGATGTCCAGGTCGGCGATCAGTGTCTCGCCGTGGGCAGTGAGGTTGTGTTCTCGATCGTCGCTGGTCTGCAGCGCTCCGGCTGCCAGCAACCGATCCCGCAGCTCAACGCCCCGACGCCCGGCGAGGTGGTCGTAGCAGGTGCGCGCTTCAGCCAGCTTGGTCACGTCGCGGTGTTGGCGTAGCGACTTCACCGGTAAGGCTGGCGCGACGTGGGCGAGAGCCTCCAGTACCGCCGCCACCGGCGGTCCGGCAAGGTGGTGGTATCGGTGGCGCCCCTGGACCGTCACCCGGACAAGGCCACCATCGACGAGGCGTCGCAGGTGCGCCGTCGCCGTGGCCGGCGACACGGAGGCGCGTCGGGCAAGTTCACCGGCCGGCAATGCTCGACCGTCGGAGAGCGCGACGAGCATCGCCGCCCGTGCCGGATCGCCGAATAAGGCCCCAACGGCTGCCAGATCGACGTCGCGCGGTTTCTCGGTCATCGGCCCAGCATGAGGCACGCACATTTCGACCGCCACCATAACGTCGCGGGCTTACCGTCGGCTCATGGATGCAGACCCGACTACCCGGACCGCCAGCGACGACGACGTCGCGTTCATCTATCACGAATGGGACCGGCGGACCCGCGCCCATGACATCGATGGACTGCTGGAGTTGTACACCCCCGGCGCGATCCTGGAGACGCCGTTGATCCCGCGGATCCTGGACCAACGAAGCGGTGTCCTCACCGGCCAGGAGCAGATCCGGCCGTTCTTCCAACGCGGAACCGACAACCGGCCCAACGACCTGGTGCGTTGGTATCGCACCGGCCGGTACCACTTCGATGGCCATACTTTGATGTGGGAGTACCCCCGCGTGCACCCCGACGGCGGCGACCAGGTCGACCTCGCCGAGGTCATGGACCTACACGGACCCCAAATCGTGCACCATCGCATCTACTGGGGTTGGTTCGGCACGCCGCTCCTGATCCCTCAAACCGGTAACGGATAAAACCAGGACGCCGGAACCTCGACGTCAAGTCGGACGAACCCAGCTGACAAGCCGAACGTTCACCGGTGACTCGGCGAGCGATCGGACCAAGATCGTCAACGTCGACGTCACCGCAACGGGATCCACTTACGGAGCGATCAGCGAAATCGGACGGTGCCGATCGTCGAGATTGATCCAATATCGCAGAGACGGGCTGGCTTCGGTTTCTCGGCGGCGTCGAGGCAGCCGCCGTCATTCTCGATATACGTTTTGATGGATGCAGTGTTGTCTGCTTTGCAGACCAGCACCACTGGTTCCATGCCTGATTTGGTGCCCTGTCGATCCCGGGGGATGGCCAGACCCGGACGGGCTGACTTCGAACTACACCGTCTTCGGCGTCGACCCTGCATTGACACATCAGGAACACTGGGGACCGTGACCGACCTCGAGGCTCGCGTGGTCGCGGTCTGCTGCGACAACGATCACCGCTTCAGCAAGGTTCCCGTCGATGAGATCGTGCTGTTGCCCGGGCTCGGGGTGAAAGGCGACGCGCACTCAGGTGTGACCGTCCAGCACCGCTCACGGGTCGCTGCAGATCCCACGCAACCAAACCTGCGGCAGGTCCACTTCATCCACGCCGAGCTGTTCACCGAAGTCCGCGAGAACGGGTTCGATGTCGACCCGGGACAGCTCGGCGAAAACGTCACCACTCGCGGGATCGACCTGCTGTGCCTCCCCCGAGGCACCTTGCTGCGGGTTGGAGACCAGGCGGTGGTCCAGATCACCGGCCTACGGAACCCGTGCCAGCAGATCAATACCTTCCAGTCCGGGCTGCTGAAGGAAGTGATGGCGAAAAGCTCGGCCGGCGAACTGGTCCGCAAAGCCGGCGTGATGAGCGTAGTTGTGGCAGGAGGAATCGTCCGGCCCGGCGACCCGATAGTCATCCAGCTACCCGCCATACCGCATCAGCCGCTCGAACGGGTCTGACCCAAACGAAGGCTTCCTGGGAATGCTTTACACCGAGATCGACGACACGCTGCGGACCTGGATCACTGCCCAGCCAACTCCTGGTTTCGTGGCGACCGCCACGACTGGACGGAGAGATCGGGCAACTCGACGAATGCCGTGATGACGATCATCTTCGTCCGGCGGGAGTGGCGGCACATACAAAGGTTGCCTCGCGCACCCGCCTGCTGACCGATCCGCTTCGACCTGCTGCAGCTGACCGTCGACAGGCGGGCCTGAGCCTCCTTGGTCGCGCGGATGCCGTTCCTCGTACGAGGGCGGACCGGGTGTCGCCGGCAGTCCTGATGGGACAAGACGGGCGGGCGACCACAATGACATCGTGAGCGCTGATTCGTATGCCGACTCCCTTGAGCGGCTGTTTGCAGCCTACGAGGATCGTCACACGTTCGCCGTCATCGAAAACGTCGTCACAGAGTGCCGCACGCAGCTCTCGGGCCAGCCGCCGCCGGGTGCTCTCCCGGAGCTGCTCGACCGACTCGCGCGACAACGACTCAACGATCTACCGCCCACCCGACAGGACAACCGGTGACGTGATCGGCTGGAAGGCGCTCTCGCGCCGGTGGCGACCTGTCTGGCTGGGTCGCGCCGATGGGTTAGACCCGATCACCGATCCCCGATCGGTCGGAATAGGGTCGGGCGGTGCCAGGAGATGCAATCGCTGTCTGCGCCGCGGGTGAGGCTGCCTGGCAGCAATGTGCTTATGCCGGGCTCGGCGGCGCCTGGCGCGTGGACCCGGGGCTGGCGTGGTCGACCTGGGTTTCCCATCGGTTTCTGTTCGCCGGGGTGACACTCACTGCCCGCCCTGCCCTGCCAGCGGGCTTGGTTCAGCAACAGCCCGGGATTGTCTGCGATAGCTGGGCGGCCCTGCAGCCCGGTGACCTCCCGGGCTGGGCCACCAAACCGGCGGACCCCTGGATGATCAGAGAGCCAGGCCCCTGCAACCTCGGCGGTCCCGCGGACGTCACCATCGCCCCTACACGGGATGCGTGGTTGTTCGAAGCCACAGCGTTCCGCGCCAACGGTGTGTCGGCGGTGCCTGGTGAGCTGCACCCAGTCGGGAGCGAGGGCTTTCCCGGGCTCACCCTTTTCCTTGCTTGGCGAAGGGGGATCCCGATCGGGAGCGCCTTGAGCGTGCGACACCCTGTTGGTGTCATGGTGTCCGCTGTGACCGTGGTTCCCGAGGAACGGCGGCGAGGTGTGGGTCGAGCGCTCACCGCGGCCGCGTTGCTCGTCGCCCCCGACTTGCCAGCCACGCTGGCGGCCAGTGATCTTGGCCTGTCGGCGTATCAGCAGTTGGGCTTCATCGAGTTGCACCGGCCCGTCCACTGGGTGCCACCCCGGCCAGGTACCTGACCCAGCCTCGTTCGGTGTCCGCCGGTGGTTGGTTCCCGTTGCGGGCAGGAAGGCACCGGTTTTGCGGCGCCCAGCGAGCGGGCGGTCGTGGACGTCCTAGGCTCTTGATTCGGGTCAACGGGACAGCGGCGTACCCGCGGCGTGAGGTGCACCGGGCGGCATGGCCGGTCGCGATATGCAGTGGACACCGCAGTAAGGGGGTCGACATAGTCGGGCCATGACGAGCAGCGAAGTCTGGGACCAGGACACCGCCGACCGGTACGACGCCGACTCATCCGAGATGTTCAGCGCGGACGTCCTTGAACCGGTAGTGGACTTCCTGGCTGCACTTGCCGGCGACGGTCCAGCCTTGGAGTTCGCGGTAGGAACCGGTCGAGTTGCCGTGCCGCTGGCCGGGCGTGGGGTCCCGGTGTCCAGTATCGAACTGTCCGCCCCGATGGCTGAGCAACTTCGCAGGAAGGCCGGCGGAGAGCAGATTCCGGTCGTTGTCGGCGATATGGCAACCAGCACCATGCCGGGCCAGTTTTCGCTGGTCTTTCTGGTCTGGAACAGCCTGTCGAACCTGCTCACCCAGGACGAGCAGGTGGCGTGCTTCGCCAACGCAGCCCGACATCTCAGTTCCGGTGGGCGCTTCGTCGTCGAACTGTGGGTACCCGAGCTGCGACGACTCCCTCAGGGACAACGGATTGCGCCTGCTTCCATCAGTCCGGAGCATGTGGTCTTGGATGAGTTCGACGTCGCCGCCCAGCGGTGCATCTCCCACCACTACCGTCACGATCCGGACGGCACCGTCCGGTACTCCTCAGGTCACTTCCGTTACGTGTGGCCCGCCGAGCTGGATCTGATGGCCCGACTGACAGGGATGCGGCTAGAAAGCCGACATGCAGACTGGGTGCGCACCCCGTTCGGCTCGGAAAGCGCCGGCCACGTCTCCGTGTGGCGCAAGGAGTAGACCGAGGCAGTGCGCAGGAGGGCCGCGGTCGCAGATCGCTTCGACCAACGGGAGGGACACCGAGCGAATGATCGCTGGCAGAGCGCCAGATCCGGAGTCGGTGACCGGTCACCGATCCTGTTCCGGTCACCGACCCAAAGCGACCGCACGTCGTCAGGTGCGGGTCGTGAACCAGGTCCGCAACTGATCGGCGGCCACTGCCGCCTGCTCATCGACCTCGGAGAATTCAAGCGCCGCGGTGTAGGCCGCCAGCGCGGCTTCCCGCGGTGCTGTGGTCCACCATTCCCAGGTGACGCCGGGTTGCCAACGCTCCCTCGCACGATCTGCTATTTCCCGCATACCGTTGATCAACACCACCGAGCGCGGATCGGCGCTGGCGCGAGCTTCGCGGAGCCGTTCGCCGTTCCTTTGTGCCTTGGCCAGCGCGCGGGCGGTGATGCCGCTGTCGGCCCACCTGGTGCATCCACCTCGGAGTATCCAACCGGTCGGGGGCATCGGGATCGTTCACGACCCCACGATGGCACCGGGCTCTCCCACTTTCAAGCGCGACATCGGCGGCGGTCACCCGACCGAAAGCGGATCTCCGAACGGCGATCGCGCGATCTTGGTCGTCAACAGCCGCACGAGCGCGAAACCGTCACCGGTGAAAGTTCCACTTGCGAACATCTGGCGAGGGTGTCGAATCTGTACGGACATGGCTGCCCTTGGTGTCAAGACGCGGTGAGGGAGACGGTCCTCTAGTCATCCCGGTGCAGGCTGACGACGGATCGGGGATCGCCGCTGTCCAGGTCGTTCCCCCACAGTCGCCCTCGAGCGCCCGTGCCTCTTCGGTTGATCCGGGCGGGGGCACCAGTGACCATCGAGTTGGCCGGCACAATTCACGGTTCCACCGGCAGTCAAGTCCTGGAGTGGTTCGCGGTGGTGCTGGCGTGCGGACTCTTGGTGCTGGTGACGGTTTGGCGGATAGCTCTCGTGAGGCGGGATAACCGGGAACGGGAACGTCCGGCGCAGCAAGGCAAGCAGTGGCGGCAGCCGTAGGAGAGGGCAAGGGCTGAACAGCCGGATGAGGTGCGGGGCATTGACCATGCAGAAGCCGGTGACCTGCGGCGCCGGCCTCACCTACGATCGTGCGATGGGCAGCTCGCAAGCTTCAACTTCCCTTTCCGTTCGCGGCGAGGCGCAGCGTACGACCGCGCCGGACGAGGCGAGGGTGTTCTCGACCTTGAGCGCCACCGCCGGCTCCAAAGCCGCCGCAGTATCGGACGTGCGACCGTTCTATCCGGCGTCCTGGCAGACCTGGCAGCGTTGGGCGGCTCGGTCCTTACTGCAGACTCCACCCGCGCAGCGCTGATCTGGTCAACCCCATCGATGCAGACGCACGAAGAACACGCACACAACAAGATCACTGGCGAGCACGGCCCCACCGGGCGTCACCAGGCCTCCGTGAGCCTGCTGATCACGGTTCGCGACTTCGCCATGCTCGAAGGGGTCGCGACGACGGTCACCGGCCGCGATTCAGTCGAGGTCCACTCGGTCTCCTGGTCCGTTGACGAGGACAACGCCCAGTGGGCTCTGGTTCGAGCAGACGCCATCCGCGCCGCACTGCTCAAGGGGCAGGACTACGCCGCCGCACTGGGCGGAACGGTCGTCAGCGTGGATCACGTCGCAGATGCGGGATTGCTCGGCGGTGACAACCACGGCAGAATGCCGAGCAATTTCTCGATGGCCGCAAGCGGCGGCGGCGGAGAGATGTCCCTGACCCCAGTTCCCCAGATTCTGAGCGCGACCATCGAGGCGCGCTTCACCGCGGTGGTCAGCGCTCTACCGGCGCAGTGACCCCCGACGGCTACCGAGATGCGAAATCCGGGCTATGTTCACGAGTTGGCCGCGCTATACCTCGTCGGCGATCAGACTGAGATTCGCCGTCTCGTCACGAGTAACGGCGTCGATGACAGTGATCTCGATGCTGCGATTCAGACACTCAAGCCCCTCGACCCGCGAGGGCGTGAGAACAAGATCCTCGACCGCTATGTCATAGATGCCGTCGAAAATGGTTGGGCGTACGGCGCTCCTGCGAACGAGACGACCTGGGTTCTGGGTCAGCGAGCCCGCGGCTATTACGAGCCTAGGGGACATTGAGCCCAGACGCACCGCGATGGCTGGGTGATCGGCGAGGCGTGGCGCACCGCCAGCTGAATCGCGCCCCCGGGCGATAGAGCGCTCCTCATACTTCACGGCTGGTGACATCGCCCGGTTTCCGATGGCGCTACGGTCGCTGCTGTGTAGGTGAGATGTCGGCGGTGCGGTTCGGGGTTGAGTTCCTTTCGGCGGCACCCCACTAGCTGAGCGTTCCGACGACCACGTTCGGCGCCGGGGAACACCCACAAGCCCAGCGCCAGACTCGACACCTCCGCGCGGGCGACGTCTGCTCCGCGGCAGCCGGCAGCCCCCCCGTAGAGCCGGTCCAGTCGCAGCGCCCAGAGCCGCGTCCGGCCGCAGGCTGCTATACCGAGTGTCCACCATGGGTGTCATGGGAATCATGCGACCACCGGCAGATCCTCGCCGCTAGCCAACACCCGTCACGACCATCGGACGCCGCTGGATTGGCCGGCGAGAGCGGGCGAATCGAGTACATCTACGCAGTTCCTCGGGTCGAGGTCGTGACACCGTGTGTTGATGACCCGCCGCGCGCGTTCGCCAAGACCCGCGCACTGCTGGTGCTCGCCGCGTGGGGCTTGCGGCAGTCGTTCTGTACTTCGTGCTTCGAGCCCTCCAGGTCGGCAAGATCGGCCAGCCCACCGACATCGGCGGCGGTGGAATCTTGCTTCTCGGCTACATCGTCACGATCGGGGGCCTGGCGTGGGTCATCACCGACATGGTTCACGGTCGCTCGTAGAGCGGTCGACGTTCCGTGTGAACTCCCTCGACGCCAGAGAACACGTCCGCCCGGTAGCCGATCCTGTTTCGGTGATCCTCCAGGAGCTCGTCCCGCCTCCGCATCCCTGGCCGCCGGGTGAATCAACGACCGACACGCGGAGAGGCACGCGGATTCCGCCTTCCCGGGCGATCCGGCCGCAGGCTCAGACCTGTGTGGCTGCCCAGGCGGCGACGCGACGCGCTGACCCCTCTTCTGAGAGGTCTTCGATGCGGCTCATGACCGACCAGCGCACTCCGAACGGGTCGCGCACGCTCGCGAATCGGTCGCCTGAGACGAAGTTCATGAGCGGCTCACGTACTACGGCTCCGGCAGCCTCGGCCCGCGCGACCACGGCGTCGGCATCCTCGACGTAGAGGCCGAGGGAGTAACACGCGCCGTCACCGCTCTCGCCTCGTGGCGGTGGTAGCAGACCGTAGGCCGGGCTGGGCGCGCCTAGCTGCAGCTGGCAGTCGCCGAGGTCGAGAACGGCGTGAGCTACAACGCCTTCCATCTCGGTGACGTCGACCACGCGGGCACCGAAGACGTCGCGGTAGAACGCGATAGCCTCCCGCGCGCCCTTGACCAGGAACGGCGTTAGTGCGGACACGCCGTGCGGCTTCCCTCGGGTGGTGTGCTCGCCGGACACACCGTGGTGGCTTTCCGTCTGGTCGCTCCTATTGCTCGTCATGGCGACGACGCTAGGCCCGCGGCACCCGGCCGGCTTGAAGATTCACGCCACCCTCGAGGCGCTCCTTCGCGTGGCGGACGTCGTAGGCTCCCGCCTATGGACGGGGACTCAGCGTCGCCGGACAGCACGCAGAGCACCGGGCGTCGCCGGGGTGTGCTCTATCCCGCGCGGCTGCCGACGTTTCGCCGGCTCAGCCCGCCGCCGGCGGTGGCCGACCTGGTGCGGTGGTTCTGGATACCCGAGTGGGATCTACCCGACGGGCGTGCCTCCCGCCAGCACCTGATTGCCTTCCCCGCGCTGAACCTCGTCGTCGAGTGGGGGGCCTCGCACCGCCGGGCATGGTGGGGCTGTTCGGGCCTACGACGCGGGCGTCCTATCGCGACCTCACCGGCCGCGGGTGGGCCGTTGGGGCACTGCTGCGGCCCGCGGCGATGCCTCTGTTCGCCGAGGACCCGCAGGCACTGGCCGATGAGTACGTCGCCCTCGACCTCCCCGACCTGCGCGAGTCGGTGATCGCGGCCATGTGGGAGCGGGGCTCACAGGAGGAGCGGTATTGCCGCGCGGTCGCCGCGTTCACGACCTGGCTGGCTGATCACGGGCCGGCACCGGAGGAGGAGGCACTGCTGGCCAACCGGCTCGCCGATGCCATCGACCTCGACCGCGACGTGCTGCGCGTGCAGGACGCCGCCGAGCAGGTCGGGGTCTCGGTGCGGACTGCCCAGCGGCTGGCGCGCCGATACGTCGGCGCCTCTCCGGGCGCGATGATCCGGCGCCGCCGGCTGCAGGAAGCTGCCGAGCGGCTCCGGTTCGACGCGGCACTTGATATCGCGACCCTCGCGGCTGAACTCGGTTACAGCGACCACGCCCACCTGACTCGTGACTTCCGCACCACCCTCGGCATGACCCCTAGCCACTACCGACTCGACGCGCCCGGCTGAACCCGACCAGGCGACAACCGCCACTCGCGATACCTCCAAGGCCCAGGCAGCTCGGAGCACGTCCAGCGGAGCACGTCCAGCGGGATCCGCCAGGCCACCCACAGGCCTGATCCCCGGACGGTCAGTGACCGGTGAGGGTCTGCGGGCATGATGGCCGAGCCTATGGTTGGATACGTGTCTCCTGATCTGGCCGTGCAGGTCATCGTGTTGAACGGCGGATCGAGCTCGGGTAAGTCGACGCTCGCCAAAGCGCTCCAAGAGCTGCTCCCGGACCTGTGGCTCACCTTCGGGGTCGACGCGTTCATCGACGCGATACCGGGGCGCGGCGACAGTCCACGTGCCGACATTACCTATCGGCCGAACGGCGACGTCGAAACCGGTCCCGAGTTCAGGGCTCGCGAGGACGCATGGCGCATCGGCCTCGCGGCAATGGCGCGAGGTGGTGCCCCGTTGATCCTGGATGAGGTGTTCCTGTCCGGTGGCGCGACGCAAACGACCATGCGGGCGACGCTGCAAGGGCTGCACGTGCTGTGGGTCGGTGTCCACTGCGACCCGGCAGTTGCAGCTGGCCGTGAGGCACAGCGACCCGACCGAATTCCCGGGATGGCGCGCACGCAGGCGCAGCGAGTCACACCGACATGAGCTACGACATCGAGGTCGATACAACGGACATGTCACCCGAGGCCTGCGCACGGGTCATAGCCGCGCACGTCACCAGTCCATCCCGCCAGCCTGCGGTGCACCGCTAGACGATGCCGTTGCGGTCTCAAAGATTACGCATGACCCCCGCTGGCGTTAATACCCGCATGGTGCCGGTCGTTTCCCGCGCCAGGTCTGAGATCGGTGCGCAGGATAGCCATCTTGTGGGTGTCGATGAATACACCGTCCCAGAGCAGCGCGTCCCGCAGGGTCCCCTCGAGCTGAAACCCGCACTTCTCGTATACGCGGCGCGCGCGTGGGTTGAAAGCGAAGACGTCGAGGTCGAGCCGATGCAGCCCGATGCGGTCGAAGGCATAGTCGACGACGAGCCGGGTGACCTCGGTGCCGTACCCGCGGCCGAAGTGGGCCGGGCCACCCAACCAGATCCGGTAGTTGGCACTCTCGTTGTGCGGATCGAAGTCGTTGATCACCGCCTCACCCAGGAACGCGCCGTCGTGTTGACGCAGGATGGCCCAGTCAGCTCGGTCGTGCTGTTCACGGCGATGGCGCAGCACGGCACGGACTTGGTCCGCCTCGAAGGTGGCGTGGGTGCCTGTCAGCCGGTCGACTTCCGGGTCGGCTAGGGCCACCCAGTAGTCGTCGAACACCGCTTCGGTCAGGGGCTCGAGCCGTACTGACGTTCCGATCAGCACAGGGAGGTCTGAGAACGCATCCGTAGCCAGCACAGTGACCACTGGACCCGATCGTCGGTCAGCAGTCAAATCATTTCCGCGGGATGGAGATCGAGGCTTACCGTTAGCCGATCGGCAACCGGTGACGATCGTGACTGTTCTGCCGCCGTTTTCGGACGGGCTGCGGTCGCCGGCGCACGTTCGGCCAGCGGGCGGGCTTGGTAGGGAGCCGGGTGTATCCGCTGATACCAGCGATCCCGTGAAGCCCGAACCATCTTCCGGTCACAAGTCGCTGGGCTAGATCACCGCCCTACCGAGCTCAGCCAGGCCGCGGCGGGCGTCAGCGAATCCACGGTCGTTGTTCGCCTGGTCCTGGATGCCTGTCAGGTCGTTAGAGGCCAGGCGCCCGAGGAAGTACACAGCCTGGACTGCCCATCGAAGTCGACGAAATGTATCCAGATGCTGCAGCTCCTCCGATCCAAGTGGGCCGCATGTCCGGTATGCGCCGAGAAACGGTGTGGCGTTCCGCGGGCCGCCGAGATACATCACGGCCGAGGCAATGTCGTATAGGACGGGACCCCGCTGGGCATCGGTCCAATCGATCAAGCCCGTGATGCCGCTGACGTCGTCGTGGCGAAATGCCTCAGATGCGGGATCGGCGTGCAAGGTGGACCAGGTCAGGTTCAGCGAATCGGCCTCCACACGGATCGCGGAGATCGCCGCAGCCAGCCACGGGTGGGCATCGACGCCGGGGGCATCGGGGGTGAGCCATGGGAAGAACGCGCTGGTGCCCGGTTGCGATGCGGGCGTTCCCAGTATGTGTACCCGAGCGAGTGTGTGGGCGATCCAGCGCTGTTCCTGGTCGGTCTGGCCATCAAGCTCTCGTCCGGGCACGAACTCGAGCAGGGCAAGTGCATGACTGGCAACGACGAGTTGACCGTCACGCGTTGGTACCGGCCGTCCGGTGACGAGACCGGTTTCGGCGAGGTCGGCAGCGATTCTTCCGCCGGTCTCCAACTGCGTCAGGGCGGACGGCGCCACCTGCTTTGCGACGTAGGTGGCGCCGGCGTGCCGCACCAGCCAAGTCTGGGAGTTCATACCGCCGCTCAGTGGTCGGAGGTCAGCATCCACAAGCCCCCAGTGTCGATGGAGCAAACTGACTATGTCGGCGGTCACCATGCAAGTTTGGCCCTCACCAGCCAACGATCGTCTACCGGCGACCGCCGCGGTTCTCCGTCACTGCGACGACGAAGATCTAACGGGCACCAATTCGGGATCCCTGACCGGTGATGACGGAGCTGCGTTGGTGTCGATAGATCAAGATCCGACTTGCCCAGATGCGAGTCTGCGTAGGCCCGCGAAGGTCGAGCTGAACCCGCATGCCTTGGTGTAGAAGGCGGCAAGGTGTGGCTCGTAGTCCACGTGAAGCCAATCGCAGCCTGCTGCAGTCGTCTCATCGACTATTGCTCGCACCAACCGTGCCCCGATCCCACTGCGCTGCCGATCCGGGTCAACGGCAGTGTCGAGCAAGAAGGCGTGCGCGCCGCCATCCCAGCAGGCATGAACGAAGCCGACGAGCTGGTCATCGATAAATGCGCCGACCCAGGTCAGGCTGTGACGCTCCAGCCGCAGAGCCCACGGTGTGACGCTCGTCAGCCGGTAACCGAACGCTCGGGCGTGTAGCGCGGAGAGCTGCTCGTCGACGACAGGGAACTTGACCTGGAGGTCGATCGTCGGACTCATGATCTGAGCATCCCCGGGACAAACTGCGTTTTGCAATGGCCAATGCTCGACACCGGGGGCGTCGACCCGTAGCGGGTTCGGTGCCCGGTCGGGGATCCTCAACTGCGAAGGTTCGGCTGCCGCGTCGTTCAGGCGACCTCACCGTGCAGTAGGGCGATGAGCTTTCTCGCTTCTGCTTGGATCGCTTCGGCACGTGCACTGGCGGCGCGAACGTCGAGCGGGCTCGCCGCTCCGAGCGCGGCCTGCCTGATGAAGGTGCTCAGCGGCGTATCGGCCGCTCTTGCGGCCCGCTCCACCGCCGCGAGCTCGTCCCCGCGCAGCCGCACGGAAACCACCGTCGAGACGTCCTCGACCATGCCGGCATCTGCCGGAAGCAGATCGAAGTACGCCTCCACGGCGGCCCTCTCATCAGCGGTGTCGTAGTCGTTCATATGCCCACCTCCCATGCAGTGATCGGTCGAATGCGGCCTTCGCCTTGATCGACAAACGGGACGACGACGCTCCGCCCGCCTGCCGTCTCACCGCGGGCTAGGTGCGTCCCAGCCCTGCCCTTGCGGTTTCGCCGCACGTCCGGGCGGTTGGCGAAGACCTGCTGTACCTCGACGATGGACACACCATGGCTGGTCAGATGCGCTTCGTTGCGGTCGTCGATCTCGATCTCAGTGATCCGCACGACCCGTCCTCACGCGTATGACAGTAGTCGCGTCTGCCGTCATACGCAACGGGATGCGCCTCGTCGCCCCGTCGGCCGATCCACGCCATCCCAGTTGCGGATCCTCTACCGATTAGGTGTGACTCCCTTTTCCAGGCTGATACGCGCTGTTGACTGGTTCCCGGAATGACTGCCAATGAGGGGGAAGGTACGCGCTGGATCGGCTGCCAGCAGGCCGCCGAGATACATGGCGCCGCTATCAGCGCAGCCTTGGAACGTCACGGACTTCGCCGCCCACGGTTGAAGGTCCGGTGGGGATCCGCTGGTCCAGACAGAAGCGGGCACCCAGGACAGGAACTCATCTTGCTCGTCGGGCAAGGTCAGGGTGACCGGGCCGGTTCCTGCCTGGATGTAGAGGGGGGTTTTGCGAAAGTACAAGCTCGCACTCGGCGGTAGCTTCAGCCCGACCTCCGTTGCCAGTCGCGGATCCTGATTTCCGCGTAAGTCTGTCAGCGTTGCGCCGCTCACCGTTATGTTGCCGGCAGAGTCGCCAAGAGGGAGCTCACCGGCGCTGTCCTTGCACGTCAGGACGATGTGGTCTTGCCCAAGTCCACCCGGCACCGCACTGGCGGAGGTGGAGGCTGAAGCAACGGCGGTGGTGAGCGCGGAAGTCGAAGGAAGCAGAAAGGTGTCCGCCGGTGTGCTGACCCGGGTAGATAGGGGCAAGTCGATGCTCGGGTTCGGCTGCGGTATGGCCTGTGGATTGGACGAACACCCGACCACGACCGCCGCGGCCATACCCGCGAGTGAGACGCTCAGCGGTCGGCGCATCCTTCTCCTCGAAACGGCAAGAGAGCCGTGGTGCGACAAGAGGCAGCGGATAGCACCACAAACCGACCATGCTCCAGGGATCAAGCGTGGCACACGCTGGGCACGGCGTCCAACCTCACCTACGCCATGGTCCACAACCGGCGTCCGGTCACCGATCCGTGACTGGGACTTGGAAGGCGTCCCGCCGTCCAAGAACCGGCGTGCGGCACCGCCTCGACGTCGTTGCTCGCTCTTCCAGTAATGAACCGCAAGACTGTGCTGATGAGTGACCGCGAAGCATGGGTCAACACGACCCACGACTGGTCTGTAGACGCGGACGTCGAACACCTGGCCGCCATTCGTCGGGATGCTGTCGATAGGCCCGAAACCGGAGAGCTGCTGCATCTTGTTCTCGAGGTACTTGCCTACGCAGATGAGGAAGCGGAAGACCGGGGCCAGCGGGGGTCGAGCTCGGTGACCATTCACGCCGACGGGTCCATCTCGGTGGCCGACGACGGCCGCGGAACGGATACCCGGCGCGATAAGCACGGCGCGCCGATCAAGAAACCTGTGATCGCGACCAAGGACCTCCGGTTCTTCGATGCGCCTGAACGGGTGTACCTACCCGACGGCAAGCCTCGTCGCGGCATGTCCGTCGTGGCGGCGCTGAGCCGGTGGCTGATTCACACGAACCGACGCCAGCACGGCGCCTGGACTCAGCGGTACGAGTACGGATTCCCCTGTAGTGAGCTGGTGCCGCTCCCGCCGACAGCGGCGACGGGAACGACCATCCAGTTCCTGGTCGACCAAGACATACTGCCCGCGCCGCCGCCCGACGCCGACCGTATGCGAGCGGTGGCCGACTTCCCGTGGCTCTGCATCGAATTTCTTACCGGCTAGGTACCTCTATCGAGCCCCGGACCAGCCAGGATGATCCTCACTCGTGCCAGGAGGATTGGTGACCGGTTGCCGATCGCTGACCGGTCACGGATCCTGCTGTGAGACGGCTCGTCGACCTCGCGGAGGAACAGTGTGTCGCTGGGCGCACAGTGCTAGCGTGCCTTCGTGGGTCACCAGGTCGTGGTCACCGGGGCGACCGGCGGGATCGGCTCGGCGATCGTCGAGCACCTTGCCAAGCGCGGCGATCACGTGGTCGCCGTGGCGCGTCCGACGGCCGGGCTCGACGGGCTCGTCGGCAGACTTCCCGGCGTCACCGCCGGGCCGTACGACCTCACGCATCCCGGTGACGTCCCCGCATGGGCGACGGCGCTCGAGGCGGTCGACGTGCTGATCCACGCCGCCGGCGTCAGCGAGGTCGCGTCGATCGAAAACACTTCCCACGATGTGTGGCAGCAGACGATGGCGGCAAACGTCATCGGCCCGGCGGAACTGACCCGCGCGCTGCTGCCGGCACTGCGGGCCTCCCGCGGCCGCGTGGTGTTCGTCAACGCAGCCGCCGGACTGCACGCGGTGCCCCGCTGGTCGTCCTACGCCGCCAGCAAGACAGCGCTTCGGGAACTGGCCGACTCGCTACGGCTGGAAGAGGCCGCACACGGGGTTCGCGTGACCAGTGTCTACCCGGGCGGCGTCGCGACCGAACTGCTCCGCAAGGTCCGAACGGACCTGGGCCGCCCGTACGACCCGGCGGCGTGCGTGTCACCGCAGAGCCTCGCCATAGTCGTGGCGAGCATCCTCGATGCTCCAGTAGACGTGGACGTCACCGAGATCGCCCTGCAGCCGCCCCCGAACTGACGTAGGCGCGCTACCGGTCGGTCGCCCGCTGCTAGCCACCGCTGACCACGCGCGTTCCCGACGGAGCCTGTCCCGAGGAGCGAATGACAACCGGTGACGAGGTCGGCCTCTCGGCCGCCGCTGGCCAAAGATCGCGATCGTCGTTTGGGGATCCCGCTGTGGGACGGCGCTGGGTTGACGGCGCAGGCGCTGAGGTCGGAGGGAGCGCCGGCGTGGTTGGTGTCAACCGAGCGCTGGGACGATGTCGGACCAGATGGCGTCGAGGATGTCGGTGGTCGGACCCTGATAGTGCGAGGTGATGGTGATGCAGGCCTGCTGGTGCGGCATTACGATGCTGAACTGACCGTAGATGCCGTCCATGCGCCACGCGTCGTCCCGGTCGCACAACCACACGTGACGGCCGTACCGAGCGTTCTCCGGATGTGATGCGGTCGCGCCGGTGGCGCGGTGCTCGCCGGTCGGGATGGTGTCGGTGATCATGGCGGCCACGTACTCGGCCGGGACGATCTGTCGGTTGCCGTACCGGCCGTCATCGAGCAGGGTGCGGCCGAGTCTGGCGATCTCCTCGGTGCGCAGCAGCAGTCCGACCGCGCCCAGCGAATACCCCAGCGGACACCGCAGCCACTGCGGGTTATGGATACCCAGCGGGGCAAATAGCCGCGGCAGCAGGAAGTCTCGTAGATCCTGGCCTGAGCAGGCATGGATGATCCGGCTGATCAGATAGGTATTGGCGCCGCGGTAGGCGAACGTCGCGCCGGGCAC
>JAABUT010002183.1_pt1 | contig 19584 bp, 22 predicted proteins | sample 5559281 | NCBI WGS metagenome assembly JAABUT01 (sample SAMN10711880, study PRJNA513359) | rock metagenome | isolation source: Antarctica rocks | place: Antarctica: Victoria Land, Ricker Hills nord | collected 2016-01-04
TCTACGTTCCTCATGGTGGTTCTCCTGTCTCGATGGACTTGTTCGCACTCGCCACGCTGCCAGCAGCAGCGGACGAGGCGGGAGGACCGCCACCTACGAAGTTCTACGAGCTACGGGACAACCTCCGCCTGGCCTTCCACGCCCGCACCGCCACCTTGCGCCTACACGCCTCCTGGCCGTGGGCGAAAGACCTCGCCGCCGCGTTCGAGCGCCTCAAAGCGCTCCCCGCACCCGCCGGCTGACCCGCCCGCTGGGCCACGCGACGACCACCACTAACCGCTCTGCCCACGCCCGTCTGCACGCGCGTCCGCAGCCGGGCCAGCCGAACGCCCCGAACACGACCCCGACGAAAAGAGACGGCCTCAACTGGCCCCACACCACACTCTCACCCGACCCGGCCGCGTCTCTGACGGCCAACCATTCACATCACGCGGCATGATGCACGATCCGGGCTAGGTCCTCGTGGAATTGTCCGCCTCTAGGGGGGCGCGACGTGGACCCGGGCACCGCGTCCCGCTGTTCCCTGGACGAACAGACGACGGCCATGGCCTCGTGGTGACGCACCAACACACGGACCGGGCCTCATGGCGACGGCTCGTTCGGTCGACGGGAACATCGGCTGCGAGTCACCTCGGCCGAGCACCGCGACATCAACGGCGTCGCCCCGCACTGCCGAGATTCGTCCACGTCAGGAGCGGTCAGTCGACAAGCCGCTGGCCGCCGGCGCTCTTCGGGTGACGGTCACACCGCTGCGCGCAGCCACGGCCGCGACGTGGTCGTAGCCGCCGACGTGGTCGGGCACCGACCGCATCGACATGATCCGGACGCCCCGCGCTCCCTCGATGCCGTGTTGCCGGGGACGGACGAGGCGGTACAGGCGCGCCGCCAGCTCGTCCTCCGGATTGGCGGCGCGGCGCCGCACGACCCAGGCAAGGAGATCGGCGAGCTGGCACAGTGGCGAGGACGTCGAGTCGACGTAGCCGATCCGGTCACCGACGAGCGACAGCAGGTTGGCGCGCCGGCCCTTCTCGTCGACGTGCTTGGCGAACAGCGGGTGGTCGAGGCCGCTACGCCGTGGCGGCACGAGCGCCAGCTCCCTGGACGCGAGCGTGGGCTTCAGGAGATCCTTGAGTTGAGCCTTGGCGTCGGGCGCCGAGCTGTCGTCGATGGCGATCGCCAGCGCGTCGAACTCGTCGCCCCACTGAGGCCCGTCGTGGACGTCGATCGCCGCTTGGACGGCGTCGCCGACGACCCGCGGGATGACGTAGAGGTGCTCGACGAAGTGCGCAACCGGCAGGCTCGTTTTCGTTCCCGCGCGCAGGCGCCGCAGATGCCAGTCGAGCGGCTTGCCGGCGAGCACCTCGGCCACCCGCTCCGGCCTCGCCCGCGCGACCGCCTCCTCGAGCTTGACGGCCTGACGCTCACGCCAATCGTCGAGCCGGTCGGCGGGGAACAGGGCGGCGTCCGTCAGGGCCGCCGTCCACACGAGGCGCGAGTCCCGGCCGGCCCAGCCAGCGAGCGCGGACAGCTGGTCGCTCGACAGGTCGACCGCGTGCAGCTCGTCGACACCGAACTCCGTGGCGAACCGGCGCAGGTCGGCCTCGACCTCCGCCGCGTGCCGCTCGGACACGACCACCGCGGCCGCGACGCCCGGCTTTCCCGGCGGGCTCCCGGCGACATCGAACGGCCCGCTCGTGTCGATCGTGATGCGCATGCGAGACCGTAGTCAAGCGGAGTTCCGGCGACTTGCGGGCTACGGGTTCGAGCCCGTCAGGGTGCTCGAGGACGGCCGGCGCAGTGCCACACTGAGCACATGATCGAGCAGGACGACAGCGATCTGCCGATTGTGGCGTTCGACGAGTCCGGCAACTCGGGCCAGAACCTCGTCGACCCGGCGCAGCCCGTGTTCGTGCTCGCCGCCGTCGGCTTGCAGCCTGGGCGGGCGGCTGAGCTCGTGGTCGGGATTGGAGAGGACGGAAAGGAGGCGAAGTTCTCCGAGCTGCGCTCGAGTGTCGAAGGTCGCGAGGCGGTGCTCAGGCTGATCGGCGATCCGGTGATCAACCCTCGAACGGCTCGCCTGTCGGTGGTCGACAAGCCCTGGATGCTCGCGGCCAAGTTCATAGACGTGCTCGTCGAGCCGTACTTCGCGGAGCGTCGACGAAACATCTACGCAGGCGGCATGCATCTCGCCATGACGCAGCGGCTCTACGAAGCCGTGGCCGAGGCGACGGGCGCCGATCGTTGGATCGAGCTGCAGCGCGCATTTATCGAGGCGATGCGCCGCCCAACGCAGCCGCGCCGCGAGCGCTTCAACCGCGCGCTGCGCGACGCACGCGCGGCGTGCGACGACGACTCGATTGCGGTCCTCCTCGACGCCGTTCTCGCTCAGGACGATGCGATCGGCGATGTCAGCGCGGAGACGGTCAAGCACCAGCTCGATCCTGCGCCGACGGCGCTCGTTGAGCAGCTGAACTTCTGGTCGGACGTCCTCGGTCCTCACCGTGTTGTGCACGACGAAGCTGGTGCGATCCGCGATTGGCAGGCGCACATCGAGCGGCTCTCTGATCCTGCCGTGGAGCCGGCCGAGATCGACTTCGGCCATACGACCGCCCACTATCCGTTGCAGACTCGGGTCATCGAGCTTGGGGCTTCGGACCAGCATCCGGCGATCCAGGTCGCCGACGTCATCGCCGGTGCGGCCGTGGCCCTGACGCTGACCGAGGTCGGCGCCCGGCCGAGAGACGAGTTCGCCGAGAGCTTGGCCGAGAGTCCGCTGCCGCAGCTCGTCGGCTGGCGCTTGCCTGGAGCGTGATCCCATTGTGCCCGGCGCCGGACGGCGCTCGGCGGGTGCACGTCCGTAAAGCCTCGAGCGACGGTCGGGACTTCCGCTTTCCATGCAAAGTGGCGCTGGTCTTCTCGTGCAGTGACGGTCCGCTCGTCAGCTACTCGGACGCGGCGGCACCCGGTTGTCGGGCTCGTCATTGTCGGGGTCCTCCGGTGTCGCTGCGACGTCTCCACCGTCGTATGGCTCCTCCTGGTTGGCGGAAGGCTGGAGGCCGAGTACGAGGGCTTGAACATCGAGTTCGATGATCTCGCCGTTCGCCACCCCGTTTTCCCACGTCATGAGCGACTCGTTGCCTGGCAGTTCCTCTACGGCGAAGCCAGCGAGCGTCTGCGCTTCCCCCGTGCGTCCCGCCTTCATTAGCGCTTCGGCAGCGATGACCTGAAGAGCGGCATCGACACCTGGCGGCAGCTCAACGGCGTGGCGTTTCTCCCGCTCCGCCCGCCGTTCGGTCGCAAGCGCGAGCCGCTGCTCGTCTGTCCACTCGGGGAGTTGGTTCGACAGGAGGCCGACGACGAACGACGGCATCCCCACATGCTGCAGGACGCGTTCGTGCTGGGCGAGTAGGCGCGCGGCCCCCGCCCGATGGGCGTCGGGCGCGAGCAGTCGGTGCCACAGGGCGTAGATCGCGACCATGAGCGTCTTAGCGGGCCCCTCTGCCGTGCCAGGCAGGAGGTGCTCGATCCGTTCGAGCACCGGTCGTATGTCCGTGAGGCCCTGATCCGGCTCGGTAAATCTCTCGACGACATGCGCCACGAACCCTGAGAAGTACCGGTTAACCGAGTCGTGGTCGAAGCCGTCAGCGTTCCAGACCCAGTACTGCGGCGCGGCCCGCATCTGCAGCTGACCGGGCAGGCTGGCCCTCCAGTTGAATTCCGGGTCGACTCCGAGGGGCGCACAGTCCACGTAGCTCCTTACCACGTGCCGCGCCAGCCGGGCGAGGCCCTGCAGGCTGAGCATCGTGCCCATGTCGCGTGGCGAGACGGTGTCGGCCCGCTCGCCCAGAACCCACGCCTCGGGCGGCAGTTCCTCGAGGACGTGCACATTTCGCGAGCGCACGTCGTAGGCGAGCTTCACCGCGCGCTCGAAATCAGCGCCGCGGAGCGGAAGCAGCGCCCCGGTGGCTTCTGCGCGGAAGTAGTCGGGCGAGACGTTGCTCATCAGGAACGCGACGAACCTCGCCTTGGCACCTGCCCGTTCTGCCTCCATGACGGCCTGGCGGACGCGCTCCGCCGCGTCCGGATCGGCACCATCTAGGGCATCATCGATCAGTCGCCGCTTGCGCCCGTCGAAGCGGTCCCAAGTCGGAGCCGGGGCGCTCGTTCCGGCGCTGAGCGACTCGAGCGCCGCGACGACGTCCACGTACGCGACCGTCGCGTCGTCAACTGCCAGCTGCATCGCCCGCACGATGCGCCTGATCGCGCGCATGGCCGCCTCAAAATGGCTTCGCTTCAAGGCGAGCAGCTGCGACATGAAGCTCCGGAACTCGTCGAGTTCAGAGTCCGGTACGAATCGGTGCGGGTCGAACGTGTCCTGGAACAGCGTCGACGCCGATGAGCGGCTCGAATTGTCGAGCGAGCCTGGTACCAGCCTCTGCACCAGGTCGCGATCGCGGCTGAAGATCGAGTTGAGTCCGAACGACAGGACGTCGGCCAGCTGGTCGATCAGTTCGTCGCCGCTGGTTGCGATGAGCATCGCATCGCTCCCGTCCAGTTTTCGGGCCTCGAGGTGCTCCGTGACGGAGACCGTTATCGGCGACACCGGCCGGGACATCGTGGACGGCGCCAGCTCGCCTACCGGCAGCTCCACCGGATCCCTCCGAAGGAAGTCGCGGTTGGTGTAGAGGACGTCCCGCTGGACGTTTGAGTGCAGCGGCACGCCCTCCCGGAAGTACATCTTCGTCACGATCTGTAGCACCGCCCGGCTCACCTCATTTCATCGATCCGAGTAGCCACTCACGCTGGCACGTCTGCCGTTGCGCGCACTGCTGCTCTCCATGCAACGCGTCGGCGAAACAATCCGAGGGTTCGCAGCATCGAGGCACAGTGCCGAAAGCCGAACCCCCACCGGCACACGTAACGCCGCGGCCGGCCGACGACGAAGCCCAGCGACGAGGGGACACCCGACGTCCCGTAAGACCGGTTCGGTGATCTGTCGCGATGAGCGGGGCCTATACGGCATACTCCCGCGGATGCCCGGCCTGAACGTCGGCTACGCCCGCGTCTCCACCGACCAGCAGGACCTCACCGCCCAGCGTGACGGCCTCAGGGCGCTCGGCGTGGCTGCCCGAGCGCATCTACGTCGACCACGGCCTGACCGGCACCAACCGCGAGCGCCCCGGCCTGCACCAGGCCCTCGCAGCATGCCGCGCCGGCGACACGCTCGTCGTGACCAAACTCGACCGGCTCGCGCGCTCGCTGCCCGACGCACGAGCGATCGCCGACGAGCTCACACAGCGCGAGGTCAAGCTGAACCTCGGCGGTTCGGTGCATGACCCGACCGACCCGGTCGGGCGGCTGCTGTTCAACGTGCTGGCGATGGTCGCCGAGTTCGAGTCCGATCTGATCAAGATGCGCACCCGCGAGGGCATGAAGGTCGCCAAGGCCAAGGGCCGCCTACGCGGCAAGCAACCCAAGCTCAGCGCGACCCAAGAAGCGCACCTCGTCAAGCTCTACCGCGCCGGCGAGCACACCATCAGCGAGCTTGAGGAGCTGTTCCCCGTCACGCGGTCCACGATCTACCGCGCGATCGCGCGCGCAGGCGGACGAGCGCCCAACAGCTCAGCGGAGGCGATCGAGCCGGCAGCGGTGGGCTCGGGGTAGGGGTCCGTCGCGGTGAGCCCACCGAGGATGAGCTGACACCGATCACGCCGATCGCCGACCTCGTGGAGCCCGGGGTCCCGCAAGGACGTCGCCGGGAGCTCGCACGCACCCAACACCGTTGTCGAGACTTTTCGTACCGATGTTCCTCAGGGGCCTGCGTGGCGGCCGGGGGCCTCGGTCCAATCGCCCAGCCCCATCGCCCGACACGACCAGCCGATCGGTCTGGTCTTGCTGGCCGCGCTGCTGGACCTGCGCGAGCGGGAGATCACCGACACCCTCGTGGAGCCGCTGCACTCGACGGTCCACAAGAGCAACGCGCCCACCGATCGGAAGGCTCGTGGTCTACCCCGTCGCCGACGGCGTAAAGGGCCTAACCGACCTCGTCAATGAGCAGCGATTCGACCTACTTTGCCCCTGGGGACGCGAACCCAAGTACGGAGCCGATACCTGCGTGTCGTCCGATCCGGACGTCTTGCGAGGCTCTACCCTGACGCCTCCTTTCGACACGGGAGCAGAAGGCGCCGGTTGTTGACGCGCGCTCTTTGAAGAGGAGACTGATCGGCGGTGTTACTCGCCCTCGGAGTCCTCGCCGCGCTGGCATCCGGTGTGCTTTACAGCGTGGGCGTCACGCTCCAGTCGGTCGAGGCACGGCAGGCGCCGGACGAGGAGTCGCTGAGGCTGTCGCTCATCAGGCGCCTGGCCACCCGCCGGCGCTGGCTCGGCGGCACGGGCTGCGTGCTCGCAGCCTGGGCCGCGCAGGCCACGGCGCTGACGCTGGTCCCGATCACGATCGTCCAGCCGGCGCTCGCGGTCAGCGTCGTCGCGCTGCTGTTCATCAGCGTCCGCTTCTTCGGCGAGACCGCGCGCCGCAGCGAGGTAGTCGCGGCCCTCGCGATCGTCGTGGGCGTCGGCGGGCTCGTGGTGGGGTCTCCGGTGCAGAGCAGCACCCACGCCGCGCCGCTTCCGCTGGCGCTCGGCATGGGCGTGCTCGGCGCGGTGGCGCTGGCCCCATACGCGCTGCGCGGCCACCACCGCTTCGGTGCGCTGGTCCCGTTCAGCGCCGGGCTGGCCTACGCATGGACCGCCTTCAGCACGAAGTTCCTGGCCGACGGCATATCCACGGGCGCGTGGGTTGCCGCGGCGGTGTGGCTCGGCGCTACGGCGACCGCCGGCGGCGTGGGCTTGCTGAGCGAGATGACGGCCTTGCAGAGCCGCTCGCCGATTCGCGTCTTTCCGGTCGTGCTCGTCGTGCAGATCGTGGTCCCGGTGCTGCTGGCGCCGCTGCTTGCCGGCGGGAGCTGGAGCCCCGACCCGCTCCCCATCGCGGGACTCGCAGTCTCGCTCGCCGTTCTCGCAGCCGGGACACGCGCGCTGTCCGGCGGGCGCTCCGTCGGGGGCGCGATCGCCACGGAGGAGGGTGAGAGAGCCGGTGCGGACGCCGGCGGATCAGGCGCCCGAGTGTGACGTGGGTCGGGAAGGGGATCGAGCTGACCATGAGCAGCGCCAGCGCGAGGCAAAGTCCCAGCGCCGCCAGGGCGGGCACCGCGAGCGCCGCGACGGCCGCGGCGATGAGCCCCGCCGGCGGGATCGGCAACCCGACGAAGTGCCCGCGGTCGTGCACGACGGCGAAGCGAGCTAGCCGCCAGGCGCCGGCCACGACGAAGATCACGCTGGCGCCTATGCCGAAGACCGGTATCGACTGCAGCACGCTCTGGTGGAGCATGAGGGCGGGCGCGACGCCGAAGGCCACCAAGTCGGCCAGCGAGTCCAGCTGGCACCCGAAAGTCCCGCACCTCCGCGCGCGGCGGGCGACGCAGCCGTCGACCGCATCGAGGACGCCGGCCAGGGCGACGGCGAGCGCCGCCTCGCGCAGCGCGCCGTCCCCGGCGAGCACGATCGCCAGGAAGCCCGCGCCGAGGCCGCAGCTGGTGATCACGTTGGCCGGGTTGACGAACTTCCTCACGTCGTCCCTCCCGCGGCGCGGTAGCGCGCGATCGGCGTGACGCCCGCGCGGACGCGCCGGCCGACCTCGACCAGCGCATGCGCCTCCGTGGCCGGGAAGAGCACGTCGGCGCGGGAGCCCAGGTGGATCAGCGCGATACGCTGCCCCGCCTCGACCCGGTCGCCCAGCCACGCCCACGACGAGATGCGCCTGGCGAGCATCCCGGCGAACTGGACGAGCACTACGCGCCTCGAGCCGTCGTCGATCGCCAGCCGCTTGCGGTGATTGTCGCGCGCGCGACCGAGGAACGCGGGGGCGAAGCCGCCGGCCGTCTCCTCGGCCGCGGCGATCCGGCCGCTCGCGGGGCTGCGGTTGACATGGACGTCGTAGATCGCGAGGAACGTGCCGATGCGCACCGCCTCGCCCTGAGGAAGCCATGGGTCGCTCACTCTGTCCACCTCGAGCACGACGCCGTCCGCCGGCGCATAGATCATGTCCGGCTCCCGCACGACGCTGCGCGGGGGATCACGGAAGAAGACCAGGCAAGCCAGCCCGACGCCCACCAGCAGCCGGCCCCGCAGCGCGCGCAAGGGCGCGAGCGCGAACTCGAGCGCCACAGCCCCGAGCACGTACCGTCGCGCCTCGCGCAGGCTGCGCCCGGTCACGACGCTGCCTTGGTTCCCTGGCAGGCGAACAGCACGGCGGGCGGCACGTTGCCCGGTGAGAGGCAACGCTCGACCGAGCCGAAGGTCCGCTCGAGGTTACGCTGCATGAGCGGCGAGTATTGCAGCACGAGCATCACCCCGTCGGCGGCGAGGACGCGGCGCGCCACCGCGAGGATCTCCCCGCGCAGCGTGGACGGCAGGGACGTGAACGGGAGGGCCGATACGATGACCTCGGGCCGCTGCCCCTCGAGGTGGGCTTCGAGGTTGGCGGCGGAGTCTGCCACCACCGTGAGCCGAGGATCCGATGAGCTCTGCGCGAGCGCGGCGGCGAGCGCCGGGTCGATCTCGAAGCTCAACAACCGGCCTTGCGGGCCCAGCCGCCGGAGGATCTCCCTGGTGTAGGGCCCCGTGCCGGCGCCGAGCTCGACGACAAAGCGCGCCTCGGCCACCCGCGCCATGTCGAGCGTGGCCCGGACGGTGCGGCGGGAGGTCGGCAGCACGGCGCCGACCCGCTTCGGGGTCGCGAGGAAGCAGCGCAGGAAGCGGCGCCGCTCCCTCAGAAGGTCTGGGACCCTGGCAAGAGCTACCTGCCGTCGAACTGGCATCAGGCTTCACGTCCCCCGGTGTCGTGTGATCAGTCGCAGGATGTCGGCTGGTGACAGCTCTCCGCTGCACGGCAGATTAGGGTGTGGAAGGGGATGGAAGAACTCACCCTCGGCGCCCTGGCCGCGGTGACGGCCTCCGTGCTGTTCAGCGCCGGCCTGGTGTTGCAGTCGCTGGAGGTACGCATGATCCCGGGCGAGCACTCCATGCGGCTGTCCCTGATCGCGCGCCTGCTCGGCCGGCCGCGCTGGATCGCCGGCTGCCTGATCATGGTCGTGGGCTTCGGTTTGCACGTCGGCGCGCTCCTGCTCGCTCCGCTGACCGTCGTGCAGCCGTCGCTGGCGGCCGGCCTCGTCCTCCTGCTCGTCGCCGGCGCCCGCCACGACGCCGAGCCAGTCCGCGCGCGCGAGGTGCTGGCCGTGGCCGCGATCTCGCTCGGCGTCGTCGGGGTGACGCTGACGGCCTCCCAGCGCAACACGCTGTCCGCGAACCCCGCCCTGCTGGCCCTGGCGCTGAGTCCCCTGGCGGCGGCGGCAATCGCTCCCTACGGGCTCGCCCTGCTGTCTTCGGGTCACGGGCGTTTGGGCGGCATGTCGGCGACGCTCGGGGCGGGCGCGGCCTACGCGCTCACGGGCTTGGCCACCAAGCTAGTCACCGACCGGATGGCGGTGGGAGACTGGCTCGGCGCCGTCCTCTGGCTGGCGATCACCGCCGCCGCGGCCGGGCTGGCGCTCATGGACCAGACGACGGCGCTGCAGCACCGCGGGGCGACGCAGGTCGGGGTCATCATCTACACCATGCCGGTGGTCGTGCCGGTGCTGCTTGCCGGGACGCTGCTCGGCGAGCGCTGGGCCGCCTCGCCGGCGGCCGCGGTGGCGCTCGCGCTCTCCGTGGCCGCGGTCTGCGCTGGCGCGGCCTTGCTCTCCGACTCGCGCCGCGTCGTTGCGTGGGAAGCCGGCTCCCGGGCCCGGAGATGATCGCGCTCCCAGTCGGACCGCAGCGGCATCGCCGCATCGCCGCGCTCGGTCTTCACGCCCAGCACCTGGTGCAGCTCGAGCCAGTCGTCCTCGAACGCGATGCGCGCGCCCGCGAGGTACAGCCGCCACACCCGGGCCTTCGCGGCGCCCACCTCCGCGACCGCCTCCTGCCAGTGCGCCGAGAGGTTCTCCTCCCACGCGGTCAGGGTGCGCGCGTAGTGCTCGCGCAGGTTCTCCTCGTGGCGCAGCTCGAAGCCCGCGTCGTGCATCGTCGACACGATGTGGCCAGGTCCGTGCAGCTCGCCGTCGGGAAAGACGAAGCGGTCGATGAAGCCGTTTCGCAGCAGCAGCGGATAGCGGCCGCCGGGGCGGGTGATGCAGTGGGTTGAGCAGCCGCCCCTGCGGTCGCAGCTTGCCGTACAGGAAGGCGAAGTAGTCGGGAAGCCGAGCTCGGCCCACGTGCTCGGTGAGGCCGATCGACGAGACGGCGTCGAAGCCTCCCTCCGAGACGTCGCGGTAGTCGAGCAGGCGCACGTCGGCGCGGCCGGCGAGCCCCGTCTCGGCGATCACCCGCCGACCCCATTCCACCTGCCGGTGCGCCAGCGTCACGCCAAGCGCCCGCACTCCATAGTGCCGCGCCGCGCGCAGCACCAGACCGCCCCAGCCGCAGCCGACGTCCAGCAGGCGCATCCCCGGACGCAACCCGAGCTTACGACACACGAGGTCGATCTTGGCTTCCTGCGCCTCCTCCAGCGTCGCCCCGGCCTCGGGGTAGACGGCGCAGGTGTAGACCATCACGGGCCGAGGATCCACTCGTAGAAACGGTTCGACACGTCGTAGTGGTGCGACGCCGCGGCGGTGGAGCGGCGCCTGGAGTGCCGCCGGCCGCGCAGCCGCGCTTCCTGGGGCGGGGGCTCGATCGGGCGCAGAGCGCGCAGCCCGACCGAGCGGAGCACCGCTACCTCGGCCATCCCGCGGCGACGAACCCTCCTCGCTCCCGACGTCGCCGCGTGCACGTTGGCGCACGAAGCGCCCGGGCACGAACTGCCCGTTCAGGTTGGTCGCCGGCGTTGCCTGCTCGATCACCTCACCGCCCTTCAGGACGCCGTAGCCGCCCGGAGCGCGACTGCGTGCGTGACCGTGGACGATCGCGCCCTGGACCGCGTCGACGGCGCCTGAGCGTCCCCGCGGCCTCCCGCGGCCGCCATAAGCCACCGGGCGCTGACGTCCCCGCCAGCGAGCGGCCGCGGAGGGCCGCTAACGCGACGAACAACAACAGCATCGTTGCCTGAAACGCCCCCCGGAAGCGTCCGCACTGTGGCAGACGTGCTCGTCTTCGGAAGGGACACCGCTTTCGCGGCGGGCTAGGCCCGGCCCTGACGGGCTGCCCTTCGCTTCGCCTGCGCGCGCCTGCTGGATCACAGGGACCTTCCGGGGGAGGGGACACGGCACTTGACCTCTCTCCCGGCCCACCCACACCACGGGAGGTCCCCCGATGCGCAACCCCACCAGCAACACCCGCCACGACCAGATCGCCGAGCTCTACGCCCGCGAAGCCGATCGCCTCCTCAGCGCGATCAGCGGACGCGTCACCACCTCCGCTGACGTCATCGAGGACGCCTGCTCCTTCGCGTGGGAGCAGCTCTAGTACGCCACGACAACGTCGAACTCTCTCTCCCAGCGCTCGCCCGGGAACGTCCGATAGGCCCTCGTCGCCCGTCTGGGGCTGGCTGGTGACCGTCGCGACCCGTGAGGCGTGGCGACTGGCCGCCCCCGACCCGAAACACCCTCCGGCGGATTCGGCCCCGGCGACGGCGTCCTGTTCGGCACCATGCCCGAGCCCATCGACCCCGCGGTCAGCGACCCTGCCGACCTCGCCGTCCAGCGCAGCGACCACGACGACCGCGCGGCCGACCTCGCCCAGCTCAAGCCCCGCGAGCAGCGCGACCTCGCGCTCTTCGCCGCCGGCCTCGCTACGCGAAATCGCCGCCGAGACCGACTCGACCTACACCGCGGTCAACCGACGGATCAACGAAGCCCGCGCCAAGCTCGCCCGCCTCGCGCAGCAGCGGGGGGGCGAACCGCCCGGGCGCGAACGCTAGGACAGGGCATGACCTCGCTACAGCCGATCACCTACCGCGGGCGGACCGTGGCCGCCGTCACCCCTCAGCGCGTGTTTCTCGGCGACGAGCTCGAGGACCGCCCGCGCGGCGACCCCGAGCTGACGTTCGTGATCTACATGGCCTTGTGTGCCGGCGACGTCCTCAACGGCCGGCTGCCCGGCCCCTACACCGACGACGACGCCCGCATCTACGCCCGCACCGCGCTGATCCCCGACGAGGTGCTCGAGCGCCCCGCCCCCGCCGGCGAGGACCGCCTCGCCCACGGGCTCGGCGTGCCCCTCGAGGAGCTGCGCACCGCGCGCGCCGAACACACCCGCGACACGATGACACTTACCGACGCCCCCACCGCCTGAGCCCCCGGACGGCGCGCTAACCCAGCCAACAGCCCCGCGCCAGGCGTGGGCGGTCGCCTCGCGCCCCACGGGGCGGCCGTCCTACTCGAGGACGACCGCCCCGTACCCGCCTCGAGCTAGCCCCGGAAGCGCCGCTCCGAGACGGCGCCCGACGAGCCCGACGAGTCGCCGCCGCCGGCCTGCTGCTGCGCCTTCTCCTTGCCCTGCTCGGCGAGACCCTGGCCGCGCTCCTTGCCGGTCTGCAGGTCCTGCTTGACCTGGTCCTTCTGCTCCTGGCCCTTGGAGTAGGCGTCGGAGATCATCTGGCCGGCGGTCTCCCGGCCGCCGAGCCCAAAGGCCAATGCAGATCCGAGTGCGACGGCACCGATCAGCGCCGCGTAGGTGATGGTCACGATCTCCGGAGCGATCTTGAGCTGGTTGAGCACCATGAACACCGCGATGGCCAGGATGAGTCCAGGTACCGCGGTGCCGACGACCTTCCCAGTCGGGGTGTCGCCCATCGTCTTGGCGACCAGTCCGCCGACGGCGGCGGCAACCGCGCCAGCAATCACGAAGATCAGCACGGCCACGATGACGTTGGGCAGGTAGCTCAGGACCTTGTTCATGAACACGGTGACGGCGGCAATCTTCAGCGCGCCGATGGCCGCGGAGAGCACGAACAGGAAGATGAGCCAGAACACCACGCCGGCGATCAGCGCCGACGGACTCGCGCCGGGACTGATCTTCTCCACGTACTCGCCCGACTGACCTGAATGCAGCGTGTCGTCCAGCTTGGCCTTCTGGAGCAGCTTGGTGAGGATGCCCTTCACGACGCGGGCGATGACGAACCCGATGATGAGGATCAGCAGGAAACCGATGAGATTGGGCAGGAAGCCGAGGATGCCGTCGAGCGCCTTCTGCAGGCTCGCGGCGATCTTCACGGCAGCGAATGGGGTCATATGGTCCTTTCGTTAGGAACTGAGAAGAGAGGGGGCGGCGTCACCGCCGCCCCCTCTCGGGCCTGCTAGCGCTGCTGGTCGGCGCCCTCGTGCTCGATCTGCTCCTTGCGGACCTCTTCGGAGACCTGCTGCTCCTCCGTGACGGTCTCCTGGCCCAGGCGCACCCGCTCCTTGGGCACGACTCGCTTCTCGACCACCGGCTCCTCGGCGTGGAGGATCACCTCGTGCTCCTCCTCGGAGATCGCCGGGCCGTCGGTGGCGGCGGGCATGTTCTCGGCGGTGATCGGCTCGCGCTCGACGCGAACCTCCTCGCGCTGCACCGGCACCGTCGTCTGCACCTGCTCAGTGACGACGTGCTTGCGCAGCCGCACGCGGCCGACCTCCCGCTGCGTGGTGCCGACGTGGAGCTCCTCCTCGGAGCGCGTCATCGCCTGGTCGGTCGTGGGGCCGCTCGTGTCGCGCCCCACCGTGCCCTCGTGCTCGCCGGCATCCTGCCGCTCACCACCGTCCGCGCCGCCCTGCGCGGTCACCGAGCCCTCGTCGGTGTAGGGAACGCCGTAGTGCTCGAAGAGGCGGCGCTCCTCATCCTCGGAGAGCTGCCCGTCGTCCGCGACGCTCGGGGCGTCCTTGACCTGCGCCTTGGCCACGGTGACCCTGATGTCCTCGCCGTGCGGCGAGGAACCGGCCAGCGGCACGAAGTGCGAGCCGCCCATCAGGCCGAGGCTGACGAGCGCCCACTCCGGCTGGCCGCCCTCCTGGTCGGTGTAGACCTCCTTTACCTTGCCGATCTTCTCCCCGTCGAAGTCGACCAGGGTGCGGCCTTCCCAATCGTATGCTTCGGTCATTCCGTCGGTCATGTGCGTTCCTTCCCTCTCCTTGTCGAATCGCTCGTCCGCCACGCAAGCGCCAATTTGAACGCGCGGAGCGCGAGCGATTCCCCGTATGGACTGCTCCTTCCCCGGGAGCGGCTTGCGTCGCGTCCTGATGGACGCTCAGATGGCCGACCCCTAACTCTCTGGGCTCAACACGAACTTGGACTCGGCCCGCGCCGTCCGGGTTACACCGATCACGTTCGAGCCCGTCCGTGTAACTTGCGCCTTGCGCCGCGGCCCAGCCGGTCCCAGCACCGTGACCTCGCTCAACGCAACCGAAACGGTCGACTCCGACGACGCGCTCGTCGCGCGCGTGCTGCGCGGAGAGACGGCGGCGTTCGCCGAGCTGGTGGAGCGCCACGAGGCGGTCGTCCTCCGGGTAGCGGCCAGGATCGTCGGCCGCGACGAGGCCCAGGACGTGAGCCAGGACGCCTTCCTGCGCGCCTTTCACCGGCTCTCGCGCTACCGGGGCGACGGCGCGTTTCGCGCCTGGCTGCTGCAGATCACGCACAACGCCGCGGTCTCGGCGGCCACTCGCCGCCGGCCCGAGGCAGTCGACGCCGAGGCCGCCACGGCCGAGGAGCCGAACCCGGACGCCGAGCGGATGCCGGCCGAGCGTCTCGAGCGGCGCGAGCGCCAGGAGCGCCTCGAGCGCAAGCTGCTCGGCTTGAGCCCCGCGCATCGCACCGTGCTCGTGCTTCGCGACGTCGAGGGGCTGGCCTACGAGGAGATCGCCGTCGTGACCGACACCCCGCTTGGCAGCGTCAAGGGGCGGCTCAGTCGCGCGCGCCTGGAGCTGATCGACATCCTCCGAGCCAACACCTACGACTGGGAGCTGCCCGAGTGAGCCTCACCCCGTCGGGTGAGGAGCCGCGCGGCGCCGAGGGCCGCGTGGTGGAGCTCCTCGGCCTGCTGCGCTCCGACCCCCCTGGATCTGAGATCTCGCTGCGCACGTCGGTGATGCGCCGGGCACGGTGGCAGAGGGCGATCCAGCCCTCGCTGCGAGCGCTCGGGCTCGTGGCCGGCGCGCTCGGGGACGGTGTCCGGCTGCTGCTCGCCACGAGCGGACGGCCGAGCGGGCGTTCAGGCGGCCGGCGATGATCCTCGCCTCGATCCTCGACCAGGCGCTCCAGAAGCTCGGCGGCTTCCTGCCGCGGCTCGCCGGAGCGATCGTCCTCCTCCTGGTCGGGCTGCTCCTCGCTCGGCTCCTCGCCCGACTGCTGACCCGCGGCCTCGAGGCCGCCAACCTTGACGAGCTCGGCGAGCGGTGGGGCGTCAATCGCGTGCTCGGGCAGGCCGGCCTGCCGCCGTCGCTTCCGCGCGTGCTCGGCGCAGCGGTCCGCATCGGCCTCACGGTGGTCGTGCTCTTCGCCGCGCTGTCGTTGCTCGGGCTGCAGTTCCTCAGCCAGTCGCTCAACGCCGGCGTGCTGCTCTTGCCCCAGCTGCTCGTCGGCTTCGTGCTGCTGCTCGCGGGGCTCGTCGTCGCCGCGCTCGCGCGCGATCGCGTGAACCGCGCCGCCGAGCAGATGGACCTGCCCTTCCCCGCCGGGCAGCTCGTTCAGGTCGCGATCGTCGCGGTCTTCGCGATCAGCGCGGCGTCCCAGATCGCCGTCGCCACCACCCCGCTGCTCGTCCTCCTCGGGATCGTGGTCGTCGCGCTCGCGGGCACCTTCACGCTCGCCTTCGGCCTCGGAGGGCGCGAGGTCGCCAGCGCGCTGAGCGCCGGCCGCTACGCGCGCGAGGCGCTCGAGGTCGGCCAGACGATCCGGGTCGGCGACGTGCGCGGCACGGTGCAGGCGCTCGAGAGCGCGGCCACGGTGCTCGAAGCGGCCAACGGAGAGCAGATCCGCCTGCCCAACCACCTGCTGCTCCGCCAACCCGTCCACATCGAGCCCAACCCCTGACGTGGCTCGGACCGCCAACAGGTTTTCCGTAACTCGGCGCACGGGCGCACAGTCCTAGCCCGTGCCCCAGGCCTCCGAGCAGAGCGCGAGCTCCGGTGCCCCCGCCCAGAAGGGTCTCTACGGGAGCGACACCGGCGCCAACATCTTGCGCGCGGCGGTCGCCGAGGTCGTGGGAACGGCGATCCTCGTGTTCGTGGGACGGCGGTGGCCGTGGGGGCGCTGCTCTCGCGCGGCACCGCGGGGCGCCGTATGACTCGCTCGCGGTGGCGCTCGCGTTCGGCCTCATCCTCGCCCAGCTCGCCGTCGCCGTCGAGCGCCACGTCACCGCTCAGCGCGCCGCCGTCACCGCCCCGGCCGCGCCGCCAGCTACGCTCGCGACCACACGCTGATCACCGGGCCGCCACCGCGAAATTCCACGGCGACCGGGACAACCTCCGGGAGAACGTCCTCCCGTTCCTGCTCGCCTGTAGGCGCGCGCGCTGCTGGTCACGAGTCGGGGCTGGCTTTAGGCGTGTTCGTCACCGCAAGTTCACAGGCGTGGCTTCAGGACGGTTCTGAGGCGCGCGTCTCGCGCGCGACCGTCAACTCCCAGGAGCACCTTGTCCCATCTGTTCCGGTTCCCCCCAAGCCTGTCCCAGATCGTTGCGAATGGGCGTTTGACGGGACCTTTTCCCGGGGAATGTGTCCCAATTGGGGCGACGACGTCAGAGACGATGCGCGACGCAGCGAGACGCAATGAGCACGAGGCCAACGGGCCCGGGGGGTGGGTGCTCTCGCAGAGGCCGGAGGGCGCCGAGCCCAAACGAAACCGGTGGAGTTCGGGGAAAGACATCAATCGAGAGGGAGTGACGGCCCATGCAGGGACGAGTCTTGACCACGATCGAATACGTCCAACAATCGCTCAACGACGCCGACGTGCGCAACAATCTCGCGCGTGGTGCTGAGGCGATGCGGCAGGCTTCACGCCAGGTCGGCGGTCGCCGTCCGCTGACCAAGACAGCCAAGAAGAAGACTTTGCGGACCAAGCTCCGCGATGCCGTTGCGTCGCTAGGGCGCGCCGGCGCGGCGGCACGCGAAGCCGAGCTCAAGCGCGCACGCTCTCAGCGGCGCCGGCGTGTCGTGCTGGTCGTGCTGATCGCGGCGGGTGGTGCCGCTGGCGTGAGTGGGCCTGTGCGCGACAAGGTCCGTGAGCGCTTCGGCGGCCAGCACGAGGTCACCGAGCCGCAGACGGCGTCGCCGCCGGAGGCGCCGGTCGAGGCGACCTAAGGGCGTTTCGGACTTCGCGGCACCCTTTCTGCTGAGCAATGCCAGATCGCCAGAGACAGCTCATGCTGGAGTACGGCGGTCACCGGCTTCGGCTCCACGTCAATGCTCAAGCGAGACCCTCGAGCATTCTCGAAGCGGCAGTGCGCGCGTTCGGTCTCGCCGGCGGGGGCGAGGGCTACGGGCTGAGCCGAGTCGACGGCACCACCCTCCCGGCATCCCGTCTGCTGGGCTCTTCGCCGAGGGCCCTGCCGCTGGCGAGACCGCCGACTCCCGCAGCCGCCCCCTCAAGGTGATCAGCCGCTGGAGGGGTTATCCCACCCGCCTGTGGCCCCCCGAGAAGGGGTGGAGGTACTCGTCTCGGGCTCGAGCGTGCCGGCGCGCGCTGCCGCGTCGCCAGGTCCAGCGTCATGAGTTCGCCTACCGCGCGACCCGATTGCCCCAGTTCGAAGGCACATCTGTCCCGTTTCGGTTCCACTTGTACCGGGAACGAACGAACAAAGCGCGGCGTGCGCCTTTGCGCCAGCCGTCCCATGAGTTCCAGCGCCCTCCAAGGAGGCCTCGTGCGCCGCTTCTTGCCCGTTCTTCTCGCCTGGAGTGGACCCGGTTCTTCGGACGGGTTCGGGCTTGCGGCGCTAGCCGTTCTCCTTGTTGATCTTGGTCGTGGTCATCTTCTCGAATTGAGCGGGTGAGAGGTAGCCGAGGGTTGAGTGTCGGCGGGTCGTGTTGTAGAAGGCTTCGACGAACTCGAAGACTTCGGAGGTGAGCTCGCGGCGGGTGGGCCAGGAGCGGCGGTGAACGAGCTCCTTCTTCAGGGTCGCGAAGAAGCTCTCGGCGACGGCATTGTCAAAGCAGTCGCCCTTGGAGCCCATCGAGACGGCGATCCCGGCGTCGCGGGCCTTCTGTCCGAAGGCGAGCGAGACGAACTGGGCGAATTCAACTGGTCGTCGCAACGCTCGGTCGAGAGGAGTTGCGATGGGCGAGAAACGACGGGCAGCGGATCGGGCTGGGAGGCTGGCGATGCATTCGCCGGGGCGGCCGCCGATCGGGAGGCTGGAGCATCGTCAGCGGTTCTGGGCGGCGATCGCTCGCGGGCTGTCGAGCGAGGATGCTGCGGGACAGGTCGGGGTGTCGTCGGCGGTCGGCGTCCGGTGGTTTCGGGAGGGTGGCGGGATGCCGTCCGTCACGCTCGCCCCGGCGTCGGGGCGGTACCTGTCGTTTGCTGAGCGGGAGGAGATCGCGATCCTGCGCGCCTGCGGCGCCGGGGTCAGGGAGATCGCGCGCCAGCTCGGCCGCTCGCCGTCGACGATCTCCAGGGAGCTGCGGCGCAACGCCGCGACCCGCGGCGGCGGGCTGGAGTATCGCGCCACGACCGCGCAGTGGCACGCCGACATGCGGGCGCGGCGCCCGAAGCCCGCGAAGCTCGCCGTGAACCCCGAGCTGCGCCGCTATGCGCAGGACCGCCTGTCGGGCGCGGTGCAGCACCCCGACGGGATCGCGGTCAACGGCCCGCAGGTGAAGTGGATCGGCCGCCGCCACGGCCGGCGGAACGACCGGCGCTGGGCGCGGTCGTGGAGCCCGGAGCAGATCTCCCACCGGCTGCGCCTGGACTTCCCCGATGATCACTCGATGCGGGTCTCCCACGAGGCGATCTACCAGTCGCTCTATGTGCAGGGCCGCGGCGCGCTGCGGCGCGAGCTGACCGCCTGCCTGCGGACCGGCAGGGCGCTGCGCGTCCCCCGCGCTCGCGTCCGCGGGCGCGGCAAGAGCTTCGTGACCGACGAGGTCATGATCAGCGAGCGGCCCGCCGAAGCCGCCGACCGGGCTGTCCCCGGGCACTGGGAAGGCGACCTCATCCTCGGGCTGGGTAGCTCGGCGATCGGCACGCTCGTCGAGCGCGCCAGCCGGTTCACGATGCTGCTGCACCTCCCGCCGATGGACCGCCGCGACGGCCCCCGGGCCAAGAACGGGCCGGCGCTCACCGGTCACGGAGCCGAAGCGGTCCGCGACGCGATCGCCGACACGATCACCACGCTCCCGCAGCGGCTGCGCCGCTCGCTGACCTGGGACCAGGGCGCCGAGATGGCCCAGCACACGCAGCTCAGGGTCGACACCGGCCTTGAGGTCTACTTCTGCGACCCGCAAAGCCCGTGGCAGCGCGGAACCAACGAGAGAGGTTGTCCCGTTCGCCGTGGAACTTGGCGGTGGCGATCCGGTGATCAGGTGGCGGGCGCGAGCGTAGCGGCCGGTTTGGTCGTGGTGGGCGCGGTGGCGGGGCGG
>JAABUT010002185.1_pt1 | contig 19566 bp, 16 predicted proteins | sample 5559281 | NCBI WGS metagenome assembly JAABUT01 (sample SAMN10711880, study PRJNA513359) | rock metagenome | isolation source: Antarctica rocks | place: Antarctica: Victoria Land, Ricker Hills nord | collected 2016-01-04
GGGCCAAATCAAACCGTCACAACAGACCGATCGTTTCGGCCCAGGTGGAGCCACATCGAACCGTCACCCCGGGGCCAAATCAGACTGTCAGGGCCAGCCGGGTCCGTTGCTACCGCGGCCGTTTCGGATCCGAACGATGGACCGGGCCTTGCACCGCACCTTCGCCGACCCGGACCCAGAAACGTTGGCCCCGCTGTTCGCCTCGATTCCCGGCGGGGTGCAGGAAGCCAGAGTCGCGATCGCGGCGGCGTACGACACCACGGCACACACATTGGCCTTCGCCCTGTGGGAACTGGCCGGACATCCCGAGTTGAACACGGCGCGGGCCACCGAATCGATGGTGCAGGAGACGATGCGGCTCTATCCGGCCGGCTGGATCGGCAGCCGGGTCGCCGTCACCGACACCGAGTTCGATGGCCGCAAGATCCCGGCCGGGCGGATGGTGCTCTACAGCCCGTATCTCACCCACCGGAATCCGCAACTCTGGGATGACCCGCTGACCTTTCGGCCGGATCGATTCACCGGAAGGCTCCCAGCCTGGGGGTACCTTCCGTTCGCCGCAGGGGAGAGAACCTGCCTGGGAGCCGCGTTGGCGACGCTGATGCTGCGCACCGTCATCTCCGCCTTCGCCGGTGCCGGACTGCAGCGGATCAGTACGGCCGTTCGTCCTCGCGGAATCATCACCTTGACCCCCGACGGCCCCATCGTTCTGCGTCGCACAACCACAGCCACGTCCACGTCCACGTCCACAATGACAGGCACAGCCACATACACGGCGCCCGCGCATGTTCCGCACCGGCCCGGCGCGCCGATGGTCGCGTCCCAACCGTTGTGGGGTTGATGTTGCCGTCGGCCATCGCGGAATCGGCGGCAGTCGGAGCCGGTTGGCAGCCGACAGGCACGGCGGCCGCTGAAGGAGGCGGTTGGCTCTCACCGAGCGCTCGGCCTTCATGCCCACGGGATGGGCTGGTTCCCCAGCGCCAGCAGGCTCCCGGCGAGCCGGCGGTCGCCTACGGCGACAACGCCGCAGCCCAGGTACGCCTGCGCCGGGACGGTTGCGGTAGTGATCGGTGCGCTCGCCTCATCTGTGACGTAGAGCGAAACGGCGAGACCGTCGGTGGCGGTGACATTCCGCCCGGTGCGGTGCTCCAGGAACTGGCTGCAGGTGTGCAGGAGGTCGGCGCGGGTGGTCGGAGCGTTGCCCAGCTGCCCTGCTCCCAGCATCTCGGAGCGGTGCGCGAGGGCACAAACTCCTGGACTCAAGCCCGCGGACCAATCGGTGCTTTGGGAGCACAGCCCGAGATAGTTGCGTTGGTTGCCGGTTGCGACGGCGTTGCGCAACGAGTTGGTGTAGGGCCGGACCGTCGACTCCTGCGGGCTGCCGGTGGCCGGTAGGTACGTGACGCACGCGAGCCAGTGCTGCCCGGCCGACCGTTGCCGGGGGTTCGGTGTGGATGCGGCGATCGAGGTGGCCACAGTTGTCGACCAGTACGTGAACAGCGGCATCGGAATGGCCGCCTTCGCCGCCACCCCGACGAAAGCCAAGGTCGCGCCGTAGCAGACGTCGGAATTCGCGTTGGTGGAGAAGGTTTCGCTGCCTTGACGGGTCTGGACAGGCGCGGCCGGGTTTGCGATGACGGCTACGACCTCGCCGTACCGAGATCCGGCGCACCTGCGCAGGTCCAGTTGCAGGTATTTGCCGGCCGACAGGTCACCGAGTCCACCCGGCGGCGGCGGACTCGTCACACAGTCGCCTGGCTGCGGCGGGCCGGGTACTGGCACGGAGGCTGCAAGCCCGGCGACCGAGTGGCCGCGCACCCCGGAGACGACGGCAACCGCCGCAAGCACGATCACCATCAGCGCTAGCCCAGCGGTACGGGAGGTCACCGGATCAGGCTAACCGGGTTCCCCGTGCGACGGTGAGGCGCAAATTTCGGCAGGATGGTCAGCGGATGTCCCGGCCGGTTCTCCCCGACCGTCCCCGATCGGCACCAGGAGCCCACATGACCAGCTCGCTCTCCCCCGCCCATGCATCACTGTTGGACACTGTTCCGGCTGGTTCGTCGGACGTCGTGACGCAGGACGTGCAATACGAATCCGACGGCGTCGCGTTGGAGGGCTACCTGGCCTACGACAGGACCACCGACGGACCGCGCCCCGCAGTCCTGGTTGTGCACGACTGGACCGGCGTGGGGGAGTACGTGCAGGTCCGTTGCCAGATGCTGGCCCGGCTCGGCTACGTCGCCTTCGCCGCCGACATCTACGGTCGCGGCGTGCGCCCGCAGGGCGGCGAGGCGGCCGCAGTCGCCGGCTCCTACTACGGCAATCCGACCTTGATGAGGGCTCGGGTGCAGGCCGGGTTGGCACAGCTCGTTTCCGAGCCGCTCGTCGATCCGAGCCGGGTCGCGGCGATCGGATACTGCTTCGGCGGAGCGGTGGCACTGGCGCTGGTGGCGTCCGGTGCAGACATCGCCGGCGTGGTGTCGTTCCACGGCGCTTTGTCGCCCGTGTCGGCCCACGATGCGGCCCAGATCAAGGCCCGCATCCTGGTGCTGACCGGGGCTGCCGACCCGGTCGTGCCCGACGACGCGGTAGTGGCTTTCCAGAACTCCCTGCGGCAGGTCCCGGCGGTCCACTGGCAGCTGACCTCGTATTCCAATGCCATGCATGCGTTCACCCTGCCCGAGGCTGCCGACCCGGAACACGGCGCGAACTACAACGCCCCCGCAGAACGACGATCGTGGGTCGCGATGCGCGATTTCTTCGACGAGATCTTCGCCGGCTGAACCGGATCGCCGGACGACCCACGACCAACCGGTGACGTCAGCCCAGAGTGCTCTCCAGGCGGGTGGACAGCATCGAGACGAACGCGGCCGGTTCGGCGAGTTCTCCGCCCTCGGCGAGCAGGGCCATTCCGTAGAGCAGGTGCGCGGTATCGGCCAACGCCGGATCGTCCGCCCGCGCCTCGTGGGCGGTCTTGAGCCCGGTGACCAGCCCGTGTTTGGGATTGAGCTCCAGGGTCCGCTTGACCTTGGGTAGCGGCTGACCCATGGCCCGGTACATCTTTTCCAGGGTGGGGGTGAGGTCGCCCGGGTCGCCGACCAGGACCGCAGCCGAGGTGGTCAGCCGGTGTGAGAGCCGAACTTCCTTGACGTCCTCGGACAGCGTCTGGGCCATCCACGTCGTCAGGCTGTCGAATCCTTCCTTGGTGTCCGCGTCGACGTCGTCGCCGCCCAGATCGACCTCGCCCTTGGCGATCGACGCGAGCGGCTTGTCCTCGAACGCCGGAACGGCGTCGATCCACACCTCGTCCACCTGGTCGGTGAGCAGCAGCACCTCGTAGCCCTTCGCGCGGAACGCCTCCATGTGCGGTGAGTGCTCCAGCGCGGACCGGGATTCCCCGGTGGCGTAGTAGATCGTGTCCTGGCCCTCGGGCATCCGGCCCAGGTAGTCGTGCAATGTCGTCGGAAGGTCGGCGTCGTTGGTCGACGGGAACGAGCAGATCTCCAGGATGGCCTGCCGGTTGTCAGAATCGGAGATCAGGCCTTCCTTGACCGCCCGGCCGAGCTCCGACCAGAACGTCGCGTACTTCTCCGGCTCGTCGTCCAACATCGTCTTGACCGTCGACAGCACCTTTTTCACCAGGCGCTTGCGGATCAGCTGGATCTGCCGATCCTGCTGCAGGATCTCCCGGGAGATGTTGAGCGACAAATCATTTGCATCGACGACACCTTTGACGAAGCGAAGGTACTCCGGGACGAGGGCCTCGCAGTCGTCCATGATGAAGACGCGCTTGACGTAGAGCTGCACGCCGCGTTTGGCCTCCCGCATGAACAGATCCATCGGCGCGTGGCTGGGCAGGAACAACAGCGCCTGGTACTCGAAGGTGCCTTCGGCGGAGAGCCGGATCGTCTCCAGCGGGTCCTGCCAGTCATGGCTGACGTGCCGGTAGAACTCGGTGTACTCCTCGTCGGTCACCTCGCTCTGCGCGCGCGCCCAGAGCGCCTTGCGGGAGTTGATGACCTCTGGCTCGACCACAGCGTCGCCGGTGTCGCCGGTGTCGTCGTCGGTGGCGTTCTTGGTGGCGTCCGGCGCCATCCGGATCGGCCAGGTGATGAAGTCGGAGTAGCGCTTGACGACGCTGCGGATCGTGCGGGGCACGCTGAAATCGTCGAGCGCGTCCTCGGCGTCCTCGGGCTTGAGGTGCAGGGTGACCGACGTGCCCTGCGGCGCATCCGGTTCGTCGGCGACGGTGTAGGTGCCCTCGCCGGTGGATTCCCAGCGGACCCCGGCGTGGGCGCCGGCCTTGCGGGTGACGAGCTGGACGCGGTCGGCGACCATGAAGCTGGAGTAGAAGCCGACGCCGAACTGGCCGATCAGCTCCGTGGTGACCTGTTCCGAGGCGCCGCCGGCCTCGCGGGCCTGACGCAGCTTCGCGAGCATCTCTGCGGTGCCGGATTTGGCGATGGTGCCGATCAGGTCGACGACTTCGTCCCGGCTCATGCCGATGCCGTTGTCGCGGACGGTGAGCGTGCGCGCCGCCTGGTCGGACTCCAGCGCGATGTGCAGATCGGACGCGTCGACCTCGAGGTCCTTGTCCTGGTAGGCGGCCAGGCGCAGCTTGTCAAGAGCGTCGGAGGCGTTGGAGATCAGCTCCCGGAGGAAGACGTCCTTGGTCGAATAGATGGAATGAATCATCAGCTGCAACAGCTGGCGAGCTTCCGCCTGGAACTCGATCGTCTCGATAGACATGGTGACGCAGCCTTTCGTGCAGCTCGGAGTCGGTGCACCGAAAACCATAGCTGGGGATGTGGCGGTGATGCGCCACCGCGCAGCCCGGCAGGATCGGACGGTCCGATGTGGCGTTCGGGGCGCCGCGGCAACTGACCAGGGAATTGGCCGAAAGCGGAATAAGGGCTGACTTTTCGCTGGTTGACGCAGCTGAGAGATTTCCGTCGGCGAGGAAAGCGGCAAGCCATGGGCAGAGCAGTGCAATTCGATTCCTACGGTGACATCGACGTGCTGCACGTCGCAGACGTGCCGGTTCCGGTGCCGGCAGACGGGGAGGTCGTCGTCGAGGTACGAGCGGCGGGAATCAATCCGGGAGAAGCGGCGATTCGTCAGGGCCTTTTCGATGCCATAACGCCTGGGACGTTTCCGTCCGGGCAGGGCAGTGATCTGGCCGGGTTGGTCCACGCCGTCGGCACCGGTGTTGTCGGGTTCTCGGTTGGCGACGAGGTGCTCGGCTGGTCCTGGCGTCGGTCGAGCCAGGCGGAATACGTTGCGGTGCCGGCTGAACAGCTGATTCCCAAGCCCGCCGGGCTGTCGTGGGAGGAAGCCGGATCGCTCTACGTCGTCGGAGTGACCGCTTACGCCGCCGTGCGCGCCGTCGATCCTCGGGAAGGCGAGACTGTCGTCGTGTCGGCGGCTGCCGGTGGTGTCGGCACCTTGGTCGTGCAGCTGTTGAAGTTTCGCGGAGCCGCCGTGGTGGGTATCGCCTCTGCAGCCAACCATGCATGGCTGACTGCGCACGGGGTGGTTCCGGTGGCCTACGGAGAAGGGCTGCGCAGCAGGGTGCAGGCGGCGTCGGGCGGCCGAGTCGATGCCTTCATCGACCTGTACGGACCTGACTACGTACGCCTGGCGGTCGATCTCGGAGTACCGCCGGACCGGATCGAAACCATCATCTCGTTCGACGCGGCCAAGGAATACGGCACCAAGGCGGACGGTAGCGCCGAAGCGACGTCGACCGGCGTGCTCGCCGAGATGGCCGAGTTGCTGGTCTCACGGAAATTGGAGCTGCCGATCGCGGAGATCTTTCCGCTCGACAAGGTGCAGGAGGCGTACCTGAAGCTGGAAAGGCGCCACACCCGCGGCAAGATCGTGCTGGTGCCCTGACCGACCGCTCCTCGGCCTGACCGACCGGCCCTCGGTTTGGCCGAACGTCGACCGGTCACAATGCAGACATGCCACCTGCCGTCCGCCCAGCTGAAGCCTCGGATGCCGACTTCCTTGCCGAGATGGTTGCGGTAGCGGCGTTCTGGCGCCCGCAGGGGCCAAGCGGAACCGTGCCGGGGGTCCTGAGCCGGCCGGAGCTCGCGCATTATGTCGTGGGCTGGCCGCGCCCCGGTGACCTGGGCGTTCTCGCAGTCGACGGGCAGCGGCCCGTGGGAGCCGCCTGGCTCCGGTTGTCGCCCGAGAGTGACCCCGGCTACGGGTTCGTCGACGCTGCCACACCCGAGCTGTCGATGGGCGTGGTGCAGGCCTGGCGGAAATGCGGGGTTGGGCGCCGCCTGCTCGACGCGCTGGTTGCCGCTGCCCGTGAGCAAGGGCTGGCGTCGTTGAGCCTGCGCGTGGAGGTCGACAACTATGCACGGCGCCTCTACGAGCGCGTGGGCTTCCGGCAGGTCGGCGAGGTGAACGGCTCGGTGACCATGCTCCTGCGACTGGGCGTCCCCAGCGACCGGCGTCCTGAGAAACGGCCCGGTGCACCCGAGCAGGTCAATCGTAGAGATCACAGCAGGACGTCGAGGGCTGCGAACTCGTCCTTGGAAAGCCACGACGGATTGGACATGTAGGGCTGCCTGATCACCTCGATACCGCTCAGCGCGGGGACGGCAGCGATTTCGCAGACCGCGATCGGCGACTTCCGCACGGGAATGTCGAGTTGAGCAACCAGCTTGGCATGTCGCGACCGAACAACCGGCTCCGAGCCCGGTGGCGTCATCTGCGAACCCGGCGTCATTTGCAACACCGGCGTCGTTTGCAACACCGGCGTCATTTGCACCACCGTGGGAGCGCGCACCCGTCCGATGCCCCAGATCCCGCGAGCGAATTCGCCGCCCCGGCGTCCGCTCACCCAGAGCACGACCGGTTGACCCGCGTCCATCAAGGCACTGCGGTAGTTGTCGGCCACACACCAGGCACTGATTCCCCGACCCGACTGCAGTATCGACCCGAAATCAGTCATCGCCGGGTTGCACTTGATGACCCAGGCACCGAGGACTTCGGCGGTCACCCGCATGGTCGCACCTTGCCGCGGCCCGGGTCAGGCAACACAGCGTTCATCCCGCGTCAGGCCATCTTGTCGTCGTCATCCTCAGCGAGCTTCGATCGGTCTTCGGCGGAGGAGTTTCGGTCGCGCTTGGAGTCCGACCTGTCATGAGACGCCGACATCCGCGCTCGATGGGCTGCCTCGTCGTCGGCTTTGGGTCGGTGGTTCTGGTGCAGGAACCAGTCGAGGTTGGCGGACCGGTCACGCTTGTCCGCAACCTGGTCACGTTCGTCGGCATGCTCGTCTCGCTCCAGTGCCCTGGTCAGAATCTGCTGCGTTTTTCGCTCCCGGTCGTCCTGAAAGGCCTCCCGGGCATCCGTCCGCGACTCGCGGGCATCCAGTGCCAAGTCCCGTCGATCTGCCTGGTCGTCCCTGTCGTCCGCACTGCTCTCACGTTGCTCGGCGGGGGAGAACAGTTCACCGGCACGCCGCTTCGCGCCGTTCAGGTCGGTCATCATCGATCCTTTCGAAACACAACAGCCTGCCGAGCAGTGCACCGTTCTGTTGTCATTCTCCGTCAGCTCGAGCCTGGGCTCCACCCAGGACACACCATCGTGAGGTCGACGGGATCCGGGGGCAGTGGCAGCAGGAGATCGGCGTCAGCAGACGGAATCGACCGGCGTTCCGGAGCGCACATCGCCCCCGGCGATACGCGTCAAGGGGTTCGCAGTCGACCGACGTTGGGGCTCATTGAGTGGGTTTGCCTCCGGTGACGCCGAGGACTTCGGCGGTGATGTAGCTGGACTCGCCGGAGGCGAAGAACACGTAGGCGGGGGCGACTTCGGCGGGTTGCCCAGCTCGGCCCAGAGGAGTGCTTTTGCCGTGTTCGGCGACTTTGTCCGCAGTGAGGGTGGCGGGGATCAGCGGGGTCCAGATGGGCCCGGGAGCGACCGATTTCACCCGGATCCCTTCATCGGCCAGCGAAGTGGCCAGCGCTTTGGTGAAGTTGACGATCGCGGCTTTGGTAAGGGCGTAGTCCATGAGTTCCGGCGAGGGCTGCACCGCCTGGATGCTGGAGGTGTTGATGATGCTCGATCCCGACTTCATGTGTGGCACCGCGTATTTGCACATCCAGAACATCGCGTACACGTTGGTTTTCAGAACCCGGTCGAATTGTTCGGTGCTGATCGCTGTCAAGCCGTCTTCCTGGGCCATCTGGTAGGCGGCGTTGTTCACCAGGATGTCGATGCCACCGAACCGCTCGACGGCGGTCTGCACGACCTGCTGGCAGTGCGTCTCATCGCGGATGTCGCCGGGAACGGTGACCGCCACCCGGCCGGCCTGCTCGATGAGCCGCACCGTTTCCTGGGCGTCCTGCTCCTCGGCGTCGAGGTAGCTGATCAGCACGTCGGCACCTTCGCGGGCGAACGCCAACGCCACCGCTCAGCCGATACCGGAATCGCCACCGGTGATGACTGCCTTGCGGCCTTTCAGTTTACCGCTTCCGCGGTAGCTGTCCTCGCCGTGATCGGGTGCCTCCGACATGTTCCCGGTCAGTCCCGGGTGCGGGATATTCTCACCGCCGGTGGCCGGCTGCGAATGTTTGGTGGTCGGGTCGACCGCGCTGTGCTGGTCATCGGTCATGGCTGGATTCTCCCCGTGTTGTATCCGTTGGTCCGGAATGCGCCGGACCCGGTCAACCCAGTACCCGTCCAGGCCCCGGCAACACCAGTGAATTGCAGGCATTGGTGCGCGGCGCCGTCGGCTGCGCTGTTGAACCGCCGACGCCCGGCGAGGGTGCTGCACGCGATTGCGCCCCGCCTGACACATCTGTGCCCGTCGTTGCTCAGAATTACTCGGAAAGCTGCGAGCTGCATTGTCCCTGACCGTGGAACCCCACACATTGACGGGCATCTCATTGGCGGCTGACGACCTTCGCGTCCAACCGCGGCGGGATTCTGCAGAATGCCCGCAAACCGCATGAACGCGCTCTTCGCGGGGCACCTATCAATCGCGAAGCCGGCATGACCGGCACCCAGGCGTGGCGAGGCTCGGTTGCACGCTTGGCTACCACGACGAAGGAGACACATGATGACGAAGGTCGAAAAGTCGATTCTGGTGAACGTGCCGGTCAGCACGGCCTACAACCAGTGGACACAGTTCGAGGATTTCCCACAGTTCATGAACGGCATCACCAGCGTCACCCATCTCAGCGATGACAAATTGGAATGGGTGGCCCAGATCGCCGGCGTGAAGCGCCAATGGGAAGCAAAGATTCTCCAGCAGGTTCCGGATCAGAAGGTCGCCTGGGCTGCTACCTCGGGTGCGACGAACGCCGGCGAGGTGCGTTTCGAGGACGTCGGGGGCGGGCAGACGTCCGTGCACCTGTCGCTCGAGTACGAGCCGGAAGGACTTGTCGAGAAGGTCGGTGACAAGCTCAACGTCATCGAGAACCAGGCGGAGGGCGACCTGGAGCGGTTCAAGGCTTTCATCGAAGCCGAGGGATACGCCACCGGCGCGTGGCGGGGATCGGTGAATCCTGATGCGGCCGTCGCTACGCCGGGTGTGGAGCACGCCGCAGCCTCCAGCGGAGACAGCGGCAAGGCCGGAGTGTCGGGGAAGGTGGTCGCGGCAGCCGTCGGTCTGGCCGCGGCAGCTGGCGTAGCCGCCGTAGCCTCAAAGAAGAGTGGCTCCACCGACGATGCCGAGCAGGTCCATCCGGTGCACACCGAGTCGGTGTCGGTGAACCCGGTTCCGACGACCCCAGTGCCTACGACTCCGGTGCCTACGACTCCGGCGCCGACGTCGGAGGTCGTCGCGCCCGCGTCCCCGCCCGGAGTGGACCCCGCTTCCGACAACATCTGATCGATCAGTCGCCCGGGAGCAGAAGGCCTCGATGCGGCCCGAGCGAGAACGCCGGACCGGGTGGTTCACGGCGCAGTCCAGCATGGCGCAGTCACTTTCCCCACTGCGCACCCCGTCGTTCACGTATCAACGCCTGCGTCGTGACCAAACCGGCTGTGCAGGTCCGCACGCGATGAGACTCGTTCGCAGACGACGGCGCGCGCGTTTGCAGAGCTTCGATGGGCGAACCGACGCGGGCGTGCCGTGCTGGGCGGGAGCACACGCCGGCGTTACGATCCGGCAGGCACGATCCGTGCCAGCGGCATGAGCGATGCGAATAGTCGCGTCTGCGGTGGTCAAGACAGGATCCACCGATCGGTAATGGGGGCACAGGGTGCGCGAGTCTGGTTCGACGGTTGCGGCATGACTGCCCAACCGTCCTTGATGGTGCGCATCGAGGATGCGACACTGCGGCCAGATCTGGCTCGGGTCGTCGCCAGGCTGTTCCTGCCCGGCGAGGAACTGACGTCCGGGCACACCCGCGCCGAGGCCGTGGTGGAGCGGGTGCTGGCGCTGCCCGAGTCAGAGGTCCAGGACATCGTCGCCGATCTGTTCGGGGTTTTCTCGTTACGGCACCGTCGCTATGAAGATATTTTGCAAGCGCACGCTGCCACCTTGAGCTATCGGGTGGAGAACGCTGAGCCGTTGACGCCCGAGCGGCGGCTGCTTCTGGGCGCAACCTTCACGTCCGAGTACGCGGTCGAGGGCGCCGCGCTGTGCAACCCGAGCGCGGTGCCGGCTCCGGACCAGAGCGGCCTGGACCCCGGCCAGTTGCGGGTGGCGGTGAGCTTGCGCTGTATCGGGGAAGGGCACCACTCGTCCATCGGCTTCGCTACCGCGATCATCGGCCCTGGCGCGCAATGGGTCTTCGAGCCCCGCACGTTGCCGGCGACCACCGGACCGATCGAGGCCGGTCTATGGCAACGCGACCGATTGATGGCGGTGATGCAGGACCACGGCACGATCGACGAGCTGGGCCACCGGGTTCTCGCAGCGCTGCCGACGACTTTCACCGGAACCGAGCTGGGTGCGGTGCTGGCCGACTTCGAGGCGGATGTCCGCGGCCGGCGAACTGGACCTGCAACCGCGGATCTGCTCCGCGAACTGGCTACCTCGGTTTATCAGGTCGAATTTCCCGACGACGTGTCACTGAGCCAGCAGGTGCTGATGCCGGCAACGGCGCAGGAGAGCAACGGAATGGAAGACGCACGTTTCGTTCGATTCCATGGTGAGCACTCCAGCGGCGGTCAGCACTCCAGCGCCGAAAATGATTCTGCTGATTCGACCGTGGAATACCGCGCCGTTTATACGGCCTATGACGGCAGCCATATCGCACCTCGGTTGTTGACCAGTCCGGATCTGAAACACTTTGCATCGCATCGGCTCAGTGGTCGAGCTGCGCGTGACAAGGGCATGGCATTGTTTCCGCGGCTGATCGGCGGCCGGCACTTTGCACTGTGCCGCTCCGACGGCGAATGCAATTACGTTGCCTCCTCCGCCGACGGCCTGCACTGGGACACCGCAATCGGCATCGGAGCGCCGCAGCAAATCTGGCAGACCATTCAGGTCGGCAACTGCGGGCCGCCCATTGAAACAGCGGACGGTTGGTTGGTCCTGACCCACGGGGTTGGTCCGATGCGGGTGTACCGGATCGGTGCGATGTTGCTCGATCTCGACGAGCCCGCTCGGGTGATCAAGGTGCTGAAGGCACCACTTCTGCAGGGCGAACCGGCCGAGCGCGACGGGTACGTCCCCAACGTCGTGTATTCCTGTGGCGGCCTCGCACACGACCGCAGACTGTGGCTGCCCTACGGCATCGGCGATGCCCGGATCGGTGTCGCGTGGGCTGATCTGGACGACGTTCTGGCCGCGATGTCGCCGGTGCCCGATTGATCCGTGAATCATGAAACGACTGCAGGAGCCGCCGGTCTCAGGTTCCGCAGAAGGTCTGGTAGTCGCCGAAGTCGCTCGGGGCGGGGGCGGCGTAGCGCTCCAGGCCAGGCCGTTGGTCGTACGGGGTTGCCAGTGCGTCCAGGAGATGTTCGAGCGGATCGAGATCGCCCTCGGTCGCCGCGGCGAGGGCCTCCTCGACGAGTTGGTTGCGGGGAATGTAAACGGGGTTCGCCCGGTCCATTCCGTCGGCGTCGGGTTCGTGGGCGCGCCAGCGTTTCATCCAGGCGTCCAAACCGGCGAGGTCGGTGAACATGCCGCGGACTGGTTCGGTGTTCCCGCGGGCGGCCGCGCCGAGGCTACGAAAGAAGGACGTGTAATCGACATGGTCGCTCTGGAGCAGGGTGAGCAGTTCGGCGACCAAGGGGTCGTCCTCGATGCCGTTGGACAGGCCGAGCTTGGCCTGCATACCGGCCGACCAGGCGGCGTCGTACTGCCGGGGAAACGCGCCGAGGAGTTCCAGCGCGAGTGCGATGGCGTGCTCCTGTTCGGAGTGGAACAGGGGAAGGAGAGCTTCGGCCAGCCGGGCGAGGTTCCAGTGGGCCGCGGCCGGCTGGTTGCCGTAGGCGTAGCGACCGCCCGTGTCGATAGAGCTGTAGACCGTGGCCGGGTCGAAGGCCTCCAGAAAGGCGCACGGGCCGTAGTCGATGGTCTCGCCGGAGATCGTCATGTTGTCGGTGTTCATCACTCCGTGCACGAATCCCACCAGCATCCATCGAGCCACCAGCGACGCCTGGGCGGAGATGACCGCTTCGAAGAATGAGAGGTAGGGGTTTTCGGTAGTGGCGGCGGTGGGGTAGTGACGGGTGATCGCGTGGTCGGCGAGGCGGCGCAGGAGGTCGACGTCGCCGGTGGCCCGTGCGTACTGGAAACTCCCGACGCGCAGATGGCTGCTCGCAACCCTGGCGAGCACGGCTCCCGGCAGAAGGGTCTCGCGGTGCACCGACCGCCCGGTCGCAACCACGGCCAGGGAACGCGTTGTGGGAATGCCCAGCGCATGCATCGCCTCGCTGACGACGTACTCGCGCAGCATCGGGCCGACCGCCGCCAGGCCGTCGCCGCCCCGCGCGAAAGGAGTGCGCCCGGCGCCCTTGAGGTGAAGGTCGCGAAGGTGGCCGTCGGTGTCGAGAAGCTCACCGAGCAGCAGGGCGCGCCCGTCGCCCAGGCGCGGAACGAAGTTGCCGAACTGGTGCCCGGCGTAGGCCTGCGCCACCGGATTCGCATCGCCGGGAACGAGATTGCCGACCAGGAACTGGACTCCACCGGGGCTACGTAGCCACCCGGCGTCGAGGGCGAGCTCGGCGGCCAGCGGCTCGTTGACTACGAGCGGCCGGGGGTCGGGAGCCTTCTCGGCGCGCCAGGGAACAGCCATCTCCGCAAGCTCACTGGCGAAGCGGCTGGTCATGGTGACGACAGGGGTTGGGGCGACGCTCACAGCATCCAGATTACGTGCCTCACGATTACGTGGCCCGGACGAATCGCTCGCCCCGGACGACGCCGGCACACTCCTGCGGCCCGTCAGGCGGAGACCCGATCGGTGCCCTGTCGAGCCCAGTGCCGGTCGGCCCTGATCGCGGCGATGAATTTATCCCCGATGTCGCCCGCGGTCCGACCGGTGACGACTCCTGGTTGGGTGAGCGCATGGGGGACGGTGAGGGCTGCGGCGACCAGGTCTCGTCCGTTGCCGGTTGCCGCAATGGTCTTGAAGTGCTTGTACGTTTCTTCGATGAAGTGCAGAGCCGCTCCATTCGTCTTGAGTGCGGCGACGGCCGCGCGGCCATCCGGGACGTACACGGCGTCGTACTGCACCGACGCCGAGGTGAGCAGGCTGAAGTCGACCTTGATCCTGGATCCGGTCGAGGTCGTGATCGTGCCCTCATGTGGGGCGATGAGAACGCTGTGCACACCGGCCGCGGTGAGGGTGCGCTGCACGTGGGTGATGTCGGCGGCGGATCCACCGTCGGCGGTGAGAATGGCGACCTTGCGAGTCTGGGCGCTGCTCGGCGTGCGCTCTTCGCTCAACGCCGGCGACGGCCGGATCCCGGTGGCGACATGACCGGTCGGAGCGGGCAGACCGAGACCTTCGGCAACCTCGCGGACCAGGTGCGTGTCGATGTTGGCCAACAGGGTGAGCATGCGCTGTTTGACCGTCAGGGCACTGACTTTGCCCAGTTCGAAGCGCAGCGCATCGATGATGTGTTGCTGCTCCGGGGCGCTCATGCTGCGGAAGAACAGGGTGGCCTGGGTGAAATGGTCGGAGAAGGTGCCGCTGCGGGCCCGGATCTTGGGCCCGGACACCACTTCCGGATAGGACACGAAACCGCCGGCGGCTGCGGGTGCTTCGACGGCGTTGCCACCGAGAGAATTCGGTTCGTAATTGATGTTTCCAGGCCGGTTGGCGTAGCGCATCGCCGAATCCTGTTGATAGTTGTTCACCGGAGCGGAACTTTGATTGATCGGCAGCTGGGAGAAGTTCGCGCTGCCGAACCGATTGATCTGGGTGTCCAGGTAGGAGAACAGTCGGCCCTGCAGCAACGGATCGTCGGTGAAATCGATGCCTGGAACGATGTGCCCCAGGTGAAAGGCGACCTGCTCGGTTTCGGCGAAATAGTTGTCCGGGTTGCGGTTCAGTGTCATCGTGCCGATCCGAGTGACTGGAACGACTTCCTCGGGCCACAGCTTCGTGGCGTCCAAGATGTCGAACCCGACCTTGGCCACATCGGCCTCGGCCAGCAGTTGCACCCCCAGATCGAACTGCGGGTACTGGTGGTCGTTGATGGCCTGGGCAAGGTCGCGGCGGTGAAAGTCCGGATCCACGCCGCCTAACTTCTGCGCCTCGTCCCAGACCAGTGAATGCACTCCCAACGCGGGCTTCCAATGAAATTTCACGTAGGTCGAGTGGCCCTGATCATTGGTCAACCGGAACGTGTGGACCCCAAAACCTTCCATCATCCGGAAGCTCCGCGGAATCCCGCGATCGGACATCACCCACATGATCATGTGCATGGACTCGGGGGTGAGCGAAATGTAGTCCCAGAAGCTGTTGTGGGCGGTGGAAGCCTGAGGAATCTCCAGCATCGGTTCCGGTTTGAATGCGTGCACCAGGTCGGGGAACTTGATGGCGTCCTGGATGAAGAACACCGGGATGTTGTTGCCGACCAAATCCCAGACGCCTTCGGTGGTGTAGAACTTCGTTGCGAAGCCGCGGGCGTCCCGGGCCGTGTCGGCCGAGCCTCTCGACCCGTTGACGACGGAGAAACGGACGAAAACGTCTGTGGTGGCAGCGGTGTCGGTGAGTACTTTGGCTCTGGTGAACTGCTGCAGCGATTTGTGCAACTTGAAGGTGCCGTGCGCGCCGGCGCCGCGTGCGTGCACCACCCGCTCCGGAATCCGTTCGTGATCGAAATGCATGATCTTCTCGCGGAAGGCGAAGTCCTCCAACAGAGTCGGGCCGCGACTACCCGCGTGCAGGGAGTTCTGGTCGTCGGCGATTCGCATTCCCTGGTTGGTGGTCAGGTAACGACCGGAATCCACCGTCGGTACGTCGACCTCGGCGACACGGCCAGCGTCGGGAGTCAGCTCGGCAACCAATTCCGCGGCTCTGTCGCCCAATGCCCCGGGAGTGGCTGCCGCAGAACCGGCCAGAATCGGGGCCGCCGCCAAAGCCGAGGCGCCCACCCCGGCCGCCTGGATCAGGGTGCGCCTGCTGATGCCGCGGTCGGTTACCAAGGGGTTTGAGGTAAGTTCCGGTCGCTCGTCCATGTTGCACTCCCAGTAGTTGCTGACCGTCGATTTTCGTCGAGTCAACCACCGGCGCACACCCATGACCATCGACCAGAAGAATGAGTCGACCCTGCAGACCTATGCAGTTTGCGCTGGTGATGGAAGGCCTGGGGTCGCTCAAACGCGGCCGGGCCCTGCGTCTTTTACGCCGGAGCCCAGTGCTGACGGCACCAGGGCAGCGGATTGCGCCGCTGCCATCGCGCTGCCATTGCGCTGCTCGGGTCCGTCGACCGGTCAAGCCGCTGCTGGTTTGTGACCGAGCGCCTCGGGGTACCGCTGATACCAGGATTGCAGATGACCACAGCAGGTTTGCCGTTAGCCAGGGAGCAGATGCCCGACGACAGGAGCGGTTCCGGGTTTCCGACAGATCAGTCCTTGCGAACGGTGGCCAATAGGTTGACTTGGTGATGGTTCACCGCGCTGGCCGCTTCGACGCGGCCGGCGCTCCGAAGCCGGCGGCCGGGTTCGCCGGAGTTCTACGGCAGCGCGAGTTCCGGCTGCTGTGGCTGGCTGACATCCAGTCGCTGCTGGGCGACCAGATCGCCCGGGTCGCGCTGTCCGTGCTCGTGTTCGACCGTACCCACTCCGGGTTCGCAACCGCCGCGGTGTACGCCCTGACGTTCCTGCCCGCCGTTGTCGGCACCGTTGCGTTGGGTCCGCTCGCCGATCGGCTGCCGCGCCGGGCCCTGCTGGTGGCAGGCGACGGCATCCGCGCTGCGTTGTTGGCCACGATGGCCCTCCCACACCTACCGATTTCCCTGCTCGCCGCGCTGCTGGTCGTCGCCGTCGTCGTCGGAACCCCATGGAAAGCGGCGGAATCGGCTCTGATCGTTGACATACTGCCCACCCCTGACCGGCCGATGGGGCTTGGGCTCCGCGCCGCGACCAGTCAGGCGGCCCAGCTGGCCGGTTTCGCTGTCGGTGGTGCCGCTGTCGCCGTCATCGGCCCGCGTTCGGCCCTCGCCGTCGACGCCGGCACCTTCGCGCTCTCCGCGGTGATCATCCGGTTCGGGGTGCGCCGCCGCCCACCCATTGCACAGCCGACCGCAGGGGCAGTCCCCAACGGTTCGGCCGACTCGGCACCGACGCGTCGCTGGCTGGACGGGACCCGAGCCGTGTTCGGCAACCGGCAACTGCTGTTGCTGCTGGCCTTCTCCTGGCTGCTCGGACTCATCGTCGTCCCGGAAGGGCTGGCAGCGCCCTACGCGCATCAGCTCGGGGGTGGGCCGCGAACAGTCGGGCTGCTCCTGGCAGTCGGACCCGCCGGAGTCCTTCTCGGCACTCTGCTCTACACCAGGTTGCTGACAGCGCCGACCCGCGCGGCCCTGCTCGGCCCGTTCGCCGCCGCCGCCGGCATACCGCTCATCTTCTGTGCATTTGCTCCCGGCCTTCCCCTGACCTGCGCGCTGTGGGCCCTGGCGGGCAGCTTCACGGGCTATCAGGTTCAGGTTGTCACCGAGTTCGTCTCCACGATCGCCCCGGCCTTCCGCGCCCAAGGGATTGCCATCGCCTCTGCCGGGCTGTTGGGCGCCCAAGGCGTCGGTCTCGTCGCCGCCGGCCTCATCACGCAACTCGCGGCGCCGTCCACCGCCATCGCCGTTGCCGGAGCCATCGCAACCGCCCTGGGCGGCTGCCTCTCCCTGATCCGGCACCGACACCGAAAATTTCACCGGCCATAGTCAACTCCCGGCGCGAACCCGCCAAATATCCAACCCGCCGAGCCCATCCCTCACCAATCCCATGCCTTGCTCATCGCCGTTCACCTACCTTCCCTTCCGGTCGCGTCTCTGGTCAGCGCCGGCCAAGTTTCACCAGTCCCATGCCTTGCTCATTGCCGCTCACCTGCCCTTCCCTGCTAGGTCGTGCGCGTGGTTATTGCTGGCGTTGGTTCACCAGTCCCATGCCTTGCTCATCGCCGCTCACCTGCCCTTCCCGTTGAATCACCGCTTCCCCGAGGAGCTTTCGAGTAGGAAATACCCGGAGGAAAATGCTATGAGGGGCATCGGTGGTGGATAATTGAAACCTCCAAGTACCTGCAGTCACATTATAAATACATTGCGTAACACAAGTCGGCGAGGTGATGTGCTCCATGGGCGCTGATTCACGCTTCCCGGCCGCAATCTCCACCCATTCGTGGTCACCGCGGCGTTGGCGGTTACGAACTGTTCCGACCACCGCCCACTGGTTCCTGCTATTGGTGGACGTCGTCGCGCTGGTGCTCACATCGGCGCTGCTGGTAACCGAACGGATGTCGACCGCAGACTGGCTGCGATTCGCTGCGTTGGCCGCGGTCGCCCTCGGATATGCAGAGGCCGGCGCTCGGATCGAACGGCTCAAGCGGTACTTGTCGCCGGGTGGTGACAGGGTCGTCTCCAACCAGGTGTCCGTGTGGGCGTTTGCCGCTGTGCTGACGGTTCCGGCCGGATGGGCGGCCGTTCTGATTGCAGTGCTCTATCTGCAGAGCCTGGTGCGGCGCTCCCGCGACAGGACCGGAGTGGCGTACCGGGTGGTGTTCGCCGGGGCCACCGTGATGCTGTCCGCCGAAGCAGCATCCGGGTCGTTGACCGTTGCCGGGGCAGGTGACGTGCTGCGTGGTGGCCTGTTGGCCCCGGCCGCCGTCATCGGTGCCTTACTCGTGTTCACCCTGGTCAATTTCGGGGTGCTGATCACCGGGATGTGGGTGACCCGACGCCCGCCCACACTGCGCGGACTGCTGCCGGACATCGATGCGTTCGGCTACGAGGTGGCGACCCTGACCCTGGGCATCGTCACCGCGGAATTCCTCATTCACACGCCGGCGCTGACCCCGGTCGCGGTTCTCCTCGCGGCTTATTTGCACCGCAGTTCGTTGGTCAACTCGCTGCACCGAGCGGCAGCGACCGACCCGAAGACCGCACTGCCGAACCTGACCGCGTGGACCGAGCACGCCCAAGGAGTGCTCACCCGCGCCCACCGCCGCAACGAACCCGTCACCGTGCTGTTCTGCGACTTGGACCACTTCAAGAAAGTGAACGACACCTACGGGCACCTCACCGGCGATCGCGTGCTCGCCGCCGTCGCGCAATGCCTACGCCAGCAACTGCGCGGCCACGACGACATCGGCCGGTTCGGCGGAGAAGAATTCGTCGTCGTCCTGGACACCATCGACCAGGCCGAAGCCGAACTGGTAGCCACGCGCCTGCGCATCGCCGTCAGCGCCCTCACGTTCGACCACGGCCTGCACATCACCATGTCCGTCGGTATCGCCCACCACCACCCTGGCGGAGAACCGGAACTACAGGAACTGTTGACCCGCGCCGATGCCGGCCTCCGCGCAGCGAAAGCGAACGGACGCAACCAGGTCCGCGCAGCCTGAGTCCTGATCCGCGGGCTCCTGATCCGGCGCTCCCAGAGGAGCTCCGGACGCCGCAGCTCATCCAGTCCTAGTCGGTTGAGTGCTCATGACGGTCAGCGCCATGCGTGGACGCCCCGCGTAGTGGAAGGGAGCTGAGCAGCCCGGCCTCTTCCAGTGCCAGCAGCGCCTGGTAGTAGGCAAGGGTGGATTCGGCTCCCTCGTTCTCACTGACACCGTTGGACCCGAGCCCGTCGTGACAGCCACCGGTGGCGAAGTCGTAGATTGGTTCGTTCCGGTGGTTGCGGCCGAGGAACCATTCGAAGACGCGCACCGCCTGCGCGCCGTACTCGGGTTGTCCGGTCACCGCGAACGCTTGGGCCAGTGCCTCGACGAGTGCAGCGGCATCCACCGGCTGCTCGTCGCCACGTTCGAGGGGTTCGGCGGGAGGCTCGGAACGGCGGCGCCACTTGTTGCCGATCAGGTGCACCACGGCGTCAGTGGGTAGGCACTGACTGCGGTACCAGTTCAACGACTCCAGACCCGCATGGAGCATCTCGGGGTTGCCGAGCCGGTGACCAGCACCGATGAGAGCCTGTGAGAG
>JAABUT010002186.1_pt1 | contig 19566 bp, 14 predicted proteins | sample 5559281 | NCBI WGS metagenome assembly JAABUT01 (sample SAMN10711880, study PRJNA513359) | rock metagenome | isolation source: Antarctica rocks | place: Antarctica: Victoria Land, Ricker Hills nord | collected 2016-01-04
TGGTGCGCCGTGATCGTCAAACCCTTCGCACACCGGATCGGGCCGCCCTGCCGCGAGAGGCACGTCACCGCGAACCCGTCACCCGGGAAGGTGCGGGTCCAGAAGGCCAGGACCTCCCAGGGCCCGACCGCGTCGAGCTCCTCGACGTCGTCGAAGAGCACGATGCCGAGGTGGCGGGATGTTGGCGTGCTCATCCCTCGACCGTAAGGGCTTGGTCCCGGCAGGCGGCTACGCCTCGTGCGCGGCGCTGTACTGCTGGACGAGCGCGGCGGACAACCGGCCACGCGCGGGCACCTCGATCCCCTGGCTGACTGCCCACGCCCGGACGTCCCGGGGAGACGGAACCGAACTGGTCGCCGCCGAACGGCGGGATCGACCGCGACCCGAGCCGCTGGCGGAACCCCCGCGCCCTGCGGACCTGCGCCGACCGGCGCTGGCCGGGCGGGCCGCTCCACCGACCTGCCGGGCGTGCTCCACCCAGTGCGCGAAGTGGTCGCGCAGCTGCGCGGCGTTGTCCGCCGACAGGTCGATCTCGTATTGGCGCCCCTCCACGGCAAAGGCGATCGCCTCGGCGGCCGGGGAGCCGTCGACGTCGTCGGTCCAGTGCTCGATCACTTCACTTGTGCGCGCCATGGTCACCATCTTGCCAGCGCCCGGGAGGAAACATTCACGCGGGGCGACGTCCCCGGCCGTCCTAGGCCGGCGACGCGGCGCCGAGGGTCTTCGCGTCGACCAGCGGGAAGGCGTCCTTCCAGACCGGCTCGTAGCCCGCCGCGGCGAGCATCGCGGCCACCTCGACGGGCGAGCGCTCGTCACTCACCGCGAACTGCTCCTGTGCCTGCCCCGGCGTGGTGTAACCGCCAGGCTCGGTGGACGAACCCGCCGACATCGTCGTCACCGCGATGCGCGCCAGCCCGTCCCGCAGCGCCGCCGGCTCGCGCGTCGACAGCACAATCCCGGCCTCGGGCGCGGCGAGCCGCAGGGCGCAGACCGCCTGCACGTAGAGCGCGTCGTCGACGACGGCGACCGGCTGGAATCCCGACGCTGATGCCTTGATCCGGGGCAGCGACACGCTCACCTCGACCCGCCAGAACGCGCGCTGCAGCCACCGGGCGTGCGCGGCGACGGCCAGCAGGTCGGCCCGCCAGTCGGGCGCCAGGCCGAGCAACGCGCCGACGCCGAGGCGCCGGACCCCTGCCGCCGCAGCGCGTTCCACCGCGGCGAGCCGCCGGTCGTAGTCGCGCTTCCACCCGGCCGTGTGGACCTCGCCGTAGCGCACCCGGTCGTAGGTCTCCTGATAGCAGACGACCCCCTCGAGGCCCGCCGCGACCAGCCGCGCGTAGGTGTCGTCGCTCCACGTCTGCGTCTCGACCGCGACCTGCGGCGCGATCGCGGCGACGCGTCGGACGCACTCGACGAGGTAGTCCGGGCTCACCTCGACCCGGTGCTCCCCCGCGACGAGCAGGATCGAGCGGAAACCGCGCTCGGCGAGCAGCCGCGCCTGGACCGCGACCTGCTCCGGCGCGAGCGTCAACCGGGCGACGTCGAGGCCCTTGCTGAAGCCGCAGTAGGTGCACGACGAGAGGCACTGGTTGCTCACATAGAGGGGTGCGAAGAGGCGTACGGCGCGGCCGAACCGCTGCAATGTCAGGGATTTCGCGGCCTGTGCCAGCTCCTCGAGGCGGGCCCCGGCCGCCGGCGACAGCAGCGCGGCGACGTCGAGGAGCGTCGGCCGTTGCGCGGCGAGGGCCCGGTCGACGTCTCGGTCGTCGTAGCCGGCGGCGCCGAGCGCGGCGAGGTCGAGGCGCGCGAGCTCGACGGCGAAGCGCCCCGGCGCCTCAGCCACCGAGGAAGCCGGTCAGTGGCGATGACGCCGCCGCCGCCGTCGGCCGCAGGACGGTGCCGAGGCCCGCGAGCCAGCCCAGCCGGCCGGCCTCGGTGGCGAGGGCGAACGCCCGGGCCATCGCCACCGGGTCGGCCGCCACCGCGATGGCAGTGTTGACGAGCACGGCGTCGGCCCCGGCCTCCATGGCCTCGGCGGCGTCGCTCGGCACTCCCAGGCCGGCATCGACGATCACGGGCACTCCTGCCTGCGCGACGATGACCTCGATCGCGTCCCGCGTGCGCAGACCGCGATTGGAGCCGATCCAGGCCCCGAGCGGCATCACGGTGGCGCAGCCGGCCTCCTCGAGGCGCCGGCAGAGCACGGGGTCCGCCCCGCAGTAGGGCAACACCGTGAAGCCTTGCGCCACCAGGCGCTCGGCGGCGCGCAGCGTGTCGATCGGGTCGGGCGCGAGGGTCCGCGGGTCGGGGGTCACCTCGAGCTTGACGAGGTCGGTGCCGGTGGCGGCGCGCCCGAGCCGCGCCAGTCGCACGGCCTCGTCGGCGTCGACGGCCCCGCTGGTGTTGGGCAGCAGGTGCACGCCAGGCGGGACGAAGTCGAGGACATCACCCTCACCGGCGCGCGTCAGGTCGACGCGGCGCAGGGCCACGGTGACGACCTCTGAGCCGCTCGCGAGCACCGCGTCGCGCATGACCGTGTGGCTGGCGAACTTGCCGGTGCCGACGAGCAGCCGGCTCCCAAGCTGCAACGGGCCGATGCGCAGCGGCGCAGACACCTCCGACACTGGTCCTCCCCACGCGCGCATGACCGCGATCGGGTGTGCGGGTCGCCGACGGTGGCAGGGGCCGGCCTCTCAGCCCGCGTCCGCGGGCTCCCCGGTTGACAGCGCAAGCCTACGTGCCGACAGCCGACGAAGCCGCGACACGCCCGACGTCCCTACCCGGTCCCAGCAGCCCCACTTGTCACAATGGTCACTCCTGCCCCATGCTCTCTGGGTGCCGGTCTCACCTTCGCGCGCCCTGACGGCGCTCCGCGTCCCGGCGCTGCTCGTCGCGCTCGCCACGGCGGGGACCGCCGCGGCGCCCGGCCTCCTGCCGGCGTTCGGGGCTGATCGCCACCGGGTCGTGCTCGGCGACACGCTGTCGGAGCTCGCTCTCGCCAGCGGGAGCAGCGTCGCGGAGCTCAAGCGGCTCAACGGCTTGCGGAGCGACACCATCATCATCGGCCAGCTCCTGTCGCTGCCCGGCGCCGCGGCGGACGACACGGCCGGTGCCACCTCGACCTCGACGGCCACCGGGACCACGGCCACGACGACGACGTACGTCGTCCGCAGCGGAGACACACTCACCGGCATCGCGGGCCGCGCCGGCACGACGCAGACCGTGCTGCGGGCACTGAACCCCCTGCCCGACGACGGCACCGTGCTGCTCGGCCAGCGGCTCCGGCTGCCCCTCACAGTCACCGGCGGCAGCGGCGCCGGCACGACGGCGGACGGCAGCCCGACCGCGGTGCTCACGACCGGCGAGGGGCCGCTGGCTCCCACGAGCAGTGCCTATGTCGCCGCCGTCGGGCGCTCACGCGACCTGCTTGCCGCGCAGCCATGGACGTCGGCGGCGACGGCGCAGGCGCTGATCCGCAGTGCGGCCCTTCGCCAGGGCGTCGACCCGTCGCTCGCGCTGGCCGTGGCCTATCAGGAGTCCGGCTTCACCCACGCGCTCGTCTCGCGCACCGACGCCGTGGGTGTCATGCAGCTCATGCCCGCGACGGCCGCCTGGCTGGGGCCCGCGCTGCTGGGTCGCTCCATCGACCGCTACGACGTCCGCGACAACATCGCGGGAGGCGTCGCCCTGCTCGCCGCCCTGCTGCGGGTGGCCGACACCCGCACCGCCGTCGCCGCCTACTACCAGGGTCTCGCCCGCACGCGCAACCGCGGGATGTTGCCCGACACGAGGCTCTACGTCGCCAGCGTGCTGGCCCTGCAGAGCCGGTTCAGCTAAGCCCCGTCGAGGGAGGGCAGACCTACCATGGTCACCGTGGAGGGGCTGCGCACCGACCCGCTCCTCGGCCGCGTGCTCGACGGTCGCTACACGGTGACGGCCTACGTCGCGCGCGGCGGGATGGCCACGGTCTACGAGGCGATCGACGCCCGGCTCGACCGTGTCGTGGCGGTCAAGGTGATGCATCCGATCCTCGCCTCCGACGCCGACTTCGTCGCCCGCTTCACCCGGGAGGCCCGCGCCGCCGCGCGGGTGAACCACCCGCACGTCGTCGCGGTGCACGACCAGGGCATCGACGCCACGACGGGAGCTGTCTTCCTGGTCATGGATCTGGTGCGCGGCCGCACCGTGCGCGAACTCCTGCACGCCCGCGGCCGGCTGACGGCCCTCGAGGCGCTGGAGATCCTCGAGCCGGTGGCCGCCGCGCTGGCGGCGGCGCACGCGGTGGGGCTCGTGCACCGCGACGTGAAGCCCGAGAACGTCTTGCTCGGCGACGACGGGCGGGTCCTCGTCGCCGACTTCGGGCTCGCCAGGGCCGTGGAGGCCAGCCACCTGACGGCGGCCGCCGGGTTGCTGATCGGCACCGTCGCCTACCTCTCCCCCGAGCAGGTGCAGACCGGGGCCGCCGACCCCCGCAGCGACGTCTACTCCGCCGGAGTCCTGCTCTCCGAGCTGGTCACGGGGGCCCCTCCCTACACCGGCGAGTCCCCCCTCGCCGTCGCCTACCGGCACCTGCACGAGGACGTGCCCTCCCCCGGCGTGCACCCCGTCCTCGACGCCCTGGTGCTGGCCTGCACCGCCCGCGACCCGCGCTCCCGGCCCGCTGACGGCGCCAGCCTGCTGCGGGCGGTGCGCTCGGCCCGCGCGTCGCTGGCGGCGCCGCGCAGGCACGTGACCCTGCCGGTGCCGGTGCCAGCGCGCGACACCGAGCGGATCCCGCAGCCGACGCCTGCGCCGGCCCAGCCCGCACGTGTCCCCCCGGCGCCCCTGGCACCGGCCTACGGTGACGGAGCGGCGCGCCGCGTCGACCCTCCCCGCCGCCTGCAACGGCAGCGGCGGCGGCGTACCGGTGTCGTCGTCCTGGCCGTCCTCGCCCTGCTCACCGCGCTGGCGGGTGCCGGCGGTTGGTGGCTCGGCTACGGCCGCTGGACGAACGCGCCGAGCCTCGTCTCGTTGGCACCGACTGCGGCCAGGAACGCCGCGACCGCGGGCCATCTCACCCTGAGCGAATCGGCGCCGGTGCCGAGTGACTCCGTAGCGCTGGGGCAGGTGGCCGCGCAGGAGCCGCCCGCCGGCACCCGACTGCAGCGCGGCGACGTGGTGCGGGTGCACTACTCCAGTGGGCCGCTTCGCCACACCGTGCCCAGCCTGCCGCTCGGCGCGCCCTCGTCCGTGGTCGGGACCGCCCTGCACAAGGCCGGCCTGTCGATCGGGAACACGACGATGGAGTACGACGACAAGGTGCCCGCCGGTGGGTTGCTGCGCCTGGACCCGCCGGCCGGCTCGCAGCAACCGACCGGGAAGCCCGTGGCACTCGTGGTGAGCCTGGGCCCGCGGCCGGTGCCGGTGCCCGACCTCCGCGGCCAGACACGCGCCGCCGCGCTCGCCACCCTGACCGGCGCGCGGCTGACCGCCACCGTGGTCGCGGTCTTCGACGACACCGTCCCGGCGGGCGGTGTCGTCGACCAGGCCACCGCCCCCGGCACACCCGTCCTGCCCGGTTCGGCCGTCGTGCTGCGGGTGAGCAAGGGTCCGGAGTTCGTGCAGTTGCCACGCCTCATCTACCAGCGACTGGACCAGGTGCTGCCGGCCTTGCGGGACCTCGGCCTGCACGTCGTCGTCAGCCGGCTCCCCACCGGGCCCGGCGAGTTTGTCGTGGAGTCCGACCCGACTGGCGGCAGCCGGGTGCGGGCGGGGTCGACGGTGCGCCTGTCCGTGCTGTGAGCGTGGGCCGCTGGCGTGCCCGCCGTGACCAGCTGGTCCCACGCCCAGCCGCCCCGCCCCGGCCCGCCCCGCCTGAGCGGTCCCCCAGCCACGCGGCGGGCCCCGAGTGCGCGGCGGGCTTCTACCAGTGCACGCCCTTGAGCAGGTGCGCCAGCGCGAGCTGCTCCCCGGACGCCCGGTGCTCGCCCCCGTCGGCTGCGCCGCCCTCCTCCCCCTTCGGGCGGGTCGAGTCGGGGAACACCTTGAAGGCAAGCTGCAGCACCTGGTCGACGGCCTTCGGCATCAGGGCATAGAGCACCTCTGCCGCGGTCCCCAGGCGCGTGCTGATCGCCTTCGGGCGGCGCAGCACGGCATCGGCGACCATGTCCCCGGCCTCCGTGGGGCTGATCGCGGGGAACGAGTCGTAGAGCTTCGTCGGCGCGATCATCGGCGTGCGCACCAGCGGCATGTGGATCGTCGTCCACTCGACGCCGTGCCCGAGGGTCTCGCTCGCGGCGATGCGGCTGAAGGCGTCGAGGGCGGCCTTGCTGGCGACGTACGCCGAGAAGCGCGGCACCCCGGTCTGCACGCCGATGGAGCTGACGTTGATGACGTGCCCCCGGCGCTGCGCCTCCATCGCCGGCAGCAGGCCCATGATGAGGCGCACGGCACCGAAGTAGTTGAGCTGCATCGTGCGCTCGTAGTCGTGGAAGCGGTCCCTGGAGTGCGCGACGGAGCGGCGGATCGAGCGACCGGCGTTATTGACGAGGACGTCGACGCCGCCGTGGTCGGCCAGCACCCGCTCCACGAGGCCGTCGATGGCCGCAAGGTCGGACAGGTCGCAGGTGTAGGCGTGCGCGGTGCCGCCGGCGGCCTCGATCTCGGCCTTGGTCTCCTGCAGCTTGTCGAGGCTTCGGGCGACGAGGAAGGGGACACCGCCGGCGGCCGCGATCGTCAGCGCGGCCGAGCGACCGATGCCGGAGGAGGCGCCGGTGATGAGCACCCGCTTGCCCTCGACGGCGGCCCGCAGCGACCGGTCACGGTGCAGGTCGGGGTCGAGCACGCGCGACCAGTGATCCCAGAGCTTGTCGGCGTAGCTGGCCAGCGGGGGTACGGCGATGCCCGTGCCGGCCAGCGCCCGCTCGGTGTCGCGGGTGTCGAACTCCGGCGTCAGCGCGACGTGCCCCACGACCTCCTCGGGGATGCCCAGGTCGGCCAGCACCTGCCGGCGGATCCCTGCCAGCGCAGGCAACGTCAGCAGCATGGCGAAGACGCCCTTCGGCAGCGCCGCCAGGAGCTTGCTGTCCACGCGGATGGCGAGCTGCGGGGCGTGCGCCGCGCGGGCGAAGGTGTTGATGACCTCGCCGACCCGCTGGCCCTTGCTGCCGCAGAGGTGGAAGGCCTGCCCGTCGAGGCCCGGGGTGTGGGCGATGTGGTCGATCGCCGCGGCGACGTAGTCGACGGGGACGATGTTGGTGTAGCCGAGTTCGGGCCCGGCCAGGGGCACCCACTCGGGCAGCCAGTGCCGCAGCTTCTTGATGGCGGTGAAGAAGTAGTAGGGCCCGTCTATCTTGTCCATCTCGCCGGTGCGGGAGTCCCCGACCACGACGGCCGGGCGGTAGACCCGCCACGGGACGGCGGCCTCGGCACGCACGGCCTGCTCCGCGTCATATTTGGTGCGGTGGTAGGGCGAGGGCAGCCGCTGGCCCTCCTCGAAGTGGTCCTCCCGGAACAGCCCGCGGTGCTCGCCGGCCACCGCCACGGACGAGACATGGTGCAGGCAGCCGGCACCGAGCGTGTTGGCGAGTGCCACGACGCGGCGGGTGCCCTCGACGTTGACCTGCTGGTTGTGCTCCTCGCCGGCCGTCATGTCGTAGAGCGCCGCGAGGTGGACGACGTGGTCCACGCCACGGAGCCGCGCGCGATCGCCGTCGGCGAGGCCGAGCCCGTCGAGCGCCAGGTCACCGGCCACGATCCGCACCCGGTCCGCCGCGCCGCGCTCGGCCAGCATCTCCTGGGCCCGCTCCCGGGAGCCTTCGCGCACGAGGATGGCGACGTCGTCACCGCGGATGAGCAGCAGGTCGAGCAGGCGCCGGCCGATGAAACCGGTCGCCCCGGTCACGAGCGTGGTGGTCACGACGGTGGAGCATGCCGGCAAACAGGCGGCAGTGCTGACCGGCCGCGCGCGCGCCGGCTCAGACGATGCGGTCCACGACCGAGCCGCCGAGCCGGCGGATCACCCCCCTGGGCAACAGCCGCGCGACGCCGGCGAGGGTCTTGTAGGCCACGCCCGGGACGCAGAGCGCCCGGCCGGCCGCGAGCGCGGCCAGCGCCTCGGCGGCGACCCGCTCCGGCGCGAGGAAGAGCCGCTGCGGCACCGCGGCGCCGATCGCCATCTCGGTGCGGGTGAAGCCCGGGCACACGCAGGTGACGGTGACGCCGTCGCGCCGGGCCTCCTCGTGGACGGCCTGGCTGAAGGAGGTGACAAAGGCCTTCGAGGCCGAGTACGTCGCGTTGCCCGGCGCGGGCTGGAAGCCGCCGACGGAGCTGACGGTGATGACGCAGCCCGAGCCGCGGGCCTGCATGGTGGACAGGGCGGCGTGGACGAGCCGCAGCAGGGAGGTGACGTTCACGTCGACGATCCGGGCCTCGTCGTCCCGGTCGAGGTCGACCAGGCGACCGGTGGAGCCGACGCCGGCGTTGGCGACGAGCAGGTCGACGCCGGCGGCGGCGCGCTCCTCCACCACGCGGGCGGCCCCCCGGTCGGCCAGGTCGGCCGGCAGGACCTCCGACGCGGTGCCGTGCGCGGTGCGCAGCTCGGCGGCGAGCGCGGCGAGGCGGTCCTCGCGCCGGGCGACGAGGACGAGGTCGTGTCCGCGGGCCGCCAGCAACCGTGCGAAGGCCTCGCCGATGCCGCTCGAGGCACCGGTCACCAGGGCGACGGGCCGGGTGGACCGGGTGGGCTCAGGGCTGGTGCCGGGCTCCGGATCCACGGGGGTGCTCATCCAGGCAGTGTCGCCCACGTCACGGACCGCACTGGTGTCAAAAGCCCCCGGCGCGGACCTTCGTCAGCCCCGGCACCGTGCCGAGACGCGCCTCGACGCCGCGGGTGTCGGCACCGAGCAGCCAACGGTCGAGGAACGCGATCTCGAGCCCGCGCAGGGCTTCTGCCTGTGCGCCGCCGACGGTGAAGGGCCCACCGTGGCTGCCCCGCAGTGCCTGCACCCACGTGCGCGGACCGCGGCCGGTGTTGAAGACACGCGCGAACGTCGACGGCGCGTTGTATTCGTCCCGCTCCCCCGACAGCAACAGCAGCGGCAGAGCGCGCCGCGCCGGCGCCCCCGTGAAGCGGGCGCCGGCCATGACGATGACGGCGTCGTACCGCGGGTCGGTGTAGCCCTGCAGCAGTCCGGCGGCGGCCGCCGTGGAGCCGCCGTCGCTGTGCCCGGCGACCGCGACCCGGTGCGTGTCGGCGATGCCCCCGAGCCAGCTGCCGGGGTCGACGGCAGCCTGCTCCAGTGAGTCGAGGACCACGCGGAGGTCGCGCGGCTGCGCCGTGATGTCGGCCTCCGTGGGGCGGCCCGGCAGCCCCGCGCCGCTGCCCGGGAAGAGCGGCGCGGCGACGACGTACCCCGCCTCGGCCCAGGCGCGCAGCGTCCGCGCGTAGCCGGTCGGGGTGGAGGCGAAGCCGTGGGCGAAGAGCACGACCGGGAACGGGCCCTCGAGGTCGGCCTCGGCATCCCGCGTCACCGCGCCGGCCGGCCCCTGGGCCGGGTAGTAGTAGGTGACCGCGAGGGCCCGCGCCGGCGCCGGCGCGACCGCGCCGCGGCGCGCGGTGCCACGGGTGCGGTCGACGAGGGTCGCGGTGCGGGTGCCGACGGCATACGGACGCGTCGCGGGGGCGGCGGCGGCGAGCGTGCCGCTGACCTCCGGGCCGCCGGGGCCCCCGTCCGGCGCCGCCGCCGGCGTGAGCACGAGCGAATAGGTGTCGGGGTGGGCCAGCAGATCGCCGGCCACGTCGGGCGGGAGCGAGACGCAGCCGGGAGCCGCGGCGCGGCCGAGGGCTGTCCTGGCGCCCGTGACCGTGGCCGACAGCGCCAGCGTCGCCCCGCCGGGAAGCCCGGAGGTGCTGACGCAGGTCCGCCCGTTGACGGGGTCCGACGTCACCCGGGCGCTGCCGCCGGGTCCGCCGTCGGGCGCGGGCAGCGCCGCCGAGAAGGCCCGACCCGTCCCGAGGACGGGGACCGCCCCCGCGGCGGCTCTCGCGGGGGTCGCCGGCAGCAGGGTCACCACCACGGCCGCCACGGCCGCCACGGCCGCCACGGCCGCCACGGTCGCCACGGTCGCCATGGCGGGCAGGGCGAGCGCGGGGCGGGACGTCACGCAGCGACCGTCGAGAGCACCCGGCGAAGCGTTACCCCCGCCACCTCGATGGCGGCGTCGTCGACGTCGAGGTGGGTGACGAGGCGGACGACGCCCGGCCCCGTCACCCCGACGAGGACCCCCTCCTCGGCAGCCGCGGCGGCCAGCGCCCGCGCGTCGGGCACCCGCAACCCGACGATGTTGGTCTCGGGCGCGCACACCGGCAGCACCGGCGCCAGCAGTTCCGCGAGCCGACGCGCCCGGGCGTGGTCCTCGGCGAGCCGATCGAGGTGCTCGCGCAGTGCGTGCAGCCCCGCCGCGGCCAGCACCCCGGCCTGGCGCATGCCCCCGCCGAGGCGCTTGCGCAGCACCCGGGCCTCCTGCGCGCGGGCGGCGTCGGTGACGACGAGGGAGCCGACCGGGGCGCCGAGGCCCTTGGACAGGCACACCGAGAGTGTGTCGAAGCAGGCGCCGTACGTCGTGAGCTCGGTGCCCGTGGCGACCGCGGCGTTCCAGATGCGGGCCCCGTCGCAGTGCAGGGCCACGCCGGCTCCGGTCGTCACCGCCCGGAGCGCGCGCAGCGTGGCCAGGGGATGCACGGCCCCGCCGCCGCGGTTATGCGTCTGCTCGACCGCGACCGCGGCCGTCACGACCGTGCCCCAGCCGGCCGGTCGCAGTGCCGCGTTGACCGCCCCCGGGTCGAGCAGCCCCCGGGCCGCCGTCACCGTGCGGGTCTGGATGCCGGCGAGGGCCGCGGCGCCGCCCAGCTCGTAGGTGACGACGTGGGCGTCGGCATCGGCGAGCACCTCGGTGCCGGGATCGGCCACCAGGCGCATCGCGATGAGGTTGCCCATCGTGCCGCTCGGGACGAAGACCGCCGCCTCGTGCCCGAACCGGCCCGCGACCTCCTCCTCCAGGGCGCGCACCGTGGGGTCCTCGCCATAGACGTCGTCGCCGACCTCGGCCGCGACCATCGCCCGGCGCATGGCCGCCGTCGGGCGGGTGACGGTGTCGGAGCGCAGGTCGACCAGGGGCACCGGCCAACGGTACGGGCGGCTCGGCTCGGCTCGGCTCGGCTCGGCTCCACGGTGATCTTGGTGGGTGATCACCGTGGAGGTATGCCGCCCCGCAGCGCCACCTCGACTCCACCGTGATCACGCGGCAAGATCACCGTGGAGGCTGGGGGCCGCCTGGAAGGGCTCTCGGATGGCGACCGGCCGGCGCCGTACCCTGCTCGTCGTGCCGGCGCTGGTCAGCGCGGACTTCGTGGCCGCGGTCCTCGAGGCCTACACGGACCGGGTGGCCGACGCGGCGCACCGCCTCGGCTGCCCACCGCAGGACGTCGCGGCCGTCGTCGAACGCAGCGGCGTCGCGCTCATCGACATGTGTGCCCGCTCACCCGGACAGGTGGTCGACCTCGCCGGACGCTGGCTGGCCGACACCCGCGCCATGGTCCTCGCGGCGCCGACGGTGGCCCTGCCGACCGGCACCCCGTCCCCGACAGCGGCCGGCGTCGACGTCGGCGTCGGCGTCGAGGCCGCGTTGGCCGAGCTCGACGAGCGCCGACGCTTCGCGCTGCTGTTGCGGGACAGCTACGACCTCGCTCCGCTCGCCGTCGCTGTCGCCCTCGACTCATCGACGAGTGACGCGGCCATGGTGGTCGCCGAGGCCCGCCTCCGCCTCCTCGAGGCCCACGATGGGACCCCTGCGCCCTCGCTCGCCGGTCACCGGGTGGTGGCCGGCGTCTCCTTGGGAACTCTCGGCGCGCTCTCGGACGGGGCTGCGGCTGAGTTGACCGAGTACGACGACCCGGTGCTGCCTGCGCGCCGCCGGCACGTCGGCTCCTGCGCCGCGTGCGCCGCCGTCCTCGACGCGCAGACCCGGGCCCGGGTGGCCCTCGCGGCGCTGCCCGTGCTCGGTCTGGCCGAGGCCGAGCGCGGCGCGGTGCTGGCCCGGCTGCTGGAGCGCGGCACCGCCCTGCTGCCCTCCGCCGAGCGGGTGCGGCTCGCCGCCGAGAAGCCGCGCCGGGCGCTCCCGCCGCTGGTCGCCGGCTTGGTCTTGCTGCTGGCCTTGGTGGTGGGCGTCGCCGTCGGGGCCGCGAGCTTGGGTCGCGGCCCGGCCCCGCCCGCCGCCGCGCCCCCCGCGACCACGACCCTGCCGTCGGACACGGTCACCGCCACGGCCGCACCGACCGATGAGCCGAGCCCGGCACCGTCGGCCAGCGCGAGCACATCGGCACCGGCGATCGCGCCGCCGACCACCGCCGGGGTGGCGAGCGCGAGCGTCACGGCCAGCGCTGCCCCACGGCAGGCGCGCCGCCGGTTTGCCGCCGGCCGCCGGTCCGCCGCGCCGCCGACGGTGCCGGCCCCGCCGCCAGTGGCCGCCCAGGCCCCAACCTCTCCGGTCGCGTCGACCGCAGCCGCCTCGAGCGCCGCCACGTCGACGGCGGCGTCGCCTTCGTCGTCCGCGAGCGCCACCGCCCCAAGCACCGCCATCACGCTGTCACCGACCTCCGGACCGCGCGGGACGACCATCACGGTCAAGGGCAGCGGCTTCCAGCCAGGCGCGACCGTCACCCTCAGCTACTCCAACTCGACAGGCTCGCCCGGCACCGCGACCACCGGCTCCGACGGCACCGTCAACGGCTCCGTCACGGCCGACGACTCCGGCCTCGTCGTTGACGCGCGACACACGGTCACGGCCACGGACGGCACCCACTCCGCGACAGCCACCTTCGAGCAGACCACCTGAGGAGCGCGAGCCGGAAGCGGCGGTTAGATTCGCCGCAGCGATGCCGACCGGCGGCCCGCACGGGCCGTGGCGCGAATCGACGAGGAGCTGTCGAATGTCCCCAGCCTTCCTGCGTTCCCGTCGCCTGCTCGCGCTCGGCGCGGCCGGCGCGGCAGCCCTCGCGCTCAGCGCCCCAGGGGCCGGCGCCGCCGTACCGGCCGTGTCGTCCCCGCCGGGAACCGGCGCCGTCCCGACCTTCAGCCACGGCTCGATCGTCGACATGCAGCGCTCAGGCTTCGAGCCGGGCATCCAGGTCGACGGCGCCGATCGGCTCTATACCTCGGTGCCCTACGGTTTTTCCAACACGCAGAGCTTCCTGTGGAGCTCGGAGGACCACGGCAACAGTTATCAGCTGATCCCCGCGAGCGTCGGCACCGGCAAGACCCAGACCTGCGCCGGCGGTGGCGACAGCGAGCTCGCGCTGGACGCCGCCGACAACCTCTTCTTCAGCGACCTGCAGGGGCTCACCAACCTGTCGAACAGCGTCACCCGAGACCATGGTCGGACCTTCACGGCCGGCTGCACCTCGGCGCCCAACACCCCCGTCGACCGCATGTGGTACGCCGTGCACGGCAAGCTCGGTGACCCGGACTTCCGGATCTATGAGGAGTACGACGCCGTCGCCAGCGGCACCGATCCCAGCAATCCCTTGACCAACCAGCTCGTCGAGACCGTCAGCACGGACGGCGTGAACTTCACCCCGCTGCTCAACGCCAACCCCACCGACCCAGGTTGCTTCGGTGGCGGCGTGGCGAACTGCGTCACGAGCGACGAGGGCATCCCTGGCAACCAGGTGCTCTCCGCCGACGGCAAGACCCTCTACATCGCCCACACCGACGCCGAGTCCGCCGACAACGGGGTGGTCGTCAGCGTCGGGACCCTGTCCACCAACCCCAGCGGCGCGCAGCAGGCGACGTGGAAGAACGTCCGGGTCAACGCCGACATCTGCCCCAAGGGCAGCACGGGCCAGCGCTGCGGCGCGGCGCTGTTCGCCACGATCGCGCAGGACACGGCCGGCGGCCTCTACGTCGTCGCCGCCAGCGCCCCGAAGGACCCCAACGGCGTGCAGACCGGGCCCTACCAGGTCTACCTCTGGCGCAGCACCGACGGCGGCAACACCTGGGGCACGGCGCAGCAAGTGAGCAGCGACGGCAGCAACGCGTTCCCGTGGATCACCGCGGGCGATCCCGGCCGGGTCGACATCACCTACTACCACGCCACGGAGCAGTCCGAGGGTGGCAAGTTCGCCTTTGACGACCTCCGCAAGGGCAGCTTCACCGTCGAGCTCGCCCAGTCGCTGAACGCGCTCGACGCCAGCCCACAGATCACGCGCACGACCGTCAGCGAGCACCCGGTCAAGTACGGCCCCATCTGCACCGGCGGGCTCGGCTGCACCACCAGCGGCGGCGACCGCAGCCTCGGTGACTACCTGCAGGTCAACCATGACGCCAACGGCGCCGCAGTCGTCGCCTACGTCGACGACACCAGCAACGCCTTCGCCACCGGCAACCCAGCGCAGGGCAGCCAGGTCGCGGAGACGGGCCCGGGCGAGATCGCCCGCCAGGTCGGCGGCGCGAGCCTGTTCGTCTCGGCCGGCGGCGGCACGGGCACCGTGCCGGGAGCCGGCCCGGGCCCGGGCACGCCGAGCGACACCGTCACGGATCCCACGGGAGACACCTTTTATTCGGCGAACGGGACCAAGACCCCGGCGGGTGACAACCTCGACGTCACCGGCGCGACCGTCGCGGACGACCCCGCCGGCGGCCTGATCGTGTCGATGAAGATCAAGAGCCTGGCGAGCCTCGCGGTGAACCCTGCGGCCGGCGGCAACACGGGCGAGTGGATCACCCGGTTCACGACCTTCAACGGTGGGGCGACCCCCGGCAACGGGCACATCCTCTACGCCGGCATGGAGTCCGTCGGGGGCGGGGCCCCCACCTTCTTCGCCGGCGACACGAAGCGGACCCGGCTGTTCATGACCTACCAGCAGGAGGCGCCAGCCACCGGTTCCTACGACCCGGCGACCGGCACGATCACCGTGCGCGTGCCGGCCGCGTCGCTGCCCGCCGACCTGCGGGCCGCCACCTCACCCGCGAGCCGCACGCTCTATAGCGCCACCGGCTTCACCGCCACCGCCGCGGCGTCCTTGCAGGGCGACCCCGAGGGGCTGTTCAACCTCACCGACGCGACCACGCCCTTCAACCACCTCATCGGTGCGGCGGCACTCGTCATCCCCGGCGCACCGGGTGGGGTTGCGACACCGCCGCCCGGCGGTGGTGCGGCGGCACCTGGTTCCGGCAGCGGGCTGACCCTGGCTGCGAGCTCCCGCTCGGTGCGCTTCGGGAACCGCCTGACGCTGCGGGGCCGGCTCGTCGCGGCGGGCAAGCCCGTCCCGGACACGCCCGTGCACCTGACGGGTCGCCGCAACGACGGCAGGCAGATCGACCTCGGGGACGTGCGCACCGACGCCTCCGGTGCTTATTCGAAGGTCTTCACACCGCGGTACGACGCGACGTACACGGCGACGGGCGGTGGCTTCACGACCGGCCCCGTGCGTTCGCTGACGACGCTGGCGTTCCGGCACTTCCGTGGGGTGGCGCGGCGGGGGGTCCTCGACGTACGCGGCTCCGTGACGCCGGGTTATGCGCTGTCCCGCAAGCGGCACGAGCAGGTCGTCGTGTGGCTCGCGGACCGTCGGGGCCGCAAGCTGCGCGTCCTCGCCAGGACCTTCACGGCCAATCAGCATGGCGCGCGGGGCTCGACGCCCGGGCTCAACGACTTCCATCTCTCCCTGCGGCTGTCCGCGGGCAAGGCCTACACGATCGTTGTCACCGTGGGGACGCAGCCGCTGAACGCCGGAGCCGACGGCGCGCGGTTCACCGTGCGGGCCTGACGGCCGGAGCCCCGGACGGGGCTGCGGCCCGGCGCGGCGAGGTCAGCCGCGCTGGGTCTGCAACACCTCGGCAAGCAGGAAGGCCAGTTCTAGCGCCTGCCCGGGATTCAGCCGGGGATCGCAGGCCGTCTCGTAGCGGCGGTCCAGGTCTGCTTCGTCGATCGCGTCGCCGCCACCCAGGCACTCCGTCACGTCGTCGCCGGTGAGCTCGACGTGCAGGCCGCCCGGCCAGGTACCGAGGTCGGCGTGCACGGCGCAGAAACCCCGCACCTCGGCGACCACGTCGTCGAAGTGCCTGGTCTTCGCACCGCCCTTGGCCTCATAGGTGTTGCCGTGCATGGGATCGCAGGTCCAGACGGGCAGCCACCCGCCGGCGCGGACCTTCTCCACGAGCGGCGGCAGCAGCTCCGTGACCCGCCCGGCCCCCATCCGTACGACGAACGTCAACCGGCCGGGATCGCGGTCGGGGTCGAGTCGCTCGGCCAGCGCGACCGCGTCCTCGGGTGTGCTCGAGGGGCCGAGCTTGACCCCGATCGGGTTGGCGACGGAGGCGGCGAAGGCCACGTGGGCACCGTCGAGTTGGCGCGTCCGCTCCCCGATCCAGACCGTGTGCGCCGACAGGTCATACGCAGGCCCGTCGGGTACGGCGTCCTCGGTGCGGGTCAGCGCGGCCTCGTATTCGAGCAGGAGGGCCTCGTGGGAGCTGAAGAGCTCGACCTGGTGTCCGGAGGCCCCGAGGTCCACCCCGATGGCGTCGACAAAGGCCAACGCGCGCTCCACGTCGCCGGCCATCCGGGCATAGCGCGCGCCGGCGGGGCTGCGGGCCACGAAGTCCTTGTTCCACTCCTGCACCCGGGAGAGGTCGGCGAGCCCACCGGTGGCGAAGGCGCGCACCAGGTTCAGCACGCTCGCGCTCGTCGTGTAGGCGCGCAGCAGGCGCGTCGGGTCGGGCGTCCGGGTCGCGAGGTCGGGGGTGATGTCGTTGACGGCGTCACCCCGGTACGACGGCAGTCCGAGCGCGTCGAGGTCGGCGCTGCGTGGCTTGGCGAACTGGCCGGCCAGCCGCGCCACCTTCACGACCGGCAGGCTCGCCCCGTAGGTGAGCACGAGCGACATCTGCAGCAGCGTCTTCAGCAGATCCCGGGTCCGGGCGGCGGTGGCACCGGCGAAGGTCTCGGCGCACTCGCCGCCCTGCAGCAGGAAGGCCTCACCGCGGGCGACCCCGCCGAGGCGGGCACGCAGGGTGCGGACCTCGCCGGCGACCACGAGCGGCGGGAGGGCGCACAGCTGCGTGGCGACGGCCGCGAGGACAGCGGGGTCGGGCCAGCGGGGCTGCTGGGCCGCGGGCAGCTGCCGCCAGAGTTCCTGCGTGTCGCTCACGCGTCCATTGTCCCAGGCCGGGGGCCGGGCCGCCGTGCGCGGTCGTCGGCACGCTGCACTGAGCCGCGCGTCAGGGCCACTTAGGCCCAAAGGACGGTGTCGTGAACGGCGATCCCGCCGTTCCTATGCGGCCTCGCCGAACACCCGGGCGCGTTCCACCGCCAGGCGGGTGTCCTCGGCGATGAGGTCTGCGTTGATCGCCGCGCCGGCGCGCAGGCCGGCCGCGGCGGCCCCGATCACCTGCGCGACGGGGTCGGCCACGTTGCCGGCCACCCACACCCCGGGGGCCGCGGTCAGGCCGGTCGGGTCGGCGGCGACATACGTGCCCATGACGTGGCCACCCATCTCCATCGGCGTCGTCTCGAGGCCCAGACAGGCGAGGACGTCGGCGCGGGCGACGAAGCGCGGCGCCACCACGAGCGCGTCACGAGGGACCAGCTCACCCGAGCACATCCGCACCCCACCGCTCCCCCAGGCGGCCACCTCGCCCGCGATGACGGTCACGCCCCGGGCGGCGAGCTGCTCCCGCTCGTCATCTGTCGGCGTCGGCGCGGTGTGCACGAAGAGGGTGATGTCGGCGCTCCACTGCCGGAACAGCAGCGCTGCGTGGACCGCGAACGGGCTGCTGCCGAGGACGCCGAGAGCCTGGTCACGCACTTCCCAGCCGTGGCAGTAGGGGCAGTGCAGGACGGTGTCGCCCCACGCCTGCGCCAACCCCTCGACCGCCGGCAGCTCGTCGACGAGCCCGGTGGTCACGAGCAGCCGGCGGGCACCGACCTGCTGTCCGTCCTGCAGCCCGACGGTGAAGCCGGTGGGTGACGCTTCGACCGAGCGCACCGTGCCGGTGCGGACCCCGACGCCGTACTGGGCAACCTCGTCCCTCGCGATCGCCAGCAGCTCGCCAGGAGGGGTCCCCTCGCGTCCGAGGTAGTTGTGCACGTGCCCGGCGACCGCGTTGCGCGGGTCACCTGCGTCGATGACCAGCACGGATCGGCGCGCCCGGCCGAGAGCCAGGGCTCCGCTGAGCCCGGCTGCGCCGCCACCGACCACGACCACGTCGTACGTCTCGTCCATGCCTCGCACTGTCCGGCGGCGCGAGGCGGTCCGACACGTCCTGTTGCCAGGATGGCAACGTGGGGCCCTACTGGTAGGTGACGAGGTCCGGGGCCGGCCGGAGCGCGAGCACGTCCTTCGGCGAGAGCAGCCCCACGTCGTCGGTGAAGAAGAGCTTGAAGCCGTTGTATTCACCGCGACGGGTGGAGCGCAACGCGGCGTACTTCTCCTTCTTGTTCTCGGCGCCGCCGAAGCCGTCGACGTGGATCACCGTGGCGAGCTCGGGTGGCAGCGCGATCTGTGCGCGTCCGGTCACGGCGTCGGAGACGAACTGGTGGACGACGAACAGCTTCTGCGGCAGGCCCTTGCTGCGCGTCAATCCGGCCAGCCAGGTCGAGACCTGGTTGACCTGCGCGGCGTCCACGGTGCCGATCACGGTGCCCGGGACCTGCCCCTTGGCCATGTGCCACTCCGCGTCGAGGGCCAGACCGACGTTGGGCTTCTCCAGGAACTTCTGCAGATGCTTAGCGGCGGAGAGGAAATCACCCTGCCCGGGCTGCAGGTCCAGGACGACGAGCATGCCCTCCTTGGCCGCCGTGTCGACCCACTTCGCGATCTGGGCGTCGTCGTAGAAGGAGGCGTAGAGGCCATCATCGCCGGGTGAGGCGTTCGCGATCTGGGCGATGACCTCGAAGGCGGGGAGCACGGGGCGGCCGCCACCGGCGTACTTCGCGGCCTGTGCCTTGGCCTGCTTCGCCGCCGCTGTCGGGGAGAGCCGGTCGAGCACGTCGCGGGAGATGCTGCCGTTGGCGGTGCCGTAGTAGGCCACGACCCGGTGCTGCGGGAAGATCTGCCGGCTCCCGTCGGGCAGCGTCGGACCCGCGGGCGCCGTCGGGCTCCCGGCGACAGTGGGGGCGCCGGTCCCGGTGCCGGGCTGGAGTGCCGACGCGGAGCCGCCGGGGCCGCCAGAGGCCGAGGCGGACCCGGCCGCGAGCGCCGTCGGCGCGGTGCGCGCCCCGCTCGTCGACCCGGAGCCGCACGCAGCCAGCGCGAGCACCCCCGCGGTCACGACGAGCAGCGGGGCGCTCCGGCGCCGGTGGGCGCCTCGAGTGCCGGCCAGGGTCTCCACCGTGCTGCTCCGCGTCACGCGGGGTGCCGTACCGCGCAGCGACCCACTCCACACCCCTGCGCGGCGAAGCAAACCGTGACCTGGCACGCCAGCCGCCCGCGCGGGGTGCTCACCCGAAGAAGACCTCGGCCTCGGCGTACGCCGCCGCCGGCACGGTCTTGAGCTCCGCGGTCGCGACGGCCAGTGGCACCCGCAC
>JAABUT010002187.1_pt1 | contig 19554 bp, 20 predicted proteins | sample 5559281 | NCBI WGS metagenome assembly JAABUT01 (sample SAMN10711880, study PRJNA513359) | rock metagenome | isolation source: Antarctica rocks | place: Antarctica: Victoria Land, Ricker Hills nord | collected 2016-01-04
GACCTGTTCCGCTGGGCGGAGGTGGAGGGCGACGCCAACATCCACGGCCCGCTGTCCGGCGCCATCCCGAGCTCGGTCGCCGGCTACCACAGGCTGCACAGCACCTGGGGCCGGATGCCGCTGGCCGACGTCATGGCGCCAGCGGTCGCTCTGGCAAAACGCGGGCTGCCGGCCGACTGGGTAACGACGATGAAGATCGCGTTGTCCGCCAGCGTGCTGCGCCAATATCCTGAATCTGCAAGAATATATCTGCCTGATGGCCTGCCGCCGATCCCGCCCTACCAGGGCGAGCCCGGCTTCTTCCGCCAGGGCCGCCTGCCGGACACGCTCGAACGCCTGCAACGCGCCGGCCTGCGCGACTTCTACGAGGGCGACGTCGCACGCATGCTGGCGCAGGACATGCACGAGATCGGCGGCGTGGTCGACGCCACCGACCTGGCCAACTGCCAGGCCCGTATCCTGCCCGCAACACAGGTGCCCTGGCGCGATGGCCGCACCCTGCAACTCGCCACCGGCCTGACCGCGGCGCCGACCCTGACCGCCGTGCTGGCCCGCATGCGCGAAGCCACCTACGGCACCGCCCCGGACGCCGCCTGGTATGCCACGCTGGCGACCGAGCTGAGATCCGCCTACGCCGACCGCCTGGCCGGGCTGGGTGCCGACGAGCCCGACGAAAGCGACACCTGCACCACCCACCTGACCGTCTGCGACGGCGACGGCACCATGGTGGCGATGACCACCACCCTGATGTCGTCGATGGGCAGCCGCGTGGTGCTGCCGTCCACCGGCGTGCTGCTGAACAACGGCATCATGTGGTTCGACCCGCGCCCCGGCCAAGCCAACTCGATCGCGCCGGGCAAGCGGCCGCTGTGCAACATGTGCCCGGTCATCCTGCTGCAGGACGGCCGGCCGGTGCTGGCGGGCGGCGCCTCGGGCGGACGGCGGATCATGGCGGCGGTGTTCCAGCTGATGTCCTTCATCGCCGATTTCGGCATGGACCCGCAGACCGCGGCGCATCACCCGCGCATCGACGTGTCGGGCGCCGAGGACATCACCGCCGACCGCCGGCTGGGCGAGGCGGTGATCGCGGCGTTGCAGGACTGTGGGCCGGTGTCGGTGGTCACCCACGGCATCATGCCGATCAACTTCGCCTGCCCGAACGTGATTGTGCAGAACCCGGACGGCACCCGCACCGGTGTCAGCGACGCGCTGTCGCCGTGGTCGGCGGCCGTGGCCCAGTAGCGCTGGCCGTCAGGACCCGAGCTGGCGGGCCAGGCGGCGGGCGAGCACCCAGCCGCCGAGAGCGGAGGCTGGTGCCGCCGGCATCAGCAGCAGCCAGCCGATGTTGGCGCCCTGGATGATCAGGTTCATGCCCAGGCCGAGCATCAGCCCGCCGATCAGGCCGCCGGACACGCCTGACGCGATCCCGAGCATGACGATGTCGCTGCGTGTTATCATGCGGGGTTAGCTAAAAGCCCGTAGGCGGTTTGACAAGTCCGGGTTGGCGCGGCTATGTCCGCCGCACTGCCGGGAACGTGGACATGCCTTCGGGGCATGCGCCCGCCTTGCGCGTTCGTGCAAGGCCTACCGGTGCAACAAGCCGATCGCAGCCTTCTGACCTGGACAACCGGGCGCGGGCGCGACGCACGAGACGAAAGGCCACGCGCATGACCAAGCGCGCCGAAAGCAAGTACAAGATCAACCGCCGCCTGGGTGTGAACCTGTGGGGTCGGCCGAAAAGCCCGATCAGCAAGCGCGACTATGGCCCCGGCCAGCACGGCCAGCGCCGCAAGGGCAAGCCGACCGACTTCGGCATCCAGCTGATGGCCAAGCAGAAGCTGAAAGGTTACTACGGCAACATCAGCGAGAAGCAATTTCGAAAATACTATTTCGAGGCGGTGCGCCGCAAGGGCGACACCTCGGAGAACCTGATCGAACTGCTGGAGCGCCGGCTGGACGCGGTGATCTACCGCATGAAGTTCGCCATCACGCCCTTCGCCTCGCGCCAGTTCGTCAACCACGGCCACGTCATGGTGAACAACCGCAAGGTGAACATCGCCAGCTTCCTGGTGCAAGACAATGATGTGATCGAGGTGCGGGAGAAGTCCAAGCAGCTCGCCATGGTGCTGGACGCCGCCCAAAGCGCCGAGCGCGACGTGCCGGAATATTTGGAAGTGGACCATCGGGCGATGAAGGGCCGCTTCACCCGCGCCCCGAAGCTGACCGACGTGCCCTATCCCGTGCAGATGGAGCCGAACCTGGTGGTCGAGTTCTACTCGCGTTAACAGATGGTTGCAGACGGATGTGAATGCAGGCCCGCCACCTTATGTGGCGGGCTTTTTCATGGAGGGACGACGATGGACCCGGTTCTTGTTGAAGTGACCCGCGGCCGGCTGGTCGAGTCTGCCCATCGCGGCGCGGCGGTGGTGATGGATGCCACGGGCGGCGTGGTGTTCGAGGCGGGCGACATCGACGCCGGCATCTATCCCCGATCCGCGGTCAAGGCGCTGCTGGCGCTGCCGATGGTCGAGAGCGGCGCCGCCGACCGGCTGGGCCTGACCGACGCCGAGATCGCGCTGGCCTGCTCGTCCCATTCCGGCGAGGCGATGCATGTGCAGGGTGCGAGCGCGATGCTGGCCAAGGCGGGGCGCTGCGTGTCCAGCCTGGAATGCGGCAGCCATTGGCCGGGCAACGCTGCGGCGACGCATGCGCTGGCCGCATCGGGCGGGCAGCCGACGGCGCTGCACAACAACTGCTCCGGCAAACATTCGGGCTTTGTCTGCCTGGCCTGCGACCGCGGCGACGATCCCGCCGGCTACGTGGCGCCCGACCATCCCACCATGCGCGTGGTGACCGCGGCGCTGGCGGAGATGACCGGAACGGTGCTGGATGGGCGCAACCTGGCGGTGGACGGCTGCTCCATCCCGACCTATGCGGTGCCGCTGCGTGCCCTGGCGCTGGCATTCGCCCGCTTCGGCAGCGGCGAGGGACTGCACGCCGACCGTGCGTCGGCCGCCAGGCGCATCCGTGCCGCGGTGGCGGCAAACCCGATGATGGTGGCTGGCACCGACCGCTTCGACACCAGGCTGATGTCCCTGCTGGGCGACGCGGTGTTCAGCAAGGGTGGCGCGGAGGGCGTGTTCTGCGCGGCGTTGCCGATGTTGGGTCTGGGCATCGCCGTCAAATGCGACGACGGCGCCGGGCGAGCGGCCGAGGTGGCGATGGCGGCGCTGGTTAGGCGCTTCCTGAAGCCGGAAGCCGACCTTACAGGCTTTGTTAACCCTGTTCTGCGCAACTGGAATGCGATCGCAGTCGGTGAGCTGCGCGCCACGGCTGTTCTGACACCCATATAATACTGATTTTGAAATGACAGATGCGCATTGTTGCTTGTATGCCGCCCGCGCGACGCTATCCTGACACAGATGTTACGTAGGAAGTCACGAATGATAGCGCGATCACTGCTGCCCCGGGCATTGTTGTTCAGCCTGACGGTCCTGCCGCTGCTGGCGCCATACGCGCCTGCCGGTGCGGCCACTTTCAAATGGGCCAATGACGGTGACGTTCGCTCGATGGACCCCTACACCATCGACGAGACGGTGCAGAACTCGTTCCTTGCCAACATCTACGAGCCGCTTGTGCGCCGCAACAAGCAGCTTGCAATCGAGCCGGGCCTGGCGATCAAGTGGGAGCAAACACAGCCCACGGTGTGGCGCTTCACCCTGCGCCCCGACGTGAAATGGCAGGACGGCTCGCCGTTCACCGCCGACGACGTGATCTTCTCCTACCAGCGCAACACCGGCAAAACGTCCAGCACCTCCAGCAACGTGTCCTCGGTCAAGGAGGCGCGTCGCATCGACGACCTGACGATCGACTTCGAGACCAAGGCGCCCGACCCGATCCTGCCGGACCAGTTCACCAACTGGCCGATCCTGCCGAAGGCTTGGATGGAGAAGAACAACTCCGCGGAAACGGTGGTGATGGGCACCGGCGACAGCTTCGCCCACCGCAACGCCATGGGCACCGGCCCGTTCAGGCTCACCTTGCGCGAGCCGGATCGGCGCAACGTGCTGGAACGCAACCCCGGCTGGTGGGACAAGCCCGAGCACAACCTGGAGCGCGTCGAGTTCACCGTGATCGGCAGTGCCGCCACCCGTGTCGCGGCTTTGCTGTCCGGCGAGATGGACATGATCTACTCGGTGCCGCCGCAGGACATCGACCGCATCGGCAAAACCATTGGCGTGCACCTGATCCAGGGACCGGAGTTGCGCACGATCTATCTCGGCATGGACCAGAAGCGCGACGAGCTGCAGTTCTCCAACGTGAAGGGCAAGAACCCGTTCAAGGACGTGCGGGTGCGCCGCGCCTTCGCGCTCGCCATCGACGAGGCGGCGATCGCGTCGTGCGTGGCCAGGGCAAGCCGACCTGGGAGATGTGGGGCCCCGGCGTGAAGGGCTTCAACCCGGCCATGAACGAACGGCCGAAGGTGGATCTGGCGCAGGCCAAGGCCCTGCTGGCAGAGGCCGGCTATCCGCAGGGCTTCACCGTCACCCTCGACTGCCCGAACGACCGCTACATCGCCGACGAGGCGATCTGCACCGCCACCTCGGCCATGCTGGCCCGCATCGGCATCAAGGCCGAGGTGTTCGCCCGCACCAAGGTGAAGTTCTTCACCGACACCGGCTATCCCAACTACAGCACCAGCTTCTATATGCTCGGCTGGACGCCCAGCACCTATGACGCCCACAACGTCATCAAGGCGATTCTGGCCAGCCGCGGCCGCATCACCGGCGTCGGCATGACCAACACGGCGGGCTACGCCAACGCCCGCGTCGACGCGCTGGAGCCGATGATCGGCCAGGAACTCGACAGGGCCAAGCGTCAGGCGATGATCGACGAAGTCGCCAAGATCGTTCAGGACGAGGTCGGCTTCATCCCGCTGCACCAACAGGGCATCACCTGGGCGGCGCGCGACAACGTCGAACTGACGCAGCCGGCCGACAACTCCTTCCCGATGCGCTGGGTAAGGGTGAAGTAGGTCTTTCCAGCGGCTTCCCACGCCAACGGTCATGAGGCATGACCCTTGCGGCGATCGTTGTTCGGCGCGTCGCCTGCCAGGCTGGCACGCGGCCGGGACCGCCGGGGTCCGGCCGCGGCTGCGCCGGGCCTTGTGGCAGGCAGTTTCTGCCGCCGGCGCAACAAGCCTGTCTGATACGGACCGCAAGCAATTGATATCGGAGTATTCTTGACGCATCGCCCGCGGATCAATAGCGTTGCGCCATGAACACTGTCACCCGCGCCCACCTGACCGAGACGATCTATACCGAGGTCGGTCTGTCCAGGAACGAGTCAGCTGATCTGCTTGAGGTGGTGCTGGAACGGATGTGTGCCGCCCTGGAGGCTGGGCAATCGGTCAAGATCAGCGGCTTCGGCACCTTCTCCGTGCGCCAGAAGGGCCGCCGGATCGGCCGCAACCCGAAGACCGGCGTCGAGGTTCCCATCCTGCCCCGCCGCGTGCTGGTGTTCCGTCCGAGCCAGGTGCTGAAGGCCCATGTGAACCACATGACGCCGCCGATCGGAGACGATGAATGAGCGATCCCAACGCGGCGGGCGAAGGTCGTTCCGATGGTCGTTCGAGTGAGCCTGACACCGAAGATCTGCCCGAGAACGCGCCGGCCGAATACGCCGACATCGCCCGGCAGCGTCCCAGGAAGGCGCCGGAGGCCTTCCGCACGATCAGCGAGGTGGCCGACGACCTCCATATCCCGCAGCATGTCCTACGGTTCTGGGAAACCAAGTTCCCACAGGTCAAGCCACTGAAGCGCGGTGGCGGCCGGCGCTATTATCGCCCTGACGACATTGCTTTGCTGCGCCGGATTTCCGGACTTCTGTATGTCCAGGGCTACACCATCAAGGGCGTGCAACGCTTGTTGCGCGAGGGCGGCGGGCGGCTGTCCGATGACATTCCGCCGCCAGCGCCGGATGATCTTGTCGAGCCCGAGGACACCGCGGATACCGTTGCGGCAACCGGCGACTGCAGCCAGCCGCAACTGGCGATGCAAGATTTGGCTGCGGCGCCACACGCCATGCCGCCGCCACGGGCCGTGCCGGCACCATCCGCACCGGCCGAGCAGGAAGTCCTTCGGCTGCGCGCGGTGGTGGCCGAAATCCTGGAGGAACTCGAAATCCTGCGGGCGTTGTTGCCCTGATTGCCGCACAGCATCGCCGGCCAGGTGAAACCGGACGTTGCGGCGCGCACGCCACGCTGCTAGAGCATCGGCAGGCCGGAGCGTAGCGCAGTCTGGTAGCGCATCAGTCTGGGGGACTGAGGGTCGTGGGTTCGAATCCCGCCGCTCCGACCAGTTTCCCATATGCCCAGCTCCCCCACATGCCCATCACCCCGCATCCAGGGTCCTATCCCGCATCCAGGTTCTGGCGCGCCGCCGCCTTCGATCTCCTGTTGCAGAAAGAAGTTGAGCGCGGTCCGCACCGCTGCGATGGCTGCAAGCTGGCCGAAGCGTCGGCAGCCCGGGTGCGACGTCCTCACGATGGCAACAGAAGCGCCCGGAGCGTGGTCATGCAGGCAGGTCTTTGGCTGTCGACCGGAGTGCAGGCACCGACTGTCCGACTGGGCCTGACAGTCGGTGCGGCGGCATCAGGCGTGCCGCCGCAGGCTGCCGATGATGCCGGCGGGAAGGAAGTAGACGATGCCGATGAAGATCAGGCCCAGCCACAGCAGCCAGCGGTCGGGATGCAACAGGGCGGCCAGGATCGGCAGGTCGGCCAGGGCATCGGACGCGGTCTGCAGGACGGGCTGGAGGTAGTATTCGGCCATGACGATGACGGTGGCGCCCAGGGCCGGGCCGTACAGCGTGCCCATGCCGCCGATCACCACCATCAGCAGGATGTCGGTCATGACGGCGAAGGACAGCGTCGAGTCCGGACCGACATAGCGCAGCAGCACGGCAAGCATCGCGCCGGCGATGGCGGCGAACACGGCGGCCAGGATGCTGGCCACCGTGCGGTAGACCACGGTCGGGTAGCCCAGGGCCTCGGCGCGGAACTCGTTCTCGCGGATCGCCTGGAGCACGCGGCCGAACGGGGAGTTGACGATGCGCAGCATCAGCAGGAACAGTGCCACGGCGATGGACAGGATCAGGTAGTAGGTGAGGAGCCGACCGTTGACGGCGACGCCGAACACCGGGTTTTCCAGCAGGCGGAAGCCGGGGCCAAGGCTGGCGGGCAGCGAGAAGGTCAGGCCGTCCTCGCCGCCGGTGAGGTCACGCAGGCGGGTGACCAGGATCTGCGCGAAGCTGGCGACGGCCAGGGTGATCATCGAGAAGAATATCCTCTGCACCCGCAGCGACAGCAGCGCGATGGCGGCGGCCAGCACGCCCGACAGCGCGATCCCGGCAAGCAGGCCGGCCAGCATGGCGTCCCAGCCGACCCGGCCGGAGGCCAGCGGGATGGCGATCCCGTAGGCGCCGATGGCGAAGAACATCGCGTGGGCGAAGGACACGATGCCGGTGTAGCCGAGCAGGATGTCGTAGCTGGCTGCCAGCACGATGAAGATGGCGATGCGCGAGGCCACCGCCATCGACCTGGTGCCGGGGAACAGGAACGGCGCCGCCACCAGGCCAGCCAGCAGCAGCACGACCAGCGCGGCGGCGACCGGGTGGCCTGGCCGGTCATTCGAGATGAAGCGCCGCATCACGGGCGCCCCAGCGGCAGCAGGCCCTTCGGGCGCCACATCAGCAAAAACACCATCAGCGCGATGTTGCTGCCCAACGCCACCGTAGGGGCAAGGAAGCCGACTAGTTGGCGCACAGCCCGACCAGCATGGCGCCGAGGAAGCAGCCGCCGACCGAGCCGAGGCCGCTGATGATGACGACGATGAACACCAGGATGGTCATGTCGCCGCCGATGGCCGCCGTGACCAGCTCCTGGTAGACCGCCCACATCACGCCGCCGATGCCGGCCAGGGCACAGCCGGCGGCGAAGACGGCGATGTTGAGGCGGTCGATGCGGAAGCCGAGGGCTTCGACCATCTCGCGGTTCTCGACGCCGGCGCGGATCAGCAGGCCGATGCGGGTGCGGTTCAGCACCAGCTGCATGGCCGCGAACACCAGCAGGCCCAGGGCGACGGCGACCATGCGGTATTTCTCGATGGCCGCGGCGCCGATGATGAAGCTGCCGCGCAGGGCGGCGGGCTTGGGAACCGCCAGCGGCTGGGCGCCCCAGAACACCACGATCAGCTGCCCGGCCACGATCAGGCCGCCGACGGTGATCAGGATCTGCTGCAGATGCGAGCCGTAGACGCGCCGGATGATGACGCGCTCGAACACCCAGCCGCACAGCGCGCCGGCGATGGCGGCGACCCCCACGGCGGACGCCAGCGCCAGCAGGTTCAGCGTCCAGTCGTCGGCGCCGACCCAGCCGGGTTCGAGCGTCAGGACGCTGACCGCGAGGAACGCGCCGAGGGTTATGAAGCCGCCATGCGCGAAGTTCAGCACGTCCATCAGGCCGAAGATCAGCGTCAGGCCACAGGCCATCAGGAACAGCATCATGCCCATCGCCAGGCCGGCGACCGTCAGCGTGACCCAGGTGGGAAAGCTCATCGCCGGCAATGCGAGGGCGAGCAGCACCGGCACGGCCAGGTACGGCGCGATGTCCCGCCTCATGCGTGGCCAGCCAGGCTGAGGCCGAGCAGGCGGGATTGCAGGGCGTCGTCGGCGGCAAGGGCCGACATGGTTCCGGTGTGGATGATGCGGCCGTCGTCCATCACCGCGACGCCGTCGCCGAGAGCCGCCGCCATCTGGACGTTCTGCTCGACCAGCAGGACGGTGGTGCCCGTTGCCTTCAGCGCGCGGAAGCCGTCGATCAGATGGGCGATGACGGCGGGCGCCAGACCTTTGGTGGGTTCGTCGACGATCAGCATGCGGCGCTGCTCGACGATGGCGCGGCCGATCGCCAGCATCTGCTTCTGGCCGCCCGACAGGCTGCCGGCGGCGTCGTGCAGCTTCAGCTCCAGCACCGGGAACAGGGCGAAGATCGCATCCAGCCTGGTGGTGTCGAAGCGCCCGGTGCGGGTTGCCAGCAGCAGGTTCTCGCGCACCGTCAACTGGGTGAAGATGCCCATCGTTTCCGGCACATAGGCGATGCCCAGCCGGGCGATGTCCGGCGTCGGCATGCCGGTGATGTCCGCGCCGTCGAAGCTGATCCGCCCGGCGCTGGCCCGCCACAGGCCCATGATCGTGCGCAACGTCGTGGTCTTGCCGGCGCCGTTGCGGCCCAGCAGCATCGTCAGCGTGCCCGCCGGCACCGCCAGGTCGACGCCGTGCAGGATGTGGTAGCGGCCGACATGGGTGTGCACGCCTTCCAGGCGCAGCAGGTCAGGCAGCGTTCGGCCGCATCCCCAGATACGCCTCCTGGACGATAACGGAAGCGACGACCTCGCCCGGTTCGCCGTCGGCCACCAGGGCACCCTGGTGCAGCACGATGACGCGGTCGGCCAGGCGGCGGACCACGTCCATCTTGTGCTCCACCAGCAGGATGGTCTTGCCGGCGTCGGCGCGGATTTCCTCGATCAGGTCCAGAATGATCGGAACCTCGGCGCCGCTCATGCCGGCGGTGGGTTCGTCGAACATGAAGATGTCGGGTTCCAGCGCCAGCAGGATGCCGACCTCGAGCTTGCGCTGGTCGCCGTGGCCGAGAGCGGCGGCCGGCATGGCGGCACGCGCGGCCAGCCGGACGCGGCCGAGGGCGGCCATGGCGCGGTCGGCAAGCTCGGCGCGGTCGCCGGCCATGGCGAACAGGTCCAGCCCGATGCCGGCGTGCGACTGCACGGCGAGGCGGACGTTCTCCAGCACGCTGAGGTTGGGGAACAGGTTGGTCAGCTGGAAGGCGCGGCCGATGCCGCTGCGGGCGCGTCGGGGTGCGCTGGCATCCGTGATGCGCTCGCCGCGCAGGAAGACATCGCCCGACGTGGGCCGCAACTGGCCGGAGATGAGGTTGAAATAGGTGGTCTTGCCGGCGCCGTTGGGTCCGACGATGGCGGTCAGCGTGCCGGGATGGAAGGTGCTGCTGACGCCGTCCACCGCGACCTGGCCGCCGAAGCGGACGGTCAGGTCGCGGGTTTCGAGGACGGCATCAGGCATCGGCCGCCGTCGTCAGCGCTTGTTGGCGATCGGGACCTGCATGTCCTCGATCTTGAACTCGCGGGTCAGCACCGGCACCGCCCAAGGCGTCGCGGGGTCGTTCTTCAGCCTGAACCCGTACATGGATTGCAGCACCTGGTGATCCTCGCGGCGGAACTGCATCCTTCCTTTCGGCGAGTCGAACTCCATGCCTTCCATGGCGGGAATGAGAACCTCGGCGTCGGTGTTGCCCTTGGTCTTCTCCAAAGCGGCGACCAGGGCCATGCCGGTTGCCATGCCGTTGGCGGTGAAGAAATCCGGCGGGTCGTTGTTGAAGCGCTTGCGATGCTCGGCCACCAGCCAGTCGTTGGCCGGGTTCCTGGGGATGTCGAAGTAGTAGTAGGTGGCGCCCTCCATGCCTTCCAGGCTGGGCACGGCCTTGTAGCTTTTCAGCACCGGCAGGATGTTGCCGCCGGTGGCCAGGCGGATGCCCAGGCGCTGCGGGTCCAGCGCGCCGAGCTTGGCCATCGGGTCGGCGCCGGCCCACAGCACGAACAGCATCTTCTCGCCCGTTTCCTTCGCCAGCGCGTCGAAGATGCGCTGCGCCGGCGCGGTGAAATCGGTGTTGGTGGGCGGCGCGTATTCCTCGTGCACCAGCCTGGCGCCGGTCTTCGCCAGCGCGGCCCTGAACGCGGCGACGCCGTCGCGGCCGAAGGCGTAGTCCTGCGCCAGGGTGGCGATCACCACGCCGGGCCTGCCGATGGACAGGGCGTTCGAGATCGCGTCCTGCGAGGAGTTGCGGTCGACGCGGAAGACGTAGCGGTTCCACCTGTCGCCGGTGATGCTGTCGGCCACCGCGCCATCGACGATCAGCACCTTTTTATGCTCCAGCGCGATCGGCAGCATGGCCAGGGCGACGCCGCTGCTGGTGCCGCCGACTGCGAGGTCGACGCCGTCGTCGCCATAGGCCTCGGCGAGCAGGTTGCGCCCGACCTCGGGCTTGAACTGGCTGTCCTTCTCGATGATCTCGAACCTGCGGCCGGCGACGACGTTGCTGCCGTGGGTGGCGTACTCGATGCCGAGGCGGAAGCCGGTGATCAGCTGCCTGGCATAAGCCTCCAGCGGGCCGGTCTTGTCCTCGATCAGCGCGATCCGGACCGGCTTCTGCGCCAGGGCCCGCTGCGCCAGGATGGGTGCCGCAAGCCCGAGCAGCAGCGTGGCCGCGAGCAGGTGCAGGCGCATGATGGCGTTCTCCCGGAACTCTTGCCGCCTGCATAGCAAAATCTATCCGGTAGCGAAACTGCCTGGTTTGTCGGAAACCGGACGCATGGTCGGTCAATGGAGGAAGATGCGCGGTTTGGAGTGGCAGGTACTCATCGACACAGGAGGCTTACGGCAGCGTCTATTCCGATCGAATGCCGAACACAATGTCAGACCGACACGGAATTACTTTGCAACGCTTCCGTTGGTCGCCCGTTTGGTATGGCGGGTCTTGTCGACGGCAAACCTTGCATTCTGTTCAGACCGTAGAAATACGTCGCAGCAGGCATTTGAAGTATAAACGCGGCATCATATTCTTTGAGCCTACTCTGCCGACGGAAGACGGCTTTCCGCACGGTGTGCATTCGACAGGTGCAGCATGGCAGCGACAGATGGACGACGACCGCGGATGGTCGGAAAACGGTGGTATGTCGGAATCGCAGCGCTGTTCGGCCTGTCGGTGCACGATGCCGACGCAGCGGAGCACGGTGGCGCCCGGCCGGGCCGCGTCGTGCCCAGCCATGTGGTCCCCGACCAGCTGTTGTGCCAAACCGCATTCCTGGCGGAGGAACGCAGTTCTGGCGTGCCGCCGCAGCTGCTGCGGGCGATCGGCCTGGTGGAAAGCGGACGTGCGGACCCGGCAACCGGCAGGACGATATCCTGGCCATGGACGATCAACGTCGCCGGCGTGGGTTATTTCTACCCGAGCCAGTCCGAGGCCATCGCCGCCGTCACGCAGTTCCGCGCCGCCGGCGTTCAGTCGATCGATGTCGGCTGTCTTCAGGTCAACCTCCTGCATCACCCGACCGCGTTCGGCTCGCTCGACCAAGCGTTCAACCCGCAGACGAACGTGCGCTACGCCGCCAGCTTCCTGACGGCGTTGCACCGTGAAACCGGCAACTGGCCGCAGGCGACCGCGGCTTACCACTCCCGCACGCCGGAACTGGGCCATCAGTACGCCCTGCGCGTGATGGCGTCCTGGCCGCTGGCCGAGCGCTACGGCGCGTTGCCCGAAATCGGGCGGAAGGGCGTGGCGCTGCCCGACCTCAGGGCCTACACGCCGGAGTTCGCGTCGCGCCTGCGCCTTGCGGCGGCCGACCGGGTTGCGCGTGAAAGCGCCATGCGTGGGCCAGGGTTGCGGCAGTATACCGCCAGCGCGGGGCGCGTGCGGTAGCTGAAGGCCACCGGCGAAGCCGGCGGTTTCACAGTATGGCCGGCTCCTTGCTTTGCCGTGTGACTCAAACCTTTCGGTGACTCAACCTTCGGTCATCACGCTTTGATCCACATTCAAAAGCCGACTTGCCTGCGCAGCTCCTCGCGCCAGGATGCGCTGGCGCCCGGAGCGCAGGGCTGGCCGGTGGCAAGGTCGATGACCTCAAGCTCCAGGTCAGGGTTGCCGCGCAAGGCCGCGCTGGCGGCGGCGATGGCTGCTTCCTCGGTCTCGTAGGTGGCGGGTGCGGCGCCCGGTTGGCGCAGTTCATAGGGCATGGCTTGTTCCAAAACGTCGAAGGCCTGTTCCGGAAGGCCGCAGGTGCCTCCGGAGCAGGCTTTCAGTTGGCGGTTTTCAGTTGATGAGCGCGGCGTCCAGGGTGATGGCGGTGTTCAGCAGCTTGGACACCGGGCAGCCCTCCTTGGCCTTGTTGGCAAGTTCCGCGAAGGTCGCGGCGTCGGCACCCGGAACCTTGGCGCGCAGGGTCAGGTGGACGGCGGTGATGGCAAAGCCGTCGCCCTGCTTTTCCAGCGTGACATCGGCCTTGGTGTCCATCTGGTCGGCCGTCAGCTTGGCCTCCCCCAGGATCAACGACAGCGCCATGGTGAAGCAGCCGGCATGGGCGGCGCCGATCAGCTCTTCCGGGTTGGTGCCGGGCTTGCCCTCGAAGCGGCTGGCGAAGCCGTAGGGGTATTCCTTCATCGCGCCGGTCTCGGTGGAGATGGAGCCGATACCGTCCTTGATGCCGCCTTTCCAGGTGGCGGTGCCGAACTTCTTCATCGCGTTCTTTCCTTTGATTTGCCGGTGGTGGGTGTGCAGTCCGATGCCGGTTTCGCAAATCGCCCGCCGCTCAGGCGACGATGCGGACGTGTTTGGCGCGCCCGAAAGCTGGCAGGATCTTCACCAGCGACAACCGCCCAAGCCCGACCACCGCCACGCCCAGCCGGCGCGACAAGGGATCTGGGTCGGCAGCCTGGCCCACCGCGTCGCTTGGATTGCTCAAGGGTCGGCAAGGTCACGCGCTCGTCGCGGACGACGCCGGTGAGGTCCCGCGGCTCGGTGACCGGGAAGGTCTGGGTGCCGGCCGCCGCGGTGCTGCCGACAAAGCCGCGCCGGGAAAGCCTGTCGTCCGATTTCGACTGCATGGCCGGCTAACGCTGCACGTCAAAGGCCGTTCCAGCGAGAGCCATCGGCAGGCTGTCCACAGCCGGTGCAAAAACGGCACGTCCCGGATCGACCGGATGGGGCAAGGCCGCCGCGATCCTGGGCAGCACGGAGGCCGCCTTATTGGAAATCCACCGGCACGGCAGCCTGCGCACGTTCGCCACGAATTCAACCCGGACGGCCTCATCAAGATAGGCCAGCACGGCGGCGTGGAACACCGCTACCGTCGCTTGAGCAGAGGCATCGCGCACGATTTCGGCAGCGTTCCACGGCTCGGGGGGGCAGGGTACCGGTGGTGATGCCCAGCTCCCGCAGTCTTGCGCGCGCCATGTCGGGTTGCCTCCGCGCGCGGATCGGCCTTGGATGGCGTCAAGCAACGACCGCAGCAGCAAGGGGGCGCCGCCGATGTCCGCAGTGCTAGAAGTTGACCTGCCCACCGGGCGGATGATCGCGCGCATCGACGGCCCGATCGGCTGGATGGTGTTCAACAACCCCGACCGCCGCAACGCCGTGTCGCTGGAGATGTGGCAGGCGATGCCGCTTATCCTAGACCGCTTTGAGGCCGAGCCGGCGGTGCGGGTGGTGGTGTTGCGCGGCGCCGGCGGGCGCGCCTTCGTGGCCGGCGCCGACATCTCCCAGTTCGCCCAGCAGCGCGCGACGGCCGGGCAGGTGGCGCAGTACGACGCCATCTCCGGCGAGGCCGGGCGCCGGCTGGCGCATTGCGAGAAGCCGACCATCGCGATGATCGAGGGCTTCTGCATCGGCGGCGGCGTCGGCATCGCTGTCGGCTGCGACCTGCGCATCGCCGCCGACGGCGCGAAATTCGGCGTGCCGGCGACCCGCCTCGGCCTGGGCTACGGGCCGGCCGGGGTGAAGAAGCTGATGGACCTGGTGGGGCCGGCGCACGTGAAGGAGATCTTCTACACCGCGCGGCATTTCACCGCTGCCGAGGCGATGGGCATGGGCCTGGTCAACCGCGTCGTCGCCGAGGCCGAACTGGAGTCCTATGTGCGCGGATACTGCGAAACCATCGCGCAGAACGCGCCGCTGACCATGAAGGCGATCAAGCGCACGGTGGACGAACTGCTGGTGGCCTCGCCGGACGCCGACATGGCGGCCTGCGACCGGCTGGTGGCGGAATGCTTCGCCAGCGCGGACTATGCCGAGGGGCGCACCGCGTTCATGGAAAAGCGGCGCCCGGTGTTCCAGGGGCGCTGAGGGGAGCGAGAGAATGCCGAGGATCGTCTTCGTGCCGGCCGCGCCCGCCGACAGCCAGATCGCGCGCGACATGGCGCCGCCCGGCTTCGACCTGGTCGAGGTGCAGGCCGGCAGCCCGGAGCTGCGCGCCGCCATGCCGGAATGCGACTACCTGATCGGGCTGGGCACCCCGGCGATGAACGATGCCTTCTACGCCGCCAGCCCGCGGCTGAAGCTGGTGCAGCTGCTCAGCGCCGGCTACGACAGATGCGACATCGAGAGCGCGCGGCGCGCCGGCGTGCCGATCGCCAACAACGGCGGCGCCAACTCGGTCGCGGTGGCCGAGCACGCCGTGATGCTGATGCTGGCCGCCGCCCGCCAGCTGGTGTGGCAGCACGGCACCGTCGCGTCAGGCAACTGGCGCGGCAACAACTGGGCCGACAAGCACCTGTTCGAGCTGCACGGCCGCACCCTGGGCATCATCGGCCTGGGCACCATCGGCAAGAAGGTCGCGCGATTGGGAGCGGCCTTCGGCATGACCGTGCAGTACCACGACGTGCTGCGGCTGAACGAGGACGCCGAGGACAACCTGGGCGCCCGCTTCCGTTTGTTCGACGAGGTGTTGCGCACCTCGGACATCATAAGCCTGCACGTGCCGCTGCTGGCCGCCACGCGGCATCTGATCGGCGCGCGCGAGCTGGGCCTGATGAAGCCCACCGCCTACCTGATCAACACCTGTCGCGGCTCGGTGATCGACGAGGTGGCGCTGCACGCCGCCCTGACCGCCGGGCAGATCGCCGGCGCCGGGCTGGACGTGTTCGACGTCGAGCCGCCGCCGTCCGACAACCCGCTGTTCGGCCTGGACAACGTCATCCTGACGCCGCACCTGGCCGGTCCGACCTGGGAGAACCGCTTCAAGCGCTTCCGCAACGCCTACGACAACATTCAGCGGGTGGAGCGTGGGGACAAGGCGTTCTGGGTGATCCCGGAGCTGCGGTAAGGACCTTGCGTCTCCGCTTGGGCTTTCTTTGTGCCTCCGCGTTGAAATCCTTGCCAGCCGGTGCGGCAAGCAAGGATTTCAACGCGGAGAAGGCAGGCAGAAGGTTTTTTGCCTCCCTCAGATCTTCAGCGTGCGGTTCGGCTCGCGGCCGTTGCCGCGGATCACCAGCCGGTCGGCGAACACCTCGACCACGGACCAGGCGGTGGTGTCCGGCGTGTCCACCATGCCGCAGAAGTTGAGGAAGTGCTTGCCGCCGACCTCGCCGTAGTTGCCCTTGTGGTTGTGGCCGTTGAAGTAGGCGACCACGTTGGCGCGCGCGGTCAGCACCTTCACCAGCCGCTCGTCGTCCCACAGGTTGGCTTCGTTGGCCGGGAAGATCGGATAGTGGCCCAGCACGACGGTGCGCTCGCCGGCGGCCTCGGCCTTCGCCAGGGTGGCTTCCAGCCAGATGAACTGCGCCTCGCTCAGGGTGCCGTTGTAGACCTGCGCGTTGGCGGCGCCGGCCTTCTTCATGCCGTCGATCTTCTCCGCCGCCAGCCTGCGGTGCTCGCTGCCGACTGGGGTGGAGAACAGCGACACGTCGTTGCCGTCCAGCACCACGAAGCGCCAGCCGCCGCCGGTGAAGTCGTAATAGGATTTCTGCATGCCGGCGGTGCGCAGCACGGAGCCGAGGTAATCGCCGCCGACGGAATAATCGTGGTTGCCCAGCAGGAAGAACCGCGGGTGGCGCAGCTGGTCGTACAGCGGCAGCACATGGGCGTAGCTTTCGTAGCCGCGGTCGATGATGTCGCCCAGGGTGACCACGAAGGCGAGGTCTTCCTTGTTGAACTCGGTGATCGCGCTGCTGAGCTTCCACAGGCTGTTGGAATAGTACCGCTGCAGGGTCAGGTTGGGCGGCACCGGCGAATACTGCGGATCGGCCACCACGCCGAAGCGGAACAGGGGTCCGTCCTGGGCCATGGCCGGCGTGGAAAAGCCGGCAAACGGGGCCAGCATCGAGGTGGCGGCGGCCAGCTGCAGAATGTCGCGCCTGGATGTCATTTCAGCCTCCCTGGATCAGACACGCGCAGCCTAGCGGCCTTGCCATGCATGCGTATGAAACCAGCGTGACGTTTTGCGCCGTCGTCGCTTTGCCCATAGGCTGCCGCCCAGGGAGATCACGACATGGCCGCACTCGACACCATCCGCAGCTGGCACGACGAGCTGACCGCCATCCGCCGCGACTTCCACACCCATCCCGAGATCGGCTTCACCGAGCACCGCACCGCCGGCATCGTGGCCGACAAGCTGCGCTCCTGGGGGATCGAGGTGCACGAGGGCGTCGGCGGCACCGGCGTGGTGGGCGTGCTTGCCCGCGGCAATGGCGCCGTGTCGGTCGGGCTGCGGGCGGACATGGACGCGCTGCCGATCCACGAGGAGACCGGGGCCGCCTACGCCAGCGCCACGCCCGGCATGATGCATGCCTGCGGGCATGACGGCCACACCACCATGCTGCTGGGCGCCGCGCGCTACCTGGCGACCGAAGGCCGCTTCAACGGCACCGTCAACTTCATCTTCCAGCCGGCGGAGGAGGGCCTCGGCGGCGCGCAGGCGATGCTGCGGGACGGGCTGCTGAGCCGCTTCCCGTGCACGCATGTGTACGGCATGCACAACCGGCCGGGCCTGCCGGTGGGCCAGTTCGCCATCCGGCCGGGTGCGATGATGGCCGGCGGGGCGTTCTTCGACATCACCGTGAACGGCCGCGGGGCGCACGGCGCCATCCCGGAAGCCAGCATCGACCCGCTGCTGACCGCCTGCCACATCACCACCGCTCTGCAGTCCATCGTGGCGCGCAACGTGCCGCCGGCCGACACCGCGGTGCTGAGCGTCACGGCCATCGCCGCCGGCGACGCCTACAACGTCATCCCGCAATCCGCGCTGATCCGCGGCACCGCGCGCACCATGAAGCGCGCGACGATGGAGCTGCTGGAGGCGAACATGAAGCGCGTCGCCGCCGGCGTGGCGGCGGCCTTCGGCGCCTCCGCGGACGTCGATTTCCGCTTCCTGTTCGCGCCCCTGGTCAACGACGCCGAACGCACCGCCGCCATCGCCGACGCGGCCGCCGCGGTGGTCGGCGAGGCGAAGGTGGAACGCCACGGCCCGAGCGTGATGGCGTCGGAGGATTTCAGCTTCATGATGGAGGCGGTGGCGGGCGCCTACATCAACATCGGCAACGGCGACACCGTGGGCAGCTGCCAGGTGCACAACCCCGGCTACGACTTCAACGACGCGGCGGCGCCGTACGGCTCGGCCATGTTCGCCGAGCTGGTCGAACGCCAGCTGCCGCAGGGCGCGGCTCAGTAACCCCCAGGAGCATCGCATGTCATCGCCGATCGACGCCATTCGCGCCTACGCCCCCGAGCTGACCGCGCTGCGACACGACTTCCACACCCACCCCGAGATCGGCATGGAGGAGCACCGGACCGCCGGCATCGTGGCGCAGAAGCTGGCGGAATGGGGCATCGAGGTGCATCAGGGCGTCGGCCGCACCGGCGTTGTGGGCGTGCTGAAGCGTGGCGACGGCCCCAGCATCGGCCTGCGCGCGGACATGGACTGCCTGCCGATGCACGAGCAGACCAACCTGGAATACCGCAGCCGGACGCCGGGGCGCATGCACGCCTGCGGCCATGACGGGCACACCGCCATGCTGCTGGGGGCGGCGAAGTACCTCGCCGCGTCCGGCGACTTCAAGGGCACCGTCAACTTCATCTTCCAGCCCGGCGAGGAAGGCATGGGCGGCGCGCTGGCGATGCTGGAAGACAATATCTTCGACCGCTTCCCGTGCGACTTCATCTTCGCCATGCACAACCGGCCCGGCATGGCGGTGGGCACCTACGCCATCTCGCCCGGGCCGTCGGCGGCCGGCGGCGCCTTCTTCGACATCACGGTGAACGGCCGCGGGGCGCACGGCGCGCGGCCCGAGGGCAGCATCGACCCGGTGCTGACCGCCGCCCACATCACCACCGCGCTGCAATCCATCGTGGCGCGCAACGTGGCACCTTCGGACACCGCGGTGCTGAGCGTCACCCGCATCGTCGGCGGCGACGCCTACAACGTCATCCCGCAATCCGCCGTCATCTCCGGCACCGCCCGCGCGTTCCGGCGCGAGGTGATGGCGCAGATGGAGGACGGCATGAAGCGCGTCGCCGCCGGGGTCGCGGCCGGCTTCGGCGCCACCGCGGACGTGGACTTCCGGGTGATCTTCGCGCCGCTGATCAACGACGCGGCACAGACCGACGCCATCGCCGACGCCGCCGCGTCCCTGGTCGGCGAGGCCGCGGTCGACCGCGCCAAGCCGCCCGGCATGGGCAGCGAAGACTTCAGCTTCATGATGGAGAAGGTGCCCGGCGCCTACATCCAGGTCGGCAACGGCGACAGCGCGCAGCTGCACAACCCGGCCTACAACTTCAACGACGAAGCGACGCCGTTCGGTGCCGGGCTGCTGGCCGCCTTGGTCGAAAGGAAGCTTGCGAAAGCCTGATGCCGGCATGATCGGTCTGGGCCTCGATGCGGGCGGCTCGGCGACGCGCTGGGCGGTCGTCGAGGGCCAT
>JAABUT010002188.1_pt1 | contig 19553 bp, 19 predicted proteins | sample 5559281 | NCBI WGS metagenome assembly JAABUT01 (sample SAMN10711880, study PRJNA513359) | rock metagenome | isolation source: Antarctica rocks | place: Antarctica: Victoria Land, Ricker Hills nord | collected 2016-01-04
AAACCCGCGAGACCATTCTTTTCTCTCACCAATTTGAACATCAGAACTTTGCAATACCAAATACTTCTGCATTCACCACCTTTACCATTTCTCAGAACTTCCCATATCTGTCAAGACAATGGCATCCCGTATTTCTAAGCTCGCCGTTGCAGCGATTCTTGCAACTTCCACCTCTTTCGCCGCTGCCCAATCTGGCTCGGGCCATACGACCCGCTACTGGTAAGGCTCATCCATGTGAAAGACGTGCTTCTGCTAACAAAGAGCAGGGACTGCTGCAAGCCATCATGTGCTTGGGCTGGCAATGCACCTGCAGCCTTGGCCCCAGTCAAAACGTGCGACGCTCATGATAACCCTCTCTCCGACGCAAATGCCCAGTCTGGCTGCAATGGTGGCAATGGTATGACATCTAGATCCTCGAATATTCATACGATTCTCCCATGCTGATATACGATGTAGCCTACATGTGCAGCGATCAAAGCCCTTGGGCTGTAAACCACCACTTGGCCTATGGATTCGCTTCCGTCAATGCCAACAACCCAGCTTGCTGCACATGCTACCAGCTTACCTTTACGAGCGGCCCCATTAAAGGGAAGGAGATGATTGTGCAGGCCACAAACACTGGTTACGACGTCGGCTCTTCACAATTCGATATCGCCGTAAGTTCCTACTTAATCTTCTAAGAGACCCTGCTAATGACTTAGATGCCTGGTGGTGGGTTCGGAATTTTCAATGGCTGCTCCACTGAGTGGGGAGCTACATCTGATGTCTGGGGCGCACAATACGGCGGACCTTCGACCGACAAATGTTCCAGATTCCCGTCTAAGCTCCGATCTGGCTGCGAATTCCGATGGGGCTGGTTCCAGGGTGCAGACAACCCAACGTAAGCTCTCCGCTCATGTTTGCGATGGTATCTTCTAATCCGGTCTCTACCACAGTGTCGATTACCGCGTCGTCCCCTGCCCCTCTGAAATCACGGCAAAGTCGGGTTGTGCTTTGAAGTGATTGTCCATTGCATTGGTTGCAGGGTTTTGATCATGGCATTTTTAACGGTTATCCCGCCTTTCTCATCAATTTATTTTCCCTACTACGTGCGACATGATCTATATATTCTCATCATTTCTTGTGGGGTATTGCCAGGGGCAGAACCCGATCTCTTAGATCACGAGATAGCATAGCATACGGCAGGTCCTCCTGGCTAAATGCTTCCAAATACTCAGCCGGGACTGAGTTTCAGCATGTCTGATGCCGAGTAGCACAAGTTCCCATCTCAAAAAGTTGAAATCTGAGTGATATTACGTTTTAATACTATACGTGCGCAGAGTCATTATTGGGAGATGCAGGGTGAAACATGGTATGGGATATCGTTTGAACTGCATGCAACAAGTATTGCAACATGTGAACGCAGCCGAACCGTGACGGAAAGACACCAGCGCAAACCGCAGGAGACGATTTATATGGCATGGCTTGTAATGACAAGTTGATCTATGCGCTTGGGTTGGGATATGCATGTTTGCGACGACAAACACGACACAAAGTATTACGACATGTGAATGTAGCCGAACGGACACGGAAAACACCAGAGGGAATCACAGGATGCAAACCTCCTACGACACGGCTTGCAACAACAAATGCCACCAATGCGCATGAAATATGCATGTCTGCGATGACAAACACGGAAGGCAGGTAGGGCGAATTGCCATAAGTATATGCGCCTCCCTTTGAGAATCATTCCATATCTTGCACCATTTTTGACTAACGCCAGGTCAGCCTACACGCGATTAGAGTAATTCTTGTGGAATATGTCTTCCACGCACAATAGCACCCATAGCTCTGGTCTAAAACCAGATTGGCGTTAGCAACCTCAGCAACAACCAAAGCCTGCCTGGCTGTGGTTGTTATACTCCCGGCAATATGTTTGCCCCTTCTCTCGTGCATCAAGAAGGGCGTCCAAAACATGCTCTAGCCATTTAAATCAAAGCTCTGTTTGTCATCGGACTCTTTCGCTGACTGCCATTGTTCCAAATTCTAGCTGATACCATGACATAAACACGAAGCGTTTAGGTCATGGCCCGGCGACCCAGCGGAGTGCATCATACCCACCATATATTAAAAGCAAGATCTTTACGTTGCAGTGCTTCAAGTCTTGGACCGTGGCGAAGAGCGTTTTTTCAACAGCAATAAGGGCAATTCGCACGCAGCAGATGGAGATTTTGATTTGCAAACCGCAGCAACTTCTCTACGACTTACTCGAATGCAACGGTTTAGCACAGCTTATTCACCCAAAGATCAGGAAGAGTCATCGAAGGACTATGATTTGGGTCTGAAAACAATTTTAGATAGAAAGCCCGTGGCCCCGGTAGTCGATGTGGAGATGCACCAAGACGACCTACGAGGTAAACTGTCTTCCCGGTCGCTGAGAGTGTAATTCAACACCTGTCAGCTATTGCGCCACTCCACAGGCACAAAAACCGGGAATGTAGGGGCCAAGCGCCGTATGGAGTGGGACAAAGGCGAAGGCTAGAAGTGGCGAAAGACAAAGATGGCGAACAAAAAGGGTCGCGCCATATCGAAAGTATGGTATGTTCGCCAACAAAAGGCTGTAATATAGTACCCACGATAACTTTGATCCAAGGAACAAAGGCCGCGCAGCTTCGATCCGAGTTGTAAGAGAACGGGTCATAAGTCATGGATTGAGACGGAAAGTTTGTCTATTTTGGTTATGTGCCACAGTAGCAAATGTCAGCCGAGAAATGGGGATCCACGGTCGAACTTGGCCGCAAAAAACAAAACCTTCTGCCTCTGCGCACAACATATGACCTACTCTCTTGCATTGGCTGTCGTTGTGCAACCTCGCATACATGGTGAAAACCGCATTGCCAAAACAGACTGAGTTGAAGAATTATCAAGAAGTCTGGTCGAGCGTTTGAACTTGAGAGGCCACAGGAAGGAGTCTTTCCCCAGACACAAGAGGATCTGTTCTCAACAGAACCCTAAGTCAGATCGGCGGACTGGTGGAATGCTGCTGCTCATCAAGCCAAATTCAATAATTGGGAAACTTGGCAGTTGGTCAAGGACGCAATCGTTCTACCCAGCCTCCTGGACAATAGAATTCAAGCTGCCGATATCGTGATCCTTGCCAAGAAGTGCTTACCTCTGGACCGTGTATTGAAGGCCCCATATACTTTCATGGTTAATAAATGCACTTTGGCTGATCTTGACATAGAAGAAGGCGAACGCAATGCCATAAAGGAGTGAAAGCGTCGTTTTGCGGTCGCCAAGGCTGCGCTGTGTCTTCATCAGAAAATCCAGAGATGCGAAGACTATACCGAGGCTGCTTCGCACACGATCGGTTCTGCCGGTACTCGTGATGGAGCGATATGTCCGGAAGGCCTATTTAAGATGCAATCCTGCCACCGCCAGGCAGCTTGAAGGGCGATCAAAGCTCCACTAGGCCTGATCACATAGCCAATGAAGACAAATCAACGCGTAACAGCTTCAGGAGTGCGTCTCTGACCTTTCATGGGGAAGCACTACCTCCTCCTTGGGGCAAACGTGATTAAATCGTATCGCACGGTGAAGCACAGCCAGAAGAAAGTATGGTTGATCGTATAGAGCGCGAATGGCATGAGTTGTACAACAAGATGATTTGTAAGTCGATGCACATTATCTTCGAATTGGAACGAGTAGATACTTGAGGGCTAGAATGGGCCGTTTGGGAAGATTGGATATAGACATGAGTCACCCCGGTCAGTGAAACTTGTAGGCGCGAGCTTTTTGACAGTACTCTCGTTACTCCTGTGTATCACTCCAATGCCTGAAGAATTTTGGAATATTCATTTTCTGTCTCCAAATTTTCTCTCGCTTCTTGTTATTCTACCGCCATCAATGAAAGTCCCTATGATCGAATTCCTGGCATCTTCTTGTATCACACTGTTCTTCAATTTCCATGACTGTGTAGCGTTTCATCGTCTCTTTTGTGGTCAGAAATGGTATCATGCGAGTTTATTGAATGATCTTCTATATCGAAGAAGGCATAACATGATTCGATGATGTTATGCTAACCTCTGATATAGTACCACGTTTTCGTACCGCTGATCATGACAAAGACAGATCAAGTCATGATGTCGGCCGTAGTCATGGTAGCGCCGGTGCGATACGTGAACTTCCGAGGCGTTATGTGTTTTGGCACAGACAATATGCTGGAACTCAAGGGAAGAACAAAGATGGTGCCCTCACAGGGCAGCTCCAGTCAAGCTCTCGGCCGCGGTCATAGAAGGGTCAATGCAATAGGTGAATCTTAAGGCGCTATGTGATGCGGGCATAGACAAAGTGCCGAAACACAAGGGAAGAACAAAGATGATGCCTTCGAGGAAGAACAAAGATGATGCCTTCGAGAAATAAACTTGACACAAGTAAAGCACATTCATTGAGTAATACTATGGGAACAATGAATTCAGGCATCATGACTCGAGAAACAAAGATCTGGGATGTTGAAAAGGGGGATGGTATTCCGACAGGAGCAACCAAGTCCATTCAACCTGGAGATATTAGACAACAAGCGACAAATACTGCGAGGTCTCTTCGACCAAGACAAGAGAACGAAATCTGTTTCGAAACAGGATGCCAAATGCGGAGGGCACACGCACTATTATACTGTGTTCTGATCTTGATGCTCGGCGCCGTGCGAGAGAGTGTCGAGACCGTCCCTGGCTTCATAATGCTGGGTCTCCGTGGAACGTTTCGATAAATTGGGCTAGTGACACCCCTGATTGGGGAACGGTCAAAACATTGGTCGAGCCACCGGAACCCTCAGCATCTTTGGACATCCCATTCAGGGATCAGCACTACTTCCGCGAGTTCCTTCTCGAAAGTATAGAGGAATGTTTTAATGACTATGCGCGGGATAATCTTTGGGAGCAGCTGGGGTCAGCAAGTTGGAGGGCAGTCCACTCTGAAGACTTGCCAGCGCGGTTGCAGAACGGGCAGTCATGGCTCGAGTCCGGGGTAATCGAGTTGACCGATTGGACCCGCTTGTTTCGCCATATCGCATTGCCAGGAGTCGTCAGAGATCCAAGTTGTTCTTGCGCACTAATGCGCGCAGATCAGCTTCGACATACAACCATTCACCGTGAACAGTTACCGATTGAAATTTTAATCCCGGCAATCCAGATCGTACGCCGGCTGAATTATCAGCAGAAGGCAGATACTATTCAGCAAACCTGTGACCTCTGGCTGAACGAAAATACCAGAAAAGAAGCAATGAGATTTCTCCTCACTCCAAGGAAGATAACCAGAGGCTACCAGCTTCTTGGTAGGCTTCAGAATCTGATGGAGGAAAGCTTCTTCAACTATACTCGCCGAGTGAATCCAGGGCTACTGGTTCTAAGAAAGTGGAAAGTTTTCGAGCAAGTCGAGTTGCAGCACTGGCAAGTGATGTATCAACGGTCATGGAATGCCCCATGGGATGCTCCATACAGAGAGTTCTGCTCAGACCGGGGTCTGCTCAGCATTGCCTTGGACGTGATGCGTGGAATGCGCAATAGCGCATCCCATCGTAGCCGTATAGATAAATGGGAAGCCATGGAGTATCTTAAGCATTCGATGCTGCTTGCAATATTGATGGATGACCAATACCAGGCGGTTGCAATCGAGATCGTTGGGGAGCAATGGCTAACTTCCAGCTCACGCTCGGACGTGCTTATGCGTCTCCAAGATGTTTTCCTTGAAGACACTGATCTTGGAATTGGTACAACGGAACAGACGCCAGAAGGTGCCTTGGTGGAGGAAACACAAGATGACGTTCCAGAAGACTTCGAGGCTGAAGACAATCAAGCTGAAGATCTTGAAGCTCGAGATACAGCAGAATGGACTTTGGCCTACGAGGGGGCAGAAATCCAGAAGCGCAAATCGAACCGGGAGCGTAAGCGCCGCTACGCCATTGCCAAAGTTATCATGTCGGCAGAGCTTGATAATAGTAGGCAGAGGTCGAGGGCCCTTCCATATCGCTCTGCTTTGAAGAGTCTGCTGTTAAACTTGCCCATCCCAGACGATGACAAAGGTCTGGTTAACGAAGATGGTTCGGTTGTTGAGCAGGAAGCCGTGACCGGAGAAGCCCAGGCCGAAGCAGACGCATTGTCTCTCCAGGATCTGGTTGGTAAACCCAAGGACGAGGATCAAGGGTGGTTTGATCAGGATACTTCGGCGAATAGCTGGGCAAGCTCGTATACGAATGTAGAAAGCTCGACGACGGAATCAGTTGCGGACACGGCCGACAAAGTGGAAGCAGAGGTGAAAGCAGACTTGAAATCAGAAGCGAAACTGGAAGGGGAAGCAGAAGGGGAAGCAAATGCCGAAGCCGAAGCCGAAGCCGAAGCCGAAGAAGAACATCAAGCCGAAGCGGAAGTGGAAGGTGAAGCTCAAGCGGAAGCGATACCAGACCTAGAAAACGAACCCACGGTTTCAGACAGGACAACCACTGAAAAAGACCAGGCTGTAGCCTTCGAAGCTATGCCGTTAGTCTCGACTCCTATGTTCGGTGAGTACCACGCGGTGTATCAGCAGATGTTGAGCAAGTCCATGCACGACGTTTATAAACTTACGGATGATGAGATGAGAGAGCGGAATTGGCAGTCGATATTCCGAGCAGGTTGAGAGAGTATAGAGCGGGATTTGTTTGAGATTTTGGTCTTGATATATAATCAGCAGAGCAATTAGTTATATACTTGCCTCCTAACGCAGGTAGGTACTCCTTCGAATACTCTCTTACTATTGAATGCGATGTGCTGCTTAATCTGTCAGTTTCTCTCCTGCTTAGCACAAAGACTCTTCTTTTCCGCTGTCATTAGAATCTTTTCTAGTTTCTCCGTCAAAGACTATAAAATCCGAGTCATGCGACACTTTCGATAGTTGACGGCGGGAATGCCAGGCAAAATTCGTGGTGCGGCCGAGGTCAAGACACTCGGTTGAAAAGGTTTTCAACATCTAGTACATGGTTAGCAGAGATAACAGCAAAATTCTCTTCTATGCGACGAAGCCACGTAAGTATACCTGCGAAATGTTTTTACCTGAAGAATCAAAAGCCTGGCTACTGACGACTGCTTCTAGTTCACCACCCACTCTCAGTGACAACGCGTACCCACTTCCTCATTTCCTAAAAGACTAAATAAGTCAAGATCCTCTGCAGTCTTCTTTACAGCAAACTTCTACCGTTGCTAAGAACGATGGCGACAAGATAGCTGGTCGTAATCACTCACCGTTGATAGCGTAGATACTAGGTAAGATGTTGGCAACGTTAGGGCAAGATATTGCGGCAACTGGCCGCTTCACGGCGATCTCTGAAAGAACGAACCGGCCTTCTGGGCGTGGGGCCGTCCTTCTTATGGTCTCATTCCAGGAAGCGAACGTCTTTCGGAGATCGGCTCATGGAGGAGGATTTGGAAGGTGGATTAGTGGACCACTGCGAATCTTGGGGTCAAAGTTGCGGCGCTTGATGTCACTTGGACTTTGGACTGAATGTATAGGGCCGTAAGCAGACGGCTTCAGCAGGACGTCATCGATGTGGATAGAAGGATTTAGATACGTACGTTTTGATCTATATAGCTTGATATATAGTCTGGATGGTGGAAGATGACATCTAGCCTGCTATTCTCGATCTTGAAATTGAAGTGAGTCAAAACTCACTCTAGAAGAGCACTCACCCTTTGCGGTGCCCGTAGCAGTGAGGAGGAAATATAATGGCCAAAGTTTTCCTGGTGACCGGGCACCCTAAGCTAGTATACAAAGACTCGAGCTGTGACGTAGAGACAAAACGCCAGGAATGGATACACCGGAAGAATTTCAGTCATGTCCTAAGGCAGAACGAATGGTCAGTTGCACCACTCATATTCACATGGCTCGTTGTATGTATAATGTCGGCAATCCTGAGCAGCAATGATGCAACGCGATCGACTTTGCTCAATCACACCCTTCGGTAGATGATTATTCTCTGCCTTAAAGATAGTCAGCTGATGGTGGCAGATGATGGATGTTGGGATGGCATTTGCTCGTAAGTATCTTCGTTTGCAGGAAGGGTGCTCACATTTAAGACGCCACATTTAGGTCAACCCTTGATAGGAGTAAGATTTTTCTTCTCTCTGGTGATGTGCTTACGTCTTCTTCGTACATCATCTTCGTACGTTGATATAGGCTAGTTAGAACCATGATGGTGCAGCAGTCTACGCAGTAAGCCACTTAGAACGTTCTCCGTCGCTCTTCGCAGTTTGTTCTGTCTTTTGGCGATGGTAGACACTGCTTGAGAAGCTTGCGTCGACGTCAAGATCCGAAGCCGCCACCGGTAGCATTACCGTTTGATCAGTAGGTATGGAATCGAAAGGCTCCTTCGACATTATATATTGCATATCGGCCTTTGTGCTCATGGGTGCGCCAGGTCGGTATATAACTTTTGAGAGCTCGATGTATACAGGAGCCTTGTGCATGACTCTGGACTTGGTTGAGTTGCTTATTTGTTTTACTTTGTCCTGAGCTGGGTTCCCACTTGCGCTGTATGTAAAATGCAGTCCAGTTTATATTCTCCACCTTTCGAAAGGTCCAGCCAGTCTAACCATGTTTTCAAGTCCTTTATATATTCCCTGCCCGGTCTACCTATGGCATATTCCAATTGTTTCCATCGCATTTGAGCCTTTTCTTTCTGCAGATGACGCACAGTATACGCCTCGGCCTCGATGCTTCTTCATCGTTATTGTCAGCGCAGACATCTGTTGACCTTGAGAACTGATGGATCTGCTGGAGGCTGGATTTCACTGCTGGGAAACGTCGTTATAAGAGCCGTCGTTTTCGTGGTTTGCATCAGGTGTCAATGATATTCCGGAAACGAGAACATACGAGTTCTTGAATTGTCAAGCTTGGATGACTTTCTGCCTGCGCTTGATTGAATATGCATACTGAATACGTACGTAGGCCTTGATCATTTGAGGTCAAAGATGTTACTCCTCAGGCTCGCGGAACTTGAGCAAGCAAAACCCCAAATCTCCGACCCTCATCTCTACGACTTTTGCGTCGCAATCCCTCTAAATCAGTATAAGGTTTTGCGAGTTTCAGTAGGAGGCGCTTCTGTCTCTCACAGCCATAGACCCCAAGTTCCGCTTGTAATGGCTAAGTCGCCATCAATCTCGCAAAAATCAAAGTATCACGTATTTGCATGTAACTAGGAGGCTAGCCGCGGTGGACAATTTGGTTGTTGATGTTAGCGAAGCGACCCGACCAATCATGTTGACTCGCAATCTACTACCCGATCGGGGGCTAGCGTACTATAGTCTTCCGCGGCTGGTGAGGGTTGCGAGGGCGAAGTCTCTGCCCATCTCGCAACGCCATCATAGATGCGTGTAGAGTAACCTGTCAGAGGGATGCTGTAAATGGTCGCGAAAGTCTGATTGCTGGGTAAGTGTCTTTCCAAAGCTGCTACCAGTGCGCGGCCTCTGCTACTATATGTCAACCTAGGTTGGTCTATGAGAACTTGTATATAATGAGCTGCCGTATCCTTCATAAAACTTCATCTTTCCTATAGCTGAGCGAGTGTCTCCAAACAAACTTCTAAATACCTCGAAATGTACGGCCTGCAGTCTCTCGTGTCCATCTTTGGCATCCTTCTCGCATCTACCAGTTTTTTGCCTGCTCTGGCTGACTCGAGCCCCCAAATACTCCCTCTTAGCTCCGACTCAATCTTTTCTTTCGAAATCCTGCGCATTCTGGCCCATGCCCGTTACGGCGGCTCAGATATTGCTGAAGTTCTCACCGCAGCCAACGGGATCGCACCTGGGAACTTCTCAAGTTTCAGCTCAGCATTTCATGCTCTCGCCGATCGAGTCCGGTCACGCGCTGAGAAGGTAGATGTCAAAGAGTATCCGGTAAGTGTGCGCGACGATTTGTTTGCCGCCTCCAACTACTACCGAGCCGCCGATTTCTTCATACATGGCGATTGGGAGGATCCTGAGATCAAAGACCTATGGGTTCAGCAGACCAATTGCTTCAACACCGCCCTCTCCTTACTACCGATTCCCGGCCGGCGTGTGACGTTGAAGGGAGACGGTTTCAATATCCCGGCAATTTTCTATGCTGTAGATCCCCCCGGCAGCCACAAAAAGCGTCCCACTCTGATCGTCGGCAATGGGTATGACGGCTCCCAGGAAGAAATGCTTCATGTTACCGGATTCGCTGCGTTGGAGCGCGGTTGGAATGTCATCACGTATGAAGGGCCAGGCCAGCCGACAGTCCGTCGTGACCAAGACCTGGGATTCATAGTCGAATGGGAGAAGGTGGTCACGCCTGTGGTTGACCATCTCTCAACGCTACCAGAAGTGGATATGTCCCGCGTGGTTCTCTACGGCTACTCTTTTGGGGGGTGGCTTGCGGCACGAGCCGCTGCCTTTGAGCATCGCATTAGTGCGGTCGTGGCGATAGATGGCGTATACAGTCCCGGCCAATCCTTCTTAGATCAGCTTCCACCAGCTCTGTTGTCGCTCTATAAGTCGGGCAACAAGACCGCCTTTGATACAACGGTAACTTCGGCATTGGCGAGCGGTAAAGCGCCTACAGCGCTACGGTGGGGTGTCGAGCAGGGACTCTGGAGTTTCAAAATTAGGTCTGGTTTTGATTTTCTCCATTTTGCAGCAAAAATGACTCTGGACGGACTCACGAACAAGATCAAGGTTCCAGTCTTCGTAGGATCCGCGGAGAATGAGCAGAATTTCAAAGGACAGCCGGAGCAGGTAAAGGCGGCGCTTGGAAATCAGGCAACGTATTTCCCATTCGTGGCCGCAGATGGGGCAGGGGAGCATTGCCAGGTCGGCGCTGCAGTATTCTTGAATGAGGTTGTCTTCGGCTGGCTTGACGGCGTACTTGAGAAGGGCAAACGCTACTGAATAGCGAGACATGTGTTGTCGTAGGACAAGGCCCACCTTCTCATCACGTTGTCGATGAACAGACCACTTAACAGATTACTGGAATTAATACATAGATAAAGTGCTCTCGAATCTCTCTAAGTAACCCATAATGAACTAAAATTGTGTGTGTGTGTATGTAGCTTTCAAGCAAATGATATCAAAGGCAGTTTGAGGCCTGTGATACAGGTCAAAGACTAGAGCGGAATCCTCGAACATGTTTGGGAATCTAAATGCCTACACTTCCCTCACCTGACCTACAGATATCGGCGCGTGAAAGAAAGAAAAAGGAAATGACAACGCACCACGATGCTTGAAAGAGGCACAGCGAGGCTGCAATGAACGAGTCTCATCGAGTGATGATATACTTTAAGACGTTTAGACATTTGCATGTTACTATCAGATATTCTTCATGCAGTGTGACACATTCATAGACGCGTGTAAGAGTTGAACGCATTCACTGCATCACAATGACGCATGAGAAATCGTTTGATGCTGACGTATTAAAGATAGCAGTACTGTTTTCAATTTTCAACACTTTCTCTTAAAAATTAAAGCTTCATATTGAAGCGATTTAGATTTCTCTACTGACAGTATTATTCATGTATTCGCGTTCGTTTCTTTAATTAATAAAACGCCGGTTACTTCACAACAAATCTTATCACATCAAGCAAATCTTCGAGTCCTCAAAAATCCGGGACAGCCTGTGACTGTACACTAGGATACCAGAGCCTTGGCCGATAGGACTATCGACAGCATGAAACCTCAATTGATCTCCGCCATCACAGAAACGGTGAAGCACATTATTCTTGAGGTTTTAGAACAGAAAGAGTAACGACATCGAGAGTTGAGGAAGATATATGTAGTCAATGCACTTCTTAACGATTAGCCCGACATGGAAACTTGAATTCTTGTTTTCTTCGTGGTCTTCAAGGCGTAAAAGAGTTGTATCTGTCTTCATTATCTGCTTGCTCCTGATAGTGTATTTCCTCTAGCGATTACATGTATATTGAAAAACATAAAACGGGATAGCAAAGTCGAGCAAGCCTGGGATATCATGCAATCGTGCTTGTCGCTTGCGAAGGATTGTAAGGGTACATCGAGCCAGAAAATGCTGTGCCACAATGTTTTTTTCGGATGCTGAGACCACGTGAATGAGTGGAGAGTGTGGGCAGAGTACTGAGAGAGGTTGAGCGTCTTTACTCTTTTTAACGTTGATGTTAACATTGTTGAGCCGTGTTAAGCTAAATGTGAGCATTCGATTCCACTGTGTGAAAACTCTGTGGTTTACAGCAGCATCGAAGTTGTAGACAATCTAAGCGATTTGTCGCCCTGTTCTTAACTTAAAGTTAACACGATTTTATGTTTCAAATGTTCTCCGACTGGAAAAACGGAAGGCCATTAATCATAGCGTCTATAAATAAACCTATTAAAACGTGCTATAGGCTGTCTGTGAGCCCCTGTGTAATTAGTCAAAGAAAAAGAGGATTCAAGAAAAGTCAAGGCCCGAGTCTAAACATGACATCAACTCTGGAAGATAAAAAACCGTAAGAGATGTGGTTTAGTAACAGTGTTGCTGTGAAAGTATTAGATTGATGAGCCAAAAACGATGCTGGGCTATCACACAACCCCACAAGAAATCCCAACGACCAACGTATCATAATGATGTTTTCCATGCCAGCAATTCTTCACACAACCTCTTCAACCCACTGGGGGGCTTCCACTGCCTCCACTCAACCAATACAGCCAGACCATCAAACCTTACATAGCTTCCCGTTCGCGTCGGCTTTCCACCTCTCACTCCCAACACAAGTCGGACAGTAAAACACGCCCTCTGGATCATATCTCATCTTCACATCCTCCAGCCTCCCTATATGTCCCCCATAGAAATCTTCCAAGTAGTCCGGATCATACCTATCCGCCTCATTCATATAACACCCCGTATCAGGCGCCAGGTCCTTCATCGCCTGCACCTTAACCTCCGTAATATCCTTCCGTATCGAATCGATAGTCGCCTGATCTGTTCCAGGCGCCCAGCCGCGCGCGACGATGTTGTGAACGTATGATTTCCGCCAGGCGGGGTTGACGCCTGAATACGGGTCGCTGGCGTCTTTGAAGACCTGGCCGCCACCGACAAAGACGATGTTAGTGGAGGTAAACTCCCCGGGTTTGCCGGCGAGGGTTTGGAGTGTGGATTTTAGCTTTGCGGGGCTGGATGTGAGGGCTTTACGGTCCAGGAGACGGGAGCCGAGAGCGGGGTAGGCGCCGGCGGGCATGGAAATGTTGGACAGGGTCGAGTAATAGGAGGCGTATGTGGGGAAGGAGGAGTAGGTCGTGCTGATATAGAGATCGGTCTTATACTTCTTTAGCTGAGCTGATACGGGCGCGAAGAGAGATTTTGTGTCATTAATGGATTTACTGAAGAGGGCGATGGTGTGCGTGAAGCCAGTGGTGTAGTTTGCGACTACGGGCATGAAGTACGATACGTACCAGGAGCCGTAGCCGGAGAAGCCTTTGTCTGAGAGGTCGGGGTAGGCTTCGTGAATGGTTTGGAGTGCGGACATGAATGATGGCATGTCAGCGGAGGTTAAGGGGGCGAAAGATAGCTGCTGGACGGCGACGCTGGTGGTCGGATAGGCCTTGATGACCGTGGAGACGACTACTCCGTAGGTACTACCGCCTCCGCCACGGATGGCGAAGAAGAGATCCGAATTCTCGCAGGGATTTGCCGTGACAATTCTTCCGTTCGCGAGCACGACCCGGGCTTCGAGGACTTGATCTGCGCCGAGACCAAAGTCATGGACGGCGGGGCCGTGGCCACCGCCTTGCATCCAGCCGCCGAGGCAGCCTACGGACTATGATATCGTTAGCCATTGAGGGTCCACGGACTAAGATGTTGGACGGACTGAGGTGCCGCCACCGACGACCACAACGTTTCTACTTGCAGCTTCGCCTAGCACATCGTTCCAGACATAGCCACCTCCGATTGTGAAAGCGGCGTCTTTCCAGGTAGACTTCACACAACTGCCTGATGACTTGTAGGTCTCATGAAACCTTATCCCCTTTTGAATATACTTCATCCAGACTTGCAAGCTGCCGTAACCTGTTGATCTGAAAGTTATCATTATCAACGCAACGATTGTTGGTTTGAATGACGCTTCTTACCTGCCAAGTATATCATGACCAGTGTTTCTAATGACCAGTCTAATATTATGCTTCCTGGCAAACAGGATCCCTTTCGCAACATCTTCATATTCAGTCGCATTCACTGTGTACCACGGCTGATCTCCAATAGTGCAAACGCCGGTCAAGTTTGCGCCTGCAGCAAAAGGGACAATTGGACAAGAACCAGTTGGGTAAGTGAGACCAACCGGGCTCTCAGTTTGAAACTTTTGACTTCCCCATTGAGCATTCGCGTTTCCGCAGGCTGCCGCATCTTGTAAAATTCCTGGATAACATGACGCTGCTGGTTGGGTATCTGCTATTAATTTTCCAGATACTGATGCGTTCAAAGATTTCCATTCCGAAGCTGGCGGCCAACAGGTGTCGTTCGGACCCTTGACGAATATTAACTTAAATCTTCGTGCTGATTGGCAAAGCAATCATTGGCCCAACTTACGCATTTGCAGCTTGTCGCGTAAACATCGAGTACAAAACCGAGAAGCGCGGCTAAAGCTACAAGATGGTATATCAGAAACATGCTGAAGACATTGAAAAGTAATGCATCAGAAACAGAACATTGGAACCAAAGGAAAAAAGTTCAACAGCGTTTTCGTAAGGTTCATCTCGGCGGGTTGAAATAGCCGAGCCAGGGCCGGAAAAAACTCTTGGCATCGGGCCGAACTCTGCAATTATTCTACTGTAGCATGAGCCTCCCAGCCGATGTCGAATCTAGGATTAAGCGAGATCACAAAAATTAAAGGTGCAACAGGTTTAAAATGCGTGTTTGCCACCTCAATGTTGACAAGTAGTGGCTAATTACACTTTAGGAGCCGTAGCAAAGTGTAAACGGCACATTCAGCTTTTAATTCATCATCTCGGCTTGCTAGACAACGGAATAGGCGGTGGTGAAGGGGTAGGACTACCATCAACAAGTGGCTTTTTGGGAGGAGGTGGAGGTGCTCTCTTCTTGAGCGATGCAGTTGGAGTGTCTACTTTAGCAAGGGCAAGAACAGTCTCGTTTCCCGACGGGACGCTTCCATTCGCGGCGCTGCCATTGACTTTGTTCGCTACATCATACTTTGTGTTCAACAAACTGGCGTTTTTCCATCCTGCTGCGACTTGGTCGCCGTGTCGCTCGCGGAAGTTGTTTGCTGTAGAAGCTGTAGCCTTTGCGTCAGCCAGCGAGACTGAGTATGGATCGTTGCGAAACGAGCTGGCGGTCTTCAAAGCAGCTTGCTTCTGTGCAAAAGAGGTGCCTTGTGCCGGTGAGTCCAGATTTTGTGACTTGGTTGACATTTTGGAAAACCTTGATTGAAGCTCGCTCAATTGAGGTCCTTGGGCGTTACAGATACTGCTGTTCGAGCCTTCTTGAGTTTTCCATGGATTCGCTTCTTGGGACCCTCCCCCAATACCGAAGCCAGGCACCGAGACGCCTGCTGATCCAAGCCTGTTTAAAGATCCTTGATTGATATAGCCATTCTGATTTTGGTCTTGGTTAAAGATGCCACGTGCGGGAGATGAAGGCGCACGTCCTTGAGCGGAAGCTGAATTCTGACGAGGGGGTAGCCTAGGAGGAAGTGCCGGTTTTGGCTTGCTGCTTGGGCTTGCAGGCGATCCGCCCGGTTGGCTTTCAAATCGAAGGTGTCGTACCGGTGGTTTCGGTAGATTGCTGGTGGAGAGACCAGTGGTATCCGCTCCGTATGGGACAGGTTGGGGGGCCGCCCTCTGCTCGAATTCTTCTGCAGCTTGTTCCTCTCTTTGATACTCATTCGTAGCTTGGATCTCTTGAGAAGCCAAAGGCGCGCCGAGTCCCCCTCGATCGGGTGTAGTAGTGTGAGGAGATGCAGCTCCGCCATTGTATACCAGGTTCTTTGGTGGCGGTCCAAAGGCGTCTGGATCCTTCAATGAGGTGAGAGGGCGTGATTGGTGCTCTAGAGCCTTGGTGCTGTGCGTTTCTTTGCCTTTACCTACTAGTCCCGCCTACACACCGAGGAACAGTGAGTACAACACATTGTGTTATGCTGCTGCGATCTTGAACTTGACGAACCACTTTATTTATGCCCTTGTATTCGCTCCGCCAGCCTTCTTTTGGTTCAGGGTGCCAACCTTCCTTACCAATTTTCTTCACTTTGTCCATGATGATATCTGTAATGATGTATTTGGAGGAAAGCTTTTGTAGGCTCTATTGTATTTACTTCGTGACGAGGCAGATTAGAAGGTCTTACGAAGTATTGCTCAAGGCCGAAGATAGCCAAGGCGATGACGTAGCTGTTTACGTAAGCATAAGGTAGCCCTTTCTAAAAGATCCGTCTGTAAAGATAGTTGAACACCTACAGTCTACAGAGTGTGCAAAGTGCGGACTGAACATTGCATTTGAATAGCTCTGCAAGTCATCGGAACGCTTATGCAATGTTTAGTGCGCACTGAAAACGAGTCAGTGTATAGTAGAACAGCTGACGGGTTTTCAACGAGTGCAACGAAGATGTGACATTGAATTTTCTTCATCAAGGCTATCGATGCAGTGACACACATCCGGAAGTCTTAGACAACCGAAGGTTTCCATCACTGACGTCCTCACATTTGCTGTGAGGCTTTTTCCTAATGGTCTATTTTACTCTGAACAACCTTTCCCCACCCAGACTCTTCTCTCGGTTCCCTAAGACGAGAAATCTCACAACAGTAGGCATATGCTTCTCTAACACATTGCGAATGCAGGTTGTTGTAGTCTCAATATATTTGCTGACGACGAGATCTCTTTTGCTCATGCTTCACGCGTATCCAATTGTCATCATCCTGATGCAAGTGCTTGAGCTTGCCGAGAGACCCGTGAGCAGGTTATATTTCGCACCTTACTAGATCTCTTGTTTTGCAGCCTTGCCCAGTGCAGGCTTCTGTACAGTTCATGAATTTTAAGAGCCAATGGCGCTGTTCGTCTCTTGAACTGGTAGAACATTGAACTTGGAGTCATCCCAATCATTCAACAATCCGCGTGACTCTGCAAGGGAGATTTCCACTTGGCTGTCCATGCTGAACCTGATACGCTCTTTCGCCGTCTACCGTCCTTATACCGGTACTCGAATCTCGGTCTACTTCATCATAAACCGTCTTTATTTGGAATTCTCTCGATGTTAGAGCTAGGACAATCTTCATCTCGATCATTGACATTTCCTTCCCAATGCAACTCCGCGGACCGTGTTCGAAAGGTCGCAGTGTCCCTTTCTTAGGATGCAGGATATCTCCAGGTGAGACGAGCCAACGCTCTGGAAGGAAGCGATCAGGCTGTGGCCAGTACTCGGGATCACGCTGGACGGCGTGTGGGATCAGCCAGATAAGGTATCCGAAGGTCGGATATTCCCGACCACGATCGGGGTCTTTGATTGTAAACCCCGGCTCACCGGAGCGAGTGGTAGATGCGGCAGGGAAAAGTCGCATAGTTTCCTTGATCACGGCGACTGTGTATGGGAGTTGATTGAGGAGATGAGAATCACAAGCTATCAGGCTCGCTGTTTTAGAGACGTCAGAGCCGAAGACTGAATCGTGCTCGGCGCGGAGACGTTGGAGAACTGAGGGGTAGACTGAGAGAACGTAGAAGATGTAGCAGATGGTACTACTGGTCGTATCATGTCCCGAGAAGAGAAAGAGCTTGACTTGGCTCATTAAGAGGGATTTGAACCTGGGATCGAGACCAGGGTTTGAAATTTCGTGGCCGCTGTCTAAAAAATATGCGGTCAAGGCAAGATCTATCACGGATTTACTTCTCTTCAGGTCCCGATTTCGATCTTGGTGAATTTGAAACCGAGCATCCACCTTCGGAGACAGGTATTTATCCATTTGATAGGTATTGTACGCATTGATAAAAGGCCGAGCTGGGTTGTATCTTTGCATTGGAAAGCCTGTTCTACCGATGAGCAAAGATCGAAAATCCAGGACCAGCCAATCATACCTTCGTTCCCAAAAGTAAGCCAACTCATCTGCCTTCGCAGGGCAATGACCATTGGATTCTTTGTACGCTGTGCGTTGAGATCTGCATCTCTGTTGATGCAGATATAAGCAAAGAGTAGCAAAAATCGTCTGGTATCAACACTTACAGAACGATTTTGCCGATAACATCCATTGCCAAATTATCCGTTAAACTCTTCATTGTAAATAGAGTCTGCTCCTTCGCATACTCATTGAGAATCTGACAGAAAGTGGTTGTTTCCTGGACAATATCCGGTACCAAAGTCATGAGATGACTTGCGCTGAAACCCGGGTTGAAGATATTCCTCCAGGTCTTCCATTGTTGTCCGTCCATCGAAACGATGTCCGAGCCATTTGCCAAGGGATGTAAGAAACTGCGGATGGCTGGAAATTTTGGAAGCACATGCGCTTGTGTTATCTGATGTAAGGCGTCAGGCGAAGCAACAACAAGCATGGGCGTGGTAAACGGCCAGGTGTCTAGATAGTATATTGGTCCTAACTCAGGTATGGCACGTCTGATCTGATCTGGTAGATAATGCGGGTGTACATCCTTGGGCAGCTTGGACATGACTTTGTAGCAGAATAGCAGATGGCCAAGGATGGGATGGACTGGTGGCATAGCCTTAATCTGATCAGCTCGATGACCCCTATTTGGAAGACAGTACGCATTTACCAAGCCCTGCCGTTTCAGCTCGAGACTTTGGCTCCGTACAAGGTAGAGCTTGTACAAAAACATCAACACGGAAACAGCGAAAATCGACGGCAAGGTGTAGTATCCAACCGAAGACAGGTGATCAAGCATGAATGATGCCATCGTTTTTGACTCAAGATTTGCGAAGGGGAAACAGTAATGGTTCGATTCTCATGAAAGCCAGCAATGATGAGTAGTTTTTCGGTTTATTTCCCCGTGGTGTGAGATCGTTGGTTTCCGGGGGTTGGAGTTGGGCGCTTGTGTCACCCGAGCGTTTTTGTAACGCAGCCACTTACTTGCATGAGACAGCTTCTGCCTAAAATGTGTTTCAAGCGTGCCACATGCAGCTTTAAGGTAATTGGCCATGTGCGCGCAGGCGATCGAATCACATAAGGCATGGAAGACCTACTTGCATAAATTGGAAATCCTTCGAGCTGCTGTTGAAGGATCAAATTGGAAGTCTTGCTCCGTGGTCTTGGCCCGCTTGAATGTTCTCTAGCAGTTTTATTAATTACATGTACTCGTATGCACGGGGTTTCCGCGCACTCTAACCTAGAAAGGTTGGTTACAGATAGTATCGGGTTTAGCGTGCTAAGAAAGGCACTAATATATTTAGTCATAGTTATAGTGCGCGGAAACCCCGCGTATTTGTCTAGCGCGAAACATGACCTCCACATTACTAGGGAACGAATAAAACCGTTTTTTCTACAAAAAACGTGTATAATACCTCTTAGCGGCTTTTTTGCTTCGCTTTTTTGGCTTTTTATTATCTAAGCATACAAGGGTCATTGATTGGAGGATTACCC
>JAABUT010002189.1_pt1 | contig 19534 bp, 20 predicted proteins | sample 5559281 | NCBI WGS metagenome assembly JAABUT01 (sample SAMN10711880, study PRJNA513359) | rock metagenome | isolation source: Antarctica rocks | place: Antarctica: Victoria Land, Ricker Hills nord | collected 2016-01-04
CGCCACCCAGATGCTGGCGTTCGTCGAGCATCACAACCTCACCGCCCGGCAATTCAAATGGACATACACCGGCAAAGTGCTCGCCGGATGAGACAAACAACTAACCGGACCGACCACTAGGTCATCGATGTTGAGGGTGTAGACGCGATACCACGGCATTGAGAACCACAGCTCGTAGTCGGCGGCGAGCGTCGCGGGATCGACCGTTAGTCGCTCTCGGAGAAGATCAGCGGTTGCCCTCGCAGCCTGGGATAAGGCGGCCTCGTATGTGTCCTGAAGTCCAGACCCGTCGTGAGATTCGTTCGGGAAGGCAAGGCTCCATAGCTCCGATGTCAGCTGTGCCGCGCTGGGGAGCTTCTCGCCGGACCGCGACTGGGCGTCGAGAGAGAAGCCCGCGCCGGTAAAGAGGATGACCCGCGCTTGCTTGATCTGGCTCGCAAGACGTGGGAGCAAGTTCTCCCGCATGCGACCATCCTTTCAGGCGGGGAGGCGGCACCCTCCCTTCGCACCGGGAAGCCTCCACCCAAGACGTCGAGCGCAAGAGGTTGGGACTCTCGCCGATTAGGACCTGAGCAGGGCTGGGACAGCGCGGCTCCACGTGAAGCGCGTGCTGCCTACCGATCCGGCGTCTGCCTCACCACCCGACGGAACGCGGGCCAGACCAACTCGCGTGCTCTTGGGCTCGATCGGGAAGTCGATCATCGGCTGTGCTCCGCGGAGTGCCTCCAGGGCTAGGCGTGCTCGATCTAGGTTGTGGCGTTTCCAAGGGACTCGGCTTCCTTCGCGTGTCTGCGACGCCCACCCTGGCGCTGCCGCCTTGCCATCAGAAGCTCTTCAGCGTGCCGAGAGCGCGCGAACGGGTGGCAAGCGGCCTTGACGCCGGCGACTTCGGGCATTTATCGGCGGAGATCCACCGATCGCGCCAAGAGCTCGAGCGCCGCTCTTGTTTCCGGGTTCAAAAGCCGTCCCGTCAGGGCGACTTATCGGACCTAGCGGCAGCCGGGCCTGACGGGTACCGCGGGGTAACCGATGGGAAGCGCGGGGTCCACCCTGGGGTCCGCTGTCTTTCGGGCGAAAGCCGCGAGACCGCCACACGATGGAGCTCTCCGACCGTCTCGTGGGCTAGCCGGCGGTGCCGATGGCGTCCGCCAGTGCCGCGATCGCCGGCGGGCGGCGGCCTCGCCGAGATTGGCGTAGCCCACGACCAACGCCGGACGCTCGCCGCCCAGGCCCCTGAGGGCGACCCCGCGCTCGGAGGCCGCGGCGACGACGGCGGACTCGTCGGTTCCCGCCGGCAGGCGCACGACGGCGTGTAGGCCGGCGGCGACGCCCTCGATCGGCAGGTTCGGCAGCGCTCCGGCGAGTGCGGCGAGGAGCGCGTCGCGCTGGCGGTGGTAGGCACGGCGGCGGCGGCGCAGGTGCCGGTCGTAGTCGCCGCGGCGCATGAGGTCAGCGAGCGCGAGCTGCTCGAGCGGCGACGGTCCGCGCGAGGCGGCGAGCTGACGATCACGGACCGGCGCCGCCAGGCGCTGCGGGAGCACGAGCCAGCCGATCCGTACCGCGGGCGCGAGTGTCTTGCTGGTGGATCCCGCCCCGACGACCAGGTCGGGCGCGAGCCCCTGCAGCGCGCCGACCGGCTGGCGGTCGTAGCGGAACTCCGCGTCGTAGTCGTCCTCGACCACCACCGCGCCCGTGTGGTGGGCCCACGCCACGAGCGCGGCGCGGCGCGGCGGCGACAGCACGGCGCCGGTCGGGAACTGGTGCGCCGCGGTCACTGCGACGGCGTCGACATCGAGGCCGTCGAGCCGGTCGACCGCGATCCCATGGCCGTCGACCGCCACGGGGATCGCGTCGAGCCCGGCCGCGGCCGCCGTCTCCCGCGCGCCCCGCCAGCCCGGCTGCTCAACCGCGATCCGGCGCGCGCCGGCCGCCGCGAGGACGCCCCACAGCAGCGTCGCACCCTGCCGGACGCCCGCGGTGATGACGATCCGGTCCGGCTCGGTCCGCATGCCGCGCACGCGGCCCAGGTAGCCGGCCAGAGCCGCACGCAGCTCCGGCACGCCGGCCGGATCGGCATATCCGAGTCGATCATCGGGCACCTCGCGCAGCACGCGCCCGAGCGCCGCCAGCCAGGTCTGCCGCGGGAAGCCGGCGAGCGCGGGGAGCGCCGGTCGCAGGTCATAGCGCGGTGGGGTGGGCACCGGGCGCGCCGCTGCGCGGAGTCCGCCGGCAGCATCGCCATACCCGCCCGCAGAACCGTCCACCAAGGCGCTCCCGAGGGCCGACACACCGTCGTGTCGTCCTGGCGCCCCCACCGTCGTCCCGCCCCCGCGACGCGTGACCAGATAGCCCTCGGCGGCGAGCTGCGCGTAGGCCTCCACGACGACGCCACGCGACACGCCGAGCTGGGCGGCCAGCGCGCGCGTCGCGGGCATGCGCGTACCGGGTGCCACTCGGCCGCTCACCACCGCCTCCCGCAGCGCGTGCTCGGTGCGGCGCGCGAGCGAGCGGCCGGGCGCTGTCGCGAGATCGAGATACAGCTCCACTTGGCCCGTGATTCTGACAGGCCGGTGGCCCTGGAGGACCGGCCAAGCCGTCACCATGATGCAGACCTATGGCTGCTGCCGGTACCGATCTGACCGCCGAGCTCGGCGGCTGGCGACCGGCGCGAAGGCCCGACCACCGGATCCTGCAGGGCGCGCGCGTGCGCCTGGAGCCCGTCGACCCCGCCCGACACGCGGAGGATCTGCTCGCCGCAGCGCAGGGTCCGGGCGCCGATCCCGACCTGTGGCGCTATATGCCCTACGGGCCGTTCGTAGACGTCGGCGAGCTGCGGGCTTTCCTCGCCGCGGTCGCCAGCTCCAGCGACCCGCTGTTCCTGGCGGTGATCGACGCCGCGACGGGCCGCGCCGGCGGCGTCGTCTCGTTCCTGCGCATCGAGCCCGCCTACGGGTGCATCGAGATCGGTGGCATCTGGTTCGGGGCCGCGCTGCAGCGCACGTCCCAGGCCACGGAAGCGATCTTCCTGCTCGCCCGCCACGCGTTCGAGGACCTCGGCAACCGGCGCCTGGAGTGGAAGTGCAACGCCGCCAACGCCCGCTCGTGCCGGGCCGCGAGGCGGTTCGGCTTCACATTCGAAGGCGTCTTCCGCCAGCACATGATCGTCAAGGGTCACAACCGCGATACCGCCTGGTTCTCGCTGCTCGACCGCGAGTGGCCCGCGGCGAAGGCCGCATTCCAGGCGTGGCTGGCGCCCGAGAACTTCGACGCCGATGGCCGCCAGCGTCGCCCGCTGGCGACGCTGCCTGACCGGGTGTTCCCAGCGTGACCGTTGACCCGCGCGCCGCCGCGGGGTTCGCCGAGGCCGCGGACGTCTACCAACGCGGCCGGCCGAGCTATCCCGCTCCGGCGATCGCGGCGATCGTCGACGCGCTCGATCTCGGTGAGACCTCGACCGTGCTCGACCTCGCGGCCGGCACCGGGAAGCTCGTGCGCCTGCTGCATTCGCGCGTCGGCGCGATGATCGCCGTCGAGCCCGTCGCGGCGATGCGCGCGAAGCTCACCGCCGACCTGCCCGATGTGCTCGCGCTGGACGGGATGGCCGAGGCCGTCCCGCTGCCCGACCAGTCCGTCGACGCCGTGCTGGTCGGCGAAGCGTTCCACTGGTTTCGCACGACCGAAGCCGCGCGGGAGATCGCCCGCGTGCTGACCGAGCGGGGTGGCCTCGCGCTCCTGTGGAACGTGCCGACCTGGACGACCGACGACACGCCGTGGCTCGCCGCCTTCCGCCAGATCGTGGAACCCCACGAGCGCGCCGCCGGCCCCTACCCAGCGGGCGACGCCCGCTGGCAGGCCCCACTTGAGCGGACACACCTCTTCGACCCGCTGGCCCACGTCGAGGCGACACACGTCCAGCGCCTCAGTCCCGATGACTTCCTCGCGCAGGTCGCCTCCTGGAGCTGGATCGCCAACCTCGCACGTGAAGAGCGGCGGGCCGTCCTCACCGACGTCGAGACGCTCGTGCGCCGGCAGCCCGAGATCTCCATCGCCTATCGCACCGACCTCTATTGGACGCGACGCCGAACGACAGCATCACCAACGGTCGGCGCGCGATGATGAGCCGATGACCGAGGCGGCACGGGACATCGTCGTGGTCGGGGCCGGCGTGATCGGGTTGAGCACCGCTGTCTGCCTGGCAGAGCGCGGGCAGCGCGTCGAGGTGCGTGCACGGCTGGCGCCGGCGCAGACGACGTCGGCGGTCGCCTCGGCGATGGTCGGTCCCGCCATGGCCCCACCCGACGGCGACACCGGCCGCCGCGAGCGTGCCTCGATCGCGGAGTTCGCCGTGCTGGCGGAGATCGCGGGCACCGGGGTGACGATGCGCCGTGGCCGCTTGGCCAGCCGCCAGCCGGTACCCCCGGTGGGCGACCTCATGCCCTGCGCGGCCGACGAGCTGCCGCCCGGCTTTGCCGCCGGGTTCTGGGCCACCCTGCCGCTGGTCGAGATGCCGGTCTACCTCGACTACCTCGCCGGGACGCCTGGCGGCTGCCGGAGGGCGGATCGAGCTGCGCACGGTCACCTCTTTGGTCGACCTTGCCGCCGAGGTGTCGCTGATCGTCAACTGCGCCGGCCTGGGCGCGCGTGCACTGACCGGCGACGACTCCGTCACCCCGGTCCGTGGCCAGCACGTCATCGTGGACAACCCCGGGCTGGAGGAGTTCTTCATCGAGGCTCCCTTCACCCCGCACTGGGCGGCGTACTGGCCGTATCCCGATCACGTCGTGCTCGGCGGCACGCAGAGCACCGAGGACACCTCGACGGAGCCGGATCCCCAGATCGCCGAGGAGATCCTGCGGCGCTGCATCGAGGTGCAACCGCGACTCGCCCAGGCACAGGTGCGCGGTCACCAGGTCGGGTTGCGCCCCGCCCGTCCGGCGGCGCGGCTGGAGGCCGAGCAGCTCGGCGCGGCGCGCTGCGTGCACAACTACGGACACGGGGGATCGGGCGTGACACTGTCCTGGGGCTCCGCGTTCACCGCCGCTGCGCTGCTGCTCGGCGAGTAGGTGCCGGGCCTCTGTCGTGAGCAGTCGCAAGGGCGCAAGGATCTCGTGCCTCTCACCGAGGGACGGCCAGTACGGCGCGACCTTCCGGGCACTCATCCTGTTCTCGGCCTACGTCGACTTCCGGCCAAGGGAGATGTTCGCCTTGAAGCGCGATGACATCGATATCCAGTACCACGTGGTCAGGGTCTCCAAGCAGTCTCGCAAGGACGGAACGGCCTTGGTCGCCCTCGCCCTTGCAGCTCGTGCGCCGCGCGTTGTCGGCCTGAAGGCGTCCGCCGCGGGTAGCTCGTGGCGAAAGTGGGGGTTGGCAGCGCGGCGAGTCGCCGGTTCGGGTCGACCAGTCGCAGCCATTCGATGTGAGCGAGCGGGCTGAGACGGAGCAGTAGTAGCAGCACTCGCGTGAGCTGGTTCTCGTGGCCGGCTGGGAGTCGCTCATAGGGGCTGATGAAGTTGAGGGGGTCGCGTGCGGTCATCGTCCGAGTCGGTCGGGGTCGTTCGCGAAGGGAGGCTCGCCGTGGTCTTGCCGGAACGAGGAGATCATCGCCGTCTCGACAGCGCGTGGGTCCTCGTCACGCGGAAGGATCCGCCAGGCGACGAGCAGATCCTCTGGATCGGCGACCTGCCAGATCAGCCGGCCGCCAGCGTGACGGCTGCGCCCTCCCCGGCCGAAGCCGATGTACTCGCGCAGTCGCGCCCGGAGCCTTCCGTGGTTGGCCTTCCCGACGTTCAGTACGGCTGCCCCCGGCACCCAGTTCGCCTCCAGCGCCTCGCGAGTGACCGTCGGCTCGCCTCTCCAGGTGCCGGCGGGCGATCTCTCGAGAAATCGCGGCGGACCGTCATCGAGCCGGTAGACGACATAGACGCCCCCGGCATCGTTGGGAATCGCACTCAGAGCCACTGGGCAGTGCTTCCACGGGACCCAGCCCTCGAATCCACCGTCGGTCAACGCATCGCGGGTCCAATCGGCGATCGGCATGATGGAGTGTTGCGTGCAGCAGCTCGGATCTGTCAACGGTTTCGTGGTCGTCGGCCACCGGAGGAGTCCAAGGGGCGTGCTGCAGGATCATGAAGCTCACTCGTACTCGTCGTGGCGGCGCGGGAAGTCCGGGTAGCGGTCGTCCTCGCGGCCCGCGGCGTGCGGCCCGCGGCGTGCGATGCGGGTGGGCAGAATCCCCGCCAAGCCGGTCTGACGGAGACCAGTCGGTCATACGACTAGACGTTTGTACGTTCATCCGACTAGCCTCACGCTCAGTGCTCTTCGCCACCCCGCCCATTACGCCCGAGCTTCGGGATCGCCTGGACGAGCTTGACGACGTTCGTCGCCAGCTCGGTCAAGAGCTGGCGCGGCCTTCCCCGTGGATCGGCACGCTGCGCCGGCTCGTCCGCGCTACGTCCGTGGAGGGCTCGACGTCCATCGAGGGCTTCCACGTCTCACCCCAGGAGGCGCTCGCTCTTGTCGGTGGCGAGGAGCAGGCGGACCCCGAGGATCAGAACCGGATGGCGGTCGCCTGCTACTCCCGCGCCATGGACCACGTCGGGGTGATGGCAAGCGACCCGGCATTCCGGTGGCTCGATCGGGTCATCCTCGACCTGCACTTCGACGCCTGCTACTTCCAGCCCGACCAGTGCCCGGGTCTCTGGCGCGGCAGTCCCATCAGCGTCACCGCGCCGGGAGGTGGGATCGCTTACGTCGGGCCCGATACCGACGACATCCCAGTCCTGATGGACGAAGTCGTGGGCTGGCTCGAGCACGGGGATCTCGACGTCCACGCCGTGGTCCGCGCCGCCATGGCGCATCTCCATCTCGTCTCGGTGCATCCTTTTCGCGACGGCAACGGCCGGATCTCCCGAATCGTCCAGTCACTCGCCCTCGCACGAGAGGGACTCGTCTCGCCGGAGTTCGGCTCCATCGAGGAGTACCTCGGCCAGCACACGCCCGCCTACTACGCAGCCCTGATGGACGCGCAAGGTGGGAGCTACCAACCTGAGCGAGATGCCTCGCGCTGGGTCAACTTCTGCGTCCGGGCACACCTCGACCAAGCACGGCAACGACTCGCCCAGATCGAGGCAGCCGGCGTACGGTGGTCCTTCCTCGAGGGCCTCGTGGAGGTGCGGTCCTGGCCGGACCGCTTCGTCATCGCCCTCGAGCAGAGCCTGATCGGCGGAACCGATCGGCGGTCCTATGGCAAGGAAGCTGACGTGTCTCCCGCGACGGCCAGCACGGACCTCCGCCGCCTCCTCGATGCCGGATTGATCACGCAACGAGGCCGCGGCCGCAGCATTCGCTACCACGCCAGCGACAAGCTCCGGGACGATGTCTCGCAGACGACGGCTGCTCGCGCAGATCGGCCTACCCCCGGGAGCATCACCAGAGGTCGCCGTCTCGCCAGTCGCAGGTGAGCTCATCGGACAGGTCCGGTGCGACTGCCAACGGAAGGACGTAGAAGCTCGCGGCGTCGTCTGTGGCGGCCAGCGCGCCTTCGCGTTCCAGCGTCTTCGTCGTAACCGTGCCGTGCCCTTGCGGCGCGCCGACCTCGAAGCCCGCTTCCCCGGGCTCATCGACAGCATCCTCGCCGACGCGTAGGCCGCCGGTCCGTCGGTAGCGTTCGGCGTATGGTGGCGAACCAAGCGGGCGGCGCGCTTCGACGGTAGGCCCGGATCTTGTCCGTTCCGACAGCCACTCCTTCCGCCTCTCAGGACCGCCCATCGGGCGGAGACCGCGGCGACGGCCGCCGGGACGGGCAGGAGCGGGTGGTGGTGTTCCGCGTCCGGACGGTCCTCGCGGGGCTGGGGATCGTGCTCGGCGTGGGTGCCGCGCTGGGGTTTGTGCTGCTGGCGCAGTCGGGGCTCACGCTGATCGCGATCGCGCTGTTTCTGGCGCTCGCGCTCAACCCCGCCGTGGAGTTCTTCCAGCGCCGGGGGCTGCGGCGCGGGCGGGCGGTCGGGGCGGTGTACGGGCTGGCGGTGGTCGTCTTCGCGCTGCTGGCCCTGGTGCTCATTCCGCCGCTGGTGACGCAGATCGGCAACTTCGTCGACGCCCTTCCGGGGCTGGTGCGCGACCTGACGAAGGGCCACGGACCCCTTGGGTTTCTCGAGCGCAGATACCACGTCGTGGAGGAAGTGCGCAAGGCGACCTCCACGACGGGCCCCAACAGCCTGACCGGGGTGGCAAGTCCGGCGCTCGGCTTCGCGGTGGGCGTCGCGACCACCGTGGGCGGCATCGTCATCATCGCGTTCCTGACGCTGTTCATGCTGCTCGAAGGTCCCGAATGGCGCCAGCGCACGGTCGCTCTGATCTCCGATCGCCATCGGGCGACGGCCGAGCGGGTCGGCGCCGGCCTGTACAAGTCGGTCCGCGGCTTCGTCACCGGGAACCTTCTCGCCAGCTTCCTCGCCGGACTGGTCGCCACCGTGATCCTGCTCGCCGTCGGAGTGCCGTACGCGATCCCACTCGGGGTGTTCACCGCGATCATCGAGCTCGTCCCCTACATCGGGCCCGCGGTCGTGACCGTGTTGCTGACCCTGGTCGCGCTCACCGTCGGGCCGGTCGCCGGGCTCGTGGTCTTCCTCCTCATGCTCCTCTATCACGCCATCGAGGGCCACAGCCTCCGGCCGCTCATCTACGGCCGCGCGCTCAAGCTCTCACCCCTTGCGGTGCTGATCGCGATCCTCCTGGGCGCGGAGGTCGCCGGCATCCTCGGAGCCCTGGCGGCGATCCCGGTGGCTGGATCGGTCCAGGTCCTCATCACCGAGCTGCTCGACCAACGCAGCTCCCGCCGGATCGCCGCCCGGCAAGCGGAGCCTGTATAGGTTCGCCGCCCGCGTCGCCGCCTCTCGGGTCGACCTCGGTCACGATTCTCGCGCATTTCCGATGCAACCACTCCCCCCGGCAACCGATGAGGCGAGTCCCGCGCCGGGCATGATCCTCCGCCCCCTGGCCGCGGGCGACGCCGAGGAGCTGCGCCGCATCCGCGCGACGCCCGAGGTCGCGCGCTGGTGGGGGCCGCCCGAGGACGACTTCCCGGGCGGCGACGATCCGGAGTCGACGCGGCTGACGATCGCGGTCGATGGGGCGGTCGCGGGGATGATCCAGTTCTCCGAGGAGCCCGAGCCGCGCTACCGCCACGCCGGCATCGACGTGTTCCTGGACCCCGCCCTCCACAACCGCGGCCTGGGCTCGGAAGCCGTCCGGCGCGTCGTGCGCGACCTCATCGAGGATCGCGGGCACCACCGGATCACGATCGACCCGGCGGTGGCGAACGCCGCCGCCGTCCGCGCCTACGAGAAGGTCGGCTTCCGCCGTGTCGGCGTCATGCGGCGCTACGAGCGCGACGTCGACGGGGACGAGTGGCACGACGGCCTGCTCATGGAGCTGCTGGCCGGCGAGGCGTGACGGCGGCGCTAGGAGGTGGGCCGGGCGGGCTTGGCGGACTCGACGGGCAGGAGCTCGCGGTCGTCGTCGTCGCCGCCGGTCAGGGACTCCTTGAACTCGCGCATCCCGCGCCCGATGGAGCGCCCGGCCTCGGGCAGCTTCTTCGGCCCGAGCACGAGCAGGGCGATTCCGAGGACGAGGATGATCTCCATGGGGCCGATGTTGGGCATAGGGGAGAATGCGCCCCGGGCCCCGCTCCGGATCACTCCTCCGGCGGATGGGGTTACATTCCCAGCAGTCAGGTCGCGCGGGTCATCGCGCGGACAACAACCGACGACGGGACGAGATGAGCGCGAGCACGACCCGGGCCGAGGGCCCCCATTGGCGCAAGACCCTGGCGCCCTACGCCCAGCCCGACCTGCGACGCAGCCTCCTCGACGTCGCCACCTCCATCGTCCCCTACGTCGTGCTGTCGGTCGCGATGTACCTCCTCGTGGACGTCTCCTACTGGCTCGTCCTGCTTCTCGCGGTGCCCACCAGCGGCTTTCTCCTGCGCACCTACATCGTCTTCCACGACTGCACGCACGGGTCGTTCCTGCCCACGAAGAAGGCGAACTCATGGGTCGGGATGTTCTCGGGCCTGTTCGTCTACTCGAACTTCCTCGCCTGGCGCCACGCCCACCAGGTCCACCACGCGACGTCGGGCGACCTCGAGCGCCGCGGGACCGGTGACGTGCCCCTGTGGACCGTGGCCGAGTACCGCTCCAAGCCCTGGTACTGGCGGATGGCCTACTGGCTCTACCGCCAGCCCCTCCTGATGTTCGGCCTGGGGCCCATCTGGTCGCTGGTGATCCAGCCGCGGCTCTGGTCGCGCTCCGCCCGGACGCGCATCAAGCGCAACGTCATGGGCACGAACGTCGCCCTCGTCGTGCTCGTGGGCGCCCTCGTGTGGGTCGTGGGCTGGCAGGACTACCTGCTCGTCCAGCTCCCCACGGTCCTCATGGCGGGCTCGGCGGGCGTCTGGCTCTTCTACGTCCAGCACCAGTTCGAGGACGTCTACTGGGAGAGCTCGGCGAACTGGACTTACGCCGACGCCGCCCTGCGCGGCTGCTCCTACCTGAATCTCCCGCAGCCCCTGCAGTTCTTCACGGGGAACATCGGGCTGCACCACGTCCACCACCTCCAGGCGCGCATCCCCAACTACAACCTCCAGCGCGCCCACGACGACAACCCGATCTTCCACGACGTGCCGACCTTGACGCTCTGGGACGGGATCCAGGCGGTCCGGCTGAAGCTCTGGGACGAGGACTCAGGGCGGATGGTGACGTTCGCCGAGGCCCGTGCCCCCCGCGCGTCGCCCGCGCCCGCCGCCGCGTAGGCGAAGAGTGGCGGGACGGAAGGCTACGCGCGGTCCTCTCGGTACTTGCGCAGCTCGGCCCGGGCGATCGAGAGCTTGTGTACCTCGTCAGGGCCGTCGGCGAGGCGCAGCGTGCGCATGTGGGCGTACATCGCGGCCAGGGGCGTGTCGTCGGAGACCCCGGCGCCGCCGTGGACCTGGATCGCGCGGTCGATGATCTTCAGTGCGACGTTGGGCGCGGCGACCTTGATCGCGGCGATCTCCGACCGCGCGTGGCGGTTGCCGACCGTGTCCATGAGCCACGCGGTCTTCAGCGTCAGCAGCCGCACCATCTCGATCTCCACCCGTGCCTCGGCGATCCAGTCGCGGATGTTCCCGCGCGAGGAGATGGGCTGGCCGAATGTGGACCGGGCATCCGCCCGGCGGCACATCAGCTCGAGCGCGCGCTCCGCCGCCCCGATCGCCCGCATGCAGTGGTGGATCCGCCCCGGGCCGAGGCGGGCCTGGGCGATGAGGAACCCGGCGCCCTCGCCGGCGATGAGGGCTTGAGCGGGCACGCGGACGTCCTCGAAGAGCAGCTCGGCGTGGCCCTCGGGGTCGTGGTAGCCGAAGACCGGCAGGGAGCGCACGACGGTCACGCCCGGGGCGTCGAGCGGCACGAGCACCATCGACTGCTGTGAGTAGGTCGGTGCCTCGGGGTCCGTCTTGCCCATGACGATGAGGATCCGGCAGTGGGGGTGCAGGGCGCCCGTCGTCCACCACTTGCGACCGCTGAGCACGTAGGAGTCCCCGTCGCGCTCGATCCGCATGGCGATCTGCGTGGCGTCCGAGCTCGCGACGTCGGGCTCGGTCATCGCGAATCCGGAGCGGATCTCCCCGTCGAGCAGGGGTAGGAGCCAGCGCTCCTTCTGCTCGTCCGAGCCGAACTGGTGGAGCACCTCCATGTTCCCCGTGTCCGGCGCGTTGCAGTTGCACGCCTCGGGGGCGATCGCGCTCCGGCCCATGATCTCGGCCAGCGGCGCGTACTCGGAGTTCGTCAGGCCGGGGGCGTGGTCAGGATCGGGCAGGAAGAGGTTCCACAGCCCGCGCCGCCGGGCCTCACCTTTCAGCTCGTCCATCACGGGCGGGTAGGCATGCGTTTCCCCGGAAGCCCGGAGCTGCTCGACATACACCGACTCGGCGGGCAGCACGCGCTCGTCCATGAACGCCTGGAGGCGCTCGGCGAGCCCGACGGCGCGGGGGGAGGGAGCGAAGTCCATGCGAGCTCTCAGTTCTTGGTGACGGGACCGGGATGTCGCGGAAGCGGAAGGATCCGGGGCTCGTCAAGAGCTCGGGTGAGCGAGCGGCTCAGCCCGTGGCCGCCTGACCCGCGGGAGGGCGAGCGCCGCGGTCAGGGCGCCGGCGAAGCCGAAGCATGCGCCGATCCGGAAGGCGAGGTCGAAGCCGGAGGTGACCTCGGCGGGTCCGGTACCGCCGGCGTGCTGGGCGGCGAGCGTGGCCAGCACGGCGAGCCCGAGCGACCCGCCGAGCTGGCGCGACGTGTTCACCAGGCCGGAGGCCAGCCCGGACTCCTCGGAGCGCACCCCGGTGACCGCGGCGATGGTCCCTGGCACGAAGGAGAACCCGATCCCCACGGAGCACAGCAGCCCGGGCACGAGCACGTGGGGGAAGTAGGTCCCGTCGGCGGCCAGGGTCGAGAACCCGAGCATCCCCAGCCCGATCAGGGCCATGCCGACGATGAGGATCGGCCGCGGCCCGAAGCGCTGGACGAGCCGTCCCGCGGCGGTCGAGGCGAGGATGATCGCCGCGGTCATGGGCAGGAAGGAGAGGCCGGCCTCGATCGCGCTGTAGCCCAGCACCCCCTGGAGGTAGAGCGAGACGAAGTACCACATCGCGAACACCGAGGACCCGAGGAAGAAGACCACGAGGTTCGCGGCCGACAGCGTCCGTGAGGCGAAGATCCGCAGGGGAACGAGCGGGCGGCGGGCGAAGCGGCTCTCGATCGCGAAGAACGCGCCGAGGAGCGCGAAGCCGACCGCGCCCACGCCGAGCGTGGCCGCCGATCCCCAGCCGTTGACGTCCGTGCGGACGATCGCGAACGTGAGGATGATGAGCCCGGCGGTGACCGTGAAGGCTCCGAGCGCGTCGTAGTGGCGCTCCCCGCCGGCGCCGGGCTTGGCGCGGGGCACGAAGCGATAGCCGCCCAGGGCGGCGCCGATCCCGATCGGGATGTTGATGAGCAGGATCCACTGCCAGCCGAGCACCTGGGTGAGGATCCCGCCGAGCAGGACCCCGGCCGCGGCGCCCGCCCCGCCCATCGCGCCCCAGATCCCCAGGGCCCGGTTGCGCTCGGCGCCCTCGGTGAAGGTCATGGCGAGGATCGCCAGCGTCACGGGCGCGACGACCGCGCCGCCGATGCCCTGCACCCCGCGGGCGACCACGAGCATCTCCGACGAGGTGGAGAGCGCGCCGGCGAGGGACGCCAGGGCGAACAGCAGCAGGCCACCGATGAACACCGGCCGGGCGCCGAGCAGGTCGGCGGCACGGCCGCCCAGGAGCAGGAGCCCGGCGAACGTGAGCGTGTAGGCGTTGACCACCCACTGGAGGTCGGCGCCGCTGAAGCCGAGGTCGTGCCGGATGGACGGCAGCGCGACGTTCACGACGGAGACGTCGAGGATGACCATGAACTGCGCGAGGCAGCAGAGGAAGAGAATCCAACGTCGTTGCATCGGCAACCGACGCTAGTGGTCGGCCGCGTCGTCGGCGTAGCGTTCCTGGTCACGGCCGACGCCCCCTACCCGGGGAGTGTCCACGGTCCTCCTCAACGCTCGTCGCGGTGGGGTGGCGAGACCCATTCCCTGGCCGTCCGCCACCGCTGCGCCGGGGCCGACGGCGACGCCGAGGCGGCCTGGGCCTGCCGTCACCGGGGGGTAGGCCGACCGTCCGATTGCTGTGCGAACATATGTTCGTGCATGGAATGGAGATCAGAGCGGCGGTGCTCGCTCGAGCGGCAAGCGGAGAGAACGACTCGTCGATCGCTCGTGCACTCGGCTTACCTCGCGCCACGGTGCGCGGCATGCGCCGCCGTGCAGCGACCGTGCGGCCCGTCTGTCCTCGCTGCTGGCGGCGGTGCCGGGAAGCGGTCGTGCCGGAGGACGCCTACGCCGAGGTTCTCGGTCTCTATCTCGGCGACGGCTGCATCAGCCGTCTGGCGCGAACGTTCCGCCTTCGCCTCTCGCTCGACTCGAAGTATCCCGAGCTCGTCGCCGCGAGTAGGGCGTCCATCGCACGGGTCCTTCCCGTCAACCGGGTCTCCACGCATCGAGAGGACGGCGGTAATACGACGATTCTCACCACGCACTCGGGGCACCTGCCGTGCCTGTTCCCGCAGCACGGGCCGGGCAAGAAGCACCATCGGCTCATCGCACTGGAGGGCTGGCAGCGCGACATCTGTCTCCGGGAGCCCTTCGCGCTCCTGCGCGGACTGTTTCGGTCCGACGGGTGCTGCTTCATCAACCGGACGGGGCCCTACGCCTACGAGTCCTACGCCTTCAAGAACAGCTCGGAGGACATCATCGGCATCTGCTCCTGGGCCTGCGAGGCGGCCGGTCTCGAGCACCGCCGGACGCTCGGCCAGATCAGGATAAACCGCCGGGCGAGCGTCGCGCAGATGCTCGAGCACGTCGGCCGGAAGGCCTGAGCGCCGCTACGATCTTGCTCGCCGGCGGCTGTGGTGAAATTGGTATACACGCGGGCTTCAGGTGCCCGTGGGCGCAAGCCCGTGGAGGTTCGAGTCCTCTCAGCCGCACTCTTGCTCCTCGCCCTCGCCCTCGCGTGGCTGATGTGGCGCGTGACACGTCGGCATTCTGGGGTACATGTAGGGAACGCGCGTTCGTGAGACGCGCGGACGCGTGTCGTACCTCTCTGGTCCGCCGCCAAACCAAGGAACCTCGCCATGAAGCGTCTCCTCGTGCTCCTGACCATGCTTGTCGCCTGCGCCGTCGCTCCGGCGGCTGCCGCAGCGGCGACCCCCGTCGCCCCGCCTGCGCGCGTGTTCGTCGCGGACGCGGACGCGGGCGTCGCCGGCGCGCTTCCGACGGCGCGGATCGGCTTCGGCCGCCATTACGGCTCCGGGCGCTATAGCTACGGACGCCGCGGCTACGGAGGCGGCGGGTTCGGCTTCGGTCGGCGGGGCCATGGCTTCTTCCACGGCCTCTTCTGGGGCTTCCTGCTCGGGCATTGGTTCGGCGGCGGCGGCTTCCCGGTGTTCGGCTTGTTCCTGCTCGGGCTCTTCGCCTGGTTCGCCCTGCGCAGGCGCCGGCGCTCGCGCTGGAACGCGGGGTACTGAGCCGTGCGCCTCCTCCTCCTCGGCCTCGCGGTGGCCGCACTCGTCTACCTCGTCTCCGGGGGCCACGTCCTCTTCCTGCCGCTCCTGCTCCTGCCGCTCGGCGGCGCGCTGTTCGGCTCCCGCCGAGCGAGGAGGAGCCGCCGACGCTGACGCCGGCGGTCCGCTCCCGGCCCCGGCCCCGGGGCTACACTCCCTATGTCGGCCGAGGTGGGCGCGTGGCTGCGCGTTCGACACTTCGGACGGTCTTGCCGCCATCGTCCAGGGGACTAGGACGCCGCCCTCTCACGGCGGAAACCGGGGTTCGAATCCCCGTGGCGGTACTCCCGAAGCCCCGCGTGAGCGGGGCTTGCGGCGGCGCGGGTCGCGCAGGAGCGCACGCACCAGGACGAGGCAGTCGGGGATGAAGCCGGCCAGGGCGCGGGCGTCGCTCCGGTGTCCCGCGAGGACGAGGGTGAGGACGAAGAACGCGTAGAGGGCGAGTGCGAGGCCCAGCCCGGCGAGCGCCGTGCTCAGGTCGCGACCTTGCTCCACTCCACGCGGCGCATGCCTTCCACCCTCCTCACGCTCCCGGGTTGCGTGAGCGCTCTGGCGCGGGCAGGATGACTTCCATGGACGACCGGTACGAGCGCGTGAATCGGCAGGCCGACGAGGCGCGGGAGGCGGCGGCAGAGCGCGCCGCGGCGGCGCACGAGCGCGCGCGGGAGGCGGGCGAGCGCGCCGCGGAGCTCGGGGCCGGCCCCGAGCCACAGCGCACCGAGACCGAACGCGAGCGCGCGGAGGGGGCGGTCAGCCGCGCGGCCGAGGCCATGGAGAGCGCTGCGACCGGTCACGAGCGCGCGCGCGAGAGCCATGAGGCCGCGGCCCGGCAGCACGACGTGACCGCGGAGCAGGACGAGCAACGGGGCCGTACCGAGGACGCTGAGCGCCACCGCCGCGCCGCCGCCGAGGACCGCGCCGCGGCGCGGGTCGCCGCCGACGCACGCGACGTCGACGCGCGCGGCCGCTCCTGACCGATCAGCGCGCACAGCACGTCGTCGAGCACCCGGCGGGGCCGGCGCCCGGACGTCGTCATCGGTCCGGTCCTGGATCGGGGCGCGCGTAATCTCTGTCTTCTCCCATGTCACGCCGACCGCGCATCGCCGTCGCGGCCGCCGGCCTCGGCGCGCTCGCGCTCCTCCTCGACTGGGCGCTCGCGTTCCACGTGAGCTTCACCGGCACGGTGGACCGGCGGGTCCTGGAGGGCTTCGCCGGCCTGCACGCGGGGCGCATCGGGCAGGTCGCCGACGTCGTGCCCCACCTCTCGGACCCGCCGCCGTTCACGCTGTTCTCCCTGCTCATCGTCGGTGTCGCCCTGGCTCGCCACCGGCCCCGGCTCGCGCTGGCCGCGGCGGGCGTGCTCGTGGGAGCGAACCTCTGCACCCAGTGGCTCCAGCCCGCGCTGGCGGTGCACCGGTTCACGGGCCTGGCCGCGCCGAGCCACGTCTCCCTGTGGCCGAGCGGTCACGCCACCGCGTCCATGGCGCTCTGCCTCGCCGCCGTGCTCGTCGCCCCGCCCCGGCGCCGCCCCCTGGTGGCGGGGCTCGGGGCGGCCTACTCGCTCATGGTCACGTTCGCGCTCCTCGTGGGCGCGTGGCACTTCCCGTCCGACGTCGTGGCGGGCTATCTCATGGCCGGCACGTGGACCTCGCTCGTCGTCGCGGTGATGTGGGCGCGCGACGCCCGCGGTCGCGCCGGGGCCCGCGGGCCGGAGACCGACGTGCGCCGCGCCGTGGCGCCGGCGGCGTTCGTCGCCCTGGCCGGCGTGGTGCTTGCCGTCCTCGCCGCCCTCGCCCGGCCGGCCGCGGTGGAGGAGTACGCGCGCGCCCACACGACCTTCGTCATCGGGGCGGCGCTGCTCGCCCTCTTCGCGATCGCCCTGGCGGGCGGCCTCTCGGCGGCGATGACCGCGACGCGGCGGGCGCCGGCGACCGGAAGCGCGCCGGCTACCGGAAGCGCCCCGGGTCCCACAGCGGCTCCTCGCCGCCGTTGGCCCCGCGCGCGAGGATGAACAGCAGGTCCGACAGGCGATTGAGGTAGCGGACGACCTCGGGGTTGAGCTCGTCGCCGCAGTTCACGGCGAGGCGCTCGGCCCGCCGGCACACTGTCCGGCAGACATGGAGCTGGGCCGCGGCCACCGTCCCGCCCGGCAGCACGAAGGACTTGAGCGGCGCGAGCGTGGCGTTGACCTCGTCGCAGCGGGCCTCGAGCCATTCGGTCTGCTCGGGGCGCACCCGCAGGCGCTCGCGCCGACCATCGGCTTCACCGGCGGTGCCCGGCACATGGGGGACGGACGTGTCGGCCCCCACGTCGAACAGGTCGTTCTGTACCCGGGCGAGCCACTCCGCGTAGGCGCCCGGCAGCCCGGGGACGGTGAGGGCGACGCCGAGGTGGGCGTTGAGCTCGTCGACGGTGCCGTAGGCCTCGATCCGCGGGTGGGTCTTGGCCACCCGGCTCATGTCGCCGAGGTGCGTCTCACCCGCGTCGCCGAGCTTCGTGTAGATGCGGGTGAGGTTGACCGTCATCCCGCGGTCGAAGCTACCATGGCGCCAGTACGAACGGCCGTGGTCAAGGGAAGTCCGGTGAGAGTCCGGCGCGGTCCCGCCACTGTGACCGGGGATGCCGCCTCGCGCGTCGTCAGACAGCCACTGGGCTTCCGGGCCCGGGAAGGTGCGAGGGGGTGGGCCCGGGAGCCAGGAGACCTGCCTCGGTCGGACAGCCATCGACGTTCCTCGCGGAAAGGACAGGCTCCATGCAGAAGTCCCTCGGTCGCCGGTTGGCGGCTTCGACCACCGCTCTCCGAGCGGCGGTGCCCGTCGCGCTCGGCGCGCTCCTCCTCGTCATCCCCGCCGCGGCCGACGCCGCCCGGGTCACCGTCCGGGTGGAGGGGGCGACGAAGACGCTCGTCCCCGCCACCACGATCACCACGCCGGCGAAGCCCATCGGGCTGCCCGGCAAGCCCACCTGCCCCGGGGCCACCGGCCTCGGCGCTCTCGACGCCGCCACCCACGGCAACTGGTCCGGTACCTACTCCCAGGGCTTCATGGGCTATCTCGTCGACACCATCACGGGCGAGAAGCACGGCGGCTCGCCGGACTTCTACTCCTTCTGGACCAACCTGCGGGAGGCGAGCGTCGGAGTCTGCGGCTACCACCCCCGCGACGGCGCGCAGATCCTGTTCTTCGTGAGCCGGTTCCCGTCGAAGAAGCCCATCGAGCCCCTGGAGCTGCGCGCGCCGAAGACCGTGCGGGTGGGGCGGACCTTCACGGTGGTCGTGCGCAAGTGGAACGCGAAGGGCGTTCCCTCGCGGGTCGCCGGGGCGACCGTCTCGGTGGGGCGCAGCAGGCTGCGGACGAACCGGCAAGGGTTTGTGCGGATCACCGTCGGCGAGCGCCGCGCCACCGGATCCGCGGGCCCGCTTCGCCTCCGCGCCACGGCGCCCGGGCTCGTGCGCTCGGAGACCGACACCGTGAGGGTGCTGCGGCAGGGCGACGTGTCGCGGTGAGGCGCGCGGTGGCCCTGGGCGCCGGGCTCGCGGCGCTGCTGGCGAGCCCGGCCCAGGCCGCCGCGCCGCGGGTGCAGACCATGGTGGTCGGCCCGCGCGCGGTGCTCTTCGACGCGCACTTCGTGACCGCCGGCGCCGCGCGGGTCCGGGTCGGCGGGCGCTCGTGCCGCGTGCCCGGGGGCAGCGGGCTGGCGACGCTCGCGTCGGCGCGGCGCCGGGGAGGGCCACGCTTCCGGGTCACGGGGGACTGCGGCGCCCCGTACGTGCGGAGCGTCGGGCGGTTCGCGGCGCGCGGTCCCGACGGGTGGGTGTACAAGGTGGGGCGCAGCGTGCCCGGCATCGGTGCCGATGCGGTTCTGCGCTCGATCCGCCCGAGTACGCGCGTGCTGTGGTTCTGGTGCCGCATGCGGAGCGGGAGCTGCCAGCGGACCCTCGCGGTGCGGCCCGCGTCCCCGCGGGTGAAGCCCGGCGCGGCTGTGACCGTGACCGTCACCGGCTACGACGACAACGGGCGGGGACGCCGCATCGCCGGGGCCGCGGTCCGGCTGGGCCCGGCCCGCGCGCGGACCGACGCCCACGGACGCGCCGTGCTCCACGCGCCGGCGCGCCCGGGGAGCGCGGTCCTCCGCGCCGAGCGCGCCGGCCTCGTGCCCGCCTTCCCGGAGCGGGTGACGGTGGGGTGAGACGAAGGATCGCCGCGCTCGGGCTCGTGGCCGCCGCGGTCCTCGTCGGCGGCTGCGGCCTCGGGCCGGGCCGGGGGGCGCAGGACGTCCGCGTGACCGTGTCGCAGGACTTCGGGGCCGGGGAGCTCGGCACCGCGAAGCGCGACACCCCCGGCGCCGACACGGTCCTC
>JAABUT010002191.1_pt1 | contig 19525 bp, 19 predicted proteins | sample 5559281 | NCBI WGS metagenome assembly JAABUT01 (sample SAMN10711880, study PRJNA513359) | rock metagenome | isolation source: Antarctica rocks | place: Antarctica: Victoria Land, Ricker Hills nord | collected 2016-01-04
GGCTCCCCCCTGGTGCTGCCCGGCATCGCCGGCGCTCCCGAGCTGCTGTGGATCGTCGATCCGGTCGACGGGACCTCCAACTACGTGGCCGGAGTTCCGTGGTGCTGTTACTCCCTGGCGCTGGTGGATGCGGACGGTCCCCTGGTCGGCGTCATCGCCGATCCGTATCAGGGCCAGATCTACGCCGCGGCCAGGGGCCTGGGGGCGCGTGCCAACGGACGGCGCCTACCTCCCAGCACGCTGACCTCGCTGGCCGGCGCGCTGGTGTTCGCCGAACCGGGCCGGCCGGGCCGCAGACCGGAACTGGCCGGCCTGATCGACCGGGTGCGGACCGCCCACGCCGGCGTACGCGTAGTCGGTTCGTCTGCCCTTGCCATCACCCAGGTAGCACTGGGCCGAGCGGCGGCGGCCATCCTGCCCTCCGCCGGATACTCCGTCTGGGACGTCGCTGGAGCCCTGAGCCTGGCGTCGGAAGCAGGTATGTCGGTCACGGATCTGGACGGAAACAAGAACGCCCTTCCGCTGGACGGCCTGATCGTCGCCACGCCGGGCGTCGCCGAGCAGGCAACCGCCTTGGTCAAGCCGCACTGACCGCCGGTTCCTGCGGACCAAGAGCCGCCGCGCGCCGTTTTCGGCGCGACTGCCGACGGAGCACCCACCCGCCGGACAGGGCAACCAGCCAAATTCCCGCGAACGTTTCCAGCAGGACGACGCTGCCAACGGTGGCCGACCGTCCGGCAACGCGGACGACGCTCGGATCCAGCGTCGAATATTCGATCTGGAAGCGCTGGCCCATCGACAGCAGGCCCGGGTAGAGCACACCGTCAGGGGGTCGGATGGTGATGCCCGAACTGTCGACGAACTCGATTCCGGTCAGTAACGGCGAGACGGACAGCACGGTCGCGGTGGCCGTGGCCAGGTGCGCCTCAACCTGCCGATCGTCGACCCGCATGCCGACTGCCAGAGCTGCCACCATCAACGAGGCGGTGGCCGCGACCGTCAAGAGAATCCTGGCCGCCAGCAGCCAGCCGACCCCAGGAGCCGTCCGCCGCATTCGGGGCGTTCCCGCAAATTCCGCAACAGCGACCCCGGCATCGACACCCGGAACCGCAACACCCGGAACCGCAACACCCGGCGCCGCAACACCCGGAACCGCGACACCGGCCGACGGAATCCGTTGCGGCGCGGCGGCGGGTTGTTCGGGCGGCACGCGCTGATCCTATGGTCCTGAACTGTGGGGCGAGTCGATGACGAGCAGTTCAACGTGTCGTGTGTCTCACGGGCCTGCGCACCGATCGCATCGAAAGCGGCCGAGCGGGCGGCCGGTCTACCCTGGAGCATCGTGTCCGCCTCTCCCGCCGCCCCCGCCCAGGTCCGGGCCGTCAGCCGAGTGCTTCCGGCCGTCCCCGACCTGATCGGCTCGCTTCCGTCGGCTCGCGGCGCGCTCGCATTCCTGCGGAATGGCGAGGGTCTCGTCGGCTGGGGCGAATACGCCCGGATGACGACGCGGGGGCCGGGCGCAGCAGCTGCGATCGCTTCCTGGTTCGAAACCATCGTCGCGGAACTGGCGGTCACCGACGAGCCCGGGCTGCCCGGCAGCGGACCCGTTGCCTTCGTCTCACTGGGTTTCGAGGACGCCGACGAGTCGGTCGCCGTGGTGCCGGCCGTGGTGGTCGGGGTCCGTCGCGCAGTGGCGTTCCGCACCGTCATCGGCACGCCGGATCCCTTCGAGCCCACCGAGATTCGAAAGCCCGGCCGGATCAGCTATTCCGACGCCGACCTGTCGGTGGCCGGCTTCACGACCGCAGTGCGGGCCGCGACTGCGCGCATCCGTCGGAGTGGTTCCGATGGCCGGCCGGCGCTGCAGAAGGTGGTGCTTGCTCACGACCTGCAAGCCCGCACCGAATTCGAGGTCGACGAGCGGCACCTACTTTCCGGCCTGGCCGCGACCTATCCGAGTTGCTGGACCTTCGCCGTCGACGGATTGATCGGCGCCAGTCCGGAAACGCTGATCCGTCGGGTGGGCGGAGCCGTCACCTCCAGGGTGCTCGCCGGTACGGCGTGGGCCGAACACGCCGACGATCCGGTGGCCGCCGATCTGATGCTGAGCCGAAAAGATCTGGCGGAGCACGCCTTCGCCGTCGAGTCCGTGGCGAGCACGCTGCGGAGGGTGATCGCGGATCTGAGCGTTCCGGACGGACCACATCCGTTGCCGCTCGCCAACCTCACCCATCTGGCCACCGACATCAGCGGTTCGTTGCCTCCGGGCGGGCCGAGCGCGCTGGAGCTGGCTGCCCTGCTGCACCCGACGGCGGCGGTGGGCGGAACGCCGTCAGAGGTCGCGAGGAAGGTCATCCGAGAACTCGAACCGGCTCAGCGGGGGCGCTATGCGGCGCCGGTCGGCTGGGTCGATGCGGCCGGCGACGGAGAATTCGCCATTGCGTTGCGCTGCGCCACGGTCTCCGGACGCACGGTTCGGATGATCGCCGGCTGCGGCATCGTCGCCGACTCCGACCCTGATACCGAGGCCCGCGAGGCGCAGGTCAAGATGATTCCGATCCGGGACGCACTGGAATCCCAGGGCTGAGTCGGCCGGTCAGCCCCGCACGGCGGCGGACACGGCCGCCCGGATACGGGCGTGCACAGCACGCAGATCGGTGCGGGCGGTAGGCACCTCGACCACCCGGATACCGGATGGTTCCACCAGCGCGTCGGCCAGTTCTTCCTCGCTGGTGGCAAGGATGTGCTCCCACCCGGCCGACTCGACGATGCCCGCCAGCTGGACGTCGTGCGGCGTACCGAAGACGCGCTCGAAAGCCCTGTCGTGCAGGGGCTCTCCGGGTTCCAGGGTGTGGAAGATGCCGCCTCCGCCGTTGTTGGACACCACGATCGTCAGGTCCGGCCGTGGCTCGTGGGGCCCGATCACCAAACCCGTCAGATCATGAAGGAAGGTCAGATCGCCCATCAGCGCCACGGTGGGGCCAGCGTCGCCGCCGGAGCCGAGCGCGACGCCGATCGCCGTCGACACCATCCCGTCGATACCGGAGACCCCTCGATTGGCGACCACCCGCAAGCCGTCCCGCGGAGCGCAGGCAAGCCCGACATCTCTCGGTGGCTGCGACGATCCGAGCACCAGCGTCGTTCCGTCCGGCACCCGCGCCACCATCTCGGCGGCCAGCCGCGGCGAGCAGGCCAGATCGAGTTCCCCGACGATCTTCGAGACTTGTTGTGCTGCGGAATGTTGCGCTGCACGCCAGAACTGCACGAACTCGGTGTCGCCGGGGCCTGCCAATGGCGCCAGGACGGGCGCGACCCGCCGCGCCTTTCCGGTCGGGTCGGCGTAGCCGAACGGCGAGGCAAGGACGTCGACCTCGATCATGGAGTCGGCGAGCAGAGCCGAGATCTGGCGGTACAGAGTGGGCCGCCCCAGGACGACGACCCGGTCCGGAAGGCCAGGTTCCAGGAATCCGGGCACGGCAAGAAGATGCATGCCGGTGGAGACCACGGCAGAGCCGGCCGCTCCGCCGGCCTCTGACAGCACCACGTGTCCCAGCGCCGCCAATGGTCCCGCAGCCGGGTGGGTCAGGTCGCCGACGAAGAGCACCCGCTCACCCGGCGCGGGCGCCGGAATCATCGGATGGCCCGCCGGCACCTCCACGCCGGTCAGCACCTCGTCCGGTGCCGCGGTATCGATGACCGTCCACGGACACCGATCGCCGACTGCATCTCCGCGACCGTCCAACGTCTCCGGCCAGCCGCCGTCGTCACCGTCGGGCAGCAGTGGCTCGACGAGTGGAAGGTTGAGCTGTACCGGACCGGCGAAACCCGTTCCAGCGCCGCTGGTATGAGCCAGGGCCCGGCACACCATGGACCGCCACATCGCGTTCTGACCGCCGCGCTCGGCCGCCACCCCGAATTCATGGAAGAAACGGAGCGCCGAACCGAACACGCTGCGCTGGTCGATGACCTGATTGGCGCCGACGTCGCGCAGTACGGGTGGTCGATCGGCGGACAGCACCAGCAGCGGAACTCCGCCGTGGTGGGCCTCCAGAACCGCCGGGTGCAGGTTCGCCACGGCCGTGCCCGATGTGGTGCAGACGGCGACCGGACGGCCGGCGCCGCGCGCCAGCCCCACCGCCAGAAAGCCGGCCGTCCGCTCGTCGATGCGGACATGCAGCCTGATCCGCCCCGCCGAGTCGGCGTCGTACAACGCGATCGAAAGCGGAGCATTGCGTGATCCCGGAGCGAGCACCGCGTCGGTCATACCGCCGGCGATCAGTTCGTCGACCAGTACCCGGGCGAAAGCGGTCGACGGATTCACCCGCCCATTCTCGCAGGCCCGCGCCTTCGTGCGCCGACGCCGTTCGGGAGCGCGGTCAGAGCAGAGCGGCGATCCGAGCCAGACGGGTCAGCCAGCGGGCCTCGGTCGCGGGGTCCGCAGCGAATTCGGCGTACCGGTCGGGCTCAGGTGCTCGCCGGAGCACCCGCAGTCGCCCGTCGACCGGTCGCAGAGTCTGCGCACTCACATCACCGACCAGCAACGACGCTGTTCCCAGACCACACGCGTTGTCCAACACCGGAAGAGCGCCGGCCAGCGCCAGCCCGGCAGCCAGGCCGACGGCCGAGTCGAGGGCGGAGGACACCACGATCGGCAACCCGACTCGTTCGGCGATGCGCAGGGCGCGGCTGACACCGCCCAGCGGAGCGACCTTCACCACGGCGATGTCGGCTGCGCCGGACAGCGCAACCCGCATCGGATCCTCGGCCCGCCGGATGGACTCGTCCGCCGCAATCGGCACCGAGACCCGGCGGCGCACCTGAGCCAATTCCACCAACTCTGCACAGGGTTGCTCGACGTACTCCAGCCCACCGGCCGCCTCGTCGAGAACGGGAATCGCCGCGAGTGCCTGGGCCACCGTCCAACCGGCATTGGCGTCGATCCGGATACGGCCCTGTCGGCCGAGCGCCGCACGGACGGCGGCCAGCCGTTGGGCATCCGCGTCGAGGGAATTGGCGATCTGCGCCCCCAGCACGCCGCCGTCGACACCGCCGACCTTCACCTTGGCGGTCCGGCAGCCGGAGGCGAGCACCAGTTCCGCCGCCCTCGTCGGGCTGACGACCGGAACGGTGGTGTTCACCTCGATGCTGTCGCGGACGGCCGGCGGCCACCCGTTCCAGGCGGTATCCACGGCTGCTTCCAACCAGGGCAGTGCGGCCTCGTCGTCGTAGTCGTCGAAAGGCGCAAACTCGGCCCATCCCGCCGGGCCTTCCAGCAGAACGCCCTCGCGCACGGAGACACCCCGAAACCGGTCATGCAGGGGAATCGCAAAGACCCTGGCGGTGGCAAGAAGCTCGGCAAGATCCATCAGCCGATCCTCCCCCGCCGACCGGCACCGGGTGCGTACCCGGTGAGCTTGCTGCTGCGAGTCGGCCTGCTCCGCCTTCCGGATACCGGCGCGCATCGGGCGCACCTGCGCTTTCCGGGACACCGGCGCGCATCGGGATGCACCTGCGCTTTCGGGGACACCTGCGCGCATCGGGGCGCAACCGCGCGCGTCCCAACCCACGCGAACCGTGCACTGCCCGCGCGGGAGCCCCACAGAGCCAAATTCCGTAGAGCCGAATTCGTCGGTTTCGTCCGCGGTCACCTCGAGGAAGTGGTTCCGCTGCCGAGCGAGCCGAACGACGCGCTCAGCGCGAAGCCGGCAGGGTGATCCAGAATCCGGCTCCGCCCTCGGGAGCCGGTCCGGCAGTGATGACGCCACCCAACCTGGTGACCAGGCTGTGCGCCAGTGCGAGACCGAGACCGGCGCCACCAGGACGCCTTCCTCGATACCGTTCGTGCAGCACACCCTGGTCGAAGGCCACCGGATAGTCCTCCGGTGCCAAACCCGGGCCGCCGTCGCGGACAGCGAGGACCACACCGCCCGGCCCGGTTCCAGCAGCGAGGACGAGAGGCAGTCCAGGGGCCAGCAGCCGAAGCGCGTTCTCCGCCAAGCCATCGAGCACCTGGCGGACCCGACGAGCGTCCGTCTCCACCACCAATCGGCCGGCGGAGACCTCCATCAGCAACGGCACCCCCCGCTGATCGCACCGCACGTGCCACACCGTGGCCATCTCGCGCACCAGCGCGGCGACATCGCACGGGCCGACTTCGAGCCGGAAGGAGTCCGCGCCGAGCCTGGCCAGATCCAGCAGGTCGGACACCAACCGTTCCAGCCGCGCCGATTCGGCGCGGATGGTTCTTCCCACGTGGGCGATCTCGCCCTCCGACACCAGACCGTCGCTGAGCGCCTCGGCCTGCCCGCTGATCGCGGTGAGCGGGGTGCGCAGCTCGTGCGACACCGAGGTCAGGAATTCGCGCTGCCTGGATTCGCTGTACTGCAGGGCATCGGCCAGTTCATTGACCGCAATGGCGACGTCCGCGACCTCGCTGGGTCCGGCCACCGGCGCTCTCGTCTGCCGGGCGCCGGCACCCATCGCACGCGCAGTCTCGGCCGTGCGCCGAAGTGGTCTGGTGACCAGCCTGGCGATGAGCAGACCGCCGACCACGGCTGCCGCCAACCCGATCGCCAACGCCAGCAGCACCCTGTTCTGCAGGGTCTGCTGGGTACCGGCACTGAGGTCGGCGGAAGCCACCAGGGCGAAGACACGGCCATCCGCCGAACGCGCCTCCAACAATTCGGTCCGGCCACCGACGTCGACCGTCGTGGAAAGTCGTTGTGTTCCGGACATCCGCAGGATCCCGGCGTCGGTCGCGACCTCGAGGGCCCGGGCATCAGCACTGTCGGCCCGGCCGTTCCTGGTCACCGTCACCACGGAGATCCCCTGCCGCGCGAACACCGGCGCCAGTTTCGTCAGACCGATGCGGTAGCCCGGATCCTCACCGGAGATCTGGTCGACGATCACGTCGGCCTGGTTGGAAAGGTAGTTGCGCGTGACGTCCACGGCGGTGTGCCGGATCATCGCAGCGCCCACCACCCCTGCGACGATGGCGACGGCCACCGCAACCGACACCACCAGCAACGTGATCCGCAGGGCCAGCGACGTACGTCTGATCGGCGGTAGGCCCGGCGTCGGCGGCAAGCCGACCGCGGCGTCCGAAGGGTCAGCCGGCCTGGACGGCATACCCGACCCCCCGCACCGTCCGGATCGGGCTCGCCGCGCCCAGCTTGGACCGGAGCGCGGCGATGTGCACATCGACCGTGCGCAGCCCGGAGGCCGCCGCGTATCCCCAGACGGAGCTCAGCAGGCTCTGCCGGTCGAACACTCGTTCCGGATGCTTCATCAGATGAACCAGCAAATCGAACTCCGTTGCGGTCAAAGCAATTTCGTCGGCGTTCACCCACACCCGCCGCTGCGCGGTATCGGCACGCAGTTGCCCCGCCACCAGCACCGGTGAGCCGCCGACCGCCGTTCCGGACCGGCGCAGTACGGTCCGCACTCGCGCAACCAGTTCTCGCGGATTGAAGGGTTTGACCAGGTAGTCGTCGCCGCCGAGCTCGAGCCCCAGGATGCGGTCCACGTCCTCGTCGTGAGCCGTGACGAACAGGATCGGCGTCCAGTCGCCCGCCGCCCGGAGCTGCTGGCACAGGGTCAGACCGTCGATATCGGGCAGCCCGATGTCGAGCACGACGGCAACCGGACGATCGCGGCGGATGATGGCCTGCGCCTGCAGGCCGGACCCCGTCGTCTGCACCGTGAATCCCGCAGCGGTCAGATACCGACGAATGACGTCGGCGATGGTGCTCTCGTCCTCCACCACGAGCACCAACCCGCGCGCCGGTCCGCTCACGGCAGGAGTAGCGGCTGGCTGCATGGTGGCCTGTTCCATTCCGGTGCGAAGAAAAATCTGTCCGTTCGCGAGTATCCCCGCTGGAGGTCCAGGATCGTTGAAGCCGCTGTTCACGTTCGGTGAACCGGCCGGCGGCACCGCCGGCCGTAGGGTGGTTCACATGGCTTCTCCGATCGTCAGCGAGATCTTCGACCCTCTGGCCTGGCGCCCGGTCCAGGGCTCCGGCTTCGAAGGATTCACCGACATCACCTATCACCGGCACGTCGGTCCGGCACCCGACGGCTCGGGAACCGTCGACCTGCCTACCGTGCGGATCGCCTTCAGCCGGCCAGAGGTGCGCAACGCTTTTCGTCCGCACACGGTCGACGAGCTGTACCGGGCGCTGGATCACGCCCGGATGACCAGCAACGTCGGCTGCGTGTTGCTCACCGGGAACGGGCCGTCCACCAAGGACGGCGGCTGGGCGTTCTGTTCGGGTGGCGACCAGCGCATCCGTGGTCGCGACGGCTACCAGTACGCGCCGACGTCTCAACACAGCGGGCCGGACTCGGTGCAACCGGGTCGGGCCGGCCGCCTGCACATCCTCGAGGTCCAGCGACTCATCAGGTTCATGCCGAAGGTCGTGATCGCCGTCGTACCCGGCTGGGCGGCGGGCGGCGGCCATTCCCTGCACGTCATCTGCGATCTCACCCTCGCGAGTGCCGAACACGCGAGGTTCAAGCAGACCGACGCCGATGTCGGAAGCTTCGACGCCGGCTATGGATCCGCGTACCTGGCCAGAATGGTCGGCCAGAAGTTCGCTCGCGAGATCTTCTTCCTGGGGCGGGAGTACAGCGCCGAGCAGATGTTCGCGATGGGCGCCGTGAACTGTGTCGTTCCGCATGCCGAGCTGGAAAGTGTTGCTCTGCAATGGGCAGCGGAGATCAATGCGAAATCGCCGACTGCGCAACGGATGCTGAAATATGCGTTCAACCTGCCGGACGACGGTCTGGTCGGGCAGCAGTTGTTCGCTGGTGAGGCGACCCGCCTCGCCTATGGCACCGATGAGGCAGTCGAGGGACGAGATTCTTTCCTGCAGAAGCGTTCCCCAGATTTTTCGCCGTATCCGTGGGCTTACTGAACCCGATGGCCCGCATGCTGGAGATGTTGGAGATGCCCACCGGCCCGGCCCTGCTGGACATCCTGCCGCGACTGGCGGACGCGCTCTCGGGCAACGGACCGGCGTTGGTCCCTGTCGCGGCCGGCGATCACGACGGGCTGGCTGCGCTCGCCGCCGCCTTCGCTGCCGGAACTCCGCTCGGGCACCCCGAGGACGATCCCGACGACCCGACCGCGATCGTGGTGGCCACCTCGGGATCCACCGGTATTCCCAAGGGCGCCTTGCTCAGTCGTTCGGCCCTGGCCGCCTCTGCCGCAGCAACCGGACAACGTCTGGGACCGCCAGGTACCTGGCTGTTGACCCTGCCGGCGGAACACATCGCCGGCCTGCAGGTGCTGCTGCGCTCGATCGCGACCGGCACGGTGCCCGAAATTCTCGACACCCGACCGCCGTTCACCCCGGAACGATTCACCGAGGCGGCGGAGCGGTTGCCGTCCGGGCCGCGCTATGTATCCCTCGTGCCCACCCAACTGCATCGAATTCTCGGCAACGACCACGCCACGGCGGCGCTGCGAACCTTCGAGGCGGTGTTGGTCGGCGGCGCAGCCACGCCCTCGTCGCTGCAGCATCGGGCCGGAGCCGCCGGCATCCGCCTGGTCACCAGCTACGGCATGAGTGAGACGTGCGGCGGGTGCGTGTACGACGGTGTGCCGTTGTTCGGCGTCGATGCCGCGATCGATCCGTCCGGCCGGGTGCTGCTCTTCGGTGCGGTGCTCGCGCGGGGCTACCGGAATCAGCCAAGCCATCTCGCCTTCGGGCAGGAAGGTTCCCGCCGGTGGTTCCGGACCGACGACCTGGCGGAGTGGGCACACGGCAGGCTGCGCATCCTGGGCCGGGTCGACGACGTCCTCATCACCGGGGGCCTGAAGGTCGCCCCTGCTCGGCTCGAGGCTGCGATCGCGGCACTTCCAGCAGTGGCCGAGGTGGTTGCCGTCGGCATTCCGGACATCCAGTGGGGCCGGCGGGTGGTCGCCGTTATCGCGGTGGCCAAGGACGTTTCCGCGCCGTCTCTCGAGCAGATCCGAGCCGCCTGCACGGCCGTCGGCATCGCGGCCGCAGTGCAGCCCAAACAGATTGTCGTCACCGCTGGAATACCGATGCGCGGACCCGGAAAGCCGAATCGACAGGCCGCCCTTGCCCTGGCGACCGCGCAGGGGACCTGGACGCCGACATCCGGCCGCGATCTGGACCACTAGGGTTTCCACCCGTGGCAACAGCAAAGCAGTGGGTCTCCGGCGCCCGCCCCCGCACCCTTCCGGCTGCGGTCGCACCAGTGCTGGTTGGCGCCGGCGCCGGCTTCGCCATCGGTCATTTCTCCTGGTGGAAGACGTTGCTGGCGCTCCTGGTCTCGCTGGCTCTGCAGGTCGGCGTGAACTACGCGAACGACTACTCCGACGGCGTCCGCGGCACCGACTCCGTCCGAGTGGGGCCGATGCGTCTGGTCGGGTCGGGCGCTGCCATGCCGAACCGGGTCAAGAACGCCGCGTTCCAGTCGTTCGGAATTGCCGGGGCGGCCGGCCTGGTCCTGGCAGCGGCCACCACCTGGTGGTTGCTGCCGTTCGGAGTCGCGGCCGTGGCGGCCGCTTGGTTCTACACCGGTGGGCCCAAGCCGTACGGCTACGCCGGCTTCGGTGAAGTGTTCGTCTTCGTATTCTTCGGGCTGCTCGCTGTGCTCGGCACCATGTATGTCAACAGCGCTCGGATCACCGTGACCGCGGTCGCGGCCGCCATCGGCATCGGCCTGTTGGCCTGCGCCCTGCTGATGATCAACAACCTGCGTGACGTGGCGACCGACGCCGTATCGGGCAAGCGCACCTTGGCCGTGTTGCTCGGCGACCGGCTGGCGAGATCGGTTCTGTTGGTGACGATCGGCGGCGCGTTCCTGGCGGTGGTGGTCATCGGCATCCGGCATCCGTGGTGCCTGCTGGCGCTGATGAGCCTCCCCCTGGCCACCGCCCCGATCCGGCAGGTGCACCGCGGCAGCAAGGGACCAGAACTGATCAGGGCGCTCGGCGCGATCGGTCGGTTGGAGTTCGTCTACGCAGCGCTCATCACCGTCGGTCTGGCACTCGGTCGGTTGTAGCAGGCCGGGCACCGGCGGAGTCGGTGCCGCCGTCGAGGAATTGTTCCGTGCAAAATCGCATTCGGCAGCGGACCATGTCCGTTATGTACATCGTCGGTACGGGGAGCAGCTCGATCGCCGTCGACGAACCATGGTCCCTGGTCATCGCGCTGTACATCCGGGAGATCATCGGAATCTCCGCCCTGACCGCCCCGGAGATTCCGGTGCTCGACCCGTCGTCGAAGATCTGGCCGGCCTGGGCGCCGCGCCCCTCGGACGGCCTCGCGAAACTACCGGATCCGTTCACCGGCCCGCTCAATCGTGAGCAGAGCGGACGGGAGTGGGCGCGCTGGTGGCGGCACGCGCTGGCGGTCGGACCGGCTGCCTCCGACGATCTGCGGCCACCCAGGTTTCCGGCGTTCGGCAGCACGCCGTCACTCCGGATGCTGATGCAGACGTACTACGAACGCGCCAGCCTCTGGACGGATTCGATCTCCGCCGACCCGCTGGTGAAGCGGGCTCACTCGGCGCCGCGCGACGGGTTGGAACAGATCGCCAGAGAGGCCGAGAAAGGTCGGCGCGGCGCGCCCTTCCAGCTTCGGCTGACCGTGATCCCGGTACTGAGTCAGCATGCCTGGCAGCTCGCTCCCGACCACATCCTGGTGACCCGCCGACTGATCGGTGACCGGGACAACATGCTGGATTGGCTGCGCGCTCGCATGTTCACCCCGGAGGCCAACTTGTCCTCGCGCTGACCACCGCCGCACTGGGCCGCACCGGCGCGGATTGTGGACGATTTGCGCGGCACTGGGTCGCACTCGCGGCACTGCGCCGCTCACCGGCGGCTGGGCCGCTCACCGGCTGCTCACCGGCGGCTCTGGGCCGCTCACCGGCTGATCACCGGCGGCACTGGGCCGCACCCGCGCGGCTTGTGGTCGATTCGCGCGGACTGCAACCAGCGCGGGGTGGCCGAAACCCGCGCGAACCCCCGCTGCTCCGGCGGCGCCTTGCTCAACTTACAGGCACCGAGCCGCGCGTAACCACAGTCCGGAGACGGCACTCGGCACCTGCGTGATTCTGGTAGACACCTCCGTCTGGATCGACCACCTACGTATCGGCGACTCAGCGCTCGTCGGACTTCTCCGCGACGGTCAGGTGCTGTCCCACCCATGGGTGATCGGCGAGCTCGCTCTGAGCCAACTGTCTCGCCGCAGCGAAATCATCGGACTCCTTCAGAACGTCCCGAACGCTCCAACCGCGACCGACGCAGAAGTGCTGACCCTGATCGAGAACCAGCACTTGTTCGGACTCGGCATCGGATACGGGGACGCGCAGGTGCTGGCCGCGACCTTGCTGACGGCAGGTGCAGCTCGGTGGACGCGCGACAAGCGGCTCGCCGCCGTCGCCGCCCGCCTGGGACTGGCCGAGAGCCCGGTACCCAAGACCTGAGCGAGGTCTCCACATCGCCGCCCCTGCTGGGGAGGGCTGATCCTGCTGGGGAGGGGAAGGCGAAACCGTTCGCCCCGGTGTTCGTCAGGTGTTCGGTGCGGAGGTTCCGCGAAGAAGGAACGCGGCTTGCGGGCCTCGGTGGTGGGGCCAATGGGTGAGGTCGAGCCCGGCGATGATGCGGGCTGATTGTGCGGAGTCCTGATCAGGCGGTGCGTAGATCTCCAGGGAGAGGTCGTCAAGTTCCCACAGGTGATCGGTGGCGGGAGAACCGGAACACCGTGACCAGTAGTGAATCCCCGGCCGCCCCGCGATGTCGATGGGATTGTGGTCGTCGGTCATGACCATGCGGTTGCTGCGGCCCGGACACAAGGCGCCGAGCATAGGGTCCGGCGTGTTCAAGATCGCGGTGTCGCCACTCCTGTCCGGCACCGCGAGTATCAGCCGGGTTCCAGCACAGTGCGCGGCAGGTCGGACAGCGACGCACACCGTGACGGCGGTTGAATCAGAACCGGTGACGGCAACGGTCCGTCCGGGAGGCACCGGAAAGCGGACACCGCCCACGTCGGCGATCTGCCCCGTCACAGTCAGCTCAGCCGCCGCGGCAACGTCGTGGGTGCGAGGCAGCAGGAACGCGGTCAAACCGACCGCAATCCCGACGACCACAGCGGCTGCGGCGCAAGGCAGCACCCAACGGGTGTTACCTGGTCGGAGCGCCCCGACGGTCGCCGACCCGCTTCGCCGGAAATTCGTCGCCGAACGCCGCTTCTGCCCAGTCATTCGTTGAGGCAGCGGTTCGGATTGACGTCGAAACAAGTTGGGTCGGTCAGCAGGGTCGTGCCCGGTGAACACGTCCCGCAGGTACTGCAAGTCGTGGCCTTCGGGCGGTGTCGCCGGGCTCAGGTCGCTCATTCTGACTCTCTCCGATGCGTGTCTTCGGCAGCAATGACCGGCGGAGTTGTCGGTCGGATTCTCGGCAGGGTTGTCGGTCGCATCTCGGGCCGGATCATCGGTCGGATCTCGGGCCGGAGTGTCGATGTGTCGTTGGGCCGCTCGTCCATCCAGCCCTGCACTTTGCGGCGAATCCGATGCAGGCGGGTGTGGGCGGCGGCCGCGGTAATTCGCAGGATCCGGGCGGCAGCGGGTACGTCGAGCTGCTCGAAGACGACCAGGCGCAGCAGCTCGGCATCCTTGGTCGGCAGCCTGTCGATCAAACCGGCAACCCAGTCCGTCTCGGTGATTGTTTCGCCGGGGTCGGGTGCTGCCCCTTCACGGTGAAACGATCGGAGCCGGTTGTGCAATCTGTCGACACGGCCGGCCGTGGATCGATGCCGGAGAACTTCGCGATAGGCGACCGCATAAAGCCAGGGCAGCGCCTCGTCGACCGTCCGCGGCCGTTTGCCCCGGGCGACAACCAGAAAAACCTCCGACACCACATCGTCGGCCGACCCTGCTCCGACTCTGCGGAGGGCGTAGCGCCTAATGGCCTCGCCGTAGCGGGCGTAGAGCTCCGCGAGCGGCGGTGACGTCGATTCGCTGACCAGCGGTATTCCCACCTCTACCTACGCGCTCGACACGGTCCAACTCTTACAGATCCGGGAACGCAGGTCCAGATTCTTGTAGTCGGGACCGTGTGGGCCGGAGCCGGTCGGGGCGCCAATGGGTGCCTGGAACGGCGAACGGAACCGGAGCAGTGGGCGGGAAGTGCGAACGTGCGAAGCTTCCATCATGATCAGAACTGCCGCCAGACGACGACCCTTCACCCAGGTGGCCGTCTTCTCCGCGGTGCCCTACGCCGGCGATCCGGTGGCAGTGGTATTGGATGCGGCGGGCGTCTCCGACGCCGACATGGCCCGCTTCGCCGCCTGGACGAATCTGTCCGAGACCACGTTCGTGCTGCCTGCCACCGAGCCTGCAGCGGACTACCGGCTCCGGATCTTCACGACCGGTTCGGAGCTGCCGTTCGCCGGCCACCCCACACTCGGAAGCGCCCTTGCCTGGCTGGAAGCCGGCGGTACACCGAAGGACGGCCGGTCGCCGGTCCAGCAGTGCGGCATCGGTCTCGTGACGATCCAGCAGGGGGCGGACGGACTGGCGTTCGCGGCTCCGCCGCGGCTACGAAGCGGTCCGCTCCAGCCGACGGAATTCGCGCGCGCCCTGGCGATACTGCGCATACGTCCGGATGACGTCATGGACGCCCAGTGGGTCGACAACGGTCCGGGCTGGATGGCCGTGCTGTTGAGGTCCGCGACTGCGGTACTGGCTGTGATACCCGACCCGCTTCTGCTCGCCGAGGCGAAAATCGGATTGATCGGACCATACCCGGCCGGGTCTGACGTCGACTTCGAGGTCAGGGCGTTCCACGGCGGTGTCGAGGACCCGGTGACCGGAAGCCTGAACGCAAGCCTTGGGCAGTGGCTCATCGAGTCCGGCCGGGCCCCGTTGTGCTATGTGGCCGGTCAGGGCACCGCGCTGGGGCGAACCGGACGCGTGCAGGTCCGATCGGTGGACGGTCAGGTGTGGGTCGGCGGCCGTTGTAACACCTGCATCAGCGGCACGGTGGACCTGTGACGGTGGACCTGTGACCGTGGACCTGTGACGGTGGACCTGTGACCGTGGACCTGTGACGGTGGACCTGTGGTCGTGGACCTGTGACCGGGGACCTGTGACCGGTCACGCAGGGCCGCGACCTGGAACCGTGGCCCCGCTGTTCGGAACCGTCCGACCCTACTGATCTTCTCCGTGCAACGCGGCCCGTAACCGCTCCCGTTCGTTGCGACGCCGAGCAGTGGAGATCGCCACCACGGCGTTCACCCGCCGGCGCGTGCCGGCGAAGATCACGAACGACAGCGGCAGTGCCAACACGACAGCGAACAGAAGCGCCACGATCAGCGGCATCACCAGGTACAGCACGGCGGTCAGCGCAATGACCAGGGCGATGCGGAGCAGCGAGTAGATCAGCAGCCACTTCACCAACGCGGGCGCGGCCGAAAGAATCTCTGCGGCCTCCGCCCGAACCTCATTGTCGTCGCTCGTTCCGACCGGCGGCTCGGAAGCAGGATTATCGGGCGCCCACTTCGGACGGGCGGCCTCAGGACGGGACAGTGGCGGCGGCTCCGACAGATCTGACTCTGCTCGATTGTCTTCGCTGTTCATCCACCGAGAATAGGCGGCCGGGGCAACCGTCCCTCGGCGTCGGCCGGCCGGGCCGGCTGGCGTCAAGCCGGCCCTGGATCCTGTTGATCTGGCCGCAGCGTTGCCGGCCGGCCCTCGAATCTGGTGGCCAGAACCACCGTTGTGCGCGTGCGGGCGACGCCGTCGATGCCCCGCAGCCGACCGAGGCACCGATGCAACTCGTCGACGCTCGCGACGCGGAGGGTGATCAGAAATGCATCGTCGCCGGCGACCGAGTAGCAGCTCTCGACCTCCGGCATCTCTTCCAGCGCTCCAGCGATCACGTCGTCACTACCGTTCTCGCCAGGTGCGATGCCAACGAGCGCGGTCACTCCGATGCCGATCGCGCCCGGCGCGACAACGGCACGATAGGCGGTGATCACTCCGGAGGATTCCAGCTTGCCCACACGCTCATGGACTGCCGACGACGACAACCCGACCAACCGGGCGAGTTCCGCGTAACTGGCCCGACCGTCGGCGCGAAGGGCGTCGATCAGGTGGCGGTCCACAGCATCCACGAGCGTCTCCTATCGGCCCCAGAAATCCCGATCGTCGACCCGGGTCCGGTTGCATCTACACGGTAGCTCCACCCTCGCCGGGCCCCCGTGGACCGTTATCGGCCCGGCCGATAGCAGGGTTCTGCGCATTCTCGAGCAATAGCTTTGAGAATCGGACGAATGGGGCACAATGTTCCAGACGCCAATCCGGGCGCACGAGGCCGTCGGGGCCCAAAAGGAGGCACGTAGCCATGGAGAATGTCGAAAGACTGCTCACACCAGGTGAAGTTGCACTGATGTTCCGAGTCGATCCCAAGACGGTGACGAGGTGGGCATCGGCGGGGCGGATCGGATCGATCCGCACGCCCGGCGGGCATCGTAGGTTCCGCGAATCCGAGGTCAGCGGTCTGCTGGCGGACCTGACGGTCCAGGCGGCACGCCACTCCGCCTGAGGAAACACCCACCGACCGTTGATCGATCATTCCGCGCAACGGCGGAGTGAAGAGCCCCTCGTCGGCGCCCTGCAGGGACGCCCGGCGAGGGGCTCTTCGCTGGTGGAGTGCCCACACCGCCGGCACCGGAGGTCAGGGCCGTATCCGGAAATTCCTCGATTTCCCTAGCTGGGGAGCGATCCGCGCTGTCGGCGGGCAGGTGTGCGTACTGTGGAATCAATCGATGGAGGTGCCAGATGTACATGCTGATTGCGATAGCCGTGACCGTTCTGGTTATCGCGCTGGCTTGGCGTGGAATCGGCGCAGGCGCCGCAAACGATGAGACGGCCCGGCAACCGCAGGCCAGGTCTACCCGGGCCAGCCGCCCTCGAACCAGGGCCGTAGCGCCCGACGATGATCCGGAGTTCCTCCGCGAGATCGACCGCAAGCTCCGCGGCGAGGACAAAAGTAGCTAGGGGTCGATTGACGGCACCTGCGGAAGTCGTCGGCGGCGCGGAGTGGCTGCCGGCGTGATAGTTGTCGGCGGCCAGCCGAGCTAGGTGGCAACCCGCCCCGACCGCCATTCTGCCGGTTTGGCCCTGACGGCCTGGTTAGACTCCTCCGGTGAATGGAAGAGCCGGCGAGCTACATCCGAGGCCATGTATTCACGGTCTGCTTCTGCTGCCCACTGCCCGTTAGATGGCGGACGTTCGGCCTGCTGGACCCGGTCCTGAACAACTCCGACTGTCAGGCGATGAACGCACAGCATCGCCGCGGTGGGCTGCTTGGCGAGCGGGCGTCGGCCTGTGGGCGTTGAGCTGCCTGGGTTTTCTGTTGGTGGGCCGCGCGTTCGCCACGCTCTCCGGAAAGCTGGTGCGAGATCAACTGCCGTCGGCGGCATGGCCGTCCTACATCTTCAACCATTTCGATTCCGGCCACTTCCTCCGAATCGCCGTGCACGGCTATTTCACCACCTATCGCGGAACTCCGAATTGGGACGAGGCCTTCCTACCGGGCTATCCAGCTGCATCGAGATTCGTCGCTGAGGTGGTCGGCGCAGGGCAGCTGACGCCCGTCACTGCCTTCGTCGGCATGTCGATCGTGGCCTGGCTGGGGACACTCGCTTCTGCGGTCCTGGTGATACGCCTTACCGAGGCGACTGGTGGCTCGACCAATGACGGTGCGTGGTCGGCTCGCGTTCTGCTTTTCGGCCCCTACAGCGTCTTCCTGGTGGCCTCGTACTCGGAAAGCTTGTTTCTCGCGCTCGCACTGGGTGCTTGGCTTGCCGGTAGGCGGAACAAGTGGTGGTGGGCGGCCCTGCTGGCTGCTGCCGCTGCACTGGTCCGCGTCAATGGTCTGTTCCTTCTCGCCGGACTGGCCGTGATGGCAGTTGCCGACGCGCGCGGGACGACTCGTCAGTGTCTGCTGCGCGTTGCGGTTCTTGCGGTGGCGCTCGCCGCACCGGTCGGCTACGTCTATTTTCTGCATCGGAACTCAGGTAGCTGGTTCACCTGGCTCGATGCGCAGCGGGGTGGTTGGGGTCGAGGAACAACGCTCCCGTTGGCCTCGTTCTGGAATAGCTGCTCGAAGCTGTGGAGACCTGCCGCCACCGTTGCCGAGCGATATCAGAGCGCCATGGAGCTGGTGTTTGCGACGTTGATGGTTGCGGGCGGGTGGATCCTGTTCAAACTTCAGCGGTGGCCCGAGCTGGCGTACGTCGGACTGACAGCCGTGTCATTGCTGACCAGTACCGTCTATCTTTCGATACCACGGTCGGTACTGCTGTGCTTTCCACTGCTCGTACTCACCGGCCAGTGGCTTCGACGGTCCTTGGCGACACCGGGTTCCGACGAACGCGCCCTCGCTCGCCTGGTGATCGGCGGTGGTGTTGCGCTGGCTGCCGTGAATACCGCAACGTTCGTCTCGCAGCAGTGGACCGGCTGACCCCGCTGGGCATGCTCGTCGCCACGCGGCTGGAAAAGACGCTGATTCTGTGGTTCGGGCCGCTCGTGTGGGGTCGGACCAGTTCACGCCCGCGTAGTTGGGTCAGTTCAGGCCCGCGTAGGAGTGCAGCCCCGACACCACGATGTTGATGAAGAACAGATTGAACAGGACGGATGCGAACCCGACCACCGAAATCCACGCCGCCTTGGTGCCGCGCCAGCCGGCCGTCGCCCTGGCGTGCAGATACGCGGCGTAGCAGACCCAGGTGATGAAGGCGCAGGTCTCCTTCGGATCCCAGCCCCAGTAGCGTCCCCACGCCACCTCGGCCCAGAGGGCTCCCGCGATCACCCCGAAGGTATAGACGGGAAAGGCGACGATGGCGGTTCGATAAGCCACCCGATCCAGGGTCGCCAGCGACGGCAGTGCGGCCAACCGCGATCTGTCGGTGACGGTGGCGACCGGGCTGAACCCGGAAGCTGGTGCTGCCGATGCCGTGTCGACTCCGTTCTCCGGGTTAGCGGCCCACTGCTGCTCGGCAAGAACCTTGCGGTCGTACCTCGAGCGCAGCAGATACATGACGGACGCAACGCCAGAGACCATGAGCACGCCCGAGGACAGCGAAACGGCCAGCACGTGGATCAGCAACCAGTACGAGTGCAGAGCGGGCACCAGCGATTCCACCTGCGTGTACAGCCGAGTGCCCCCGACGAACATCAGGATGACCACCGGGATCATCACGAAGAAGCCGATCGACCTGGATCTGGTCCGTTGGAGAATGATCAGGAACCCGGTCACTGCGGCCGCGCAGATCAGCGAGGTGAACTCGTACATGTTGCCCCACGGCGCCCGGCCGGCCGCCAGCCCGCGGGTCACGATCGAGAAGACGTGTGCCGCGTAACCGATTGCCAGAACGATCATCGCGGCCCGCCCGAACAGGGCGCCCATCGGTCTGCGGGTTCCGTTCGCCGGCGCGGTGATCCGGCCGATCCCGTTGTGATTCTCGGCCAGACCCGTGCC
>JAABUT010002192.1_pt1 | contig 19511 bp, 19 predicted proteins | sample 5559281 | NCBI WGS metagenome assembly JAABUT01 (sample SAMN10711880, study PRJNA513359) | rock metagenome | isolation source: Antarctica rocks | place: Antarctica: Victoria Land, Ricker Hills nord | collected 2016-01-04
ATGGCCCGGAGCACCGGCGATCCGCAGCGCCGACGGACAGTCACGCCCAGACGCGGCCACCATCGCGAAGCCGCAGACCAGCACAAACGCACTCGCTACGACCGCCCAGATGAAAGATCGAGGCTAGCCGCTGGATCATCAACTTTCGGGAGTGGCCGTTGGAGCGTGCCGCCACCTACCCCGACCTGCTCGCCATTCTCGAGCGCGAGGTTCGACCTGAGCGGGAGCTCAAGGACGCCCGCAAGTACCCGCGCATGGTCCACGAGTGGTGGAAATTTTGGCAGTACCGTCAAGGCCTGGAGCGTGCGGTCGCGGGCCTCGATCACGTGCCGGTCATCACTCAAGCCAGCAGTACCCTCATGCCGGTTCTAGTCCCGACCGGTCCCGTCTTTGATCAAAAGGTCGTCGTATTTGCTCGCGATTCTTCCGCGCTTCTCGCTCTACTATCATCTGCTATGCACTCTTGTTGGGTCGTTCGCTATGCGGCCACCCTAGGGACTGGGATCAATTACTCTCCCTCGGACGTCTTCCAAACTTTTCCTTTCCCTGCGCTGACCAGAGACCTTGGGTTGCTTGGCGAGCAGTTGCACGCTGGGCGGCGGGAGCTGATGCTCAGCCGCGGCTGGGGTCTGACGACCACGTACAACCACGTGCACAACCCAGCCGACCGTGACCCGGCCGTCGTGGCGCTCCGCGACCTCCACACCGAGATCGACGAAGCGGTGCTCGCGTCGTACGGCTGGGACCTCGACCTGGAGATCGGGCACCACACAACGAAGATCGGCACCCGTTGGACTGTCAGCCCCCGCGCCCGCTTCGAGCTCCTCGACCTGCTCCTCGAGGAGAACCACCGCCGCGCGGGCTACACGCCGCCGGACCGGTGACGTCGAGTCAGCCAGATCCGCGGTGGGCCGCCTCGGGCTGGGGCCACCGCGTCGGGAACCAGGACGAATTGTTCCGTGCGGTTTCCCGCATCGGCTCCCTGCAGGCCGGCCGCCGGTATGTGTGGCGCGGTGTCTCAGACGCCCGCTACCGCGTCCGCTCTTCGCTTCTTCGACACCTACTCGCGGAACAGGGAGCCGCGGGACCGCCGACCGAGCAAACTCTCCGCGGCCGCGAGCGAGCAATCCTGCGGGAGGCGCGGTCGTGGGGGCTCGGGTTCGGCGCGACCGGCTTCGTGCCGGACCTGCACCTGCTGACGAGCCTCCAACATCACGGGGTCCCCACTCGACTGCTCGACGTGACGACGAACCCGATGACTGCCATGTGGTTCGCCTGCCAGTCATCACCCGGCGAGAGCGCCACCGCCGGGGCGCTTTTCGCCTTCGACGTCACCTTCGCGCCTCAGTACGAGACGCTGGAGTTCGGTCCCACCGCGTACGGCGCGATGTCAGACCCACCGGGTTGGTCACTTGGGTCCGCCCTCACCGTGTCGGCTCGCGACCACAAACCGTTCATGGTCCGACCGACCGTCCGGGACGCGCGGATGCAGGCCCAGGAGGGATTGTTCATCGGTGGGGCACTGCCCTCGGATCCGACGCCGCCGGCTGCGCTCGAGGACTTCGACCTCGCTCAATCCTCAGCGCCGGGTCGCGACCGTTTGTCTAGGCTGTTCGCGCCTGACGACCGGCCCGCTGGGCGACCGATGTCCTTGCCCTTCTGCGCCCTCGTCATCCCGCCGGCGGTGAAGAGCAAGGCTTTGCCGCACTTGCTCGGGACCTACGACCGCCGATTCGCCACGATGTTCCCCGACGTGGAAGGCTTCGCCGCAGCACTTACCCAAGGCGAACTGGACCTCACCCCGCCCTCGGTCCCGGACAAGCCGGTCTCCCCACAGTCGACGCAGGACGTGGACTGATCAGCCCGAGCCTCAGGCCGCGAGGTCGGAACGGCGGCGGACGTGAGCGACGGTCGCCACCGAGTGCATGTGGGTCAGGTCGATCTGCGGAGCGCCCTGGGTCGCGGCCACCCGGTTCAGCCGTCGGCCTACCACCGCGGCTGCTTCGGCTCTCTCAGCGAGCAACGACCAGCGCCACGTCGGAGCCGCGACCCGGTCGAGCTCGGCGAGGCGGGCGGCGCGCCGGTGCATCGCGTGAAGGGGGCTGGTCACGCCCGCGCCCCCGTCGGGACAGCACGTGCCGTCCAGACAGGCGAGCGAGACTGAGGTGCTGCGTCGAGCCGCGATCGCGGCACGGGTGGCCGGAAGGACGCCCGCGTGCACTGCTTCCACGTAGACCGCGGCGCCCTGGCCACCTGTCCGGTCACGGCGTCGAGCCGCCACCTCCTGCGGAAGGTCACATCGTTCCCGGGATCCGAGACCCGTCTCGTATCCGGCGGCACCCGCCGCCACCATGGCCTCGCCAAGTCGACCCTGCCGCCACCCGATCACCGGACCGATGCGGCTGAGCCGGTCAGTGACGACGAGCAGCTCGGACAACCGATCCTCGGGGTGAACGCCGCGGTCGACCTTCGATGCGGCCAACGCAATCGTCATCGGCCCGATCTCAGCTGTCGCTCCGGCCAGCGGATCGAGAACTGCCGGCCACAGCGGCCGACCGAGCAGGCGCCACGACACGGTGACAACCGCGAGAAGCGGCACCTTGTAATCACCCGACAACGCCAGCCGGCGCGCCGCCGCCAGGAACGCCACTTGCACATCCATCCACCCGTCGTCCGCTCGTTCGAGACGGATGTAGGGGATGACCAGCCGAGTCGCGCCCACGGCGACCTGGTGCGCCAAGCACGTCGCGACGAGTGCATCCGCTCTCCCGGACGCCAGCAGGTCGGCGGGGGTGCACCGCCGCCCGGGTGTCCACTCGAAGACGGTCCAACGGTCGGTCTGTGGCTGGGCGTCCTGCAACGGGTGGGTCTCCGGGTCGGCGACCAGCGGGATCCCCGTCCGGCGCGCGAGAGCACTGATCCGTGCGACGGACGCGCTGAACGCATGCACCACCAGGGCGCCGGGAAGCCGGGTGGTCGGGCGGGGCCGACCCAGGCCCGCTTCGGGAGCGGCGACGAGTGGAGTCGTCGTCCTGATGAACAACTCGTACATGTCAGCCTCTCCCATCAGCGGTTGAGTGAGAAGTCAAGCGTGCAGTTCGGTGTACGGTCGAGTACAACCAGTTGGAGGTCCGCGTGAGTCAGCCAGCGGAGTCAGCCGCAGGGATGTCCTACCGAAGGATCATCGACGACCTGGCGTCCGGCGGTCTGACGCAGGAAGACGTCGGCCGCGCGGTCGCCGTCTCGCGGCGGTCCGTTGCGGGCTGGGCGTCCGGGGAGACGGTCCCACGCGGTCTGCGGGTCGAGAAGCTCCTCGACCTCCGGGACATGGTCGAACGCCTCAAGGAGGTCTACGCCCCCGAAGGCGTGCAGATCTGGCTGCACTCCAGGAACCGGAACCTCGCTCGTGCACGACCTGTCGACCTGCTGGCCGAAGGCCGCCTGGACGAGGTCATCGCGGAGGTCGACCGGGTGGTCGGCGAAGGATGAGTCCGCCGACAGCGCAGGACGTCGCCAGTGCTCCGACGGCTGCCGTCACGGAAGAGTGGTATCGGCACTGTCCAGCGAAACTTGCACGGGACGCGTTGAGCGGGTGGCGGGCCAACGGTCGTTGGGGCTCGAAGTGCGGCTTCCCGGTCCTGTACCTCGGTCAACCGGTCAACGCGGTCGTCATCGAGGCCTACCGGGACCTGGTCGACCCGATCGAGGAACCCGTCCCGCCTCTGGCGCCTCGCCTGCTCGTCACCTGTTCGGTCGACGTCGACCGGGTCCTCGACCTGACAAGCGCATCAGCGCGCTGGTCGGTCGGACTCCCGCCATCACACACGGTCGACGTCCTCACGTAACAACGGTCTCGTGAGGTCGCCGAGATCGCTCACCAGCTCGGACTGACCCGTGTGATGGCGCCTGCGGCGGGTGGCGTCGGCACCGCTCCGAGGCCCTCACCCACCAACAGCTGAGCATGGGCTCGACATCCTCGATCCCGGCACGTCGGCGTAACACAACGCGATACAGTCGTCGGGTGGAAGGTCAGCTGTGGTGGCCCGACACGCAGGCCGACCACATCCGTACCCGTGCCGACCGCTACCCCGGTGCCGCCAACATCGACCCTGACTGGACGCTGGAGGCGGCCACCGACTCGCATCGGATCGTGCGTGACCCCGACCCGGGCAGCCACACCGGAGCCGCTCGGATCATCGGGCACTCCACGGCCGCCGGCTTCGTCCTCACCGTCATCATCGATCCTGTCGACGGCGCCGGGATCACTGCCTGGAAGACAAGCGGAGCCGACCTCCGCGCCTACGAAGGAGCCCGCGATGACCGATGACGACCACACCCGTCAGGCCCGTCGGGCCCGTCGGGCCGCGATCCAGGCCGAATACGCGGAGGAGGAAGCCGAAGCCGCCGAACTCGAAGCCGCCGAGCACGCTGCGGCCCTCGACGTCCCCCTCAACCTGCGCATCACCCGCACCCTGAACGCCCAGCTGCGCCAACGAGCCGCCGCCGAACACATCCCCACCTCCGCTCTCGTCCGAAGACTCCTCACCACCTCCGTCCAGACCGTCCCGACGACGGTCCTCACCGTCGACCAGGTCGAGGCCATCGCCCGCCGTGTCGCCGCCGAAACCGTGACCGCCGCCCTTTGAGCCAGGCGGGCCAGCCGTGATCGAGCAGCCGGATGTGCGAGACCTGGCTGGACGGTTTTCGGTTTTCGAGGTGGACAGTTTTGAGACTTCGCAGACCGCCTCGCGGTGGTTTCCGCCGGTGGAAGCGCCTCTGCCCGGCAAGGCCCGTCGCCAGCTCAAGCCCGCCCTCGCCGAGCGCATGCTCATCGAAACTGTCACGGCCCGGTACGGGCCACGCTCAGTCGGGAGGTCCACTCTGAGCCGCGTCGGACACCTGCTCACACCGGCGCGCACCGGCGCCACGTTCCGTCGCTCCCGAGCTCTACTGTCAGGCGCACCATGACCAAGCCCTCCGTCACGACCTCCTACGACGTCCGCGCCGCGCTCGAGGACCTCCTCGAACGGGACCTGCTGGGACCGCGCGACGGGGACCGGGAGGAGCTCCCGCCGGGGATGCCACCGGCCGAGCGCTACCTCGTCGGACGTCTCGTCCCCCGGACGAGACCCAGCGACCCGCCGCAGCCCGTGCTGGCCGAGGAGGCAGACCCAGACCTCGTCGACCGGGAGATCACCAGCGCCGGCGACACCGCCGGTGACGACCTCGAGACCGCCAAGGCGACCCGTACCGGGACCATGTCGGCATCCGCGCTCGGCCTGTCTTTCCAGGTCCCGCAGGACGTGCACCGGCTCGTCGTCACCGGGTCCTGGGGTCGGTACGCGCCGGCGAAGTCCGACGTCCACGTCACCGAGCAGGGCACGCCACGCACGGTCTGGCGTCGCACCCCCGGCGGCGGGACCGTCGAGCTGGACCTGACGGCCGCCGACGACCGACCGGTCGCTCTGGATGACGAGCAGCAGCGCGTTCATCTGCGGGCCACCGTCCGAACCAAACCGGGCGTCCGCATCGTCGACCTCGCACTCGTCAACGACCAGGCGGTCCCGGCCACCAGCCCAGACATCGCACGGACCTACCAGACGAGCCTGCAGGTCACGGCGCTGGACGGTCACGCCGCCGTGTTCCTGGGTCACAACGACCCGGAGCTCACCGACCTACCCGCGTCACACGACAACGAACGGCTGCACCTCGCCCTGCTGTACCGGGCGGAGCGGGAGTACGCGCACGGACGGCAGTGCGCGGTGGACGCCGACGTCCGCGCCGGGGAACTGCGGGCGTGGCGGCTGCGCACCACCAGCTTTCCCGCCGCCGACGTGCCGTTGACGGTGGCCGGCTCCGTGGACTCGATGCCCGGCCTGGTCCTGGACATGGCCCGACTGGGGAGTCCCGAGCTGGCCCGGGACGACCTGGTGCGCGCCCTCCGGCCGCTGGCGACCGGGTACCGCGCGTGGCTCACGAAGCAGCGGGAGCGTCTCGACGACCCGGAGATCGTGCGGTACGAACCCGCGGGGAGCGGCGCGGTCCAGAGCGCCTTCGACTTCGCGGACCGCCTGGACCGGGCCGTCGACCTGTTGCGCGACGACGGGCTGGCCCGCGAGTCGTTCCGCTTCGCCAACCAGGCGATGGCCCTGCAGCGCGTGCGCAGCGAGCTCACCCGCGTCCGGCTGGCCGATCCGGCGACCCCGGTCGAGGCGCTCCTGCAGCGGTGCGATACACCGGCCAACCGGACCTGGCGGCCGTTCCAGCTCGCGTTCGTCCTGCTCTGCCTGCCAGGCCTCACAGACCCAACCCACCCCGATGCCCACCGGGACGAGAAAGGTCAAGCGCAGCTGCTGTTCTTCCCCACCGGGGGCGGGAAGACCGAGGCCTACCTTGGACTGACGGCGTTCACCCTCGCCCTGCGGAGACTGCAGGGCGTGGTGGGGAACGGCTCGGATGCTCGGGACGGCAGCGACGGGGTCGCGGTCCTCATGCGGTACACGCTGCGGCTGCTGACCGCCCAGCAGTTCCAACGCGCCTCGGCACTGATCTGCGCGTGCGAACAGCTGCGGCGGGAACGGCTCGCCTCGGGCGATGGCCGGTGGGGCCAGACACCGTTCCGGATCGGCCTGTGGGTGGGTAGCTCGGTGACCCCGAACAGCTTCGAGGAGGCCCGGCGCGCAGTCGAAGACACCCGTGGGGGCGACGACGGCCCCGGCGGCCCGTTGCAGCTCGCCTCCTGCCCGTGGTGCGGCGCCCGGTTGTCCGCCGGACGGGACCTGCGAACCGACGACAAGCGGCGGCGTGTCCTGCTCTACTGCAGCGACCCGGAGGGTGACTGCGCCTTCACGAGGGGCCGCTCCGCCGACGGGCTCCCCGTGCTGATCACGGACGAGGAGATCTACCGGCTGACGCCGTCGTTGGTCATCGGAACCGTCGACAAGTTCGCGCAGCTCCCCTGGAAGGCGGCGACCAGCTCCCTGTTCGGCACTGTGGACCAGCAGTGCCCGCGTCACGGCTGGATGAGCCCGGACTCGACCTGGTGCACCGGCCGCCATCAGCGCGTCGGGACACTCCCGGCTACCACGCCCCGCCCGGTGATGGCGCTACGTCCGCCGGATCTGATCATCCAGGACGAGCTGCACCTGATCTCCGATGCCCTCGGATCGATGGTCGGGCTGTACGAGACGGCCATCGACCGCCTATGCACGCGGGTGCAGAGCGGTGCTCCGGTCCGGCCGGTCCTGGTCGCGTCGACCGCCACGGTGCGCCGGGCCAAAGACCAGGTCGAGCAGGTCTTCGCCCGCGGCCTTGCGGTGTTCCCACCGCAGGTCCTCGACGCGGGTGAGACCTTCTTCTCCACCGTCACCGCCCCGTCGGCGAGGACGCCGGCACGCCGATACCGCGGGATCTGTGCCACGGGCGAGCGGTTCAAGGCGATTGAGATCCGGGTGGCAGCGGCCATGCTCGAACACGCGCAGCACCTCTACGACCGGCACGGGGCAGCGGCCGACCCGTACATGACACTCGTCGACTACTTCACCTCCACCCGGGAGCTGGCCGGCATGCGTCGGCTGGTCGAGGACGACATCGCGGACCGGCTGAGATCCCGGTCGGTGCTGACCCAGCGACGCCGCCCGATGATCAGTGAGCTGACCAGCCGGATGCCGAGCAGCCGTATCGCCTCGACTCTGGCGGACCTGGAACGTCCCTTCGACCCGCGCCTCGACACCAGCGCCGCTCTGGCAGCCCTGCGTGGACCGGACAGCAGTGCGGTCCGCGCTGAGATGAAGGATCGGGTCCCCGCCCTCGACGTTCTGCTCGCCACCTCGATGCTCCAGGTCGGCGTCGACGTTTAACGGCTGGGACTGATGCTGGTGACCGGCCAGCCCAAGAGCACGGCCGAGTACATCCAGGCGACCTCACGGGTCGGACGGGACTCGAGTCGGCCTGGGCTCGTCATCACGCTCTACCAGTGGAGCCGGCCACGCGACCTCGGCCACTACGAAGGATTTGCCTACGACCACGCGACCTTCGGCATGCGGGTCGAGGGACTGACGACCACGCCGTACAGCGACCGAGCCCTGGACCGGGGTCTGAGCGCAGTGCTCGCGGCCAGCGTCCGGCAGTCGGGTACATCGTCCCTCCCGAACGTCGCCGCCGGGACCGTGCCGCTGCAGGGCGCCGCCGCGACGATCCTGCTGGACGAGTTCGCTGACCGTGCGGCCCGGGTCACCCACGACCAAGCTCAGGTGCTCCGGGTCCGTCAGGAGGTCCAGCTGCGGCTCGACGAGTGGTTCAAGGCCCGGGCTCAGCTGCAGACCGGTGCTCTCGGCTACGAGCGCGGCCCGGACGTCAGCGGGTTGCTGCACAAGCCGGACGACGGCACCTGGGAACGGTGGACCGCACCGATGAGCCTGCGGGAGGTCGAGCCGCAAGTCCTCCTGCAGCTCGACCAGCGCGATGCCAGCGCGGACGACGCCCCCGCCTGGACCTACGACCGGGTGGAGATCCCCTGATGACCGTCCCCGTGACCCGCGGCAGCGCCCCCCAGCGCGGGACACCGTCCAGGATTGGCAATGCGCGGCCGAGCCACCTGGTGACCACGGGCGGGGCCGGTACCGTCATCGACCTGCCGGGCATGAGCGTCATGGTCCGCAGCACCGACAGCTGGGGCCTCGAGCGCGCCGAGGCGATCGACGAGCCACGCCTGCTGGAGAAGGTCCGCGGCACATTGGGTCAGCAGGTGCGAGCACTCCGCTCCGCCCCCTGGGACCCCAGCGATAATGACGACCCGTGGACCCGGACCGGGGTGCCGGTGTCCCCGTTCCCCCGCTGGCTGCGGTGCCCGCGCTGTCACCGGCTCGGTCCGCTCGACCCGCCGGGGCAGTTCGAGCTCGTGCACCGCAGCGGACGTCGACCCGACCTTGCCAAGTGGGTCCACGCGACCTGCCTGCAGCAGACACAGACGCGACCGCAGAAGAAGCGGGCCTGCCTCCCGGCGCGTTTTCTCGTGGCGTGCGAAGTCGGTCACCTCGACGAGTTCCCCTACGTCGACTTCGTGCACCGTGGGAAGGAACAGCCCTGTGCGGGCGCCAAACTGGTAATGCAGGACAGCTCCAGCAACCTCGGCCCCCGGGTCACCGTGCGGTGTGTCGAGTGCTCGGAGTCAGCCAACATCTCCCAGGCTGCGGGCCGGGACGGTTGGCAGAAACTCCCGGCGTGCCGCGGGCGGCACCCGCACCTGCAGAGGTTCGAATCCTGCGGTCGCCGCCTCAAGCTCATGGTGCTCGGTGCGTCCAACCTCTGGTTCAGCGTGACGGCGAGTGCGTTGCACCTGCCGCAGGGGCAGACCGTGACCGACGTGGTGACCGCTCAATGGGATCTGCTCGGGTCCCTGCCCAACCTGGCGGTGGTGCAGAACCTGGTCGAACAGGTGCCGTCACTCCGCGCGCTGCGCGCGACCCCGATCGAGGAGGTCTGGTCGACCATCGAGACGATCCGAGACAGCGGCGGGCCGAGCGACACCGAGATCGACGGCGACCTGCTGCAGGCAGAATGGCGCCTGCTCGCGCGACCGACAACCGACCGACAGGACGACGACTTCCGGGCGACACCGACCCGGGTCCCGACTGATCACGGCGAGCTGTTGGACCAGGTGGTCTTGGTGACCCGCCTGCGGGAGGTCCAGGCGCTGCTCGGATTCACCCGATTGGCCGCCCCGGACCGCCGGGAGCTCGACCCGGACAACCGCCTCCCCCTCGGGCGTGGAGCACCGACCTGGGTACCGGCCTTCGAGCGACGCGGGGAAGGGGTGTTCCTCCAGCTGCGCGAGGACCGGGTCCGGGCCTGGGAGGGCCGGGTCGCCGACCACCCCCGCATCGCCGCTCTTCGGAGAGCGTCCGTCCGGTGGTCCGCGGACCGCGATCGACCCGTGGACCTCGACTTCCCGGTCGCCCGCTTCCTCCTGCTGCACACGCTGAGCCACCTGCTCATCCGGCAGGTCTGCCTGGAGTGTGGATACGGGTCGTCCAGCATCCGCGAACGGCTCTATGTCGGAACACCCGACGAGCCGGCCACGGGCATCCTGCTGTCCACCGCCGCCAGTGACAGCGAGGGGACGCTCGGAGGCCTGGTCGCCCTCGGCTCCGCAGATCACCTCGGGCGACTGCTCGATCAGGCACTCACCGATGCCCGCCGCTGCTCGTCGGATCCGCTGTGCGCGGAGCACGTCCCGGAGGACCCATCGGCGACCCTTCACGCCGCCGCCTGCCATGCCTGCCTGTTCGCGTCGGAGACGAGCTGCGAGACCAACAACCGGTGGCTGGACCGCGCGGTCGTGGTCGACCTGACCGGTGACGGACTCGCGTTGCTGCCGTGACGGCCGACCCGGTCGACCTCGCGGTCGAACTTGGGCGGGCGCTGCCCCCGGCCGACGTGCGGGCCTTGGCGACCGCTGCCCGAGCCGGCTTGCCGGCGGTGCACCGGATGCGATCGGACGCCGGCGGAGTCGGCGTCCGGACTGCGTGCGCCCGGCTCGTCGCCACCGACTTCGCGCCCGATGATCGCCTCATGTTCGCCGGCGCGCTGCTCGCCACGCTTCATCCAGACCCGCAGTCCGCTGCCCTGGACGTCGTGTGGACGGGCCCGGACACGCCGGTGGCGACCGGGCGACTCACCTCCGCGGTGGTGGTCGACCTCATCGGTCAGGCCGTCACCGACATCCTGCTGATCGGATACGCGGTGCACACCGAGCCGACGATCACCCGCGCGCTCGAACAAGCCCACGAACGTGGCGCGGCGATCACCCTGGTCCTGGAGCGGCATCTCGACAATCCAGCGTTCTCCGGGACCAGCACACCGTTTCCCCGCCTGGTCGCCACCCGCCTCGCATGGCCGGCATCCGCTCGGCCGCCGGGAGGCTCGCTCCACGCCAAGGTCATAGTCGTCGACGGCATCTCCGCCCTGATCGGTAGCGCCAACCTCACCGGTGCGGCCCTCTCCCGCAACCTCGAGTGCGGCCTCCTCGTCCGCGGTGGGCCCGAACCGGGGGCTGTTCGGGCACACATACGGGCGCTGCTGAATATCGGCCTACTGGAACGCGTCGATTGACGACATCGGACTGGACGAGCAGCTACCGGAGATCGGCCGGGCCGCCGGCGCCGCTCACCCCGCGCAGGCGGCGGCCAGCTCACCCCGCTCGGGGCGTCCGGTGCTGATCGCCGCCGATTGCGGGTGTCGCTGCCGGTGAGCGCAGCGAGCACGTGGTCAGCTGACGGCTGGCTCGAGCGGTCGTGACGAGAGGATCCGTGGTGCCCGCAGTCCTATACGCGTCCGGAATGGCGGCTGCCGTCACCCAGCGGATCGATGCGCACCTCGTCGACTACGTCCTGGTCGGCCTCTACTTCGCCCTCGTCCTGGGGATAGGGCTGATCGCGCGGCGCAGCGTGTCCTCCAGCGTCGACTTCCTGTCTCCGGGCGCAGCCTCCCCGCCTGGATCACCGGCATCGCCTTCATGTCGGCCAACCTCGGCGCCACCGAGCTGCTCGGCCAGAGCGCGAACGGGGCCCAGTACGGCGAGCAGACATTTCACTACTACTGGGTCGGCGCCATTCCGGCGATGGTGTTCCTCGGCCTGGTGATGATGCCGTTCTACTACGGCTCCAAGGTGCGCAGCGTTCCGGAGTTCCTCGGGCGGCGCTTCGACCCGAAGACGCAGCGCCTGCAGGGGGTGCTGTTCGCGGCGGCGTCCATCCTGCTGGCCGGGGTCAACCTGTTCGCGATGGCGATCGTCGTCAACGCGCTGCTGGGTTGGCCGACCTGGCTGGCGATCGTCGTCGCCGGGGTGGTCGTGCTCGCCTACACCTTCCTGGGCGGGCTGTCGGCGGCCATCTACAACGAGGTGCTGCAGTTCTTCGTCATCGTGGCCGCGATGATCCGCTCACCCTGGTCGGTCTGCACCGGGTCGGCGGCTGGGGCGGGCTGACCCGCGGACTGCAGGCGCAACCCGGCGGCGACGCGCTGCTGCGCCCGTTCCCCGGCTCGGAGCTGACCGGGATCGCCAACAGTGTCGGCTCGGTGATCGGGATCGTGTTCGGCCTCGGATTCGTGCTGTCCTTCGGCTACTGGACGACCAACTTCTCCGAGGTGCAGCGGGCGTTCTCCGCGAACAGTCCGTCCGCCGCGCAACGGACCCCGCTCATCGCGGCCATCCCGAAGGCGTTGATCGCCTTGATCATCGTCATCCCGGGAATGATCGCGGCGGTCCTCGTCCCCGGGATCCGGGCGCTGCGGGAAGGCGCCCCGACTACCGCGGCCTACAACGACGTCGTCCCGCTGATGCTGCAGGAACTGTTGCCCAACGGCTTCCTCGGCGTCGCGCTGGCGGGGCTGCTCGCCTCGTTCATGGCCGGCATGGCCGCCAACGTCAGCTCGTTCAACACCGTGTTGACCTACGACCTGTGGCAGGAGTGGGCCCGGCCCGGCCGGGAGGATCGCTACTACCTGCGGGTCGGGCGTCTGGTCACCGTCGTCGGCACGGCACTCGCGGTTGGCACGGCGTTCATCGCCTCGCGGTTCTCCAACATCCAGGACTACATCCAGACCCTGGCGTCGTTCTTCAATGTCCCGCTGTTCGCGGTCTTCATCGTCGGCTTGTTCTGGAAGAAGATGACCGGCTCGGCGGGATTCTGGGGCCTGCTCACCGGGACCCTCGGCGCCGTCGTCGTGTTCGTGCTCAACACCGCCAAGGTGTTCACGTTGTCCGGGCAGGGATCGGCCTTCGTCGGTGGCAGCGTCGCGTTCGTCCTGGCCCTGCTGGTGAGCTGGTTGGTGTCACTGCGCGGCACACCGCCGGCGGAATCGAAGCTGCGCGGCCTGGTGTGGAGCCTGACGTCGAAGAAGGAACGGGAGGTCCCCCGCGAGCCCGGGTGGTACCGCTCACCGGGAACGCTGTCCGGAATCGCCCTCGGCCTGGCCGCGGCCGGCTACGTGTTCTTCACGGTCGTCTGAGTTCGTGCACCGCAACGGGAGGAGTGAGCCGTGAGCCACCCCCAGGAGACCCCCACCTCCGGCTCGGCAGGGACGTCCGGCACGGGGACCAGGCCGCGCTTCACCGAGGTCCTGTTCGACCTGCGCACCGTCATCGGAGGGCTGTTCGCCGTCTACGGACTGGTGTGCACGATCTGGGGCATCACCTCCTTCACCGACGCCGACAAGAAGCGGACCGGCGGCATCAACCTCAACCTGTGGGCCGGGCTGGGGATGCTGCTGGTCGGTGCCCTGTTCCTGCTGTGGTCGATCCGCAGACCGGTGGTGCCGGTGGAGCCGACCGACGGCCCGGCCGGCGTCAAGCAGGACAGTCGCGGCCGGGACGCGGGTGCCACAGGTCGGTGACCGCCACCCCGACCTCGGCGAGCAGCGCTCGCACCAGCGGCAGGCTGACGCCGATGACGTTGGACGGGTCGCCGTCGATCCGCTCGACGAACCACCCGCCGAGACCGTCCAGGGTGAACGCCCCCGCCACCGCCAGCGGCTCGCCGGTGGCGACGTAGGCGTCGATCTGCTCCGGCGGGACCTCGCCGAACACGACCCCGGTGCGGCGGGTCGCCGCGGCCCGGGCGGTCACCTGTCCGGCGGCATCCAGCCGCATGACGGCGTGGCCGGTAAGCAACTCACCCGAGCGCCCGGTCAGCCGCCGCCACCGGGCCCGTGCCGCGTCGGCCGTGCCGGGCTTGCCGACCAGCTCACCGTCGACCAGCAGCATCGAGTCGCAGCCGAGCAGCACCGCCGGACCGGCGACCTGCCCGAGCACGGCGTCGGCCTTGGCTCTGGCCAGCGCCACGAGGCGGTCGGCCGCCGGGGCGCCGGCGGTGGCGGCGAGGACCGCGTCCTCGTCGACACCGGACACGAGGACCTGCGGGTCCAGTCCAGCCGCGCGCAGGACCGACAGCCGGGCGGGCGAGGACGAGGCGAGGACGAAGCGCGGCAGAGCACCGCTCATACATCGCCCCGCGCGACGGCCAGGGCGTCGGGCAGCGTGAAGGCCCCCTCGTAGAGCGCGGTGCCGATGATCGCTCCCTCGACACCGATGTCGGTCATCGCCGCCAGGGCACGGATGTCCGCCAGCGTGGAGACCCCGCCGGACGCCACCACCGGCGCCGGGGTCCGCGAGCACACGTCACCGAGCAGAGCGGTGTTCACGCCGGTCAGCGTTCCGTCGCGGCCGACGTCGGTGACGACGTAGCGGGTACAGCCCTGTTCGTCCAGACGGGCCAGTGTCGCCCACAGCTCGCCGCCGTCGGTGGTCCAGCCGCGGGCGGCGAGCCGGTGCCCGCCGGCCGGATCGGTCCGGACGTCCAGGCCGATCGCGACCCGGTCCCCGTGCTCGGCGATCACCCGCGCACACCAGTCGGGGTCCTCCAGTGCCGCCGTGCCGATGTTCACCCGCGCGCACCCGGTGCCCAGCGCCGCCGCCAGCGACTCGTCGTCGCGGATCCCGCCGGACATCTCCACCTCGATGTCCAGCTCGCCGACCACCCGGGCCAGGACCTCGGCGTTGCCGCCCCGGCGGAAGGCCGCGTCGAGGTCGACCAGGTGCAGCCACACCGCGCCGTCGGACTGCCACCGCAGGGCCGCCGCCACCGGGTCCCCGTAGGCCCGCTCCGAGCCGGCAACCCCCTGCACGAGTTGGACGGCCTGGCCCCGCGTGACGTCGACGGCCGGCAGCAGCGTGAGTCCCATGGCCGGCGATCCTGCCGTGCCGACCGGGGCGGCGCCGCCGCCCCGGTCAGCCGGTCAGGCGGTCAGGCGGTCTCAGGCGCAGGACAGCGTGCCCTTGACCCCGGTGCCCGCCCAGGCCGCGTTCACGGCCTTCTGCTGCGTGCTGCAGGTGCCGTACAGGTCCGCGGCGGCCGACAGGGTGGCGGTCCGGGCCCGGGCGTAGGTGGTCGAGGAGGTCATGTAGACCGCCAGCGCCCGGTAGTAGATCTTCGCCGCGGCGGTCCGTCCGACGCCGGTGACGGCGGGCGCCCCGCAGGTCGGGCTGGTGCCGTAGGCGCCCCGCGAGCCCTCCGCGAACAGGTAGTAGAAGTGGTTGCCGATACCCGAGGAGTAGTGCACGTCGAGGTTGCCGACGCCGGAGTACCAGCAGTTTGGCGACGCCCCGTCCTTGGACGGCTGGTACATCCACCGCAGCGGGGTTCCGTTGCCGTTGATGTCCACCTTCTCCCCGACCGTGTAGTCGCCCGGGTCGGCCGCGTTGTTGGCATAGAACTCGACCATCGTGCCGAAGATGTCACTGGTGGCCTCGTTCAGCCCGCCCGATTCGCCGCTGTAGGTCAGACCGGCAGTGTTCTCGGTGACGCCGTGGCTCATCTCGTGGCCGGCGATGTCCAGCTCGGTCAGCGGGTCCGCGTTCCGGTATCCGTCGCCGTAGGTCATCTGCGTGCCGTCCCAGAATGCGTTGACATAGCTGCGGCCATAGTGGACCCGGCTCGGCACGCCGCGCCCGGTGTTGAAGATGCCGTTGCGACCCAAGACGTTGCGGTAATAGTCGAAGGTTGCCGCCGCACCGTAGTGGGCGTCGACCGCCGCCGACTGCCGACTCGCGGTGGTGCCGGTTCCCCACACGTTGTCGGCGTCGGTGAAAGTCGTGCACGTCCCCGAGGTCTTTCCGCCGAGGTCACAGGTCCGGTTCGAACCGTGGGTCGGGTCGACCATCGAATAGCCGCCGGTCGCGGTCGAGGTCGAGATCCGCACCGAGCCGGAGTAGATCGAGCGGCCGGTCCCGTCGACGGTCTCGATCTCGTCGTCGACCCCGAGGACGGCGCCGGTCGCGGCGTCGGTCAGCACATGGAGCCTGCTCGGCGTCTGGCCATCCGGCTTCGTGCCGGACACGACGGTCTCCCACGCGAGCGCGGGCGTCGCCCGGTGGGCATCCACGACCAGCCGCGGCGTGCCCGACCCGGCAACGGAGCCGGTGAAGGCCCGCCGTGCGGCGGCGGTGGCGGCGGACGCGGGCAGCCGCGCCGTCGTGGCGAGCGTGAGGACCCGGGACTGCGCGACGTCGGCCGCCCGGAAGGTGCCACCGGGCGTCAGGTGCACGACCAGGTCACCACCGAGGACGGGCACCCCGCGGTAGGTCCGCTGGTACCGGACGTGGCTGGCCCCATCCGGGTCGATCACGCTGCGCTGGGCGGCGAACGCGTCGGACGGCGAGGCGAGGACCGCGCCGCGGTGGGCGGCCAGCGCACCGCCGGCCCGGGCGACGGCTTCGGCCGCCGACGGCACCCGTGGCGTCGGCACCCGTGGCGTCGGCACCCGTGGCGTCGGCACCCGTGGCGTCGGCACCCGTGGCGTCGGCACCCGTGGCGTCGGGGACTTCGAGGACGCCGCCTGTGTCGGCACCGCACCGGCCGGACTACCGATCGCGCCCAACGAGGCGGTCGCCAGGACTGCTGCCGCCGCGACGGCCAGACTCTTCTTCACCCAGTTCTCCGATCACCGCGCGCCCGGTCGAGCGCTACCGATTCGTGATGTAACGCAGAGTGCACGCACGGTGACCGCTCTGGCGAGGCGTCCACATGTGAGCCATGTCACACACAGATCCGGCGGGCGGGCGCGACTCCCCCGCCGGGACCGTCTAGTTCTGACCCAGGCCGGTCGGCTCCGGGCCGGCCTGGCCGCTCACCGCATCCTCGATGTCCGCGGGGTCGGCGGTGACGCCTGACAGCGGGTCGCCGTCGGCCGCTCCGCCGGATGCACCATCGGCCGGGGCCCGCATCGGCGGCGCCTGCTCGGCGGGGACCACGCTGCCGGACCCCGCGCGGGCGATCGGTGGCGCCGCGCCTCGCTCGGTCGCCCGCGACTCCGGGTTGTTCCGGGGGTCGATGGTGTTCTGGGGATCGATGTTGTTCCGGGGATCGGTGCTTTCCTGCGGGTCAGATGCCATGTCCTGAGTGTGCAGCCTGACCGCCGGGGCGGCCCGGCCGGCGGCCGCTTGGGCCGTCTCGGCCCGCGAGACCCGGGTCCGAGGACTGGTACGGACTCAGCTAACCTGCACCCACCATCCAGAGCGGCCGAGAGTCCTGGCTCGTCGACGCTGCAGCAACCCTCCGCGCGAGCGGGCGTGGGTGCTACCGCCAGGTTCGATGGAGGTCCCATGTCAACAACCGCTCCCGCGCGGGTCGACGCCACACCCGCGCCCACCCGGCCTCCCGCCGCCGGAGTCCCGCACGCCCTGCCGGTACGACTGACCGCCGTGTCGCGCCGTTTCGACGGCCGGCAGGTGCTGCACGGCATCGACCTGGACATCGCCGCCGCCGAGACCGTCGCCGTGGTCGGGCCGTCCGGCTGTGGCAAGTCGACGCTGCTGCGGCTGGTCGCCGGCCTGGACACCCCGGACGCCGGGACGGTGTCGGTCGGCTCCCGGGCCGTCACCGACGTCGACGACCGGGTCGCCGTCGTGTTCCAGCAGGCGCGGCTGCTCCCGTGGCTGACGCTCGCGGGGAACGTCGCGCTCGGTGCGACCCGCCGACGGCGGACCGACCGCTCCGCCGGCAGCCGCGCCGAGGTCCGGGACCTGCTGGACCGGGTCGGGCTGGCAGGGTTCGCCGATGCCCGGCCCGCGACGGTCAGCGGCGGGATGGCCCAGCGCGCCGCGATCGCGAGAGCATTGATCGCGCGGCCGGGTGTCCTCCTGCTCGACGAGCCGTTCGCCGCGCTGGACGCCCTGACCCGGCTGACGATGCAGGATTTCGTCGGCGAGCTGACCGCTGCTCTCGGCACGACCGTGGTGCTGGTCACCCACGACGTCGACGAGGCCCTGCGGCTGGCCGACCGCGTCGCCGTGCTCGGCCCGGCCGGCTCGGGCGCGTGCGACGTGGTGGACCTCCCCGCGCGCGACGGGACCCGCGAGCCCCGGGACAGCGGGGACCCGGGGACCGCCGCGACCCTCGCGCCACTGCGCCGCACCCTGCTCCGCCACGCCGGCCTGGTCGCCTGACCGCCGCACGAACCGCCCGCACTCCCCTCCACAGCCGCAACCCAGACGCCCATGCAGGAGATCCGCCATGCCGCACGCCGTTCCGCACGCCATGCCGCACGCCATGCCGCACGCCGTTCCACTGTCCCGCCGCGCAGTGCTCACCGCCTCCGCCGCACTCGTCCTGACCGCCGCCGGCTGCGCGCGGGGGGAGGGCGGCACCGGGTCGGCGAACGCCGGCGGGGGCAGCGCCGGCACGCTGGACCGGCTGTCGCTGGACTACGCCTACTACAACCCGGCGAGTCTGGTGCTCCGGGACAAGGGATGGCTCGCCGACGCGCTGCGCCCGGCCGGGACCGGCGTCTCCTGGCAGTTCTCCGCCGGCAGCAACAAGGCCAACGAGCTCCTGCGTGGCAACGCGGTCCAGCTCGGGTCGACCGCCGGTGCCGCGGCGCTGCTCGCCCGCAGCAACGGATCCCCCATTCGGATCGTCGACGTGCTCGCGCAGCCGGAGTGGACGGCCGTCGTGGTCGGGCCGCGTTCGACGGCCCGCAGCATCCAGGACCTGCGCGGGCGGAAGATCGCCGCCACGATCGGTACGGATCCGTACTTCTTCCTGCTGCAGACCCTCGCCGCGGCGGGCATGACCACCGGTGACGTGCAGGTGGTCAACCTCCAGCACGCCGACGGACGCACCGCTCTCGCCCGCGGCAATGTCGACGCCTGGATGGGCCTGGACCCGATCATGGCCGCCGCCGAACAGCAGGACGGGGACCGGCTGATCGTGCGGGACCGGAACCGGGCGACGTACAGCGTGCTCAACGCCCGCGAGGACTTCGCCACCGCCCACCCCGACGTCCTGCAGACCGTGCTCACGCACTACGAGCGGGCGCGGGCCTGGATCGAGGCGAACCCTGAGGAGGCGGTGGCCGTTTTCGCCCGCGAGGCAAAGCTCCCGCCGGCGGTTGCCACCACGGTCCTGCGGAACCGGACCGACTTCGCGACCGACCCGGTTCCCGGACAAGCTCAGCGAGCGGTGCTCTCCCGTCTGGTGCCGACGTTCGTGGCGAACAAGCAGGTCGGCTCACGGGCCGATGCGGACACAGCACTGGCCGGGCTGTTCCTGCCCGGCCCGGTCCGCGCCGCAGCCACCGCGGCGTCGGCCTCGCCGATGCCCGCCGCGGCGGCGTCGGTGGCGCCGTCCGGGGCATCGTGACCGTGGTGACGGTCGACGGGCGCCGCCGGGGCCCGTCGACGGTGGTCCGGGCCGGCCGGCTCGGACTGGGTCTGCTGCTCCCACTCGCACTCCTGCTCACCTGGGACCTCGTCGTCCGCGGTGGCCTGGTCTCGACCTCGGTGCTGCCGGCGCCGGGTGCGGTGTGGAGCTCGATGACCGACCTTGCCGCCGACGGAACGCTCGGGCGCAACACCGCGATCAGTGTCCAGCGGGTGCTGTCCGGCTTCCTGATCGGCTCCGCTCTCGCGGTTGGCGTCGGCCTGCTGACCGGGCTGAGCCGGCTCGCCGACG
>JAABUT010002193.1_pt1 | contig 19507 bp, 14 predicted proteins | sample 5559281 | NCBI WGS metagenome assembly JAABUT01 (sample SAMN10711880, study PRJNA513359) | rock metagenome | isolation source: Antarctica rocks | place: Antarctica: Victoria Land, Ricker Hills nord | collected 2016-01-04
TTTCATTAAGAACTTCTCGAAGCTAGTCAAATCATTCACTCAGCTGACTAGAAAGAACACGTCTTTTGTTTGAAACGAGATCTGTGTTCAAGCTTTTGACAATCTAAAGAAACAAGTCAGCTCAGTTTCAATACTTCGTCACTTCGATCTCAAATGACAAGCTATTCTGAAGATCGATGTTTCAAACTATGTAAAAGATGAAATACTATCTCAGTACAATGATAAGAAAGTTCTTCATTCAATGACTTTCTACAGCAAAAGCATGATTCTCGCTGAAATCAATTATCACATCTATAATAAGAAACTGCTAGTCATTATTCAATGCTTCGAACATTGACGACTCGAGCTGAAATGCACTAAATTACTCATTCAGATATTCATTGATCATCAGACTTTGAAGATCTTCATGAAAAACAAACAGTTGAGTTGACAACAAGTCAACTATCTGAACATTCTATTGAAGTTCAACTTTCAGATCATCTTTAGATCAGACAAAATAAACACTAAAGTCGATGCTTTAATCAGAATGTCTCTAGTGAACATCTCTGAATCAGCTCAGCGTCTTGAAGATCATTTTCAGACTATTTTGATCTTCGATAGAGTCAATGTTTTATCTGTTGAATCGAAAGCAAATCTCTATCAATGAGTATGTATGATCAATCAAACAGATGAGCTTTGCAATGAATATAGACAAGCTATAAACGAGAATAAACTCAAATTTCATATCACTAAACTGAAGAACTGCGAAATCATTGATGACATTCTATTTAGAAAAGATCTACTGTGAGTTTCTGAGAACATGCACACGAAATTACTACAAGAAGTGCATGATCAATCTTCAATCTTTCATCTCAACAATAAATGAATCTTTGATTTAGTTCAGTGTTTCTACTATTGATCAGATTATCGAGCTACTATTCGATGATACATTTGAAACTGTCATGCTTGTCAGCGAAGCAAAACTTCTAGAAATAGCATCAATGAACTTCATCATTCTCTCTCAATTTCACAGAAACGCTGAAAAGATATAGCTATGAACTTCATCACTGAACTATTTCTGTCAGAAGACTATAACATCATTTGCACAATCATATGTCATCTCATCAAAGAACGTCACTATGTTTTCTGTCATTGAGAAAACAATGACATCTCAGTTGAAGAAACAATTTGAATCATGCTATGAAATGTCTATCAACTGCATGATCTACTCAGTTCTATTGTTTCGAACAGAGACTTTCAATTCATATCAACTATGTGAAAGAGTCTTTGCAAACAACTGAGAATCACAGCTAGTTTATTCACAGTCTATCATTCTGAGATTGATGATCAATCGAAACAAGTCAATCAAGACGTTGAACGTAAACTTAGAATCTACTGCAATTACATGCAGAACAACTGAGTTAAATGAATATCTATGATGAAATTCAGCGACAATTTCAATATCTTCTCGATCACTTCAATGATTTTCTTCTACTTCAATAAAGAATTTCATCTTCGAATGAGTTTCGATTCAGATACGACTGACTATGAAACGACTCGTGAACGAATTGAAGCTAGAAAGGCAAATGATATTATCATTCAAATGAAAAAGCTACTGAGCTTTGATCATCAACAATTAAAAAAGACGAAGCTAATCATTGAAGTTCAGATCAATAAACATAGACGAAACGTCACATATGAAGTAGATAACTGAGTTTGACTATCTTTCAAAAACGTCAAGACAACGAGACTCTGCAAAGATTTGAAAGACAAACAGCTAGATCTCTATCAAATCACTGCTAAAATAAATATCTTTTATCATCTTCATTTATCAGTCAGCATGAAGCATCTGCATTTGATATTCAGCTCGAAGCTACTATAATCGTATTCAGAAGACTCTCTATCAGAACAACATTCAGAATCACTCAGATTAATCACTATCGAAGACGATGAACACTGAAAGATAGACAATATATTGAACTTCAGACACTATCGAGATCGAATACAGTACAAAGTCAAATGAAAAGATCTAGATAGAGACAATGAATGATACTATGTCGATAAAGAAGAATTCGATGACTCAGAGAAAGTTTTGAACAAATTTCATAAGTTATATTCAAGCAAATCACGCTAAATATCGAAATAACTATCAACAAAAATGAGCAAAGAAACTACATTCATGCAAACATGAATTTTTGAAGAGAAAAATAATGTTACGAGCATATCAAGACTGATTAGAACTAGTCAATGATCTAGTCGAGATCTGATCTAGATCTGACTTAGGTTTGACTCAAATATGACTCAACATTCTTTTTCTTTCTCAACACTCTTTTCTTTCATCAACATCTTGTTCATCTACATCATTTTCTTTTCATGTTACAAACACATCTCTTTCGAGTCTAGCGCAGTCTCTGAACATTACATAAATAGAAGCTCTTGTATCAATCTTCTTCTGTATTTTTAATATTCAGTTATAGCTATCTCTAAAGATCAAGCACTATCAACTCTGATCTTCATTGATTGTATCATCTAGACACGATTCTGACAGAGAGAAAGAATTTTTCTCGTAATATCTCAAATTTTTTCTCGAACGTCGTTATCATTTGATCTGTGTCACTTCGCTTTAATGTCAAAAACTGAGAAAGTTTTTTAGATAACTGACTTTCGATTCTGACTCATTTTGCGAAGCATCATATTGACTTGAGTGCATCGCTCAGCTCATGCATTTGTGATCTGAAATGTGCGCGTTTCACTTGTTGAATGATCTTGTTTTTATGATCGTTGTGTTTCAAATATTTATTTCACGTATCTAGTATGCTCTGTATTTTTCATATGATTTGCAGCTGTCTGAATTTCGTTACTATCTTCAAGCAGTTTGAATTTCAGAAGTTCTTTGCTCAACTTGATGACTTTGTCATAAGAATAAATTTCTCAATGATCTTCTGTAGCATCTTGATAACTTCGTACACTCTTTCGTTCACTAACTGCTATGTATGTCAACGTTCAAAAACATCAAGAGATAAATTAAATGACTTGCTTTAATCTTTATTTATATCTGAACAGTAATGATAGAATATAATCATGAACTTCATTATTAATTTATCTGATTTGTATGATTACAATGCTATTTTGACTGTCATTTGCAGATTGTTAAAAGAAAGACATTATATCTTTTGCATCATTGATGATGAAAATATCACAGTTGAAAAGACAGCTGAAATGTTGCTTCAATGAGTATATTGAACTCACAATTTATCAAGCTTCATTGTATTTAATTGAGATTCTCAATTCATCTTCATTCTTTGAAAGTTTCTTTGCAAATGATTAAGCATTTCTCTTTGATTATTCATCATTTATCACTCTCAGATTAACAATCAAAATGAACAAGTCAATCAAAATATTGAGCGATATTTTCGTTTCTTCTGTTCATACATGCAGAACAACTGATTCAAGTGATTACTTATGATTAAGTTTGTTGATAATAACATCTTGTTTTCAATCATTTTCTTGATTCTCTTCTTCATGAACAAAAGTTTTCACTCTTGTATGAACTTCAATTTTGACATCATTGAGTATGAAAGCACTTGCGAACGTCTGCAGATTGCTTGAGTTAAAGATATATTCAATCACATGAATAAAACACTGATCTTTGCTTGCAAAGCTCTGATTAAAACATGAAAACAAATAATGAATTAAGCTAATAAGCATAGAAAGAAGATTAATTATAAGATTGAATCAAAGATGTTTCTGAATGAACAAAACATCATTACAGCGAGACTCTTCAAGAAATTAAATGACAAGATGCATAATTCTTTTCAGATCACAAACTTTGTTGACTTTTTTTATAAATTGAAACTATCAGATACTATGCATATACATGATGTATTTCATTCAGAGCTTCTTCATCTCATCATCAATGATTTTTTGTTTAATCAGAAGAATGAATTCTTGAGATCAATAGTGATAAATGATGAAGATAAATGAAAAATCGATGATATATTGAACTCTTGATGATATTAAAGACAACTTCAATATTGAGTCAAATGAAAGAACTATGATAATGATCTTAATTGATATAACGTTGACGACGATGAATTTATGAATGCTCAAAAGATGATTGATGACTTTCATATCAAATATTCAAGAAAAGCACACTAAGAAATAACATTCATGCAAACATGAATAGTCAAGAAAGAAGAATAATGTTACAATTCTAGTCTTCATTTACTCTTCATTTAGTCTTCATCTGATTTCATTCTAATCAAATCTAGCGAGAATCTGATTTAAAAATGATGTCATTGAGACTCTGCATCATATGTGTAAGACATCAATTCTTTCGAGTTTAGCACAGAGCTGAGAAGAACACATATAAGAACTCAAGTTCTTATCTGTACATACTTTTCTTTCTTAGCATTTATTTATTAGTTAAATGACATCTCTATGACTCGCTCTAGATCGACTTCTAACAAGAATGATCAGAACGCATTCTCTACTATTGATCAGAATCATGCATCGAACGATTGCGATTGCACGTTTATACTAACAATCTATTCAACATTTACGTGACATAAGTCAAATCAAGAGAAGAAAAGAATTACTCAATATAATCACATTCTATCTTCTCATCGTTCACGTCTCTCTTTCATCATATATTTCTCTGCTCGATGAATGACAATCATCAAGCAGAAGAACACAGTTTTCTGCGTTACAATTACAAGCATCACGAATGCGAAGAATTTATCTTCGCGATCGAAGATCGAGACATCGTTGTATAGAATATCATCAATGAAGAGCAAAGCAAGAACGATGCATTGCAGACAAACAGCACAGACACTCTCATCAAGAGTTTGCTCGAGCGTCACGCGCTGAATAGAAGCTATAGATTCATTATTGATAATATTGTTTCAAAATTCATTGTTTCGACGACGCGAAGTCGTCGTGTAGTCGGCGAGCGATTTTCTCCCCCAGAGGGTTTTGTCCGTTCGATACACATAGCATAGTTTCCCCCATGGGTCGGACTTAAACCGATGTCACAAGGGTGTATGAATTCAAATCAAATATACATACATACCTTGATGATTTTCTGGGGGGATGAGAAGGGGGGAGTCTGTGAGGGCGGTTGGATGGTTGTTGTTGGCGTTGGATGTAGAGTGTTTTCTACTCCTGGATGTAGTTGGTTGAGTGAGTGGGTTGGGGGCGGCTCGGGCTTGGGTAGACGCGGATTATAGAGACTATATCTATGTATGTGCCTTTTGAGACTTCGTGTCACTCTGATTATAATTTGACGCTGCGAGAGGTTATTTAATAGATGAACGGAAAGGATTGGAGAAATTCTCCATCAACTGTAATCAACTCCGTTCTACCGAGAAATCTACCAAAATTCGCCTCGAGACTCTTCCACACTGTGCATCTATGACCCGTTGTGGTTGTATCTATATCTGTCCATTAATCGGAGTAAGTCTTTCAGTTCAAGAAACCGATTTCTTTCCAAATGTGAATGTACTTCCTAGCCACCTCCTCACTCAATGGCCCCACTGCACAAAGCGTCTTCGAATGCTCAAGAGTATGTTTCACGTCCAGAACGAGCCCGCCGCAAGACATGCGAAGGTAGTTGCTGTCCAAGAACTCCAAGAGCGTAGCAGCCGGGTTGTTCCGCCTCGGTCCCGCTCGCACGCGTTCGACCCACTCCGCAAAGGGGATCAAGTTCGGAATGTTCAGCGCGTCCGCCAAAACGGCATTCATCTCGCTCCACGGCTGGCCGACCGGATTCTCAATATGGTAGACCGGGTAGGGCGTGCGGTCTGAGAGGACGAGGTCGGCCAGGGTCCCGGCTATGTCGTTGACTGGGGTCCAGTAGACGGTGCCGCCCGTGTCGGGCAGGGCATTCAACGTCTGCGACGACTTGATCAAGAACCCGAAGTGCTCCATGGGGTTCCAATACCCGCTGGTCTTGGAACCGGCAATCTGCCCCAGACGGACGGCCATGGTGCGGAATCGGTCGCCATGCCTGTGCAAAGTCTCGTCAAGCATCCTCTCGCATCCCCACTTTGCGTCTCCGTAGCCGTTCGGCAGCACCGAGTCGATGCCGACCCTGTCCTCGGGCACCATTGTTCTAACTTTCCCATTCCCCAGGCCATAGTACCCAACAACGCCGACGGACGACACCATCTGGAAGCTGAACTTAAAATTCCTTGCACGCCGACACACGACGTCGCGAGCAAAGTCGATGAGGTTGCGCATGACCTGGAACTGCGGCTCGAAGCCCTCCAGAGCACGCTTTGCGCTCATGGGCCACGCATTGTGAATGAGGTGAGTGACAGAATATACGAGCCATTCGTATTCGCTGCTCGAAAGTCCCAACATTGGCTTCGAGCTGTCAGTCTGCAACACCAACAGCTTGGGCCTGATTTTGTCGAAGGATCGAATGCCCTTCTCCCTCATGGCCTTCTGCTGGCGGAGATAAGGCTCCACATTCTTCTCGCGATTCAGACAGACGACCGTCTTCACGTCAGGATCCTGTGCGATTTGGTCAACCAAGTGGCCTCCTAAGCTCCCCGACGCTCCCGTCACCAAAACGACCTTCGCGTTGTCACTTTGGGCAGTAGATGAGGGTGAAGCAACGTGTGCGGAGAACCCGGCAGTGTATTTCTGAACATAGTCGTCCACAGCCTTCTTGCGAGCTGCAAGGGCAGCTTTTTCGCTCTCGGTTCGCAGTGGCGTGCTGGTCTTCTTATTGGTGTCCTCTGCTGCCTCAGGGGCTGGAGTGGGAACTGGCTTGCTCTCCGCCAGCGATTTGGCAGTGCCGTTTGCGTTTGTATCCCCTAACAGCAACCGCCTCAGGTCGCCCACAGTTGGACACTCCAAGAATAGAGACTCGTGCCGAATGTCAAGTTCGAGCTCATCGCGCAACCGACTTACAATGACGAGCGACAAGAGAGAGTCCACACCGGAGTCAGCGAAATCGGTGTCGTCGGTGAGGTCTGCCATCGCGACTCCACTTTCCTCTGAGATCATCTTGAGAGCGCGCTGGAAGTCAAGCTTGGGGGCGAGAGAGTACTCGTCATCAGCAGGCGTGGTGTTTCCTGTAGCTCTAGATTCCGGTGTGGACGTTGTGCCGCTGGAACTCGAAACAGAGGAACTTCCAGTTGCGCTGACCTCAGGCTCTTTCAAGAAGGTCCTGAGATCGCCAACAGTTGGACAGTCAAAGAACAGCGCGTTAAAATCAAAGTCCACGTCAAGCTCCTCGTTAAACCGGGCCGAGATGGTCAGACCCAGTAGAGAATCAATTCCGACGTCAGCGAAAACAGTACTGTCAGTCAAATCAGTTAAGGCAAGACCGCTCTCTTCGGCGATGATCGACAATGCTTGTGCAAGCTTAGACGCATCAGATTCTCCGCTGACTGGAGCAGAGACCTGTGTTGCCTTAGTAGAAGGAGCGGGTACCGTGGGACCAGGCTGTTTCTTCTGCGCACTCTGCTGCTTCTGTGACTTGTTTCCGCTTTCGATTGACAGAACGACCTTGAGGACTCGGCGCGGCACGCCTTGAATCTGGGAAACACGGTAAGCACATGCTTCTATTATGCAGAAGGGAATGGAAGGAGCGAACCGCAATCTGTCCGAAGAACGCTACGACTTTCTCGCCGTCGAAGATCACGATGTCGCTGTGCCATAGCTTATCCGCCCCCTCAGCCATGCGCGTGTAGGTAGTGTACTTCTTTTCAAGGTCCAAAGGTTCGAAGATCTGGAAAGATCCCCATCCATGATTCATAAAGACTTCGACATCCAGGTCAGTGCTATCATTGCAGTTCATGGTGAATCCGCAAGACTGCGTCAGAGAATCAATGATGGCCGGATGAGTGTGGTAGGTGCCGCCTCTCTTCACAGTACCGAAGCTGATGTGACTCGAGGCCTCCAGCGTATTACTGTCCAATACGATTTCATCTATGGCCCGGTAGTCGTCGTGAAATCGCGCCAGCGGTCGGATTGCGCGATACACCATAGGGCGGTTGAAACGAGCGGTGGCTCCCGTGGCGATTCCATCTCGGAGGGCTTGCATCTTTTGCTTCACCTTTGCCGAGTCATTTTGGAGCGATTGCTGAAGGCTTCTGTCCTTGAAGCGCACAACGCATCGCGAGTGCTCCTGTAGTTTCTGCTGACTCTGTAATTAATTCTATCAGCCCACCGTCCGGCAAAGAGGAGCTGAAGAGATGCAAAGGAACACTTACGTCGAAAGACATGAACTTGATAGCCGCTGCGTTCGACGACCAGTCGACTTCAGCGTGGGCTTGAAGGAGCTGCTGGGTAGCGCCAGCACGGAGGATCATGGCCTTCGAGATGGTCATGTCCGAAACGTCCACAAGACTCTCCTGCTGGTCTGGACGATAACGCTCAAGAAGGTAGGTGCCCAGGCTCAATGCAATATCTGCGTAGACTGACGGAGTGCAAAGTGGAATTCCGTCGACCTCGTGTCCTTGCACCAGCGGGCTAAGATCTTTCCGTGCGATATCTGCCTCCACGACAATGTGAGTTTTCTGGGAATCGCTCGTCTCTTCAACGACCCTATGGACGGTGGTGCTCTCAAGTCTTGGGGCATTGCTGATGGTGAGGGGAGGGTCCCCTTTGCGCAACGACCAGTCGTTAATGTACTGCATCCAGTATTCCTTCAAATCCCAGCTGTATGCCGGCAACAGAATGACCTCGTGAGAGACCTTGAAGTCATCATGGTACTTTGACCAGCGAATATCGGCGCCTCCAGCGTAGAGATTCTTCAGGGTCGCCGTCAGAACCTGCCAGGCCGGTCTGCCTCGCTGTGACGATGCGAGAGATGTAATCTGCGGCCCCAAGACTGCCATGACCATACCCGAAATAGCTGGGTGCGGGCCAATCTCCAGCATCGTGGTCTGGTCAGTAATGATGCGATCGCTGTGTGCCGTCAAAAGTGCCTTGAGCATGTTGACAGGTTCGCGAGAATGACGGGCGAGGTAGTCAGGGCCGAAGCTGCCATTCTCTACAACGACACTGCCATCCAAGGGGCACAGGATGGGGATCTTGGCCTCGGAGTACACCACACCACTGGCCAACTTCTTGAAATCCGCCAGCACCGGGTCTATCTGAGAGGAGTGGAAGGCGTAAGGGAGCTTCATTAATGTCGATTTGACTCCCGCATCTGCGAGCAATCCTTTGAAGACGGAGATATCCTCGTTCGGCCCGGCCAAAACCGTCTCAATCGGTGAGTTGATGCAAGCAGTTTCATACGTGTTGTCCTTCAAAATGCCTGCGATCTCATCCACCGATGCCTTAACAACAAGCATGGTGTGGGTACCTCGTGTGCACTTCTCCTGGAGTAGATCGGCCCTCTTTCCCACAAGGTAGACAGTATCTGCGTCCGATAAGACTCCAGCGACGTTGAGAGCCGCATACTCGCCCAGGCTGTGTCCAACGACGGCAAGGGGGTGGATATTCCACGATGCCCACAATTTGCTAAGCGCAATCTGCATGCATACACTTGCTAAGTGGGCAGCGGTAGGCGCAAAAATGCCGATGTCTTGTTCCTCGGACTGAATGACAGGCAGCATGGACGGAAAGCCCAGACTCTGTCCAATCTGGTCCAGTCGACGCATTTCAGTGCGGAAGAGTGAAAAGTTCTCGAAGAGCTGCTTCCCCATCCCAGGGTACTGTGCGCCCTGGCCGGCGAAGGCGAAGACAATCTCCGGGGGGTTCTTGGGTCTTGTCATTCCAGTCTGGTCGCGGAGAGCTGCCTCAATCTGGGTGCAGACTTCTTCGACGCTTGAGCCAGTAAGCATGACGCGATGCTGGTGATGCATGCGCCGTGCCGTCGTGGTGTATGAGAGCTTACCGAGGGAGACACCTGGGTTCTGCTTCAAGAACCCGAGCATAGACCTGAGGTTGCCTTGCAGGGAGACGCCGGTTTTGGCTGAGACAGCTACGAGGTGTTGGCTTCGCAGGTCAGCGGCTCCGCTGAGGGACTCGCGCTTGAGCGGTGCATCTTCGATCAACAGGGCCGAGTTTCCACCTGCAGCACTGAAGTTGTTCACGAAGGCCCGCCTAGGCATTGAAGGATCAAAACTCCTTTCCCAAGGGGTCGGCTTCAGGGCGATATTGACATTCCGCTCCTCCAGATCGGTTGGGAACTTGTGGTTGATCTTTGTTTTGATCCCACAGTGTGGAACAATCATGTTCTTCTGCATCATCAACAGCACCTTGATGAGGCTGGTGACACCCGACGCAGCCTCGCCATGTCCGATATTCGCCTTTGCAGATCCCAAATAGAGAGCCTCATCTCTGTTCCGGCCCTTCTTAATCTGGTTAAGAGGCGGTGCAAAAGTGTCCAGAGTACTTGACATTTCCCCAGCATCGCCAGCTTGGGTGCCTGTCCCATGCATTTCAACATAGCTGACGGTGTAGGGATCCACGGCGCCTTGGTTCAGAATCTTGCTGAAGACCGCACGCTGAGCCCCGACATGCGGCCGAGTAATTGACTCTGACTCCGCCGAGTGGTTAGTGGACGCACCCAATATTACCCCCAGAATTGGGTCGTCGTCGGCGATGGCATCGTCAAAACGTTTAATAATCACACTCCCGATCCCTTCTCCACGGCAATACCCGTCAGCCGAGTCATCGAAGGTTTTACAGTTCCCAGTTCGTGAGAGAAAGTGGCCCCTGTCGAGCCCAGACGTGAAATCCGGGTTAGTGAGAATGTTTGTCCCTCCAGCGATCGCCGTGTCAATATCCCCTCGCCACAGCGAATTGCACGCAAGGTGAATGCCAGCGAGACTGGATGAACATGCCGTATCGACTGCGAAACTCGGACCACTGAATTTGAAACAGTAATTGATGCGTCCCGGTATGAACGCTCGATTCCCACCCGGGATGAAATACGTCCCAATATCTTGGGCGCTGTTCGTCTCCATCCAGTCATTGCTAGTTACACCATAGAAGACGCCGACACGATCACGTCTGGTCGAGGGAGTCGCGTCTGGAACAATCCCGGCTTGTTCGATTGCTTCATAAGCTGTCATTAAAGCAAGCCGTTGTGCAGGGTCAATTTGCGGCGCTTCTCGTGGTGAAATATTAAAGAAGCGCGCGTCAAACTCAGCTGGGGCATCAAGCCAGCAGCCATATGGCGTTGCGCTCGTATTTTTTCGAGTTCCTGTAGGGTCTACGTGTGTTTTGGTGTCCCAGTGAAGGGCCGGAGCAGGCTTATGGACATCCAGACCTTGATACAGAAGATCCCAGAATGCTTCGTTGTCCTTGGCACCAGGGAACCTTCCAGACATTCCGATGATGGCGAGCTTCGGTTTCCCAGGGTTGGCATATGAGCCATCTTCAGGAAGAGACGGTTTGCTCGGTCCAGGTGTAGGTGACAACAACGCGCGCAGCGACGTTTGCTTGAGCGCTGTGTAGATGAGCTGGTCGGCCTTAGATCCGATAGGAACGACACTGAATGTCTTGGAGCCCGTTCTATGGAGACAATCCTGCAGCTCTTCAAGAACGCCACTCCAGCGAATTGGTTGTCGCAATATTTGTTCGACTGCAGCCTTTAAGAGCGTCTCGAAGTTGCCACCTTCCACCGTGGTCCCGGTGCTTGAGAAGAGGGGGATCTGGTTCGGACGCACGTCCGCGCTCCGAGGAACCAGGCTCCCAACGATTTTTTCAGCATCATCCTGAGAGTATAGATGTGGAGCATGGTATGGCCCGTAAAGCCCCTCGATCTGGAAAGTCTTGAATCCGAGATCCTTGAAATCTCCGGAACTGGTAAGTTGAGCGAGCGACCGGGGCGGGCCGCTTAGCGTTATTGAGTTTGGCGTGTAGGCGCTGATATAAGGCTTGCTCGTTAGGGGCAGGATCTGGTTAAGGAACCAAATCAGCTGCTGAGAGACAAAGTCGTGACATACAGAAATTGTCATCGCATTCTTACAGTCTGTTCACACAGTCTGGGCACGGCTTCGACAGACGCCAACTCGGCGACGATTATCGACCAGCTCCGATCTGAAGCATCCGAGGGTTCGACTCGCTGTGCGACATCTGTCACAAGCATGCCCGTTCTGAAAGCCACGATGACGGCATCAATCGCCATTGGGATGAGCTCGAGTACGCTGCGGCTGCAACTGACTGCAGCCGCAGCCAAGGCTCCTGTACAGAGACCAAGTATGCGGGAATTGTCGGCCCCATAATGCCAATGGTTGGCCTGACTGCACGCATTATTCAGCTTCTGTACTAGAGTATGCAGGAACTAATCATCCCATGAAACAGCCCTTACCTGATGAAAACTCCAAGCTGGTACATACAAGTCACAGCCATATCTAGGGGTATACATCGTTTTCCACCTTGTTTCCGCAAGACAAGGTCGTCAAGGCAGGTGAATCGAGGAAGGTCTTCCCTTGTCTCGCACGGTAGGTTATATATCTCTGTGCGAATTGCATTGTACGCTTTGACCAGGAAGTTTTCCAAGACTGGATTGGTTCTATACCACATCAAATCTTTCAAATCCGGCTGTACAGGATATGTCTGGTCTCCGAAGAGGTACAGCTTCAATTGGTCTGCCATGTTGAAATTGATGGCAGTAGGGTTGACACATGTGCGTGATGTTCTGGCAGAATTGCCTTCTTCCCTTAATAGTATATCATCCTCGGCATTATCTCGCCCTTATCTTAGCCATACTTGCAAGCATGTAACAACGTCCGACATGATTAAGCTTAGCGGAGACAGTGAGTTGTGGGGTATCCTACAAAGAATGCCACTTTGACGTATCGGGAATCCTTCAGTCTTCATCCTGCACAAACACTTTGTATATCGGGGATTCTACGGTGGGTTAATAGATCAGCACTCGAGCGGAAAGCCTCCCACTCCTCCGTAACATAACGTTAGTGACTAAATACATAACCGTGCGTCTTGTATAAGACGATAGTAGCTTCAAGAATCTCAAAAATCTTGGCGAGTCTGCTTCGTGATTGCTTGGTAGGTAGTAAAAGTCCTAGATTCGCGTAGAGATTGTCAGAGCGGGATGGTTCCAGGGTATCCTTACCTCCCAAGGAATCCTCTCTGGAACTGTTATGCGCCTTTCTCGGGACCCATAAGGCCTCCAGATTCAGACTATTAGCGCAATCATAACCATATCAAAATAACCTAAAGATTTAATCCCAATCTCTAACTGCTAATCTTTTGTTGCGCCCCCTAGACCTTGCGGCATTCGGGGTTTATGAAGCTAGCGCTTAGGATCCTTGCATAACCCGGTGCGTCGGATGCATGGGTGTCAAGTGGTAGCCGCGAGCCTCCGGATAACGGCAGTCAGCTGAGTGCCGCTTTTACAAATCAGGAACCGTTCCGCCTTTAGTGTGTGTGCGCGTCCCTTTTATCTCGGGGATTTTTCGGGGGCTTAAACAGATCAGCGATCATCAGCACTCGGGTTTGTATTTCGGAGTCGCCGGGATTTCTTGGGTAGCGAATATCTTGTTAGAACCTAATCAAGCCAAGCTCTACGATTGAATACATGCTGTACTGTCATGGCGCAGTAGCAAGCGGCTGGAAGATCGCTCTTTCCTATTGTGAGTGCAGCACAACTGGGAGAGTAAGACGCTGAAGGTATGGAGGTACTCGTGCTGCTCAGAAGTCGAGGCTTACTCTATTCGGCTAGCGCTGTAGATCCTCTCGTTTCAAGTGGTAGTAGAGGTACGAAACAACGGGATTCGTTGGAGGATTAAAAATCGACAGCGGCTTGGCAGGTACACTGGGTTTCCGCGCACGCTAACTATGACGAATTATATTAGTGCCCTTTTTAGTAAGCGAAACCCGATACTATCTGTAGCTAACCTTTCTAGGTTAGAGTGCGCGGAAACCCAGTGTGCGCGGAAACCCCGTGTATACGAGTATGCTCAGTAAGCATGCTTTAAGTAATTCAGAAGGCGGTGTGTGTATTGAACTGACAGCGGCCCGAAGGCGGGACAGGGATGTTGCTACCCTTCCGAAGAGCTGCTCCTTTCTCGCTTTTGCGCTTTGTTCTATTCCAGATCTCCTCACTCTGATATTCCATACTCTTTGGCCTCGAGCTCTGACCATTCGTTCTTTCATTAGCCATGACTGAAGCGCCGCCTCGAACACCTCGACAGCCCAAACTACGATCCAGTTGTGATAGTTGTGGTGCTACTAAGCTGAAATGCGATCGTGTCCGGCCACAGTGCGGACGGTGCTCTTCTCTTGGCCTGGTATGTATCTATGGAGTGTCACAGAAAATGGGGAAGCCGCCGCGAGAGAGGTTCCGAATTCCTGAGGTACCGAGCGCATCTCGCACACCAGGCGAACACGCCGGCAGCATCGACAGGGACAGACCCGCCGACAACAGTGGCAGCAGTGGCGCTGGTGGCTCCGTTGGTGATGGTACCGTCCTAAGTTCTGGGCCATATCAAAGCGTCAATAATGTACCCTCAGCCTGGGGCGCGGTTGACGGCTACCCCAACAATCTTATGACGAGCGTTGATGCGCCAGGTGGATTTCACAGCGATTTATTCGGGCCGTCCTTCCATGATCTTACGTCTCTGGAATTCGGCGGTAACCTTCTATCCACACTGGCATCGCCCGAGTTGGAGGGTTACTCAACTCCCACGGCGCAGACCAAGGCTTCTCAAAGCGAAGTCGATGAGAGTATGTATTTTGACAGTACCTTGATGCCACCTGCAGGCAGCAAAGGTCACGACTGTTCTCGGGAAGCGTACGATATCCTGGGCAGCTTGTCTTTCCTTAAACTTGACAAGGCCCATTCTATATCTCAATCATCACCGGGCTCAGCCTCAACGACAGCCAGCACTGCCAATCGAGTGCCCTTGGATCATGTGCTAAGTCTCAACCGCGAGGCCAGCGAGCGGCTCGGCCACCTCCTGACCTGCTCCTGTGCTGGATACCCGCATCTTGCATTGCTCTATGCATCAATCATCTCCCGGGTCCTGTTTTGGTACCAGCAAGCGGCTGGCTGCACGCCGAGCGCTTCATGGAACCCTGCAGCCATAACGCTGGACACAGCGTCGCACCATGTGTCCCTGACCGAGTCCTCACCCAGCTCTGGCTCCGGATCCGGGGGAGGGTCTTCAACGTGGTCGAGCAAGGTAGCCAGCACATTTGGTACAGGTGGTGCAACAAATACACCGACATTGACACGGTCCACCGGGCTTGCCGTTACACCAGCGACGATGGCCATCGGGACTTTCAACGTCGACGATTTACGTGTACAGACCGCCTTGAAGATCCAGTTGCTGTCAGGTGAGATGAGAAGAGCCGGCCGTCTGATTGATCAATTTGCTTCGCATAACTCCGGCGGCCAAAGTCTTGCCGACGAATATAATTTTAGCGGCGTGAATAGCCTGTATCAAAGTCTGAGTTCATGGTTGAGGGGTGAGCATTCAAGGATAGCCAATATGATGAGGTCGAATTTGAGGGAGCTCAACACTTGAATAGAGCTATGATTTCAGACGGAATCTTCCCTTGCAACTATCTCCTCCTGGCTTGCATCTGCCGGTTTATCCGTGCCCCGCCTTCCACCTCCTGCTTCGCATGTTTTGCCCCCTTCTCCTTCAGTACTGAATCATGCCATCGATGTCAACTGGTACGCCCCTCAGCTGATAGCCTTCCTTCGTCGCAACCTCCCACTGTTCCTTGACTACTTGAAGTCTCTCCTCACTTCTTGGGAGGAATCTGGCGGCGAAGGGCTTAGGTATGGTGAACCCTGCGTCCAGGTACATACTGTCACTTGAGTCCATCTCGGCTTCGACGCCATTCACAAGCGGCGGTCGGATCTCAAAGGCCCATATCATGCCGGCGAGCGCGATGTTGAGTGAGTTTTCGGCCAGACGCGCTCCCGGACATGTTCTTCTGCCCGTGCTGAAGGTAAAGTGGTCACGCTTGTACGGGTCGCTCATGGCCGCATACTCGGAGCTATACAGGGTATGGTCAAGGTAACGCTCAGGCATAAACTCAAACGGGCTTTCGAAACGCTCGGGGTCGTAGTGCAAGAACGCCGTGTTGGCAAGCAGCACCGTCCCCTTAGGTATGACGTGACCCTTGTACACGACGTCTTCGCCGGCAAAGTGCCGGATGCCCGGTGCGAGAATGGGGTTCATACGAAGCATCTCTTTGACACAGGCGCGAACATAAGGCAGGTTTTGCATATCCGCGAAGGTGGGCAGGCGATTCGGTCCGACGATACGCATGAGCTCTTCCTGGGCTTCGTTCTGTACCCGCTGATTTGCGGCAAGGTGAAGTACAAGGCTGTTCAGCGTCGCCGCCGTTGTCTCGAAGCCTGCCTCGACGAGCCCACCGGAAACCCAAGCCAAGTGCTCTTCTGTAAGCCCCTGAGCATACCAGGACTCCTTGCTTTCATAAATCTCGCGCGCATAGCAGTGAGGAGCTTTGCCTGACGTCACCTGCTTTTCCAGTCGCCGCCAGAGCCCCATCTTTATATCTAATACTTCCTTGGCAGCCTCTTTGGCCTCTTTCTGACCGGGTTGTAGCCACTTCGGCAGGCTGGTAAGGGGTGGCAGTTCGTCGACGAGAAAAGCGCCGGGCCGCGATGTTCTTCTGAGTATTGCCTGACTTCTTACCGCGTCCTGCGCATCCGGGTGGTCCCAGTTCTTGACGCGCGTGCCGAACGTATTTGTCATGATGATGCTGAAAGCGTAGCGGCGCATGTGCTGATAGAAGTTGCGTTGATTCTCATTATCGGTGGCGAGGTCGAAGAGCAACTGTTTCGTCTCGAACTCCTGGCTCGGGACAAACGTTGCCGTTATGGGCACCGTCGTGATCTGACGCACCACCGATCGCAGAGCACGCCAGTGCGGTCCGTAGGGCATCGTGGGCATCCGATTACCACCTGTGACTATGTCGTGGCCCATCGGCGAAGGAGCCTTGGAGGACGTGACGAGGGCCTGCTTCTCTAGAATCTCCCGTATGGCTTCCGGGGTGTTGATAACCACCCAGTTATACCAGCCCACGCGAATTTTGAAGACATCGCCATACTCCTTCGCCCAGCTGCGGAAAACAGCAGGCGCCTTGGGTGGTAGTTGATAACCAACGCCAATCAATGGGTACCCCTTGGGACCCGGTATCGTATCAAGTCTGCGGTCATGGCCCAGCCATGCTATAACAATTGCTGTAACGCCAAGAAATGCGGCAAGATTTAGAACACTGGTGTGGCTTTGGTATATAGCAAGTATCGCGTCCATCTTGAATAAGAACAGACGACGATAGGGATTATTCAATTAGATCGGAGATACTTCAAGTAGATATTCAGTCATTAGGCACCACTGGATTGGCTGTGTAAGACTCTTATACTTCACTTTAGACAACATCTAAACGGGTTATGATTTCCTAATCCTGGGGCCGTGTCCACACTCATTTGTTTCATGTACGTCTTGCCCTCCGACCGGAGTTAAGTACGTTTTTGGGCCCCAGGTCGCTCGGCCCACACCATGGGGTAATGACGGCATCTCTCCTGGTCAAACGGGCAAAGCCTTTGATCCCCGAATCCGTCTCTTCTGGCTCCGGGATTATTTCGGGCCCCGATTTATATACCAATAGTACTTCCATGGCCTGTAGGTCGGTACGCTTTTCATACTTTGTGCACATTTCATATAAAGCTTCCAGCACGCATACAATGCACCAAAATGTCCCATCGCCTGTTTCTTCCAGAGAGTTTCTGCTCTCGAACCGATATAGGGGGTTAAATCGCGATTCCCAAAATGGCGTCCGTTGACCCCAAAACCAAGACCACATACGCGAACACAGACTGGGATCAATACCGGCAAGGACGACCACCCTACCCCCCATCCCTCACCGAGCTCACCTACAGCTACCGCCGGCAGCATCCAAACGTAGGATGGGAGCGTCTCGTCGACGTCGGCGCCGGTTCCGGGATCGCCTCCACAAACTTCATGCCCGACTTCTCAATCATCCACAACTCCGACCCCAGCCCCGGCAACGAAGACCAAGCACGCGCATTCCTCCCCAACTGGGCCCAACGCCACAACCTCGCCACCACCTTTGAATACACCCAGTCCGGCGGCGAGGAAGCGCACACCAAAACCGGCGAGCAGTCCGCAGACATGGTGATCTGCGCCACCGCCGCGCACTTTATAGATCCCGACGGTCTGGCGGCTTCAATCGCAAAGATGCTCCGCCCGGGTGGCACGCTCGCTGTGTTCAGTTATTGGATGCCGTCCTTCCCAGGGCGGTCGCAACACTTCCACGACGTCTTTGCCAAATACTACGACAACCTTGTCTTAGAACCTCTCCAATCCGGAGACGACCTGACGCGGACCCGGCTTTCCAAAGTGATCCAGCGGCGGATGGCCGGGAAAGGCGTCTTGGACTCGTTGCCGATACCAGAGGAGTTTTACGACGACCCGCTGCGCGTATACATCAACGCGGGGAGTACGGGCGAGATACCCTACAACAGCTTATTCGACAAATTTGCGCCCGTGGACCCACAGCCGGGGGGCATCGCACGCGTGAGCGCGCGAGATCGGATTGTTACATATCATACTGGGACAGACGCAGAGGCTGAGGGGTGGGGGTTCGATGCCGATAAGAAGTGGCTTTCCATATTCTTGGACACGATACGGCCGGCCGATAAGAAGCTTTCGGAGGAGGAATCTCGAGAGGCCTACAAGGAATGGGACAAGATCTTTGACGAAGAGTGTCCGAATGGGACGCTTCGCGTGCTGTGGCCTGCGTATGTTGTTTTGGCGACGCGGAAATGAGCGGTAGGATTGTACTTGGTGTTAAATCCATACCTCCTCCAGTTGGCCATCTCCGCCCATCATCTGCTTAGCCGTTCAAGATGTTGTAGTATCTTATCGCGCCAAATTGAAGGAAACAACAGTGTCAGGCAGATACGTTCCACTGTAGACAAATGGACTTACTCTCAAATTGCAAGTCGTCAAGAAGAGCCGAATACAATACCGCACGTGGCCCTAGTCCATGAGCTAACGGGTAATCGCATGAGAAAGAGTAAGTCGAAAATTAGGATAAACAAGCAATCCAACTCAAACACAAAAATAATATAAGGTAGATGTTAAAGAATGGTGCAGTACGAGGTTGTGTCACGTGCTGATGTGTGTTAGCGTGGAGCTAAGCGAGACTCGAGATATCTTCGAGTCATCCGTTATATAGAACTTGGCTCCTTAGTCAATACAACAAAGTTGACCTTCCTCTTGCTACTGAATTGAGGCGTTCCATACGTGATCATAACGTGTAGGGACCTCTCTTCTCAAAAGTAGATATCAAAAAATATACAATTCTCGCACATGACAATGAAAAAAAATCCCAGACAGCTACAGCAACCCATTCGCTCCGTTCGCTCCATTCACAGACATCTCCAAATCAGGAACATACTGCCACGCCATCGGCAGCCCCCCATAAAACACCCACCTCATCATATTCTCCGCCACCATCTCCCCCCCCTGCCCCACCCTCTTAACCACCCCATCAAAAACCTCCCCCGGCATCTTATTCCCCCCCCTCT
>JAABUT010002194.1_pt1 | contig 19502 bp, 14 predicted proteins | sample 5559281 | NCBI WGS metagenome assembly JAABUT01 (sample SAMN10711880, study PRJNA513359) | rock metagenome | isolation source: Antarctica rocks | place: Antarctica: Victoria Land, Ricker Hills nord | collected 2016-01-04
CGCGGCGGCGCACCATCTGGTCGCGGATCGACGGCGCGGTGGACCGGGGCTTCACCCGCATGCAGGCGGGCTACGCCGTGTCGCTGGGCTGGGCGCTGCGGTTCCGCTGGCTGATGGTGCTGGCGACGCTCGGCACCGTGGTGCTGACGGTGTGGCTGTACACCGTGGTGCCGAAGGGCTTCCTGCCCGACCAGGACATCGGCATGCTGCAGGGCAGCACCCAGGCCGGGCCGGAGATCTCCTTCGCCGCCATGTCCACCCGCCAGCGCGCCGTGGTGGACGTGCTGCTGCGCGACCCCGCCATCGCCAGCGTCGGGTCCACCATCGGCGTGACCAGCGGCTGGTCGTCGATGAACCGCGGCCAGCTGACCATCGGCTTGAAGCCGCCGGCCGAGCGCGGCTTGACGGCGGAAGCGCTGATCGCCCGGCTGCGGCCGCAGCTGGCCGCCGTGCCGGGCGTGCAGACCTTCCTGTGGGCGGCGCAGGACCTGCGTGGCGGCGGGCGCGGCGGCAGCTCGAACCAGTTCGTGCTGCTGGGCCGCGACCTGGGCGAGTTGCGCGAGTGGGCACAGAAGCTGACCGAACGGCTGCGCCTGGTGCCCGGCATCACCGACGTGAACAGCGACCAGGACCGCACCGCGCCGCAGGTGAACGTGGTGATCGACCGCATCGCCGCCGCCCGGCTGGGGGTGTCGGTCACGGCCATCGACAACGCCCTGAACAACGCCTTCGCCCAGCGCCAGATCTCGGTGATCTACCAGGTGCGCAACCAGTACCGCGTGGTCGAGGAGATCGACCCGCGGCTGCAGATCGACCCGGTCATGCTGAACCGCATCTTCGTCGGCGCCACCGGCAGCCAGCAGATTCCGCTGGGCAGCGTGGCGCGGATCGAGCGCGGCTCGGCGCCGCTGGCCGTGCGCCACCAGGGCCAGCTGCCGGCGGCCACCGTCAGCTACAGCACCGAACCCGGCATGGCCCAGGGGGAAGCGTTGGCCGCCGTGTCGCAGGCGGCTCTGGACCTGCGCATGCCGGACACCCTGCGCACCGGCTTCGCCGGCAACGCGCGCTGGTTGACCGACAGCCTGAAGACCCAGCCGATGCTGATCGGCGCCGCGCTGCTGGCGATCTACGTGGTGCTGGGAGTGCTGTACGAAAGCCTGACCCAGCCGCTGACCATCATATCCACCCTGCCCTCGGCCGGGCTGGGCGCGTTGCTGGCCCTGCTGGCGACCGGCCATGACCTGTCGGTGATGGCGATCATCGGCATCCTGCTGCTGATGGGCATCGTCAAGAAGAACGCCATCATGATGGTGGACTTCGCCCTGGAGGAGGAACGCCGGCACGGCCGCACGCCGCTGGACGCGATCCGCGCCGCCTGCCTGGAGCGCTTCCGCCCGATCATGATGACCACCATGGCCGCCCTGCTGGGCGCCTTGCCGCTGGCCTTGAGCGTCGGCACTGGGGCAGAGCTGCGCCGTCCGCTGGGCCTGACCATCGTTGGCGGCCTGATCGTGTCACAGGCGCTCACGCTTTACACGACGCCGGTGATCTACCTGGCCTTGCAGCGCCGCCGGCGGAAGGTCGCGGCACCGCTGCCGGCGGAGTAGTCATGACAGCGGGACAAACTCGCAACGACCGCACGGCAGGACCATCAAGGAACGATGAAACTTGATGCGATGATGTGTGTAAAAGCCGGCGGCAAGCCTGACCAACCTTGACTTTCCGGCTGCGGTTCCAGATATCCCCATCAGCGCACACGTGACGTGCGCATGTTGCGGCGTGCCCAAGGGCACCCTGCCTTGGAAGCGCACCACATTTGACCGAAACCTACGAAACGACTGATCCCGCAACCGTGCCTGCGGATACGAACGTGCCCGATACGGAAATGCCCGGCAACGATCTGCCCGGCACCGGCGAAGCCGTGGCTTCCCCGCCTGAAGCCGAAGCCACCGAGAACCCGACCACCGGCGAAGACGAAACCACCCATCAGGACTATGACGCCGCCGAACCGGTCGAGTCCGGTTTTGCCGCCCTCGGCCTGTCCGAGCCGATCGTCCGCGCGGTGACTGAGAAGGGCTATGTCACCCCGACGCCGATCCAGGCGCAGGCCATCCCCTACGTGCTGATGGGTCGCGACATCCTGGGCTGCGCGCAGACCGGCACCGGCAAGACCGCCGGCTTCACCCTGCCGATGCTGGACATCCTGTCCGGCAGCCGTGCCCGCGCCCGCATGCCGCGCAGCCTTATCCTGGAACCGACGCGCGAGCTGGCGTTGCAGGTGGCCGACAACTTCATCGAATACGGCAAGTATTTGAAGCTGACCCATGCCTTGGTCATCGGCGGCGAAAGCATGTCCGACCAGAAGGAGCTGCTGATGCGCGGGGTGGACGTGCTGATCGCCACCCCCGGGCGGCTGATCGACATGTTCGACCGCGGCAGCATCCTGCTGACCGACACCCGCGTGCTGGTGATCGACGAGGCCGACCGCATGCTCGACATGGGCTTCATCCCCGATGTCGAGCGCATCGTGGCGATGCTGCCGGCCAGCCGCCAAACGCTGTTCTTCAGCGCCACCATGGCCCCCGAGATCCGCCGCCTGGCCGACGCCTTCCTGCAGAACCCGAAGGAGATCACCGTCTCCAAACCGGCTTCAGTGGCGCCGACCATCACCGAGGGCCTGGTGCTGGCCAACGAGACCGACAAGCGCGAGGCGCTGCGCCGGCTGGTGCGCAGCGAGGACGTGCAGAACGCGCTTATCTTCTGCAACCGCAAGCGCGACGTGGATATCCTGTACAAGTCGCTGGCCCGGCACGGTTTCTCGGTCGGCGCGCTGCACGGCGACATGGCGCAGCCGGTGCGCTTCGCCACTCTGGAGAAGTTCAAGAACAACGAGATCCGCCTGTTGTGCTGCAGCGATGTCGCCGCCCGCGGGCTGGACATCGGCGGGCTGAGCCACGTGTTCAACTTCGACGTGCCGCATCACGCCGAGGATTATGTCCACCGCATCGGCCGTACTGGTCGCGCCGGACGCGAAGGCCGTGCCTTCACCCTGGCGACACCGGAGGACCGGCTGGCGACCGAGGCGATCGAGCGGCTGACCGGCCACGCCATTCCGCGCGTCGCCATCGACGGGCTGGACGTGGTGTCCTGGTCGGAAGGCGACAGCCGCCGCCGCGGCCGTGGCAAGGCGCCCGCCAAGACCTCGAGCCGCGCACCGAAAGCCACGTCTCAGGATGCGGACCGGCCCGAGCGCGCCGCCAGGCCAGCCGCGAAGGCCGAGCGCGCGCCGCGGGCGAAAACGCCGAAGCCCGAGTTGGATCTGGTGCCGCCGGACCTGTTGCCGCTCGACGTGTTTCCGCCGGAGCCGGTCGCACAGCCTGAGATCATCATGCGCGAGGACCGTATCCGCCCGGCTCGCCGGCCCGCTCGCGTGGCCCGGGCGCCGGACCCGGAACTGGTTCCGCGCGAGATCGAGCCTCCTGCCCCACCGCAGGAACCGCCGCGCGAGGAAGCACGGCCCGCAGCACGCGAGGGCAGCGGCCGTGAGTCCGGCAATCGCCCGTCGCGGCGTGACGCCCCACCGCCCCGCCGCGACGAAGATCGTGCGCCGCGACGTGATGACGACCGCAACCGCCGCCCGCGCCGCGACGACGACCTCGGTCCGGCCGTGCTCGGCTTCGGCGACGAGGTTCCCGCCTTCATGCTGGTCGCCGCCCGCCCGCGCCGGCTGGCTGAAGCCGCTTCCGCCAACAGCGACATGGAGAACTGAGCCATGAACATCGTCACACCCGATATCTCACTTGCCCCTGCCGCCGCGTCGGAAGTTCGCGCCAAGGGCAAGCTTGGGCCGTTCAAATGGGACGACGCCCTGCTGCTCGAGGACCAGCTGACCGAGGACGAGCGCGCTGTCCGCGACGCCGCCCATGATTACTGCCAGGAGAAGCTGTTCCCACGCGTGCTGCTGGCCAACCGCCACGAGCATTTCGACCGCGAAATCATGAACGAGTTCGGAGAGATGGGCTTTCTGGGCGCCACCCTGAACAGCCACGGCTGCGCCGATGTCGGCTACGTCGCCTACGGCCTGATCTCCCGCGAGGTCGAGCGCGTCGACTCCGGCTACCGCAGCGCGTTTTCGGTGCAGTCCAGCCTGGTGATGTACCCGATCCACGCCTTCGGGTCCGAGGCGCAGAAGGACAAGTACCTGCCCAAGCTGCGCGCTGGCGAGTGGGTCGGCTGCTTCGGCCTGACCGAACCCGACGGCGGCTCCGACCCCGGTTCCATGCGCACGCGCGCAAAGTCCGTCGATGGCGGCTTCCTGGTCAGCGGGTCGAAGACCTGGATCAGCAACTCGCCGATCGCCGACGTGTTCGTGGTCTGGGCCAAGGACGACGCCGGCGACATCCGCGGCTTCATCTTGGAAAAGGCCATGAAGGGCCTGACCGCGCCGAAGATCGAAGGCAAGTTCAGCCTGCGTGCCAGCATCACCGGCATGATCATGATGCAAGATGTGTTCGTGCCCGCGGAGAACATGCTGCCCAAGGTGAAGGGTCTGCGCGGCCCCTTTTCCTGCCTGAACAACGCTCGCTACGGCATCTCCTGGGGCGTGCTGGGTGCCGCCGAGTTCTGCTGGCACGCCGCGCGCGGCTACACGTTGGACCGTAAGGTGTTCGGCCGCCCGCTGGCCGCGACCCAGCTGGTGCAGAAGAAGCTGGCCGACATGCAGACCGAGATCACCCTGGCGTTGCAGGGCGTGCTGCGCCTTGGCCGGCTGATGGACGAGGGCCGTGCGGCACCGGAGATGATCAGCCTGTGCAAGCGCAACTCGTGCGGCAAGTCGCTGGACATCGCTCGAGTGGCGCGCGACATGCACGGCGGCAACGGCATCGTCGACGAGTACCACGTCATCCGCCACATGATGAACCTGGAAACGGTCAATACCTACGAGGGCACGCATGACGTGCATGCCCTCATCCTGGGCCGGGCGCAGACAGGGCTTTCGGCATTCGGGGGATAGCCCCCAAACGCGCCGCCCGCCCGCCATCGCGTGACGCCCGCGTCGACCGCATCGGCGCGGACGGCGATGGCGTGGCCACGCTGGACGACGGCACGCCGCTGTATCTGCCGTTGACCTTGCCTGGTGAGTTCGTGCATGCCCACCCCGTCGTCAAACGCGGCGAAGGCTGGGCTGGCGCGGCAGACATCCTGGAAGCAAGCGCGGATCGCGTGGCGCCGCCTTGCCCGCATTTTATCACGTGCGGCGGCTGCGCGTTGCAGCACTGGCGGCATGACCGCTACCTTGCGTGGAAGACCGACCTGCTATGCTCGGCATTGCGCCGCGGCGGCTATCCGGATGCGGTCTTGGCGCCGATCTTCGCCGTCGGCCCGCACGCCCGCCGCCGCATCGATTTCGCTGTCCGCCGGCGCTCGGGCGGCGTCGACCTTGGCTTGCACCAGAAGCGCGGCGCCGAAATCGTCGACCTTGCCGTCTGCACCGTGCTGCACCCAAGCCTGGAGGCGCTGATCGGGCCGCTGCACGACCTGTTGCGCGGCATCTCCGCCCTTAAGCGCGAGGGGTCGGTGGCGATCAACCTGCTCACCTCCGGCCCTGACATGCTGCTGCGCACCGACGGCGCACTGTCGTCGCCCGACCGCAGCCGCCTGGCCGAGTTCGCCACCGTTCACGCGATGTCGCGCATCACCTCGGCGGCCGGCAGCATGGGCCTGGAGCCCGCCGCCATGCTGCGACCCGCAACGACGGTGTTCTCCGGCGTCAGCGTCCTGCCGCCGCCCGGCGCCTTCCTGCAGGCCGCCGAGGCCAGCGAGGCTGCCATCATCGCCGCCGTGCTGGCCGGCCTGCCGGACATGACGCCACGGCAGCGCGTGGCCGAGCTGTATGCCGGCTGCGGCACGCTGACCTTCGCCCTTGCCGGACGGGCGCGTGTGGCGGCCTATGAAGGCGACATCGATGCCTTCAACGCGCTCAGGGCTGCGGTCAACGCGGCACAGCTGGCCGGCCGCATCGAGGTGTATCGCCGTGACCTGGCCCGGCAGCCGCTGTTCGTGAAGGACCTGGCCGTCTTCGCCGCCGTGGTGCTGGACCCGCCGCATGGCGGCGCCGCCGAGCAGACCGCACAGATCGCGGTGTCCGGCGTGAAGCGGGTGATCTACGTCAGCTGCAATCCCGGCGCCCTGGCCCGCGACGCGCACCGGCTGCACGACGCCGGCTACCGCTTGCTGTCGGCCGTCCCGATCGACCAGTTCCTGTGGTCGCCACGGCTGGAAAGCGTCTGCGTGTTCGTGCGCGACTGACGCCGGCTGGCTTCGAACGATCCGTTAGTATATCCGCCGCTAAACTCAAATCTCCAGGCAGCCGGACTGCCGCTGAGGAGATCTGAATGAAAGGCGTGGTGTTCAACCTGCTTGAAGAGGTCGTGATCCGGCATCACGGCGATGCCGCCTGGGACGCGTTGCTGGAAGTCGCCGGGCTGTCAGGTTCCTACACGTCGTTGGGCAGCTACCCGGATGGGCAGATGGAGCAACTTGTACTGGCGGCATCCAATGCCTTGGACCTGCCGCCAGCCACGGTGCTGCGCTGGTTCGGGAAGGAAGCGATGCCGCTGCTGGCTGCCCGCTATCCGGTGTTCTTCAACACGCAGAAATCGCTGTACCCGTTCGTGCTGAGCGTGAACAACATCATCCATCCCGAGGTTCGCAAGCTTTATGCCGGGGCGCACTGCCTTAACTTCCACTTCAAGGATGCGGCGGACGGCTCGTTGCTGATGGAATACAGCTCGCAACGGAAGCTGTGCCATCTGGCCTGCGGCTTCATCGAGGGCGCGGCGACCCACTACAAGGAGGTAGTGGATGTCACGCACGTGCAGTGCATGCATAACGGCGATGCGAAGTGCCTGCTCCGCATCGTCATGTCCTAGCGCGTAACCGATTCCGGCAGGCGCGCCCTGTACGCTGCGAGGCATTGTTCAAGAACGCAAATCTTTGGGCCAAGTAGGGCAACCTGACCCAATACCGCCCTGAGGATGTCGCGATGCCGGAGCTGTCCATTGAGGCGTACGCCCGGGAAGTCGATCGCCTCAAGCGGCGGTTGAACCGTGAACGCGCGGCGCGCCTAGAAGCGGAGATGATCGGCGAAAAAGGGTTGCGCGACCTTTACGAAAACCAGCAGCAGCTAAGGCTGCTCGAACGGATCGCGACCGCCGCCAATCAGGCGCTCTCACTGCGCGATGTCCTGCAGTTCGCGCTGACGGAGGTGTGCGCGTTCACCGGCTGGCCGGTCGGGCACGTGCATCCGGTCGACACGGCGTTCGGCACGAGCCACCTGCACTCGGCACGCATCTGGCACGCCGACGATTTCGAGCGCATCGCGGAATTTTGCCTTGTGACGGAGCAGACCGATCTCAAATCCGGCGAGGGCTTGCCCGGACGCATTCATATGACGGGTGAGCCGGTATGGCTTTCCGACATCACCAAGGACGACAACTTCCCGCGGCAACACGCGGCCCAGCTGTGCGGCCTGAAGGCGGCCTGCGCGTTTCCCATTCTGATCGGCAGCGAGGTGGTGGCCGTTATCGAGTTCTACATCCGCAAGACGCTGGAGCCGGATCAGGTGCTGATGCGGCTGATGTCGCAGATCGGCCTGCAGCTCGGCCGAGTGATCGAGCGCAAGCGCGCCGAGGATCAGCTGATCCATGACGCCTCGCACGACCCGCTCACCGGCCTGCCCAACCGGGCGCTGTTCCGCGACCGGCTGAACCAGGCGTTCTACCGCAACAGGCGGGCCGGCAACTCCGACTTTGCGGTGTTGTTCATCGATCTGGATCGCTTCAAGCTAATAAACGACAGCCTGGGCCACCGCGTCGGCGACATGCTCATCGTCCAGGTGGCGACCCGCCTGCAGGCCTCGATACGTTGCGAGGACCTGATGGCGCGTGCGATGCCGAAGTCCCTTGGCAGCGAGAACACCCTTGCCCGCTTGGGCGGCGACGAGTTCACCGTGTTGCTGGCCGACATATCGGACCCGGTCGACGCGATCCGGGTCGCGGACCGAATCCAGGAGACCCTGTGCCTGCCGTTCGTCATCGAAGGTCAGGAAATCCACATCACGGCCAGCATCGGCATCGCCACCAGCGCCACCGGCTACGACTCCGCGGACGAGGTGGTGCGCGATGCCGATTTGGCCATGTACCGGGCCAAGTCTCTGGGCAAGGCCCGCAGCGAACTCTATGACGAGACGATGCATCTTTCCGCCATGACACGCCTGCAGATCGAAGGCGACCTGCGCCGAGCCTTGCAGAACGACGAGTTCGTTCTGCACTACCAGCCGATCGTGTCCCTCGAGAACGATGCCGTGACCGGGTTCGAAGCCCTGGTGAGATGGCAGCGGCCGGGCCACGGCCTCGTCTACCCCAATGACTTCATCCATGTCGCCGAGGAGACCGGGCTGATCATGTTGCTGGGCATGTGGGTGCTGCGGGAGGCCTGCCGCACGACCCGGCGGTGGCAACAGGAGTTCTCGCGGCAGCCGCCGCTGACCATCAGCGTGAACCTGTCCGCCCGGCAATTCACTCAGCCGGATCTGGCGCAACAGGTGCGTCAAGTGCTGGACGAAGTGGGCATCAAGCCGGCGATGGTACGGCTGGAGGTCACCGAAAGTGTCACCATGGGAGATGCCGAGCGGGCAGTACGGGTGCTGTCGCAGCTCAAGGAGTTAGGCATCCAGCTCAGCCTGGACGACTTCGGCACCGGCTACTCGTCGCTCAGCTACCTGCAACGCTTTCCGCTGGACATCCTCAAGATCGACCGGTCTTTCGTGTCGGCCATGTGCCGAAGCCCCGAAAGCCTTCAGATCGTCAACACGATCGTGAACCTGGCCCGCAACCTGAACATGACCGTTGTCGCCGAAGGGGCGGAGATGGAAGCCGAGGTCATGCAGCTCAAGGCGCTGGGCTGCGACTTCAGCCAGGGCTACTTCTTCTCGAAACCCGTCAGCGAAAACGAAATAACAAGGCTGCTCCGGGCCACGGCCGTGCCGCCGGCGCCGGTCGCGGCGCTGGACGCTGCTTCGTTTCCTCTGGCTGCCGGGGATTGAAGCATTTGGACCGACGCGGCCGGTCCTACTCCGGCCGCCACTCCTCCGCCCATTTGCTGGAGTAGTCCACATGTCCGGTGGGTTCGTAGCCACGCAGCCATTTCGGGATCACATGCGGCTGCACGGTGAACCACAGCGGCAGCTCCGGAAGCTCGTCAGCGAAGCTCTGCTGCAGGCGCGCCCACACCATGCGCCGCGCGTCGGGATCAAGTTCGGACTCGACCTTCAATATGTCCGCGTCGAAGCCGGCGTTGCGGAACCCGCCATAGTTCGATCCGCCGAACGCGTTGGCCGGCCCCGGTATCTGGTCGCTGCCCAAAGTCTGCCGCGGCGACGAACTCAGCGAACTGACCCAGGCGAACATCGCCATGCCGGTGAACTGGCGCTTCTTCAGCGTCTCGCCGAACAAGGCCCGCGGCATCTCGTTGCGCACCACCGCCTCGACGCACACGGTCTTCCATTGGCTCTGCATCACCTGCTGCTGCAGCTCGCGCACCCGGTTGCCGGCGGTGGTGGCGAAATCCAGCGACAGCTTCGCACCCGTGGCGTTGCGGCAGACGCCGTCCGGGCCTGGGGTCCAGCCAGCCTCGGCCAGCAGCGCACGGGCGGCTGCGGGGTCGTAGGGATAGCGCCTGGTTTCGGGGTTGAACATCGGGTGCAACGGGTTCATCAGGCTGGCCGCCACGGTCGGCTTGCCCCCGAACAGCCGGTTGACCAGCAGCTGCCGGTCGATCGCCAGCAGCAGCGCCCGGCGCACCCGCACATCGGCCAGGATCGGATTGTCCAGCTGCAGGGTAATCTGCTCGTAGCTCAGGCTGGGCTGGAAGATGTAGGTGAAGCGGTTGGGATGCTGCGCCTGCATGCCGATCGCCTGGTCCACGGTCAGGCCGATGTTCTCGCCGGCCGCCATGTCCACGTCGCCGGACAGCAGGTTGGATTGCAGCGCCGCGGTGTTGGCGATGGTGCGCAGCACGATGCGCCTGAAGCCTGGCTTCGTGCCCGGCCAATGCGGGTTCGGCTCCAGCACGATCTGCGCGCCGGACTGGAACTCGGTCACCATGTAGGGGCCGTCATACAGACCCGGCGTGGTGGGTGCGCGGCTGTACAAGCTGTTGTGGCCGTATTCGCCAGGCTGTTTCGCCGCATCGTGGACGGCTGCTTCCAGGTGCGCCGGCAGCAGGCTGGGCAGCTCGTTGTACTGCGCGTCGATCTGGTCGAAATGGATCACGGCGTGGCGCCCGTCGACCACGTCCACACGATCGATGGTGCTGCGGGTGTTGTCGAAGCCGGCGTTCGGGTCGCGGCGCAGCTTCATGGTGAACACCAGGTCCGCCGTGGTCACCGGCCTGCCGTCACCCCATTTCAGCCCATCCTTCAGGGTGATGCGCATCGCCATGCCGGGCTTGCCTCCCGGTCGCTGCTCGATCGTCGCCATGCCGTTGGCGATCGTCGGCAGCGTCTCGCACAGCAGGCAGGTGTTGTGCCACGTTTTGTCGTAGGCGGTGACGCTGCGCAGCGTGAAGCCCAGCGCGTAGCCCTTGATCGACTCGGGGTCGATGTTGGGGTGCATCGAGGACGGGAACTGCGTCACCCCGATCACCAGGTTGTCGTGCCCGGCTTCGGCCTGCGTGCCGATCAGAAAAAACAGGCAGGCCAGAAGGTGCAGAGTTCTCACTGCGGTTTGTCCCTTGATCCGGCCAGGCGCTACGCCAACGCAATCAACGCGTCGGCCATGACGACGCCGTGGCCGTCGAGCAGCACGATCAGCGGGTTGATCTCCGCCTCCTGCACGCCGTCCAACCCGGCCAGGGCGGAGAAGTTCGCCACCGCCTGCGCCAGCGCTTCAAGATCGCCGCGCGGCAGGCCGCGGAAGCCGCGCGCGGCGGCCAGGCCGCGGACCTCGTACACCATCTCCGTGGCTTCGGCGACGCTCACCGGGGCTGTGCGCAGCACCACGTCGCGGTAGATTTCCGCCAGCACGCCGCCGGCGCCGAGGGCGACCACCGGCCCGACCAGCGCGTCGCGGCGGTAGCCCAGGATCGCCTCGGCCACGCCGCGCGCCATCGGCTGGGCGATGAAGCCGGTGATCCGGCTTCCCAGCCGCGCCTTCATCTCCGCCATTGCGGCACGCAACGCGGCTTCGTCGGCGATGTTCAGCGCCACCGCGCCGGCCTCGGTCTTGTGAACGATCGCGGCCGAGACCGCCTTCAGCGCCACCGGATAGGTCAGCGCCGGCACCACCTGCCCGTCGACCCGCACGGCGCGGTCGTCCAGGCCGAGCGCCGCGAACACCGCCCGCGCGCCGGGTTCGTCGCCCGACCCCGGCAAGGCGGCGGCGGCGGCGGCGGACAGGTCGCCGGTGTCCACCGCTGCCCGCGGCGCGCGCCAGTCCAGGTAGCAGCGCACGGCGTCGGCACAGGCTTCCGGCGTGCGGAAGGCGGCGATGCCGGCTTCGGCCAGCAGGCGCAGCGATCCCTCGGCCTGCGGCAGCAGGAAAGCCGCCAGCTTGCGCGGACCGGTGGACGCCAGCACGCCGGCCACCGCATCCTGCGGGCGGAACTGGGCGGAGCTGCCGATCACCGCGATGGCGAGGTCGGCGTCGTCGGCGTTGCGGGCGGCGGTCAGCGCCAGCGCCACGTCCTCGCGCCGGGCGCCGGCCAGGGTGGTGTCGACCATGCGTGCGGTGGCGATACCGGCCATGCCCAGCCGGTCCACCACCATGGCGCCGCCGCCGCCGGTGGTGGTCACCACCTGCACCGCGCGCTTCGGCTGCACGATCGGCCGGCTGCCCAGCAGCAGGGGCGGCAGCTCCAGCAGGGTTTCCAGCATGTCCACGCGGGCGATGCCGATGGCGCGGAAGAACGCGTCGGCGGCGGCGTCCGACCCGGCCAGGGCGCCGGTGTGGGTGGTCGCCAGCGCGGCGCCCTGCTCGGACCGGCCCAGCTTGTAGGCAACGATGGGCTTTCCCGCCGCGTGGGCGCGCCGGGCCGCTTCCTCGTACAGCTCCGGCCGACGGATGGTTTCCAGGAACAGCAGGATCGCGTCGGTGTCAGGGTCGTCCACCAGCATTCCGGCGATCTCGCCCGCCGACAGGTCGGCCTCGTTGCCGGTGCCGACCAGCTTGGCGAAACCGAAGCCGCGGGCTGCCGCGCGCGACAGCAACGTGCCCATCACCGAGCCGGACTGGCTGACCAGCGACCAGCGCCCGGCCGGCAGAACCTCGGCTTCAAGCGCGGCGTTCACGCTGCACGCGGTGGCGGCGGGCACGTTGATGACGCCCATGCTGTTCGGGCCCAGCAGCCGCATGCCGCCCTCGCGGGCTGCGGCCAGCATGCGTTCCTGCAAGGTGACGCCGTCCGGCCCGGCCTCGGCGAAGCCGTCGGCCAGCACGCAGGCGACGGGCACGCCCTTGCGCACGCAGTCGCCGATCGTGGCCTCGACCTGGCCGGTGCCGACCAGAACATAGGCCAGGTCGATCGGGCCGGGCACCTCGGCCAGCGAGGCATAGGCCGGCTCGCCCAGCACCTTCGGGGCGCGCGGGTTCACCGGAAACAGCGCCCCGGTGTAGCCGTGGCGTCGCAGATACACCTGCGCGCGGGCGGTCAGCCGGCTGGCGTCGGTGGAGGCACCGACAAGCGCGATGCTGCGCGGGTTCAGCAGCGCGGCCGCGATCATGCCTTGGCCGGCCGCTGGGAGAAGCTGCGGCCGAACACGCCCTCGGCGGCGATGCGGTTCTTCATCACCTCCAGGCTGCCGCCGGCAATCATCCAGCCGCGCGTTTTGCGCACGCAGTATTCCAGCAGCAGGTCCTGCGAGTAGCCGGTGCCACCCATCACCTGCAACGACTCGTTGGCCGCCATCCAGCCGGCCTGGTTGCAGGCGTATTTCGCCATCGCGACGTCCTGGGCGTCCGGCAGGCCTTCGCCGCGGGTGGCGGCGCGATACAGCAGCAGCTGCGCGGCATCCAGCGCCACCCGCATCTCGGCAAACTTCCATTGCAGGCCCTGGAATTCCGACAGCGTGCGGCCGAACTGTCTTCGCGTTTCAGCGTGGTCGCGCGCCTGGCGGAAACAATATTCGCCCAGCGCCAGCGCCCGTGTCGTGTTGCCGATGCGTTCGACGTTGAAGCCGGCGATCTGGCGGCGGAAGCCACCCTCGCCCAGCAGCACGTTTTCGGCGGGTATGGGCACGTTGTCGAAATACAGCGGGCACCAGGTCTCGCCGTTCATGTAGGTGCTCGGCTTGCCGAGGGCGAACCCCTCCGCGCCGCGTTCCACCAGCACGCTGCCGATGCCCTGCGTGCCGGGGCCGAAGCGGCAATACACCAGGAACACCGAAGCGTCCTCGGTGTTGGTGGTGAACACCTTGCCGCCGTTGAGGCGGAAGCCGGGGCCGTCAGGGGTGCAGGCGCTGCGCAGCTCGGTCAGCGCGGAACCAGCCTCGGGTTCGCTCATGGCAACGGCGGCGATGGTTTCCCCGCGCAGCAGCGGACCGAAGAAGCGTTCCTTCTGCCCGGGCGTGGCGTATTCGGCGAAGGTCCGGAAAGCGCCGAAATTGCCGGCCTGCAACACGTCCGCACTGCGCGGGCAGACATAGGCGATCTGCTCCATCGCCAGCACCGCATCCATCAGCGTGCCGCCGGCGCCGCCGGCGCCGCCGTCGTCGGCGGGGAGCATGATGCCGAACAGGCCCGCGTCGGCCATCAGCTTCGCCACGTCCCACGGAAATTCCGGCTGGTGGGCGCGGGCCAGCGCGCCCTCGGCCAGATGGCGCTCCGCAAAGGTGCGAACGCTGTCCTGGAAGGCGCGCTGCTCCTCCGTGAGGTCGAAGTTCACACGGGGTCCCAGCTGAACACGTCGCCGCTGCGGTCCAACGGCAGCAGGCTGGCGGTCAGCGCCGGGGCGGCATGGGCCGCGATCGACGACGGCGTCCAGCCCTCGCTGCTTTGGATGCCGCGGACCGGGCGCGGCGAGCTCATCAGGAAAATCTCGTTGTAGCGGGTGGCGAAGGTCTGGCCGGTGAACGCGCGCGCGGCATCGGACGCCAGGAACACCGCCATCGGCGCGTTCTTGTCCGGCGTCATCTGCTGGATCTTGGCGACGCGGGCCTGCTGCTCCGGCGTGGTGGCCGGGATGGAGCTGGTCATGCGGCTCCAGGCGAACGGCGCGATGCAGTTGCTGCGCACGTTGTAGCGCTGCATGTCCAGCGCGATGGACTTGGACAGCGCGGTGATGCCCAGCTTGGCGGCGGAGTAGTTGGCCTGGCCGAAGTTGCCGATCAGCCCCGAGGTGCTGGACATGTGCACGAAGGCGCCGGATTCCTGCTTGCGAAAGAATTCGGCGGCGGCGCGGCTGGTGTAGAAGCTGCCCGACAGGTGCACGTTGATGACCGACGTCCAATCGTCGTCGGTCATCTTGTGGAAGATCACGTCGCGCAGGATGCCGGCGTTGTTGACCACGATGTCGATGCGGCCGAAGTGGTCCACCGCGGACTGGATGATCTTACGCCCGCCGTCCCAGCTCGCCACCGAGTCGGTGTTGATCGCCGCCTGGCCGCCGCGCTGCTCGATGATCTGCCTGGTCTGCTCGGCTGGCGTGTCGGACTTGCCCTCGCCGGTCAGCGAGGCGCCGATGTCGTTGATGATGACCTTGGCGCCTTCGCCGGCCATCATGATGGCGATCTCGCGGCCGATGCCGCCGCCGGCGCCGGTGACGACCGCGACCTTGCCGGCCAGCATGGTGCCCTGGGTATTGGTGTCGGACATTGGTTCCTCCTCGGGGACGCTTTGGCGGCAGGATAGTGGATAAGTCGGGCGGTTAAAACCCGGGCGATCGGTTGTGCAAACCGTGGTATTGCGTGCGCCATGAGCTCAGAGCCGACGCAATCCGAAAGCCTGGCAAGCCTGTATCGCCGGGCGTTCGACGAGTATGGCACCCGCGCCCTGTGGAACATGCGTCTGGTCGAGCAGCCGACGCCAGCGGATGCCCTGGCGCTCACGCAGGCGTTGCGGACGCATGGCCGCATGGACGGGCGGCGGCTTGCCGAGCGCATCGAGGAACTCTGCCGTGCCGATCACTAGGTTCCAGTCCGACGTGTTGCGGACGCTGGCGGCACAGCGCGGCCCGGACAGCTATCAACCTTTGATGAAGTCCACCCACACACCTTCCGGTCGCCACACCTTGTCAAGATCGGCACGGGCGCGCGCGTCGTCCACGCCAAGCACCTTGCAACGATATCGATAAAGAAACGCCGCAACCCGGTAGTTCGCGGCGCAATGGACATGCACCGGCACGGACTCGACGCCAGCCATGACAGAACAGAACCGACTGAAATCGTCCGAAGTCGGGTTCTGGAAAACGACTGGAATATTTGTATATGACATGCCCGTGCCGCGGACGCTGGCCGCTTCATCCAGCAACGCCGTCGCGTGATCGTGGGGCGCCAAGTTAATGACGTGGCGGGCGCCCATCAAGGCGATTTCGATCAGTTGCTGCTCGGTCGGCTGACCGGACGTCGTGATCCGGTCGTCCAACCGATACCAGTGGTAGATGTGTTCTGGGTCGGCCACAGGACAGCTCCGGGTAACAGGTCGCCGCATTCGAAGCCCAACCTCGCATGACAACGCCGGACTGAACAGCCGCGCGGCCTGTGAAGGACAACCGCACAACTTGTTTTAGCTGGCGGCATGCCGCGACTTGGCGCCCGCGCGGCCTTGACGCACAACTTCCCATGCCCCATCTCCCACTAATCAGGACCGCTTGGGTCCGGTTAGGTTCTTAAGCCATGCTCAGGCTCTCCAAGTTGACCGACTATGCCGTGGTGGTGCTGATCCGGCTGGCCGATCGCAGCCGGGCGGTGACGTGCGAAGCCGTGCAGACCTCGCCCGGCATCGCCGCGTTGACCGGCATCCCGGAACCCACCGTGGCGAAGGTGCTGAAGGCGCTGTCCGCCGCCGGCCTGGTGGCGTCCCAGCGCGGCGCCCGTGGCGGCTACCGGTTGATCAAGCCGTTGCACGCCGTCTCGGTCGCCGACGTGATCGCCGCCATCGACGGCCCGATCGCGCTGACCGCCTGCGTCGATGGCGGCGACGGCTGCGACGTGCAGGCCGTCTGCGCCGTCAAGGGCCGCTGGGACCTGGTCAACGATGCCATCCACGCCGCACTCGCCTCCATCACCCTGGCCGACATGAGCCAGGCCTCCGTTCCGCCAGCCTTCCGGGTCGCGTCCCATCACCTGCCAGCCGCCGAATAAGGGGTCACCTATGCCCGCCGTTGCCGAAACCCTCGACACCATCCAGGCCGCCACCGATGCCGGCTACAAGTACGGCTTCTCCAGCGACGAGATCGAGATGGACCTCGCCCCCAAGGGGCTGAACGAGGACATCATCCGTCTGATCTCCAGCCGCAAGAACGAGCCGGAGTGGCTGCTGGCCTGGCGCCTGAAGGCCTATGCCGCCTGGCTCAAGATGGAGGAGCCGGATTGGGCGATGGTCAACCACCCGCCCATCGACTACCAGGACCTGCACTACTACGCCGCGCCCAAGAAGAAGGACGGCCCGAAAAGCCTCGACGAGGTCGATCCGGCACTGCTGGCGATGTACGAGAAGCTCGGCATCCCGCTGAAGGAGCGTGCCATTCTTGCTGGTGTCGTTGGCGCCGGCACGTCGGCAGATGGCGAACAAGATGACGGCGAGGTCGACCCGAACCGCCCGCAGATCGCCATCGACGCGGTGTTCGACAGCGTGTCCGTCGCTACCACCTTTCGATCCACGCTGGCGAAGTCGGGCGTGATCTTCTGCCCGATCAGCGAGGCGGTGCAGAGCCACCCCGAGTTGGTGCGGCAGTATCTCGGCAGCGTGGTGCCGGCCGGCGACAACTATTTCGCCGCCCTGAACTCCGCCGTGTTCACCGACGGCAGCTTCGTGTTCATTCCCAAGGGCGTGTGCTGCCCGATGGAGCTATCTACTTACTTCCGCATCAACGCCCGCAACACGGGGCAGTTCGAGCGCACGCTCATCATCGTCGAGGACGGCGGCTACGTGTCGTACCTGGAAGGCTGCACGGCGCCGCAGCGCGACGAGAACCAGCTGCACGCCGCGGTGGTGGAACTGGTCGCCATGGACGACGCGCAGATCAAGTACAGCACCGTGCAGAACTGGTTTCCCGGGGATGCCAACGGCGTCGGCGGCATCTACAACTTCGTCACCAAGCGCGGCGCCTGCCGCGGCGCCCGCAGCAAGATCAGCTGGACGCAGGTCGAGACGGGTTCGGCCATCACCTGGAAGTATCCGTCCTGCATCCTGCAGGGCGACGACAGCGTGGGCGAGTTCTACTCGGTGGCGGTCACCACCAACCACCAGCAGGCCGACACCGGCACCAAGATGATCCACATCGGCCGCAACACCCGCAGCACCATCGTGTCCAAGGGGATCAGCGCCGGGCAGTCCAACAACACCTATCGCGGGCTGGTGCGCATCCTTCCCAAGGCCGACGGCGCGCGCAACTTCACCCAGTGTGACAGCCTGCTGATCGGCGACCGCTGCGGGGCGCACACCGTGCCCTACATCGAAAGCCGCAACCGCACCGCCAAGCTGGAACACGAGGCGACCACCTCGCGCATCTCCGACGACCAGATGTTCTATTGCCGCCAGCGCGGGCTGTCGCAGGAGGACGCGGTCGGGCTGATCGTCAACGGCTTCTGCAAGGACGTGCTGAAGGAGCTGCCGATGGAGTTCGCCGTGGAGGCGCAGAAGCTGCTGGCGGTGTCGCTCGAAGGTTCGGTGGGGTAGGACACGAACATGCTTATCATCAAGGGCCTGTGCGCCGAGATTGACGGCAAGGAAATCCTACGCGGCATCGACCTGACGGTGCCGGCGGGTGAGATCCACGCCATCATGGGGCCGAACGGGTCGGGCAAGTCCACGCTGTCCTATGTGCTGTCCGGCCGCGAGGGCTACGAGGTCACCGCCGGCACCGCGACCTACAACGGCCGGGACATGCTGGACATGGAGCCGGAGGAACGCGCCGCCGCCGGCTTGTTCCTCGCCTTCCAGTATCCGGTCGAGCTGCCCGGCGTGAACAACGCCAACTTCCTGCGCACCGCGTTGAACGCCCTGCGACGGGCGCGCGGCGAGCCGGAGTTGGATGCCGTGCAGTTCCTCAAGCTGGCGCGCGCGGAGTCCAAGCGTTTGTCGATGCCGGACGACATGCTGAAGCGCAACGTCAACGTCGGCTTCTCCGGCGGCGAGAAGAAGCGCAACGAGGTGCTGCAGATGGCTCTCCTGCGCCCCAGCATCGCCTTCCTGGATGAGACCGACAGCGGCCTGGACATCGACGCGCTGAAGATCGTCGCCGATGGGGTGAACGCCATGCGCGGGCCGGAGTTCTCCGCCGTGGTCATCACCCATTACCAGCGCCTGCTCGACCACATCGTGCCGGACCGCGTGCACGTGCTGTCCGCCGGCCGCATCATCCGCTCCGCCGGGCCCGAGCTGGCGCATGAGCTGGAAGCCCAGGGCTACGCCGGCATCGTGGCGGACGCGGCATGACCACCTCGATCGCCGATGCCGGCGCGCTGATCCCGCCGCGCGCCAGCGTGCTGGACACCGGCGCCCGCGCCTTCCTGTCGCGCTACGAGGGCCTGCGCGCCCGCCTGCCCGGCGACGCCGCCATCCACGACGCGGCCGCCGAGCTGTTCCGCAACGCCGGGCTGCCGGCCGCGCGGGAGGAGGCCTGGCGCTACACGAACCTGCGCGCGATGGCCGAGGTCGCCTTCCACGAACCGCTGACCGCGCTGGCCGACTGCGCCGAGCTGATGGCGCGCGTGTCGGCCATTGACGCGCCGCGCCTGGTGTTCGTCGCCGGCCGCTTCCGCGACGACCTGTCGGTGGTGCCGCACGATGCCGCGGTGCGCGTCGGCACGCCGGCCTTCGGCACCCAGGCCGATCCGGCGGCGCAGAAGCTGGTGGCGCTGAACACCATGCTGGCGGCCGACGGCGCGGCGATCGAGGTCGCCGCCGGGGTCGATGCCGGGACGCTGCTGCTGGTCAGCCTGGGCACCGACAGCCAGGGCCGGCCGGTGGCGTTCCATCCGCGCCACTCCGTGCATCTGCAGGCGGGCGCGAAGCTGACGTTGATCGAGGTGTCGGTCGGCGACGGCGTTTATCTGCACAACCCGGTCACCACCGTGACCGTCGCCAGCGGTGCCGCGCTTTCTCACATACGCCTGCAGGACGAGGCGGGGGGAGCGTTCCATTTGTCGACCTTGTACGCCGACGTGGCCGAGGATGCGACCTACGACAGCTTCGCCTTGGCTTTGGGCGGCCGCCTGTCACGCATCGAGGTGCACACCCGGCTGTCCGGCGCTGGCGCCATCGTGCACCTGAACGCCGCTCAGC
>JAABUT010002195.1_pt1 | contig 19495 bp, 16 predicted proteins | sample 5559281 | NCBI WGS metagenome assembly JAABUT01 (sample SAMN10711880, study PRJNA513359) | rock metagenome | isolation source: Antarctica rocks | place: Antarctica: Victoria Land, Ricker Hills nord | collected 2016-01-04
AGATCGACCCGGCCGGCGTCAGGTCTCGACGTCCGTAGGACGTCGCCGACCGCCGGGAGGGGCCGGGGCCAGCAGGACGTCGGCGATGCGCTCGCCGGCTTGACCGTCCCACAGCGGCGGCCGGCGGCGGGTGGTCCAGTGCCTCGTGCGCCGCAAGCACGACGGCGGCCGGGTCTCGGCCGACGACCCAATTGGTGCCCTCGGTGACCGTCATGGGCCGTTCGGTGTTGTCGCGCAGCGCCAGGCAGGGCACGCCCAAGACCGTGGTCTCCTCTTGTACTCCACCGGAATCGGTCAGCACCAGCCGGGCCGATGCCTACAAGGCGAGAAAGTCGAGATAACCAGCCGGCTCGGTCAGAATGCTTCCGGCTGGCACATCTTCAAGTTGGGTGCGCGTGCCTAACCCCCGGGCGGTCCAGGCACATCGTAGAGTGAGCGATCGTGACTGAACCCATCCTCCTGTCGCCGCCCACCGTGGGTAAGCTTGAGCGCGACTTTCTCGTTCGGTCCTTCGACGGCGGGTGGGTGGCACCGTTGGGTCCCGACGTTGACGCGTTTGAGCGCGAGTTGCAAGAAGTCACCGGCGTCAATCACGTCGTGGCGCTTTCGTCGGGTACCGCGGCGCTCCACCTCGCTCTCCTACTCCTCGGGGTCAAGCCCGACGACGCCGTTCTGGTGCAGAGCCTGACCTTCGCGGCAACCGCCAACGCGGTCCGGTACACCGGGGCACGGACAATCTTCGTCGACAGTGCACCAGCCACGTGGACGCTGGATGTCTCCTTGGTCGAGGAGTACCTACACCGGGCGTCGGCGCGGGGCGAGATTCCAGCTGCCGTCGTCGCCGTGGACATCTACGGTCAGTGCGCGGATTACGACCGCCTGACGGAAGTGTGCGCGGTGTACGAAGTCCCGGTCGTATCGGACGCCGCTGAATCGCTGGGCGCCACCTACCGTGGCCGACCTGCTGGCTCACTCACGGACCTCGGCGTGTTGTCGTTCAATGGAAACAAGATGATCACGACGAGCGGTGGCGGGGCACTGCTCACCTCGAGCGCCGACTGGGCCGCGCGAGCGAAACACCTCGCGACGCAGGCGAAGCTTCCAGCCACCCACTATGAGCATGCCGAGATCGGCTACAACTACCGTCTCAGCAATCTGCTCGCTGCGCTCGGCCGCGCGCAGCTCTCCCGGCTGGACGAATTTGTCGCGAGGCGACGCGAGATTCGCTCCCGATACGCCGCGTCACTAAAAGGAATCGACGGGGTTGCGCTGATGCCGGAGGCACCCTACGGTGAGAGCAACGCCTGGCTCACAGTCCTCCAGGTCGACCCCGGCGTTGCGCGAACGTCGGCTGAGGACTTGAGGCTCGCGCTCGCAGCGGCTCAGGTCGAGGCGCGGCCGGTCTGGAAACCCATGCACTTGCAGCCTGTCCATGCGGCGAGCCCAGTGCTCGGGGGCGCCGTGTCGGCCAACATATTCGAGATTGGGCTATGTCTGCCCAGCGGACCTAGTCTGACGCACGAAGACCAGGACCGCGTCCTCGACGTCTTGTGCACCCTGCTCTGCGGCTCATGAAATTCGACTGGGCAGGACGTCCGCGTGACATCGGTTGATGTGGCCACCATGCAAGGTCGAACCGTCCTAATCACTGGCGGTACCGGTTCATTCGGCAAACAGATGGTTCGTCGGCTTCTGGACACAGACTGCGACCAGATTCGTGTCTTTAGCCGGGATGAAGGTAAGCACGACGCGATGCGGCACGAGTTCAGCGACTCGCGCATCCGCTACTACATCGGTGACGTGCGCGATTACGACAGCGTCGCGAGGGCCGTGCGAGGGGCAGATCACGTGTTTCACGCAGCCGCCCTGAAGCAGGTGCCATCAGGTGAGTTCTTCCCGATGGAGACAATGCGTACGAATGTGCTGGGAAGCTCGAACGTCATGGAGGCGTGCGAGGCGGGCGGTGTGCCCTCCCTTGTCTGCTTGAGCACCGATAAAGCCGTCTACCCGGTCAACGCCATGGGCATGACAAAGGCCTTAATGGAGAAGGTCGCACAGGCGCACGCCCGGAACAACAAGGACGCGACCACAACCATCTCCTGTGTCCGCTACGGGAACGTCATGTATTCTCGCGGATCTGTGATCCCTCTCTTCGTGCGTCAGATCAAGGCGGGGAACCCCGTCACGGTGACCGAGCCGAGCATGACGCGATTCATGATGTCCCTCGCAGACTCCGTCGATCTCGTGGAACACGCCTTTGCTAACGCGCGTCCCGGGGACATCTTCATCCGGAAAGCGCCGGCGTGCACCGTGGGCGACCTTGCGCTCGCGCTGTTCCGGTTGTTTGACGTTGAGCCACGCATAGAGGTCCTGGGGATCCGCCACGGCGAGAAGCTGTACGAGACGCTCGCCAGCCGAGAGGAGCTGGCGCATGGGGAGGATCGTGGCCAGTACTGGCGCGTGCCGATCGATACGCGCGACCTGAACTACGCGGTCTACTTCGAGGGGGGCAATCGCGAGGAAATCGGCCTCGAGGACTACGACTCGAACACCACGGATCAGCTGGACGTGGAGGGCGTGATGGAGTTGCTGCGTACTCTCCCGGAACTTCGGGATGAGCTGAGCGCTGCCGGACGGCCCACGGCGTGAGGCGCATCGGAGTCACCGGGGGCCACGGCTTCTTGGGGTGGCACCTGCGCGTGCTGGCCCGCAGTCGGGGCGACATCGACCTCCAAGTCCTGGACCGAGAAACGTGTGACTCTGAAGTGGCCCTAGCCCGCGCAATCGACGGGTGTGAGCGAGTCGTTCACCTGGCCGGCGCCAACCGTGGGGTTTCGGATGACGTCAATCGGGGAAATGTCGGCCCGGCACAGGTTCTGGCCGAGGCGGTCCGCAGGTGCGAGAGGCCGCCGCTGGTTGCTTTCGCGAACTCCAGCCAGTGCGGGAACGGCTCCGCGTACGGGACCGCGAAGTTGCAGGCCCTCGATGCCTTGCGCTCTGCAGGGAGCCCGATCGAATCGGGTGTCCTGGACGCGCGATTGCCCAACCTGTTCGGCGAGCACGGCCGGCCCTTCTACAACTCCGTCGTCGCCACGTTCAGCCACCAGCTGGCGCGCGGCGAGCAGCCGACAGTGCTGCAGGACCGGTCCCTCGACCTGACGCACGCCAACACGGCGGCCACGCTGCTGCTGGACGCCGCCCCCGAACCGGACGCCGTCAGCCCCCTCGCGTCCAGCCACACGGTCACCGAGCTGCTGGCGACCCTCAGCTCCTTCGCTGCGATCTACGGGCGAGCCGAGATCCCGCCGCTGCCGGACCAGTTCTCCGTCGACCTGTTCAACACCTACCGCAGCTTCTGCCCGCCCTTGGTCCGAGGCCTGCCGCTGCAGAGGCACACCGACGGCCGTGGGTCCCTGGTGGAGGCGGTGAAGGCTCACGGCAGCAGCGGACAGTGCTTCTTCTCGACCTCCCACCCCGGCGTGACCCGCGGCCAGCACTACCACCTGCGCAAGGTGGAGCGCTTTCTCGTGCTGGAGGGTGAGGCACTCATATCGCTGCGCCGGGCCTGCTACGACGAGGTCGTGAGCCACCGCGTTAGCGGAGTCGAGCCGGTCGCCGTCGACATGCCGACGATGTGGGTACACAACATCACCAACGTCGGGCCAGGGCCCTTGCTCACGTTGTTCTGGACGAACGACCTGTTCGATCCTGCAGCCCCCGACACGTACGCTGAATCAGTCTGAGGTGTTCCGCTTGAAGGTCGTCACGATTCTGGGCACTCGGCCCGAAATCATCCGTCTAGCCCGAGTTATTGACGCTCTGGATCGTTCCATCGACCACGTGTTGGTGCACACCGGGCAGAACTACGACCACGGCCTGAACGGCATCTTCTTCGAGGAGCTAGAGCTGCGGGCGCCCGACCATTACCTCGCCGTCGACACCGGGTCTCTCGGGCGGGTCCTGGGCGAGACCCTTATCAGGACTGAGGCAGTGCTTCGAGAGGAGAGACCTGACGCGGTCCTGATACTCGGTGACACCAACAGCTCTATCGCCGCCGTCATTGCCAGGCGGATGCACATCCCAGTGTTTCACATGGAGGCCGGCAATCGCTGCTTCGACGGCAACGTGCCCGAGGAAGCCAACCGTCGCCTCGTAGATCACACAGCCGACTACAACCTCGTCTACACCGAGCACGCTCGCCGCAACCTGCTCAGCGAGGGCATCAGCCCTCAGCGCGTCGTGCTCACGGGCTCGCCGCTTCGAGAGGTGCTCGACCACTACGCGCCCGGCATCGCAGCATCGGAGGTGCTCGACGCCGTGGGTGTCTCTGCGGGTGGCTACTTCCTGGTGAGCGCCCACCGGGAGGAGAACGTGGACGAGGCCGAGCGGCTGTCGAGTTTGCTGGCCGCCCTAGACGAACTGGCGCGGTCCTACGAGCTGCCGGTCCTGGTTTCGACACACCCCAGGACGCGCAAGCGCATCGACAGCCTCGGGTGGCAGGCCGACCCGCGTGTGCGCTTCCACGAGCCGTTCGGCTTCTTCGACTACGTGCGCCTCCAGCAGCTGGCCAGGTGCGTGCTGTCCGACAGCGGCACCATCAGCGAAGAATCGGCCATGCTGGGCTTCCCGGCCGTGACGCTCCGCGACGCCATCGAGCGCCCGGAGTCGGTGGACGCAGGCGGCATCCTGCTCACCGGCGTCCGCGAGGACGCAGTGCTGGCCGGGGTCCGCCTGGTCCTCGAAGAGTGGGACGCCGGGGTCCGTGCGCAGTCGCCCCCTGAGTACACAGTGGCGAACACATCCTCCATCGTCGTGCGGACGATCCTGTCGATGGCACCGACTCACCACCGCCGAAACGCCCTGCGGGTGCGGGGACTGACGTCGGAGGCGCCCGGGGTGACGTGCGCACCAGGGCTATCGGGGCCCGCGTGAGGCGGGTAGCCGTCGTCTGCCCCGACCTTTCCGTCATCGGTGGTGTGCGCTCGGTGGCCTCGTTCGTCCTGCAGGTGCTCGAGGCCTCCGACCGCTACCAGCCGGTCCTGATCTCGCTCGCCACAGGCAGCGCCGATCGGGCCAGTGTCCAGATCAGGCGACCCTCGACGTGGCGCGCCGGTCCACTGGTCCGCCAGGAGACCTCGGCTCCCTGGACTTGCCTGCATGTGGGCGCCAAGTGGACGGAGGTCGAGTGGATGCGCTATCGGCCCCGCATGCCGCTGACGGATCTGCTGGAGCAGGTCGATCTCGTCCACGTAGTCGCCGGGACGCCGGCGTGGGGCCTAGTCGCCGGCGACGCGCGCGTCCCGGTGTTGCTTCACGCAGCGACTCTGACCGAGTGGGAGCGTGGCCCGGCACAGGGGGGTCGGGCGGGCGCTCGCTGGAGGACCAGCATGACGAAGATCAGTGCGAAGCTGGATCGTGAAGCCCTGGCCGGCGCCACCGGAGTTCTGGCCATGAACCGGCAGCTCGCCCAGTTCGCCGAGACCTTCGCTCCAGGCCGGACCCAGATATTGTACCCGGGGACCGACACCAGCCGGTTCCGGCCACCCGAGCAGTACGCCGCCGCCGGGCACCTGTTGGCCGTCGGTCGACTGGGCGAGCCTCGCAAGGACTGGGGCACCCTTCTGCGCGCCTACGCCGGCGCTCTCCAGCAGCAGCCAGACCTCCCCGACCTGGTGATCGCCGGGAGGGGTCAGCTCCTGGTCGAAGACGCTGCCCTACGTCACGCGCTCGGCATCGTTGACCGGTGCAGGATCGAGGAGGACGTGGACGACGCGCGGCTGCTGGCGCTGTACCAGAGAGCTTCGCTTTACCTGCTCAGCTCCCGCGAGGAGGGCTTTGGGTTGGCGGTGGTGGAGGCGATGGCCTCTGGTGTGCCGGTCATCGCCACCCGTCTCGACGGCACCCGCGAGACCATCGTGGACGGCGTGACCGGTCTGCTGGTCGAGCGGGATGCGGCGCTCGTCGAGTCCTTCCAGCAGGCGCTCCTCGGCCTCTGGCGCGACCCGGAGCGGCGGGCCGTGATGAGGCAGGACGCGCTCGGGGCGGCGCAGGCCTTCTCGACCAGCCACCTCAGCCGGCAGCTGCTCGAGACGTACGGGCGTCACCTCGATGGTTGAGCCTGATTCCCGTCCCATCGTCGTCCTGACGCACTTCTTCGCCCCAGCGGTCAAGGCGGGTGGTCCGGTGCAAAGCCTCGCAGAGCTGGCCGAGTCTGAACTGGGTCACCGGATCCGGGTGCTGACCGGCGACCGGGACCTGGGGGATTCGAGACCCATGCCGGGAGTGACCCGGGGTCGGTGGACCCGCCACGGCTCGGGCCAGGTGATGTACTTCGACGCCGGCGACGTGCGGACGCTGTGGAGGGCTCTGGTCATCCTCCGGGCTTTGTCGCCAAGCCACATCTACGTCAACTCGTTGTTTGGGGTGACGACCGGACTGTTGCCATTGGTTCTTGCAAAATTGCGGCTGCTCGGCGCCGGCCGGATCGTGCTGGCGCCGCGAGGACAGCTCGACACGGGCGCGCTTGCCCTCAGCGCGACGCGCAAGCGGGTGGTCCTGCGGCTGCTGCAGTTCCTCCGGCTCCTCGACGGCATCCGTTGGCACGCGACGTCCGAGCTCGAGGTCCGGCACATCCGTCAGGTCGTCGGCGTCGACGCCGACGTCTGCCTCGTCCTGCCGCTGCCCGAGATGGCGGTGATGGGCGGTGACCGCCTGAGCCCCTCCGTGCCGCTGAGGCTGCTGTTCCTGAGCCGGATCAGCCCAAAGAAGGGGCTGGACACCCTGCTGCTTTCGCTGGAGGCCGTGCCTGAGCCGGTATGTCTCGACATCTACGGACCGAGCGACGACGCGAGCTACGCCGCGAAGTGCGAGGCCTTGGCCTCGCAGTTGCCGGCGGTCCACCGGGTGACGTTCCGCGGGTCCGTGCCCCATGAGCGGGTGGGGCAGCTGATGCAGGCTGCCGACGTCTTCGTCCTTCCGACCCAGGGGGAGAACTTCGGTCACGCCATCTTCGAGGCCCTGGCGGCTGGCTGCCCGGTCGTCCTCACGCCGACGACGCCGTGGACCGAGGCGGTGCGCGGCGGCGCGGGCTGGCTTGTCGACGCCGGCGACGTGATGGGACTTGCTCAGGTGCTCAGCGCGGCCGCTGGTACCACTGAGGCGGACTTCCGAAGAAAGTCCGAGATCGGTGCCGGTGCGGCTGCGGCGTACCGGCGTCAGGCGGAGGACAGGAACGGCTGGGCGCAGCTTTTCGCGTGACTGACCTGCTGGTCCGGGGTTCGGCAAAGCGGCTCGAGGTGATCTCCTCAAGCCGGTACAGTCGCCGTCGCTGTGTCCCGGCCATGAGCTCGCCGCCGAGCTCCTGCGCCGCGGAGGACGTGGCGGGTCTCGCGTCGTTGCCTACTGAACCGGAGCGCGCATGTGTGGTCTGGTCGGCATCTGCGGAGCCGACGCCTTGTCGGCAGAGCGCGTCGCCGTGCTGCTGGCCGCGATGGCGCATCGCGGGCCTGACGACAGCGGCGTGTGGTCCGAGGAGGGTGTCGTCCTCGGCCATCGCCGACTTGAGATCCAGGACCTGAGCCAGAAGTCGCACCAGCCGGCCCTCTGCGTCGACGGCCGGGTGCTGCTCTACAACGGTGAGATCTATAACCATGCCGACCTGACCCGGCTCCCGTGCGCGAGCGACACCCTCGCACTCTGTTCGGAGCCCCCTCTGGAACCGCATGACCTGCGGGGCATGTTCGCCATGGCTGTGTGGGACCCGGGGACACGGCGACTCGAGCTGACTCGGGACCGATTCGGCATCAAGCCGCTCTACTACACGTCGGACGGGGATGGCATCGCCTTCGCCTCCTACGCCCGCAGCACGGCGGCCCTGGCGGACTGCGGGGACCTCGACCTCGCGGCCGTCGCCTCCTTCCTGCGATTCGGCTCGGTGCAGGGTCCGCGTTCGATGTTCCGGGGCGTGCGCGAGGTGTCACCCGGGTCGACGGTCGAGTGGCAGGCCGGTTCCCCGGTTACGTCCGAGCCGTTCGTCCGATTCCCCGAACGTCCGCCGCGACGTACGCGCAAGCAAGTCGAAGACGTGCTGCGCGAGTCGGTGCGAGTCCACACCCTCAGCGACGTCCCGGTCGCGGTCTTCCTTAGCGCCGGCGTCGACTCGACGCTCATCGCCGCGCTGGCCTCGGATGCACAGGTCGAGGTCAGCGCCATCACCCTCGGACTGCCCGGGCACGGCCTCGACGAGGCGGCTGAAGCTGCCAAGACGGCTTCCGCCCTGGGTATCCCGCACAAGGTCCTGGAGATCGCTCACGAGGACATCGACTTCGACGGCTTCTTCGCGTCCATGGACCAGCCCTCTATCGACGGCCTCAACACCTACCTCGTCGCCCAGGCCGCCGAGGAGGCCGGGTTCCGGGTGACGCTCTCCGGCCTGGGTGCGGACGAGATGTTCGCCGGCTACAGCCTCTTTCGACGGCTGCCCGCGCTGGCGACGGCGTCCCGAATCCTTCCTGACGGCGCGCGCCTGCGCTTCCTCCAGCGTCTTGGCCCCGGGGGCAAGGCGGCGGACATAGTGGCGGCAGGGGCCGACGTCCCCGCGCTCCATGAGGCGCTGCGGGCGTTGTGGTCGGTCGACGAGGTGCTCGCCCTGACGGGGCAACGGCCCGAGTCCAACGGTCTGGATGCCGGCGGGGGCCCCGTGCTCGACCAGCTCACGAGGCTAGAGCTCAGCAGCTACACCCGCAGCACCCTCCTACGCGACGCCGACGTCTTCGGCATGGCCCACTCCGTCGAGATCCGGACCCCGTTCCTCGACCACGTGGTGCTCGAAGCGGCGCTCGGCTACAGCCACTGGGCCAGAGCCGCGCCCACCAAGCGGCTACTGAAGAGCATGCTGAAGGGGCGCGGCCTCGACCACGTGCTCCGGCGGAAGAAGACCGGCTTCTTGCTGCCGTACGAAGACTGGCTTCGAGGTCCGCTCGCCTGGCGGGTTGCGCGCCTGGCCGATGGGCCGCTCAGCGAGGTCCTCGCAGGACCTCAGGGCGCCCAGGTGCTCCGGCAGGCTCGTGAGTTGCCATCGATGCGCGTCTGGGCGCTCGTGGTGCTCGACGAGTGGCTCCGCCGAGACCACAAGCCATGGGAAACGCTGCCGCTCGGCTGAGCCATACCTGGCAAATGCTCGAGGCTGTGAACGGAGGGGCCTGCGTCCGGCCCTCAGCCGTTTCGTCCTCGGGTCACGTCTGGACGGAGGGCAAACCGCGGGGTGCATAGTCACTTCTTCCCTGGCGCGTCGACCGCAACGGCCGCGGTGATCTTCAACGTGGGCTGTCGTCCGAGAGCGGACGACAGCCCACCCGCCCGGACTCTGCCCCTTTCGGGACCTACTGCGACACGACGGTAAGCCCATCTGGACGAACGGCCGGCGCGGCTCGTAGGACCGCCTGGTGAAGCCGCCACGGCACGCCCAGTCCTGGGCAAACCGCAACCGCACCTCTGTGGTTGGCGTCAAGGGACAGCTCCCGTTGCCTCCCGACATCGTATCGTCGGCTGGGACTGCCGACTCCTCGCCACCAACTTCTTCTGCGCTCTGGACGCTGTGATAGGCGGGGACGAGGCCCGGCGGGCGCTGCTGTCGTCGGTCCTGGCGACCGCCCTGTGGGGAGACGTCGTCTGGCCGAAGGCTGACACACCCGCGCAGCCCGGCGTCCCCTTGCCGTCCGACGGCCTGAGTAGAGTTAGTGCCAGCACTACGACCATCAGCGTCCCGACGCGGTTCAACGTCAGGGCCGGCGTCCCTACGCTCGCAACCACCGTCAACGCAATTGCGCCGCCACCGAGAGCAGTCTCCGGCCCCGCGGCGGTCCGCCGAAGACTCGCCCATCGCAGAGCGAGGGCGACGTAGAGCAGCCCTAGCAACAGGACGCCGACAGCACCAGCGATGACCAGGGCCTCGACCCACGCTGAGTCGTAGGGGACCCGCAGGCCACCGGCACCATAGCCGAAGACGGGGGTGAATTCAACGACGCTGTCCGTGACGCCAGACACGCCACCATCACCGAAGCGGCCCGATGTCAGGGTCGTCAGCGGGTCTGTGCCAGCACGGAGCAGGCGAACCAGGTAGGCGTCTCGGCTGACGACTCGCAGTCCGGCAAGCCAGGCCATGCCAGCGAGGAGTATGCCGAGCACCGCCAAGAGGACGGCAGCGTTGCGCCGCCTGCGGTCCCGCAAGATCAGGACCGCCAAGACCGGGACGCCACCCAAGATAAAGATCTTTGAGCCCGACAGGAGCCCGGCGGCGGCCATCCCGATGAGGCCGGCGATAAGCCAGGGGCCGAGGCGGCGCCCGCTGGTCGAGGTCTGTGCCAGGTAGAGCAGCAGCATTATCCCGAGGCTGTAGGCCAAGCCTGCCTCAACCGGCTGGTTGAATATACCGGTGTAGCGGCCGTTGGCGAGCGCGCGCACGGCGACGGCCTCTTCCGTGCCTGACGCCCAGAACGCCGGTAGCGATGGCAGCCAGGTCACGCTCGCGAGGCGCCATGACACGACGATGATAGCGGTGTTACACAGCAGACCGGCCACCGCAACCCCGGCGACCGTGCGCAAGACCGGCCGGGTGCCAGCCCGCGCTGCCCAGAGCGGCACGACCAGCAATAGAACCGCGACGGCGGCGAGATTGTCCAACCCGGCTAGCAGATCGCCGGGCTGGAAGCTGCTAGCTGGGCCGGGTCCGACCGCGTTGATCGCGGCGACCGACGCCAGCAGCGTCCAGAGCAGCAAGAAGCCGACCCCTGTCACCGGGTAGCCGAGCAGCATCCATGAGCCGAGCGTCAGGACGAAGACCGCCGAGGCGTACACGGCCATCTGCTCCGTGCGGAGCCCGCCGATGACGTAAGGTCCGAACGACGACGCAGCCACGGCTCCGGCCCACAGTGGTACCCAGGACCGGCGCGACGCGGGAACGCTGATTGCCATCTCACGCACGTTACTGCCGGACTTCTGCCAGAGCTACCGCGCTACGCGTGGAGCCCCCCTCTCTCGTCTCCGCCGCCACCCCCTGCCAGACAGGCGTCGGCCGCCGCCCCTCCGCCAGGCAGGCGTCGCCTGACCCCCGCCATCTGCGACCAGACCGAACTTGTGGCACAACGGCCCCAGGACAGGCAACAGGCCACGAGCGGCGATGACCTGGGCTCAGGTCTTGACCGCGCAGACGTAGTTCTGGGCGGCGAAGAACGGCTCGAGCCGGCGGCCGAGACGCGCGTTCACCGGCTGCAGCCTTGGGCTTACCCGGCCGCGCCAGCGCTCGGGGCGCCATCCGCTCTCGACCAGTGTGCGGTCGAGGGACTGACGCGTGAACCACCGAAGGTGAGTGCGGTCCATGATCCCCCGCTCCTCATAGGCGAATTCCCCGTGCATCACGAGCTGCTGCAGCACGCGCACATGACGCAGGTTCGGGACGGAGATCGCCAAAGATCCGCCGTCGCATACCCAACCACGTGCCTGCCGCAGCGCGGCCCATGGGTCGACGAGGTGCTCAAGCACATCGCCGAAGATGACGAGGTCGAACGGCTCCCCCCCGAGGTCCTCCAGGGTCGCGTCCTCTACGGCTCCGCAGTGCACGCTGTCGTAGCGGGTGCGCGCAGCCTGCGCGGAGACGGGATCCCGCTCGAGGCCGACGAGCGCTGAGAAGCCCTTGGCCCTCAGATCGCTCGCCCAGCCTCCCTCACCGCAGCCCACGTCAAGGACTCGACCACCCGGTGGCAGGAAGTCAAGGAACTGGTCGTGGACGACCGCGCCATACGCATCTGCCATGGTTTGGAGGTTACAGCCAAGAGACCAAGAGACCCTGAATGTGCTTGTTGATCCCGCCCGTTACCCACGGTATCGCGCCGGTTCGGTATGTTCCAGGCGAGGATGACGTCGACTCGAGAGCGGTCTACCGGGATGGCTCGTCGACGCAACGGCACTGCGGTTGCCATGGCAACGAACGGCGCTGTTCTCCTGCTGGGTCTGGGTACCAGCGTCATCTCCGCACGTTCTTTGGGGCCGGAGGGGCGCGGCGAGTACTTCGCGCTTCAAGCTGTCGCGGCGGTTGTCGCTTTGCTGGCGTCGTTCGGTCTGCCGCAGGCGATAGTGACGCTCGGGGGATCGTCCCGTCACGGCACTCGGCTGCTCATCGCCTGCCACGCGCTGGTTGTTGCCGCTGTCTTCCTCGGTGTCTACGGGCTGCTGGTACACGCACTGGGAACGACGTTCCTCGGCGGGTGGCTGGCGCCTATGGGGGGGGCTGCCTTCGCGGCGGCGAGCGCCGCGTCCGGCGACCTGACAGCAAGTGCCCAGCTGCGTGGCCAGATGCTGATCCGGTTCAACGCCGTCCGGCTTCTGCCCCTGCTCGCCGGGTTCACCACGTGCCTGCTCCTGGCGGCGAGCAGCAACCGGAGAGCGAGTGACTGGCTGATCCTCATCGGCGTTGCGCAGCTGGTGGCCGTGATGCCGACCCTTGCGACCGAGCCGGATCGCGGACGGCCGGATCGCGAGCAGGTTCGGCGACTCGCGAGGGAGTGCGCGAGGGTCTATCCTGCGGCCCTCCTGTCGCAGGTCACGTACAAGTTGGACGTGCTGCTGGTGTCCCTGCTGCTTCCGAGCGCCAGCGTCGGCTACTACTCCGTCGCGTCTGCAGCCGGGAGCAGTGTTGCGTCGCTGGGGCATGCCTACGGGATGATGCTCTTCTCCGACAGGCACTGGTCTCGTCAGGCGACCCTGCGACGGGCCGGCAAGGCCGTCGTGGGAACCGCCGCGATTGCCCTACCTGCAGCCATCGTGGCTCCCTGGGTGGTGGAGACCGTCTATGGCTCGGCCTTCAGCGGCGCGAGCACCGCGGCTCAGGTCCTGATCCTCGCCGCCGTGCCGCAGGCCGCTGACTACCTGCTGATCCACGCGCATCTGCTGTCTGGTCGGCTGCGCCGGATGTACTACGTGCAAGGGGCGACTGCGGCCGCGACGGTCCTCGGCCTGCTCTGGGCGATCGACGGCGAGCGCCTGGCCGCCATCGCGCTGGTCAGTCCGATCAGCTACGCCATCAGTGCTGTCCTTCTGGCCGTGGCCCTGCATGAGCACGACGTTGCCCATCCACACGTCGGGGTTGTTGAGGAGGAGCATGACTGACTCGACCGCAACTGCGGTGATAGTCCATTGGGGGGACGTCGAACCGAGCCTTCGCGTCGCCGCAGAGGTGAGGCCAGCCTTTGATGACGTGCTGATCATCGCCAACGACGGCGCCCGCGCGCCGGATGTGCTTCCCGAAGGCGTCGTGTGGTTGTCGTCGTCGAACGTGGGTTACGCCGGGGCGTGCTCGCTTGCCGTTCGCCTGCGGCCAAACCGGACTTCGTACGCCTTCTTGAACAACGACCTCTACATCGCCTCGAGAACCTGCAGCGCTCTGTTGGCGGAGCTCACCGCAGACGTGAGGCTGGCCGTGGTGGGACCACGTCTCCTCCACGCAGACGGTCGGCTGCAGTCGGGGGCGGGTCGATGGTCACCCGTCCTCTGCGCTCCTCTCGTCCGCAATGACGGGATGGGGGTGCAGCGCTGCGGATGGGTCACGGGCGCCGCCTTCTTCTGCAGCGGTCGTGCAGTCCGCGAGCTGGGCTTCGACCACGCCTACTTCCTTGGCCAGGAAGACGCGGACTTCTGCGACCGAGCCGGTGCGGCTGGGTGGAAGGTGGCGCTGGCAGCCGATCTGACGGCTGTGCATGACGGGCGCACCACGATCGCGGGCCCCCGGTGGCAGTACTATAGCCTCCGAAACTGGTTCTGGTTCGTGCGTCGCAGGCGCTCTAAGGTGCGCTACGCCCTACTCGTCCTTTGGGCGGCACTGTTCTTGATCCCTCGGGGCATCGCGGCAGACCTGCTCAAGAGGCGATCCTTGCTTCATTCGAGACTCGCTGTGCACGGCTTGATCGACGGGATGCGTCCGATTCCGCCGGCGCAACGCTCTTGGCCTGACGAGCCCCGTCCGGCGAAGTGGATGACGTGGTAGCAAGCGTCGAGCGGGCGCTGTACCGGTTCTGGGCCGCGCGCTCCAGCGCCTCGATTATCTCGTTCGCGCGGCGCAGCAGTCCGCGAGCCAGGTCTGCACGTTCGCCTGCGGCCCAACCTTCGTGACGGCCGCTTGGCCGCCTCCCGATCAGTGGCCGCTCATGACGCTTGGTCGCGTCGAGCCCGTTAGTTAGCGCCAGATCCCTTCAACTCGCGTGACGGGTTCTCCGGTGCTGAGCCCGGAGGCCGAGACGAGCACCGATGCCAGCGCGGCAACCCCTGCCGCGCGCGACATGTGCTGCTCGTAGTGATCCCTTGCTGCGCGGCCGCACTCTTGTCGCTGCTCGGACGTGCTCGCGTACGCGAGCCGGAATACCGCTTCGAGCGCCTCGACGTCCTCGGGCGGGCAGGTCCACCCGCACCCGGACTCGATGACGACGCGCGCGGCATCCCCAGCCACGGCACAGATGACGGGCAGCCCGGAAGCCATCAGGCTCGCCAGCTTGCTGGGGATCGTGCCCTCGAAGAACGGGAGTGCGCGCAGGCTCACGAGGTGCACGTCCGCCGCCGAGGTGAGGCGGCTCATCGCAGCCACCGGGCGACTGCCGTGGAAGCGGACGTTCGTCGCGCCGATCTCGTCGGCCAGGGCTCGCAGCTGCGGCTCCGCCACGCCGGTCCCGACGAACAGCAGTCTGAAGTTCGCCAGGTCCCTCACCCGCGCAGCCGCGCGGACGGCGACGTCCAACGCCTGCAGGTCGCCCAGGTTCCCAGCGAACATGACGGTGAAGCAGCCCTCGGCGCCGAGCTCCCGTACAGCCGACTCGTCCCTGGGTTCTGGCCGGAAGAACTCCTCATCGGCCCAGTTCGGCACCACGTGGGTCTGTTCGGGCGCCACGCCTCGCTCAACCAGCGTCCGCGCCATCGTGGGGGCGATGGCAACGACGGCCCCTGCACGTCGATAGACGGCGTTGCAGGCGCGGGCCAGCACAGCGCCCGCCGAGCGGGAGGCTCGACCGCCGAGCAGGCCCGACTCGACCACACTGTCCGGCCAGAGATCCTGGACGTGAAGGACGAACGGAGCGCCGCCCAGGGCCCGGCTGAGCCACGGCCCGGTCACCGCGGTCAGCGGCGGGTGGTACACGTACACGACGTCCGCCGTGCGGATGACCGACCAGCCGAGCGTCGCCGACGTCGCCGCGAAGGAGAGGTAATTGGCGGCTCGCCGCACGGGCGAGGCGTCGTGACTCGGGTAGAGAGCGACCCTGCGTAGACGGTGAGACCCGGTCCAGCTGTCCCGGCGAGGGGCTTGTCGGAAGCCGGGGTACACGACCCCGGCCGGGTAGTTGGGGAATCCGGTCACGACGGAGACCTCGTGCCCGAGCGCAGCCAGACCAGTGGCGATGTCGGCGGGGGTGGCCGCCTTCTCAGGCGGGAACCACTGTGTGACCAGGGCGATCCTCATCGACGCGCGATGCCTCCCCTGATCGGTGCCGCGCCATGCCGCGCCGGTCGCCTGTCGATACCGGCCGTTCCAGTCGGAACGGTCCGAACCAGTATGGTCACCCTAGAGGACGGACGCCGACGAGAGGGAAGGGCGAGGGGAAAGCCGGTGCTCAAGCGACGACCGGAGCCTGCTTCCATGACTTCCCGCGGCAAGCGGTCCACCGACGTGGCTTTGGCGTCGCTCCTGCTCCTCGTGACGGCGCCGGTCTCTGCTCTGGTCGCCCTGCTCGTGCGTCTGCGGCTCGGACGACCAGTCGTGTTCACTCAGTCCCGGCCAGGTCTGGCCGGACGTCCTTTCGGGATGCACAAGTTTCGCACCATGACCAACGCCGTCGGCACCGACGGTGCGCTGCTGCCCGATAGCCGACGCCTCACGCCACTGGGACGCTTCCTGCGGGTCTCGAGCCTTGACGAGCTGCCCGAGCTCTTCGACGTCGTGCGCGGCGACATGAGCCTCGTCGGACCACGACCGCTGTTGCACCGCTACACCGGCCACCTCACCGCGAGTGAGCGTCGTCGCCTCGATGTGCTTCCGGGCATCACGGGCTGGGCCCAGGTCAACGGTCGCAACGCCGCTTCATGGGACCAGCGCCTGGCCATGGACGTCTGGTACGTCGACAACCGGTCCTGGCGCCTCGACCTACGCATCCTCGCCATGACGCTCGCCCGCGTGCTGTTCCGTCGCGGCGCCGTGGCCGATCCCGGGTCCGCCATGCAGGACCTCGACGTCGAGCGCCAGGCCCGGTGCCCGTGAGCGGGCTGCAGATCCGCCTGATGCAGGTGGCTGATGCCGAGGCCGTGGCGAAGCTGGTGAGGCAGTCCTTCGACGCGCTGCTCCATCCCTACCTCGTGTACTGCCAGCCTGGTCTCGATAACTACTTGCGGGTCGTCCTCGTCCACCCGGTGCTGTTTCCCCGCCACTGCCTCCTCGTCGCTGAGGAGCAGGAGGCCGTCCTCGGCTTCGCGGAGTTCCGGCGACTGGACGATGGACGGGCACTGCTGTCCTACATCGCTGTCGACCCCGATCGACGAGGCCGCGGCATCGCCTCGCGCATGATGTCGGCCTACGTCACCAGTCTGGGACGGGGGCAGGAGCGGCTGGAACTCGACGTCTTCCAGGACAACGTGCCGGCGCTGACGCTGTACGAGCGTCTCGGCTTCGAGCCCGTGTCCGAGTCGGCGTGGATCGTCCGGGAGTTGCCGGCGACCGCCGGAGGTGGGGAACCTGTCGAGCTCGCCGATGCTCACGGGTCGCTGGCAGCTCTGAGCACGTACGGCTCTTGCCGCCTCCCGGTGCGCCGCTCGGGGCGGGTGCTCGACGCCGGACTGGTCAGCCGGGAGGTACTGCGTGTGCCGGATAGGCCTTCCTTCCAGGACGACGACCTGCTAGGCGAGATGGCGCGGGTGATGCCGGAGATGCGGAGGGCTTTGCTCATCGGCCCAGCCGACCCCGTGCCAAGCACAAGCGGCGCAGGCGTGCTGCTGCGGTCCAGCCGGTTGTCAGCCGACTGGCGGTCGCTTGAGGGTGCGCTGTCGTGACCACCGCGAAGGGCGCCAAGGACCCCTCGTCGCATCGCCGCCCTGCGCTGTTCTACGCCTCGGCACGGGAAGGTTTCGCCGACTACCTCCGCCCGCTGCTCGAGAGCGACTGTCGTTCGGTGCTGCTTCCGGCCTTCATCGGCTGGTCTTCCAACGAGGGCAGCGGCGTGCTGGACCCGGTCGAGTCACTGGGGCTGACTCCCGCGTTCTACCGGCTGAACCACGACCTGACCGTGAACGTCGCCGACCTCGAGCGGAGGCTGTCCGAGAGCGCGCACCTGTGCGTTGTGGTCATCCACTACTATGGGCGAACCGACCCTTCGCTCGACCGCATCGCCGATCTAGCCGACCGCGTGGGCACCCCGCTCGTCGAGGACCTCGCGCACGGCCTGTTCACCTCCGCTCTGGGTGGTGTCGCGGGCAGGCGTGGCGCGGCGAGCTTGTACTCCCTGCACAAGATGCTTCCGCTCCCGGACGGAGGCATGATCGTCTACGACTCTGACAAGGGAGCAGGAGCCCGGGGCGGCACGAGACCGGAGCTGGCTGGACAGGTCCTGCAGTACGACTGGTCGAGCATCTCGCGCGTTCGTCGCGCGCACTTTGAGCGCCTAGCACATAGGCTCAGAGTCGGGTCGGTATCGGCCGGCGACGTCGAGCTGGTGTGGCCGGAACTGACCGCGGACGACGTCCCGCAGACGCTACCGCTGTTTGTCCACACCGGCATCCGGGACGAGCTCTACCATCGGCTGAACGCCGAGGGACACGGTGTCGTGAGCCTGTACCACACCATGGTGTCGCAACTCGACGACGACAACGAGGCCCAGTGGTCCGCCTCGCGGATTCTCAACCTCCCAGTGCACCAAGATGTTCAGCCCGATGCGCTGGACGACTTGGTCGCCCGGATGGAGGAGCACTTCCAGGACGTCCGGCGCACGCGGTGACGCTGGTCCTGCACGCCCAGACCCCCGCGGAGCGGTCCGAGTGGCTGGCGTGGTGGGTCGCGACCGGCAAGGAGCCCTTCGCCCATCCCGCCTTCGTCGAGCTCTTCTGCCGCGACGGCGAGACGGCCTTGGCCCTCGCGCTCCGTCAGCCCGGCGGTCGAGCGCTGCTCCCGCTCGTCCGGCGACCGATCCCCGGAGCCAACGGACGCGTCGACGCCGTCTCGCCCTACGGGTATGGAGGTCCGTTCTCGGCCGGTGAGGTGGATTCGGTAGCGATCGGTACCGCACTGCGGGACGCGTTGGAGGAGCAGGGCTTCGTGTCCGCCTTCGTGCGCCTGTCGCTCGACTCCCCGCTTCGCTCGATCTCCGACTGTGCCGAGGTCGTCGAGTACAACGACAACGTCGTGGTCGCCCTGCACCGCTCCGAGACGCAGGTGTGGCAGGACTACGACCACAAGGTCCGCAAGAACGTCAAGAAGGCGCGGAGGGCCGGTTGCACCGTGGTGCGGGAGGAGCTGCCGGACTGGACCCGGTTTACCGAGGTCTACGTGCAGACCATGATCCGCCGGGGGGCCTCCGCGTGGTACCGGTTCGACGAGACGTTCTTCCGGGCTCTCGCAGAGAGATTGCCCGGTTCCTTCTCCGTCTTCAACGTGCTCGACTCGCATGGAACGGCGGTCAGCGTTGAGCTCGTCCTGCAGAGCGATCGCTACCTCTACTCCTTCCTGGGCGGGACCTTGCGCGAGGCCTTTCCCATGGCGCCGAACGACCTGCTCAAACACGAGGTGGTGCGCTACGGGATCGAGACCGGGCGCCTCGGCTACGTGCTCGGAGGCGGCGTGGAGCGGGGCGACGGCATCTTCCGGTACAAGCGCGCCTTCGACCCGGCTGGTGTCGTCCCGTTCCGAGCCATGCGCTTCATCAGCGACGCAGCGGCCTACGAGCGGCTGGCCCGCGGCAAGCCGGACGCCGGGCCGGACTTCTTCCCGGCCTACCGCGCTGGGCTGTGACCCAGTGGAGCCTCTGCCTCGTGCATGCGCCCTGGGGCTCCTCCTTGGCGCGAGGCCGACTGGCGCAGGCCGGCGGGGCAGAGATCGCTGCGGCGGCAGGTCACCCGGTTCCACCGTCCCTCGGCTTGCCTTTCAGAGCGTTCACTCCGTGAGAACGCAAGGGTTTGGCGCGTTCACTTGCATTGTGCGGCGCGAAATGTTGCTGAACTCGACAACGGGGTCCTCGTCCCCATCGTCGGGCACACCCTCGGCTCGGAGCCCGAGACCACGTCGCCTTCGTCCCGGACCCGCTCCCGGACGCGACGCCCTCCCTCCGATCGGGCAGCGTCCGTCGTCGTGGAGACTACCGTTGCTTCCCGATCGGCCCAGAGATCACGGCCGGCTCAGGGCGCTGACGTTCTCTCTCTCCCTGGCCACCGCATCCGCAGCGCTTTCCAGCATGCCTTCGAGCACGTTCTTGCCGAACGC
>JAABUT010002198.1_pt1 | contig 19471 bp, 16 predicted proteins | sample 5559281 | NCBI WGS metagenome assembly JAABUT01 (sample SAMN10711880, study PRJNA513359) | rock metagenome | isolation source: Antarctica rocks | place: Antarctica: Victoria Land, Ricker Hills nord | collected 2016-01-04
ACCACCAACCCCCCCCCCCCCCCCCCCCCCCCCCCCCCCCCCCCCCCCCACACCCCCCCCCCCCCCCCCCCCCCCCCCCCACACCCGCATACGCATACGTATTTCTGAGATGTTTATCCACGAGATAGATGGCCGGGGAGAGCTAACAGTATAACAGTACAATAGGGGGTGATCCAATCCAAGGAAAACTCGGTCTATCAAATTGCTTATGGATGGGAGAGCAAAGCGAGGGTTTTTCGCTCGCGACGATAGATGCCTTCTGACTTCTGGGTTTTGGATGGATGGATGGGATATTTACTTTTTCCACTGCTGAATTGCGCTGCGCGAAAGAGGGGGGGGGGTTTATGTAGGTTTTACGGGAATGGGATGGGTGTTTTGATGTGTGGATTTGGGTGGGTTTGAAGATGGTGATTTAATGGGATGGGATGGGATGGGATGGGATTTGTAGCTATAGTGTGTATAGATATATAGATATGTATGTATGAGATGAAGGGGTTGGTTGTGAATGTTGGGGTGGGGGGGGGGACGACGAGTGCGAATGGGTGATGTGCTGGCTACACATACGATGCTGTATGTAAGTGAGGAAGGCAGGATGGTTGTCTCTGGACTTTTACTCACGTCGGCAAACGGTTCTGATTAGACTGCTGTTCAAGTTAGCAGGATGGGTAGCAGGATTGGCGGGAAGATATAATCACTCAAGGCATGCGTAGAGATGTCACGACTGTGGCAATGAAATAGATATGAACGAGCGTTTAATTGATGATCGACACATCCAACCGAATATTAGACTATTAAGAGCTTGCTTTTCTAAGCCATCATCATCCCCATCGCGAACATACAACAGAGTGGTATTGGTAAGAAAATGATTTCAAAACACCGTCGCTTAAACCTTGCCATTCCAATTTATTATTGCTGGAACAAGATTGTCCTAGTAAGCCGAGGACAATATATTTAGACGGTTGCAGTGACTCCATTGTCGACCCCAGTCGCGAGACCGTTATTGGCGCCGTTGTGGTGCTTCTCACCGTGGTGAGCACCACGAGTGCCACTATAGATTTCGTCGTCGTAGTCACGGATGTGAAGGCCAAGGCGAGTAGGGTCGATGTTGCGGTGGCCCCAGAGGAGGAGAGCACCGAAGACTGGCTTGGCGAGAATGTCGAGGATACCGTAGAACACAGCCTCAGAATCGGAGGAGATGACGTTTCCACCCTCCGACAGTCCCCAGGCGATCGGGTAGAGGAACCAGAGGAACATGGTCCATACACCGCAAATGAGGTAGGTCCTAGAGATATCACTGCCAAGCGCCGCAGCGTGCTTGCGGGCAGTCCAGGTGACGGTCCATGCGACAAACAGGATCGCTACCATTCCGAAAACGAAGTATCCCCACTTGTACGACGAGGCAACCAAAGCACCGACCAGACCAGCGATGATCATCACCTCGTCGATCAGGATGGTGTATAGGATTGTGGGCCATGGTAGACCGGCGGTCAAGAGCAGATCCATGAGCAGCAGTGGGGTGGTAATGACCCTGATCATGTCAATGATGGTTTGCCGGATGGTGGAAGGGAAAAAACGACTCACCAGTCAATGTATCGAACGTAGAAGATTTCACGGAGGCCATTGTGATTGTTCCCTGAGCCGCTGACCTTGGGGTTGTTCGGTCGAGGAAACTCGACGGCGATAGGCGTCATTCCGAGGTCTGAACCCATGGTAAAGTAGGCGATCGCGGCAACCAAGGTGATGGCGGCCGTAATGTAATGGAAGATACGATGCGAGCGCGGCTTGGTGAAGGACATGCCCATGATGACCAAAGTCGACACGAACATCACAGCGCAGACCGCCTGAAACCTGTCAGACTGTATTCCAATCAACAAGGAGCAAGGTGTCGCACATAGTACCAATCAGAACCATGGGTGGTGATGGCGATGGAGGCCATGGCACCATTGACATAGTGGTTGCCATTCTCTGTTGATCGTGTCAGTGGCCGCACCTTCGACCCGCATCAAACGACAGTGAGACTTACTGATAATGGCGGTGTTAACCATGTTGACGGTATTGAGCGCTCAAAGCTGATGCTCCAAGTTGTGATACAATGGGGGTGTTTGGTAAAGTTGAGGATTGGTTAATGTTTGTACGTTGGGAGGGAGAGAAGGTCACAAGATGGCAGGGCAGTGTTTGTATATGAAGTGAAAGGGCGCTAGCTGTGAAACGCGGAAAGTGTGCTGGCTTTCCATACAGCACAGTTTCCATTGCCTTCCGTGACCCTATGGCAGTCCCTATGGCAGTTACATGTAGTTGACGTGATTGCCAGAGCTTCCGATCGCCGTCCAATGAAAACTTTATGCTCTTCACATTACTTTTCCTTAGTTGCCGACACACTCCGGGCAGTCATGCCAATTCCTCGCTATCCCCATCGGAGATGAAGCATTCCAAACTTTTCACAGGTTCTCGGAATTACGTCAGCCATCACCAATACCTACCTTAGTGGAATTATGAGGAATGGCTCTACCGTAGCAGCACGTAGTACTAAATAAAATATTGTTACTGTAATTTCTGAGTTACATGGCCTTTAGGCGATCCTCTCAATGACACGTTATTATAAAATATACGCTTAGAATTTCTAAACGACCTTGTAAAGGAACAGTTATGAAAATAAGCATATGTAAAATACAATATCAGGTATCATAAGCAATACCTGCATCATCGTATAATACACCCACCTTTGCTCTGCCGCATCAACCTACCCATGCAATGCGCTCCCGTGTATAAATTGGCTGAATCGATCGAGCTTGAAAATACAGAAGCGTTGATGTTGTGTGAAATACAGTCTATCCGAAGATAAAGCTTGGCAGTATTGTAGCAGTTATCTTGAAACTACACAGAGCTTCAGGTTCTACCGTAGCAACACTGTTCTATTTGATATCAGTGTATTATCTTTAAACGAATAGTCAACTAGACTGTAAGAGTATCATTCTTTTTAATACTCAGTTATCATTTTGTCACATATATAATGAGCTACTGTAAGTCAGTATATACACTATAATATCGCCTTTAGACGGTAATATGAACCATTACTGAATAGATACAGTTAAAGGAAACCATATGTTTTCGCTAAGGTATATCACATGGTTAAAAGAAGCGGAAGCGTCTCCCGGTTTGTTCTCATGATTCGGAGTATTTGCTATCCGTACCATGGCGGGAACAGAGGTCTCGCCATCGGCCCCATTGCGGTGGTGATGAAATGAATCATCAATCGACACATGCAAGTGGTGATGCATAGCGCGAAAGAGCTCCCATGCCAAAGCGACTGGGGTATATCCCTGATTCTGCAGTGCCGAGCAAGCGAAACGGCTGGAGCCCCCGCCCCTCCCCTCAGAGAAAAGCTTGACTGCACCTTATCCTGGTCGATCGCTTTATCACTTAGGGTTAAAGAAGAGGCAAAACCCACGCCGCTTTGCATTTTCCTACCGTTTCGCTCGTCATACTCTACCTACTTCGTTACATGCAATTTGAAAATGCCATGTCGTCAGGATATGAGGTCATCATGAGGTATGAGGTTATTGCTACCTTTTCTCATTGGAATCTCGGTCGCATCCGATGAAGTAGGTAGGATGTTCTCAACATTTCCATCGACATTAGTAAATGCACACCATGATTCCTTTCCCCGCAAGCTATCGTACAGTATGCGCTCAGAGGTGCAGGATTTTCACATCACAAGATGTCTTGATTTTGTCAGGGTAGCTCGAGTCTACTATGTACCTTGCTGTGTAATCAACTCGAAGTAGACTAATATCGGCTCCGGCTGCGTCCGCAGGCCGTGTAGGGTTCAACGAGGCGTGGATTCAATGTGGCACGATCCACGGACTTCCCATTGGTCTTCGCGCCAGCCTGATTCTTATTAAGGTACTGTGGTATTATACTAATACAGTATTGCATGGAACTTGGCAGCGAAATGAGCTTGGACCCTATTCGGAGCGTTTAGCCCTGCGACATGCGAGCTAGGGACGACTTAAACAAGTCTCAGATTGATAGGACAGCTGGGACCTTGGCCTCAAGTACTTGGACATCGCCGCTATGGTGGAAAAATATAAGACTCAAGCGCCAACATTGATTGGCTTGGACCTCGAAAAGGCTGGGAATCTTGGTTGAACACGAGACTGGAAATTAGGAGAAGGTTTGTTCCCAACATTATTATTACAGGTGAAAGCGGCAAGAAGTTTTTACACAGTAAGGTACACAGTAAAACCGTAAAACCCTGATTGATGGTCACGTGCGATCGAGGCTTCAGCAAGGTCTTTTAATGAGGCTAGGGTTCGGAAAAATACATATCTTGGTTCAACATGCACGTATAATGCAAACAAGACTCTAATATGAATTGACGTATAATGTTAGTAAAATGTTAGTAAATTAACATATGTAGAAAGTCATCTTCACATTTGCTTCAAAAAGAAGTCTGTGGGGTGAAGTCGCACACCTCTAGGGTTCATGAAACATTCTTGGTCCGGGGATTGTGGCTACTACTTATATCCGTGCCCCCCACTTTCGCTCATCCTTCGCTTAGGATGAGCGAAAGTGGGGGGCACGAATAGGGGCTTCCCGAGCAGAGTTTTCTTCCATAAAGCATCATCACCATTGTCTTCTATCCTGATGTTTGACCCATCTTGCCTGTATCTAGCCTACCTTCTAGATCTATCTACTACCTTCTAGTTGAGACATACCACCCCTCGACAATATATCCTAACAAGTTTATAATGTAACAAAAGTCTAAAGATAATAAATCTAGAAATATTTGAATAATGTTTTTGGCCCTCTCGTAAACGTTGCTCCCACCCAAAAAGAGCCTCTTTCAAAACACTTCATTCAGGATTTCTATGACGTTTGATATCTCTTCACTCAGGTATACTTAGCTTCATTATCCAGGCAGGCCCATTTGGCACTGATAATTTCACTAGCGATGACGCTGTTGAGGTGATAACCGTAGGTCTGTGGTCACCAGCGACTGCAGGCCTAGGCCTGATTAGAGTCATCATAGTATCAGGCCCGTAAGGCCTTTCGTTGACTGTTTTGAATAGGTTTCCGTGGTCGTTTGAAGGGGGAAGACCGGTGAGCAAGTTTAATGTAAACATTTGATATAACGAACCTCATCAAGGAAAAAAATCAAAAGGGTTCCGGTTGCGTTATATGAAGATTTTTCCTTAGCCTCACCTAAATTTGGTGAAATCCGGGCCGTGTCTTCGTTATGATCAGGTTTCCGTTATTCGGATATAGTCAGCTTATGTTAAAAATTTCCTACGTTTGGGCCATCGTTTAGTCCTGCAGGTGACGAATCGTTATTGCACCATGGGCACGAACCGCCATCGTCCATGCCCTACCGCTTTCACCGGTGCTATCAGACTTCAATCTTCGATGAATGCTGATCGCTAGCTTCGGGACGCTCCATCTCGCTTCCACAATCGAAAGCTACAGTTAAAATCTGAACCACGACTCTGCCCCGAATAATTCCACTACCTTTTCGGAACCCCTAATGGCAACACCCGTGATTCAAAGACCCTTCCACAAAAAGGCCTCCAAGACCCTTCCCCCTAGAACCTCCGTCATCGCCTCCCGACAGATCCCTACCAAATCCTCACACCCAAACGGCTGTAATCTATGCTCGTTGTTCCGACACCGATCAGCAGCGGAGAGTATAGTATCCGCAAAGCACGCACAGTTCTGCCCCGGCCGCGCCCTGTCGCCGTGGTATTTGTCGCTCACGAGCGAGATGATACGGACGCAGGCTAAATAGACTTCGAAAAAGTTGATTTTCGCGATTGGGAAGGCGCCGCTGCATTCAGTATGGATGGCTGTTTGAAGGCGTTGCAGGCGGTGCTGAGCGGTACACGAAAAGAGGTCGTGTTCGAGAGGGCCGTGGTGGAAGCATGGATGATTCCTCCTGGTTTTCTGCGAGAGCCGGTCTTCATCTGTGCTACTGAGGTTATAGATTCGATTCCAAGTGGCATCGTCCGGATGATACCCTCTTCTCTTGATATGGTGGAGCAAGGAGATTTTCTGATAGTCGAATCGGGGGTCATTGGGTTCGTTTTGCAATCTGAATCCGGCTGTTGCTTTGGCAGTGTGAGCTGGGATTGCCATCGAATGACAGCCAGACTTATGATCTGATGTATGAGAATTGAACCGTAATCTGCCACCCATAGACCTGATGTAACAAGCTTTGAAGTTTCGGCATGGACGTCCGCCAGGAAAAATAATGTCGCTGAATGTGTCACAGAGGTTCTCGAGAAGTGGGATCGATTGAAGGTCAGTAAACTGTCCGAGAACGTTGTAAACGTGTAGAACAGAGCCGACATAAGTTCGATAGCTGAACAATCGCAGACCGTAGCCGAAAAGCGCCTCGAGCATTTCGAGGATATGAGATCCGGAAACCCAAGGCGATTGAAAGTAGAAGTCGAATACTTTTACTTTGAGAAATCCCTTAAAGTCGAGATGTAAATTTTCTAGGTGGTATGCCAAGGTGCCACGACACCTGCATGGCATGGTCGAGTCGTTCAACACAGCGTATATACTTGGTATGGCCTCTTGTGCGAATTGGAGGGCCTGTAAACGGCAATTAGAAGGCGCGGCTGTAGGTTGCAAGGCAAATAAATAGCTTTTGCATGATTCGAGAAGTAATCGAAGCCCGTACGAACACCGAAGGCAATTGCTGTCGTTTTCGCCATGGGTAAAGAAATACCCTACTTCGGGGTACACGGGTGTCCCTACGCGGATAATGCCGATGTTCAGATAAGTGGCTTGTAAGTGCAGTCCGATGTTCTGCAGCATGACCGTGAGGCACTCCTCGTCGGTTGACCCAGGATCGGTGCTTTTCTGAAGAACAAGGTGCGAAGATCGTTCAAAAGTGGAAAGTGCCTCGCCCCGTCGCCTTTCTGGGCCCTTGTCCTTCATTCTGAGCAGAAGATACCAGGGTTTTTGTAAGGCTTCCACCAGTCGCTTTGTAGGCGACCTCGAACCATCCTCGTCGTTTATCGGTACGCCTAAATCTTGGTCCATTTGCATAAACTTGCTTCGTAGAACTTCCAGATCCGAGATGTCACATAACGTCTTTAATCGATTTTCAATTCCTTCGAACGCCGCAAAAGCTGAATGGGTGACGAAGGTCGCAACTACGAGGGAAATTTCGCCTCGTGCCGCCTGCTCCCAGGAGCGTTGCGTTGCCGTCAGCAAATCATTCATCTCCTGTACGAGGTGACGTTAGCAAATTATAACATCACAGCGGATGGCACGTGTACCTGGATTTCCTTGCGAATTTCAAAAGCTTCGCCCAATATATCATCGGCCAGTCGCGGAGGAGGTGGATCCGACGGGCCGGCCTTGCTTTCTCTTGCATCTACGCCACCTTGACTATCACGTAGCTTGTCCTCCAAGGGGCAGTCATGATCAGGGTGGTCATGGTCGGAACAGAGTGCCTTGAATCGGTTCTGTGAGGCTGTCACATGATCTTGAGGCTCCCGACTTGCGTGTGCTCGCGTGCACTTGTCTTCGGTTTTGGCATAACACCCGCAGAGATCGGTGTAAATCTTTGTCAAGCTGCATTTATGACACTGAAGTTAGTAGTTGTATAGAAATGGATCTGTACATTTACCTCGTAGTGAAATACTCGTGATTGGAGGTTTCTTGATCGTCTGCTCCTTGGCTGCTGGCTCTCCGAAAGAATTTGCTCAACTGGGTCCGAGCCGCAATCGCTTCGCGGAAGTGGAAGTCAACGGTGTTAGGCATCTCCACTGCCTTCGTTTGTACGATTTCAGCGAGGCCGAAAAGATCTTTAATCGAGAGAGTCTGCAGATGCTTATACCGACTCGTTCTATGACTAACCAGCCAGGTGATGACCGCTCTAGTGTCTTGCTTGTACTGGACGTAGAGATCGAGAAGGCTCGAAGGGATGCGTCCTTCGCTTGTCTGGTGGGCGGCGTAGTTTAACATGGTTGCATATTTTAGTAAGATATAGATCTTGATGAAAGAGATACGGGGACCGGTTGAAGTATAGCCAAGCAGTCGTGAATCAATGTGGCTAAAGCACTAATCCCAAACCATATTCATTTTTGTAGCCGTACTAGACGCAGAGCGGCAATTGAATGAAGAAGAAGATGGTTAAGCATCAATGGATCGTGAGACTTATACGTCACAAGAAGCGTTCTGGACCGGAAGTAGTAGCAATATATTAACGCTTATCCCAGACGAAATAAAGAGAAGCCCTCATGTCAGAAGCAGGGGAGGATAACGCAATTATAGACTTGTTAGAGAACCGTTCCAAGAGACAGCGAGGAGTTTGAGGACCTTGTACCCGATGCAATCGCAATAAGGCAGGTGGTACGGGCGACATGAGGACCTTGAGTAAATGATCCATACAAAACTCGAGAATTCAACATCGTAACCGTGCAAGATGTCATCACGGCGGAATCACAGCTCATGTCTCGAAGCCTAGAGTCGCGCCATACATGACTGGATAGGGAGAATGAGCTTATACAAGATTAGTGGTGTTCGCCGTAAGGGTACGCGTCCTGACTACATCTTGCCATCGGGGAAAGTGGGACGTTCCAAGGCTTTGACTTTGTCCAGTGAAATCATTGCAAGGGGCACGTTCAGAAATAGGCCGTATGTGTGTCCTGAGTACCAACGAGTTCCCCTATGTCTAATTTGAAAAAAAGTCACAAGCAAAAGTACGGGGAGACACAAAGCTTTAGTCATAGACTATCGCAGTGCCCATATCCCCATAAAAGTGCTCATGGCTACAAGATCTTCATATGTTATCCATCCCCTTGGACCTTAACCGGTTACCATTTCTAGCAGCCCGCAGTAGTACCAGCTTACGCCCACTTCCCAAGCAAAGCCATAAGCCCAGCACCGAGGAAGACGCAGACTACCATAAACACGAGGCGCCTATTGCTTCTGGTTCTCAATGGATTGAACAGGAAATCTCGTGCCAACAGCTCTACCAAGCCGGTGTAGAGGAGAATGCCTGCTGACATTGAGTCCAAGACTCCCGAGACAACGTTTGCCGTAAACGAGCCAGAATTGTATGTCGTGTGCAGTCCCAGGCCGATTGAAATCGCGATTGGTGTGGTGAGACCATAGGCAGAGCATAAAAGCCACGGTAGCCGACTCCCTGGCTTGAACGGAATAACAGACATGCGAGCGCCGATCCCTAAACCTTCGAAGGTCTGATGAAAGACGAGAACGACGTATAGTGTAGCAAATTCGCTTCCGGCTACTCCAAGATTAAGCCCGATAATGACCGAATGGAAGATGACACCGAATTCGAGAATAAGAAAAGCCGCGATCTGCTGCCTGAATGATTGTTCTCGAGCTACGGAGTCGGCCTCAGGGTCGTATTCCTGGAAACCCTTCTCATACGCAACCGCGAAATTAGCGCGTTGGACGTCGAGTGCACGCTGCGCGGAGGAATCGCCACCGTTCTCTTTGGACTCATCGCTCTGGCCGGTGATAGCAGCCCCGATGTCCGTCTCGCCGAGGACGCCGTATTTCATTTCAACATAGCGCTGGGCACCAAAATCAAGAAGGAAGATCATCATGACAGACGTGAGCACAATTGCCGGGCACCACGAGTAAGACGCCCAACCTCCCGTCATGCCGACACAGGTTTGAGGCCCAATCTCGTGGTAAGCTGGGTCGAGTAGATGGATAAATGCTGTGGCGACAATAACACCAGCGCCGAAGTACCGAGCGAAAAGGTAGACATAAAGAGGGATTCGAAGTCGTGGAACTCGTTTTGCGAGGACGGGAAATAAAGTCGCTGCCGAGGAGCATATCATGATAACAAAAATTGCCGAGATTCTTGCTCCCAGGTGGCCATTGTACTCGTTGCTGGAGGCTTGAAGGGCACAGATAACATCCTTTGGATCGGCGGTGCTGAGGTCGACATTGCTAGAATTGAAGCCAGTGCTGCTAAAATCGGTGGAAGACATGGTCTTCGTCTCTTCTGCGTGATAAGTAGAGATTGGAATGCAGGAAGGATATTGGGGGGCGTCGGCGAATTATATGGTCTTGGCGATTCCGGACTATTGAGGATCTTGAGCGAAACACGTGCCTTTTAGGTTAGTTGCGTTGAAAAAGGTCCTCAATCATCCAGCAAGGTCCTCAATCGACCAGAAACCCAGCCTTCTTGTTTGGCCCCACCTTGTACTAGTCGCAAAACAAAATATTTGGAATCGAAATCGAAATTCGGCCTTCATAAAGCCTTTGTACGACGTTAGATAACCTTGCATATTCATCATATACGAGATGATGCAACAAAGAACGGATACATGTGCAGTTCAGTCTCAAATGCTTATCGCTGAGCGAACTCTCGAGTCCCTCGAGAATCTCGAGAAGATCTTCGTAGAGATCTCACCTGTTAAGCTGAATGAGGCCTTACAGGCCTTAACTACATTGAAGCTGTATGAGGAGCAGCAAACCTCATTTTTGGTCGATCCGGATTTCAGCCGAATGCTCAGAATTCATGAAAGGAAGCTTTTAAAGCGTCATATGAAGGGTTTGAAGCAGAGGGATTTGAGGGACTGGTTAGGGAGGGGGTAGGGGGGGGGGAGGTAGATTTGGTAGGGCCAAATGAGTTGCCTCAGGACCTCAGACGTGCGTGGCTAAGCCCCTGCGGGTTAGCGCTTTGCTTACTACGGAAGCTGTGCTGCACTGAGCTCGCGAAGTAAGCAGAGCTAACCCGCAGGGGCTTAGCCGTGCATCCTGAGGCAAGTCTCATATTCCATAGGGGTGCTTACCTTAAGGTATATAATAAGGGAACCACTAAACGTACCCCCCCTTTCACGTCGTTAAAGCTGCCATCCCAGGTATACGGCCACCTTACCTGTTAGGGTACTAGGGAGCCACGGGAGATGACTAACCAGGCCAATAGGGACCTAGAGATTAATATCTAGATTTCCTAGGGCGGGGTAGAGGAGCTGTGCAGTAGACAGGGATACCCCCCCAAAAAAGGCTTAGTAGCATTATTTATAGGTACTTCATTTTTGGTATGACTGCCACCAAAATTCATGTATCTTCGGGTTATGTTTCAATTTGAAAGGCACAAAAAGCACAATAATCTTCAGATACCTGACGTTTGGAGCGATTATCACCTAAATCTATGTATTTTCAGGTAGATTCATCTGAACGGCTCCATAGAAGCCAGCTTCATCTGGAGCTTCCCTCTAAGACTCTACTGCAGCCGGAGCTTCACCCTCCCCCCCTACCTCGCCCTCTACCTCTACCGACAACCCCCCTACTGCCTATACCTCCGCTCCGCACCCTACCTCGCCCCCTACTTCGGCCTCTACCTCCACCCCCCGACTGTGTTTGCTGAGTTCCTACCCTCCTCTTCTGCTTGTTACCTCAAAACCTTCTCCACACGCTCAAATTGGGAGGGTAATCGACGAGTAGAGTCTTCAAACTGTTGCTCCTGACGTGTACGCGTAGTGGATCCAACCGGCCTTCCTCGCGGTCTCGTGATAGGAGGATTTGAACTAGTAGCAGTTGGTCAACGGGAATATCTAGTACTCCTTCGGGCTGAATATCGCGACGCGTTCACACCAAAAATGAAGTACCTATGGATAATGCTACTAAGCCTTTTTGGGGGGGGTACATGTAGTAAACTGAGGGGGGTATATGTAGTGAAAGGGGGGGTACGTTTAGTGGTTCCCTTAATTAATTGAGTGAGTTTGAGTTTAAATTTTCAAATTATATACGGTTTTTTACCTTGAACGAACTATAATCTCAGACGTTGTGACTTATTATGGAACGCTTTCAAACTATTTCAGAGAATATAAATTTCTGCGCTTCTGTTCTGTCTCTACGCCATTAACTCTATACCTCTTGCCTGTTTACATATCTGCTCGCAAGATGGTCGACTCTGCTGATCGAGACTTCTCTGGCAAAAGCCAATCTACCACCTTGTCAGAGGGAATTACCCGTGCACTTGATTATACAAGATTGACCGAGCCTACAAAGGCGACGCTACCAGAGGAGTCTGAGGAGCCTCCTATCCAGCTGTTGAAAAGAGCACTGTCGACTAAATCTGTGATCTCAAATACGTCAAGCTTTGCCTCAAGGATGCAACGAGTCGCGTTACAATCTGAACTGGAGCGGGAAGATTTAAGAATCATTGGTCTCGGGTCTTGTGGCACAGTTTTTGAGATACCAGGAAGCGAATTGGCATTCAAGAAAGGCACGAGCGAGTCTGGGATCTGGAGAGATTTCTGTCTCACCAATAGAGTTCACAATGCAGTTCGAAATGTGCGGATGATGATGCAAGAAGCCTTCCCGTATTCTACGATTCCGAAGACCCCGCTGTGCCATAACTATCACTCTGCCGACGACGAAAAGTTCTGGTCTAACAACGTACAACGATTCCCTCCAGGCCGTCGTACGAAGCAACCACTTTTTATGGTGGACCGGATCCTTCCATTACCTCAAAAAGCGAGAGAGGGTTTGATCGAGCTGTATTTTGACGAGGATGAAAAGGCCCAGCAGGAAGCAAAAGATGACCAGGACAACAAGGATTGCCTCGTGCGCATCTATCTTGGGGAGCGAGAATCAATTAGACAACAGTCCGATGTCTATGACACGCTGCGAAACTTCCCCCTGAGACTGAACATGATGGAAGACCTAGAACTTGAAGTCTCGGAGCTGGCCAATGAGATGGCGATTGGTTTGGCTATATTGCATTGGCAGGCTCAGGTGGACGGCATGGACGTGGAGTTTGTACTCGGGAGCTCTGCAACTTGGGACAGGGAACATCTAATAGGATACGATGATATATCTGCACCACCGCACACGATGGAGACTACACCGCACACGGTGGAGACTACACCACACATGGTGGAGACTATCAATTTCAAACGCAGAGCATTGCATCTCTGGATGTTTGATTTCGACAAGGCGACCGAGACCGAGCTCACCAAGGACGATGTCATTACGAAGCTCGTCCCTGCTTTCCTCGGCAATGACCCTTACTATCCCATGCCGCAAGTTGACAAGGAGCTGTGGGATGAGTTTTGCGGCACGTACTTGAAAGCCAGTGAGGTAATTCTACAGGGTAAGGGGGTCGATCAACGGGTCAGAAGTTTGCCGCGGCGGTTCCTCGATGAGGTGCTGATGATGTTGAAGAAGCACGAGGATTGGAATGAGAACAACAACATCGTGTTCACGAATTAGATGAACTACTTACCGCAGTAGTAGCTTAAGTAGATTAATGCTACTTTTTTGTCATTCCTTCAGTCCTTCTTTCACAAATAATAGCTAAATGTCGACAACAATTCGTACAACCAACATTCAAAGATAACTTCTACCTGTAGTTATTAATGTTGTGTAAATTGTTCGAGTACAATCAATTGATCCTGATTTTAAATATGTACTTTCGTAAAGACACGCATTTCCAAGTTACAAATTCGCTAGTTATCTAAATAAGCTTTTTCTAGTACGGGTTGAAACTGCGAATGCAATTGGTTTTTTTTTAGGTAAGAGACTCGAAGATCCACAATCCCTGAGACGAGCTGGGATCATTCGACACAAGATGTATCGTGAAGCCTATTGCATTCTAATCGAAGTTTCTAAGATCCAGAAAAAGAAGAAAAGAAAGAAGCTGCGGCAGGATTGCGGCTTTTGCATACGCGGGTGCTCAGCCTTATAGTGGTCATGTGACCGTGCGTTAGGTGACAAGGCTTCAGGTTTGTCACATTCTAGTCAGGCATGTGGTATCGCCGTGTCAATCTTGAGCGGCAATGAGACTGGTGCGGTCGAAAAGGTCGCCACAGAACTTGTAATTCCCCACGAAGATGTCAAAACTAGATGTACGCCACTGGAGAAGCAGGAGCACGTCGAAGAGCTGATGCAAAGCGGCAACAATACGGTTATCTTCTGTGGTGATGGGATCAATGATGAGGCCGCTCTTGCTCAGGCCAATGTTGGCCTGCGTATAAACAATGGTACGCGCTTGATGCGAAATGCAGGGAATGCAGTGCTCATCGAGCCTTCCCTATCCGGCATCCTCGTGCTCATAGACCTGTCCCGTCACTGCCATGGCCAAATGGTCTTCAACTTTGCCTGGGCCGCATTTTATAACGTTTTTGCCATTCTGCTTGCTGCGAGAGCCTTCATAAAGATCCGTCTTACCCCCGAGTATGCCGGACTTGGAGAGGCTGTGAGCGTCTTGCCAGTTCTCTTCGTCCCGATGCATCTGCGGTGGAGACAATATTTGTAAGATTTGGGGTTACGGTACGACAGGTGGACGGACACTTCAACCAGCCGAGTCTGGTGCTTCTGATGTTTGACGTCGGCTAAATAGGCAGAAGACCTTTGGGCTTTCCAATGACGGTGAAGGGTTTCCGTCTGTTTGAGAGGCTCAAGTCGAGTTTCCATGCTGGCCCTCGTGGATTCATCCATCATGGGATGCAGGAAGTTCGAGGCTATTTCGGGCTTGAATAAGTGCCAAGATCGGCCCGGACTTCGTCCCGTAATCACTGGCAACGCAACAGTTTGGACAGTTTGGTCCCCAACGCCATCAATCGTTTTCGATATCGGGCGAGATCGACCCCGCATCTTTATCGGGGCGATAGCGCGCGACGCAGTGATTGGTTCATGTTTTGCCGACGGCGGCAGGTCTGGGCCTTCGCCGACATCCTTCTCAACTTCACTTCCTGTTACGGTGGCACTTGGCGAACTCGTGATTGAGCAGACGGTGTGGGGTGTGCGAGGTCCGTCCCATATATATGCCAATCCCCCCCCCTCAGCAGGTGAATTCAAAGAACCCAAGAATACTCACCTCGGTCACCATCGAAACAAAGAACCAACCAATCTCACAGCAAGGCCAACGCCTATAACACGTTTCCAATACCTCTTCTAACAAGATGGGTCCTTGCTCTTGCTGCTCTCACCCCGGTGACTGCGATGGCTGTGGATGCAGTACCTGTGGCGTACGTCTCTTCCTCTGCATGCTTGAAACCATGGTTTCCCAACGGAAGCAAAACTAATGCACCGTGCAGCACTAAAAGGAGACTTTGTCTGTCCGTGATTCGGCTTCGAATGCACAAATCCATGGCGTATATAGATTACAGGCAAAGACAACGGTCATGGGGTATCTTCGAATAGCTATGAAGGTGGAAGGGGTAATAGAACGATACGCTAGTCACTCTTTCAAAGACCAGGTCAACGATTTGATCCGTGGTTTTTAATATAATGGGCCTGAGATGCGAATGGCATATATGACTTGGATTTATTATTTGATGCTGCAGCCTCACAGTATACTGCTGGAAACGACTCGAGCAAAATGAATGCCACTTGACCCTATGATTATGCGTGTCTATCAAGCTCTCACTGATGATTAATGACTGCCTACTTGAATAGTACTTCGACTTTGAGCTTTGGGCTTGTCGTTCTGTCGCTATCGCTTTCCCAAGACTTTGCTTGCCCTCCTTCCATCCTCCAATCAGTATGTAGATGTAAAGTTTATCTCTTCTCCCGTCAGCAGTCTAGCAGACAGCCGCCATATACGTTGATGACATGGGGCACTTGAGTATTGGAGTATCCTTGGTGGAAGATAATGTCAGCGGAAACATGGAGTGCTCCAATTTTATCCGAATCACGTGCCACTAGGGGCAGGCAAGTACTTGGCTCTGTCCATCCCATGATTGCCGCCCCTGTAGCCTGGCGGAAACCACTCGTCATCCATCTTCCCCATGGCCGCACCGTTGTCGTCCGGAAACGAGGCAAGCACGTACTTGCATTTCCTGAAGTGGCGCGCTAGATTGGAACCACGGGGGAATAGTTTCACTCTACCATTCCGATTGCAGAATTCACATTGGAACCGCTCGGCTCCATGTTTCTCATCTTTATGCCTTTTCAGATTCGCGGCGCTGGTACACTGGTGGGCGCAGATACTGCAATCGAACGCTTTTCTCCGTAGGTGGAAATTCGTGAAATGTTCCTCGAGGACTTTGGCGGCAGCGAAACTTTTGAGGCAAGTTGGACACTTAAATGGGCGGTACCCGCTGTGACCCCAGGTGTGGCGTTGAACATTGTTGGCGTAATGGTGCGGGCTAGCCCCGAAGATGCCCACACGGCATCCGAGCCAGCGGCAGAAGACCTCACTCTTAACACCGTGCGCGGTTTGTAGGTGTTCGTGCAATTCATCGCCCAGCGGGACGACATGCCCGCAGGGTTGACCATTCCCGTCCACCCATTGGCAACGTGCGGAAGGAGCGATGGACTTCTTGTCAGCAGGATTTTCCACGTCTGCGTCGAAACCGGGGGGTCGGGCATTGCCAGTAGACACCGTTGGCCCGCCATTGTCCTGGGCCGTATCTGTAGACTTTCTGCGAGAGACGGCTTTGAGCAGGGGCCAAGTAGGTGAAGAGTTGCCGGTCATCTGCCCACCGCCGAATGAATCCTGAGAGAGAGGGGCACATATAGATGCTGTGCGATCCGCAGCAGTCCTAGTCCTGAAAGAGGACATCAGGACAGAGTTAGGTCTGTCACCGTGGCCATCATCGGAACAGAGTGAAGTCCTTGGTGGCACGTGCCCAGTTGGTGCTGGCACACTAGCATCATTCGAAGAGAGGTCAAAGCAGTTTGATTCAACAGAGGCTTTCTGCATTGGAAGACGAGGTAAGCAGTTGCCAAGCCCAAACGTTTCCGTCGTTTGGTCGCCAAAGAGCTCAGTATCAAAGCCAGCAAAGCTTGAGTTATTCAGATCTCTGCGATCAAACCCATCGCAATCGATGCAGAACCCGCAATCCAACAAACAATCTTCTAAACAGTCATCATAACACTCTTCGTGATCAGAGCACGTGTCGCAAATAGTCTTCGAGCACTGAGGGTCGAGACATGCAGGAGATATATAACATTGACTTCTTTCGTCGCAGGCTGGATCGAATTGGTGATTTGACGAACTAAAGGATCTCGACTTCGGATGAACGGTCTCGACAAAGTCATAACATGAACGTACAGCTGATGGAGAACAATCGCTGGAGGCTGCGAAAGTTTCCTGGTTCGAGTGATCGACTTGATGCTTGTTGTCCCGCAATAGCGCATAAATATGCTGTGGCGAATTCTTGAAGGGTGGAAAAGAGTTGCTGGTAGACGTTCTTTCTTGGCGAGAAAGATTGATTGGATCTCGAGGCATCAATAAACCTTGGCGAGAGGTGCGGAGGGTACTGATACCGGTTTCCTGCGTAGGGTGGTTCAACACAGTACTTTAGTGTTGGCAGAAAAGAAGAGTCTGTTTGAGTTTCGAGGAGTTTAGAAAGAGTTGCCTTATTCCGTAAATACTCACTAACGAAGTTACTCGATGCTTAGTTCTGCCAGGAGTATTGAAGCAGACTAGATACTTGCATGGATTTCACATGAACAGTTAGGTTTGATAGAACATGAAGTACCTTAGCTGCTAAATCCGCTGCGGGCCCGGAGTTAAGAGGCTAGGCGCAAGCGATTCACTAGTGGCTACGACTCATGGTGGGCGGTGCCAATAAGCTGCCGCTGACAAGGTGGGATATATATCCCTTAAACCGTCGTTATAATGGGGACCTGAAGATTAATATTTAGATTTCCTAGTGCGGGGTAGAGGAAAATAGGGGTTTCTCCGCAATAATCCCCAATTGCTTCAAAAATCAATTAAACTCCCCTCCCCTCCCTGTGTATGCCCCCTTCGCTTCCCCCCTTCCTATGCATGTAGAGCCTCCCAGCAGGCCTCATTTTTGCAGGCTGCTAGCCCCCTACACTGTTCAGAAGTGCACCCAAACCAGGTTTGAATAGTACGTTTTCGTTGTTTCTTTGGCTGACCATTACCAGTCACCTCGCTCAATGCCTTGCGTTTAACCCCTTTATCAGCTCCTGAAGTGAATCTTTTGACTGCTTTGCACGGGGTGCAATAGGCCTTTTTAGGAAGGTGTCTCCAACGATGTTCCTGAGCTGAAGGTGAAATCGATGGATTCGAATTGCTGAAGTCGTAGAGTCGTTTACGAATCGATCCAGCTGAATTTCGCATCAGCGAAGTAGCCACCTTCTTCTGAAATCGAGCACGTGTCATTTTGCTTGTAGAATAACTGGGCTTGTAGAGGATGTAGGCATTCAGAACAGCTGCATCTAAATGAAACAGAAACAGAGACCATCAATAACGTCGACATCGATGTTTGACGAAGGAATATTGTTCCCTTTGCTGAGCATTTCCGTCGACTCCCCCCATGTGTAAATTGTAGTCCACCACTGCTCGTGAAAAGGATAAAATTTGGTTGTTTTCTGAATCGAGCTGAACGAAGTCTTCAGGAATATGATGTCTGAATCGAGAATCTCTGCCATGGGAACGATTTTTTGAGCTTCCTCAGGCCAATGAGCCGTTGTCATTAATAAAACAGTGTTGTTGTCCTGCCAGGCCATACATAGTACGTGATCATCGACTGTTATGACTGCTGTAGTACCTCAATTCTTTTCTTTAGTGGCTACAGCCTTCAATTTTAGTAAATTTTCATCAAATTCAGAGCTCTGTTTTGCCGTTCCCACAGCTTCTACCCTCAGAGCTTTTAAGGCCATAAACAGGTCAATTGAGCTGAAGAAATTGTTCAGATAAACCACATATTCGTAGAGTCGAGGTAGCGATTTAACGATTTGAACAACCATCGAAGCCGAAGGGCTAAAATCCTGAATTTGATGTAAATCAACGATTTTAGTGGTTTTCGATGCATACATGAAGGCATATAGATAATTCTCACTGCATAGACAGTAGATTTTAAATCCTCGATCGGCTTTCTTACTGAGTATGTTCATGATATGTTTGAATAGATTCTTAAAAAGAATTAATTGCTCGTCAACTGACACGTTTCGGCCTGAATGTAGATATTGCTTGCAGGCCTGCTGAAACAGGGTCGAAAACGGTTCCAATTTCGCCGTCCAGAGCTTTTCATAGCCAGGGCTTTTGGATTCTGGGTCCGTATTTGGATCGGATAGCTTCAGAAATCGTTTGATTTGATCAAATCGAGTCAGAGACATAGCCTGAGATATTTCGGGATTTCCATGCATATCTGAAATCAAACCCATGAATAGTAAAATCCTCACGAAGACATCAATTTCAGCACCCGAACTTCCCGAAGTGGGGATTCAGGGCCGTTGTTTAGCCGTTCTCCCTGTCTTCTGTGCCTTCGTATTCGTGAACTCGGAAATTTGTTCAAGCATGAATGGGGTAATGAACAGACTGAAAAAATCCAATGGAGTCACAAGCCCTGGGGGTAATTTAGGCTGAAAAGGCCGATCCTTCTCCTGGATAGATCGATATGTAGAAGAAGGAGGTTCAACCGAATCTAGTATTTCTTGAACCGACGGCTTGTTTTTAGCCTTTCGGAGCTTTTGAACAGCCTTCGGTGCAGTGTCTGGTACGGAAGGAATTTCTTCCTCATTAGCTCGCATATTGAGCTGAGTAGGTAGA
>JAABUT010002199.1_pt1 | contig 19468 bp, 18 predicted proteins | sample 5559281 | NCBI WGS metagenome assembly JAABUT01 (sample SAMN10711880, study PRJNA513359) | rock metagenome | isolation source: Antarctica rocks | place: Antarctica: Victoria Land, Ricker Hills nord | collected 2016-01-04
GCTGTGAGGAGGTGATCACCATCGCCGAACTCACCGATCAAGACCCCGAAGTGAGCTAACCTCTGCCCGTGATCAGCAACCCCAACCACCATTGAAGAAGCCTCCACGATTCGAGGGGAAGCTCACACCACCGCGTACCGCCGCGCCGATGACTCCAACAAATCCGCCATAGCACAACCGTAGCCACCCACACCCCAAAAACGAGGTTAATTCATCACGAGCCCTTAGCGTCATACAGGTCTTGGATCGAACCGGCCCCACGGTGGCCCGTGCAGACGCCGATGGTGCCGCTGACTGGGCTTGGGCGCGGACCGCGAACGCTGCGGCCTCCTCGTGCGCCTGACACCAATCCACCGACCTGGCCCGGATTAGTTAGGTTGTTGAGAAGTCGAACCGGATGCTGTTGAGGTAGGTGTCTCCAGGGTGTAGTTCGGCTTGCGGAAAGTGGGAGTGGTTGACGGCGTCGGGGAAGGTCTGGGTTTCGAGGGTGAGGCCGGCGAAGGCTGGGTAAGCGTCGACGGGTGCTTTGCCGGTGACGCCCTCGAGGTAGCCGCCGACGTAGAGCTGGACGCCTGGCTGGTTGGTGGACATGGTCAGGCGACGCCCGCTCTTGGGGTCGGTGATGAAGACGGTTTCGCGCATCCCGACACCTTCGAGGACCCAGTTGTGGTCGTATCCAACGCCGCTGTCGGTGACGCGGCCGGCACCGGAGTGCCGCACGTCGGCGATGTTCTTACCGATGGGTGTGGGTGCGCGGAAGTCGAAGGAGGTCCCTTCCACGGTGAGGACCTCACCGGTGGGGAGGAGGTCGTCGTCGACGGGTGTGTAGAACGAGCTGCGCATCTCCAGGAGGTGGTCGAGGATGGTTCCTGAGTCATGACCGCCGAGGTTGAAATATGAGTGGTGGACGATGTTGACGACGGTGGCTGCGTCGGTGGTCGCGCGAATGTCGATGCTGAGCGACGATCCCTCCAACCGATAGGTGACGCTGGTGGTCAGCGTTCCCGGGTAGCCCTCTTCTCCATGGGGCGAGATGCGCCAGAAGGTCACTTCGTTGCCCGTGGTCTGGGAACCGACACTCCACATCTTGCGATCGAACCCGCGCAGGCCACCATGCAGGTGGTTGGTGCCCTCATTGATTGACAGCTGAGTGGGTGTGCTGTCGATAAAGAGTTTGCCGTCTCGGATCCGGTTGGCGTACCGTCCTGCCGTCGAGCCCATGTAGTTGTCATCGGTAGAAACGTCGTCGAGCGTTGGCCGCTGCAGGACGACGTCGGCGAGGTTGCCCTCCCTGTCCGGCACATGAAGCTCCAGGAGGCGCGCGCCGAGGTCGGTCAGGACGGCGGTACTCGTGTCGCTGGACAGGGTGATGACGGTGACGTCGAAGCCTTGAAGGTGGGCGGTGGTTTGTTCTATCACGAGGGTGAACCTTTCTCTTCGACCTCGGCTCAGTGGCCGGTGGTCTTGGGGCTGGAGTCATTGACGTGCCACAGGGATGTGGGTAGTCCGCGTGCGTCGACCTCGGCGAGGAAGAGGCTTCCTGACTGCGGGTAAGCGGTGAGCAGTTTGTCGGGTAGGTCGTCGATGGCCGTGGAAATCAGAAGGGTGCCCAGGTCCGACCCGACGAAGGTCACACACGATGCGTATGGCGCGGCAACGGTTACCACGCCGATCAGCTCTCCGTGGGGGGTGAAGTGTCGAACCTCACCGGTCCCCCAGACAGCGACCCACAGGTTGCCATCCGTGTCGGCGCAGATCCCGTCTGGTGAGCCGTCGGTGACACGGAATGCCTCCCGGCGTGCTCCGCACCGTCCAGTTGCTGGGTCGTAGGGGCGCTCCCAGAGGATGCCGGGGGTGGTGTCCACCGAGTACATGATGTGGCCGTCCGGGGACCAGGCCAGACCGTTCGACATGTGCAGGTCGTCGTCGATGACGGCGACGTCGCCGGACGGGTCGATCTGGTAGAGCGATTCTTGTACCTGGTCGCTCAGGGCGAGGGTTCCGACCAGGAAGCGTCCGGCCGGGTCGCACTTTCCGTCGTTGAGTCGGCGTTGCTGGCCAGCAGGTACGAGCCGGGCAATCTCAGTGGAGACACCGGCTGCGTCAATACGGTAGACGGCCTGGTGCCCGGCCACGATCAGCCCACCGTCTGTGGCGACAGCGACGGCGCCGACCGTGGAATCGACGTGACGGGTGCGGGTCGGGTGTACTGTCTGGCCGCGCAACTCCCCTTCATGGACATTGCCGGTCGGGATGTCTACCCACAGGACCCGTTTCTGGAGGTGGTCCCATAATGGGCCTTCGGCGAGCTGGTAAGTCCGGTCGGTCGCGCATTGGGCCACGTACTTCTTCACTTCGGCCTTCCTTGGAGAGGTGTTTCTGGGTCTAGACCGCGGGATGTCTCATCTCAGGTGCGGTGGCCGGCCCTTGACGGCGTTCCACGATGGGCCGGGTGACGACGTTCTCGAGCGGTTAGCGCAGAGTGAGACCTATCTGGGTGCGCCGCTCTATCTCGGTCCGACTTGGCAGGCCCTCCCAGTCCCCATGGGTGCCGACGGTGCATGCGGCGCAGACGCCCGCCCAGGCCAACCGGTCAACGATCCCTAGGTGATAGGCGCGGGCCGCCAGGTAGCCGGCCACGAAGCTGTCCCCGGCGCCGATGACGTCCGCGACGGTGACTGCCAGCGCCTTGGCGTGGAAGATCTCGCCAGCGGCGGTGGCCGCGCACGCGCCGTCGGCGCCATGCTTGACGACAACTTCAGTCGGACCGTCGCTCGTCAGCAGACGCGCCGCGCTCTCGGGGTCCGGCTCGCCGGTCAGCAAATGGGTTTCATCGTGGCCGACGAAGAGGATGTCCGTGTCTGGCAGGACTTCTCGAGCACCGGCGCTGGCCTCTTCGGGGGAGGCCAGCGACCGTCGGTAGTTGACGTCGAAAGAAACCGTCGTGCCGCGGTCCTTGGCCAGTTGGACAGCTCGCTGCACGGCTGCTCGGCACGTCGGGCTGAGGATCGCGGTGATCCCGGTGAGATGCAAGACGTCAATGTGACCCAGGCCGGCGAAGGCCGCGTCAACGTCGCGGGGGGCAAGGTGTGTGCCGGCAAGCCGGCGTCGGTAGTAGCTCACGGCGACGAAGTCGGCGGTGCGGTGGTCGCGGAGCATGAAACCGGTGCTGGCTTCGGGGACGGAACGAACGAAGCGGGTGTCGACACCCTCGGCGTTCAGGTCCCGCAGCACCCGTCGGCCGATCTCGTCGGCCCCCACGGTGCCAACCCAGGCTGCCGTGTGGCCCAACCGCGCGACGCCGATCGCGACGGTGGATTCGGCGCCTGCCGTCGACAGGCGAAGTGTCGTGGCGGTGCTCAGGGGGGTGCCGGGCGAGGTGCTGGCGACCCCCATGGTCTCGCCGATGGTGAGCAGGGTGACCATGAGTGTCTTCCTTTGAGCGGGAACTGGCGGCGCCATGTCGTGGCTCGCGGACGAGACCGAGTCAGCCGGATACTGCCTTGCGAAAGTCCCTGATCCGCAAGCGCAAATCCTCCAGTAGCCCACCGTCGGGGGCGTCCCCCAGAAGAGTGCCGCCCATCCCGAATGCCACAGCGCCGGCTGCAAGGAAGAGAGGTATGTCGGCCATCGTGACGCCCCCGGTGGGGACCAGGGGGATGGTTGGGAAGGGGCCGCGGGTCAGTTCGCGCAGGTATCGAGGACCGCCGAGGGTTGCGGGAAAGAGCTTGACGGCGGTGGCTCCCGCCTCCCAGGCGGTGAAGATCTCGGTGGGACTGAACGCGCCGACAAGAATGGGCAGGCCCACTTCTGTCGCGTATTCGATGACCGGCAGATCGAGGTTGGGGGTGACTAGGAATTGGGCGCCGGCGTCGAAGGATGCCCTGGCTTTGTCAACGGAGGTGACGCTGCCGGTACCGACGCACGCCTCGGGCCCGAGGTCGTCAATGATAGGTCTCAGCGCTGAGAGCACACCGGGGGTTGTCAGAGGAAACTCCAGAACCTGGATACCGCAGTCGACCAGCGTGTGGGCGGTGGCGGAGAAGTGCTGCACCGACGTACCGCGAACGATGGCGACACACCGCTCGTTCCGGAGGAGGTCAACGTCAAGCGAAACTGCTGTCATCTTTCTCCAGCCTTCATGTCGAACATGATTTTGCCGCGGGGCCTGCCGCCGGTGGCTGCAAGGCTGTCCAGGGCTTCGGTGTACTGGTCGATGGTGTAGCGGTGCGTGATCAGGGGCAGCGGCTGAAAGCTGCCGGCGTTGAGCAACCGGACGGTGGCGGCCCACGCCGCCGCGGTGTAGCTGAAGCTGCCGCGAATCGAGATGTCGTGGTTGACGATGTCATCGACGTACATGTCTGCGGCATTGCCATGTCCTGCGATGCCCAGGAGCAGCACCTGGCCGGCCGGGGCGGCGCAGGACAGTGCGGTCTGGACAGCAGCCGTGCCGCCCGCGGCCTCGATCACGATGTCGAAGGTTCGTTCGCTAGGGGTCGCCACCGTGAAGTCGTTAACACCCATCGTCTCAGCGAGGTCCTTCTGCTGGGCGCGACGGCCGGACATCACCACAGTGGAGGGAGACCACAGCCGGAGCAGGTGCGCGGCCAGGAGGGCCACCGTCCCGTCGCCGATGACCAGCACCTTTTGGCCCGGGACCAGACGCATCTCTAGCAGGCCACGCAGGACGACCGCCGCCGGCTCAACAAGAACCCCGGCCTCCAGTGGTATGTCCGCCGAGAGGCGATGAGTCAGGGGCGCGGGGGCCGTCACTGCCGGGCCCGCCGCGCCGTCGGTGGTGAAACCGAGCTCGTCATAGTTCTCGCAGAGATTGGTGCGCCCGGCCCGGCAGGCCGAGCAGTGCGAGCAGGCAAGGATTCCTTCGACCACCACAGGGTCGCCCTCGCTCAGACCATCGACGCCCTGCCCGACGGCCAGAACCCGGCCGGACCACTCGTGGCCCAGAACGAGCGGATAGCGCACATAGGCAGGGTCGAGGTCACCGTGGACGATCTCCAAATCGGTACCGCAGATCCCGACGTAGTACGGCCTGATAAGGACCTGTCCCCGACCTGGCGCCTGATGGGTCCGCTCCTCCAGGACGACGTCGTCAGGACCTCGAACGACCAAGGCGTGACCGGTCATCCACCCTTTACTCATGATCCCCCTTCCTGGGAGTCTGGCTCAGCCGGAACCCACACCTTGCCCCCCATGGCACGGGCGATGTTGTCTGCTGATGCCCGGACCTGGGCTCCGAGCTCGTCGACACGCCACCCAGACATGTCTGCTTTCAGTCCGGTGATACTGATGGCTCCCAGGGGTGCACCCGTACGGGACTGGAAGGCCGCGCCGATGCAGAAGACACCTTCGTCGTCCTCCTCGTCGTCGATCGCAAATCCGCGCCCGTAGCTGCGCTCCAGGTCTCGAAGGAGGACCTCGACATCGGTGATGGTGTTGCGGGTATGCCGTGGCAGGCCCGTGTCGGCGACGATGCGACGAACCTCCTCGGGGGGCAAGCAGGCCAGTATGGCCTTGCCGGCCGCGCTGACGTGGGGCTGCTCCCGTATCCCGAGTTCGGTGAAGAACCGGATCGTCCCTGGAGCGTCGATGCGGTCCTCGAACACGGGGTGACCATCGATGTGTGAGGCCACCCGCGAAGTCCAACCAGTCCGCTCGGTCAGGGCCTGGGCGACGGGCCGAGCCAGGTCAAGCCACGGGATGGACTCCCGGTAGCTGTCGGCCAGGTGGACAACCGATGGGCCCAGACGATAGCGCGGCCCGTGCCCGAAGGAGCTCACGTAGTCGAACTCCATCAAGGTGCGCAGCAGGGAGAACGTGGTGCTCTTGGTGGCCTCGATCTGTTGAGCTGCCTCCGTCAGGGAGAGGCCTTCGCCGCCGACCGCAGCCACCGCGTTGAGCAGCCGCAGGGCGCGAGACAGTCCTTGGAGGTTGTAGCGCCGTGGCTCCACGGCTTCAGTGTTCGGCTCTTCCGCACGAGTAACGGTCACGCCGAACAACCTAGCAGTCAAAATGTGATTTTGCAACGGTTGACACCTCGCAAGCTGGCCATTAGGTTTTGCTCACTCGAATCGTATCCGGCCAGGCCGAACAGAATAGGTGGATCCAATGTCGAACTCCGCGACCACGCCGACCCATGTCACCCGCCGTCAAGCGCTCGGCCTGGGCGGCGCACTCGGCGGTGCGGCGCTCCTAGCGGCCTGCTCACCCAGCTCCACGACGCCAGCGGGCGCAACAGCAACCGCGCTTCAGAAGAACACTGGCAAGATCACGCTGTTGACCTGGGAGACCTACCACGATCAGCCCTGGCTGGCCGAATACACCAAAAAGACCGGGGTGCAGTTCAACGCGGTCACCGTCGGATCTGGCGACGAGATGTTCGCCAAGGCCCAGTCCGGGACGGTCGCAGCGGACGTCCTCTACTTCGACAGCGGCCTCATCGAGCGCTTTGCCAAAACCAACCTCATCGCACCGGTCAGCGCAGACCGCCTGAAAAACACCGGCATGGTCACGACGGGGTTGAACTGGCAGAAGCGCAATACCTACGACGGACATCTGTATGCGATTCCCTACAACTGGGGGACCCAGCCCCTGATGTACAACGCGAGCGTCGTCACCACCCCACCGGACAGCTGGAGCGCCCTGTGGGACCCCCAGTACAAGGGCAAGGTCGTGATGTTCGACGCCGCCGATGTGACCATTCCCATGGTCGCCCTCTACGTCGGCGCGAAAGACCCCTACCACCTGACCGATCCGGAGTTCGAACAGGTCCGCGCGGCACTGCAGAAGCTGCGCCCCCAGGTGCGAACGATCGCCAAGGGATTCGACGACGCGGTCAACATCTTCGCCGCCGGTGACGGGGTAATCGGGTACTGCCAGAACATCAGCGAGGTGACGGCGCTCAACAAGGCCGGCAAGAAGTTCGCGTGGGCCTTCCCCAAGGAGGGAACGCCGCAGTGGACCGACAACGCCATCCTTAGCCCGGCCGGCCAGCGCCAGGAGGTCTATGACTTCATCGACGCAGGGCTGACGCGGGCCTGGCAGGCGCGGTTCATCGAGGCGTCCACGAACAACGGGATCCTGACCACAGCCGAGGCAACCGCGGCAAAGATCCCCCAGGCCACACTGCAGGGCACCAACATCCTGGACCAGAGCGATCCCTCGTTCTGGAAAAAGATGAGCCCCCTGGAGGCTCCCGAGAGCATCACCAAACGCCTAGCGCTGTGGAACGAGTTCAAGGCGGGGGCCTGACATGACGGTGGTGGACAGCATGCCGCCCGGTCCGCGTCAGCCGCCCGACGCCCCCAGGTACAGCATCGAGCTGCGGGACCTGACCAAGACCTACCCCGGCGCCCAGGAACCGACGTTGGAGGACCTGTCCCTCAACATTGTCGACGGAGAGTTCTTCTCGATGCTCGGCCCCAGCGGGTCAGGAAAGACGACGACCCTTCGCCTGATCGCCGGATTCGAAGCCGCAGACTCCGGCGTCGTGATGTTGGACGGCGCCGACGTCACCCGCATCCCGCCCTACCGGCGCAGCGTCAACACCGTCTTCCAGAACTATGCCCTCTTCCCCCACATGAACGTCTTGAGGAACGTCGAGTATCCGCTGAAAATGAGGGGCGGCGCGGACAAGTCCTCCATGACCCGACGCGCCCAGGAGGCCCTGGATCTGGTCGGGATGGGCACCTTCGTCAAGCGCCTGCCCCACGAGCTGTCTGGCGGCCAGCGGCAACGGGTAGCCCTGGCCCGCGCCCTAGTCTCCCGTCCGAAGGTCGTGCTGCTTGACGAACCGCTGGGTGCCTTGGACCTTCAACTGCGCCAACAAATGCAGGTGGCGCTGAAGGACCTGCAGTCCCAGCTGGCTGTCACCTTCATCTATGTCACCCACGACCAGGGCGAAGCCCTAGCCATGTCCGACCGGATCGCGGTGATGAACCTCGGCCGCATCGAGCAGTGCGCCACGGCAGAGGACATCTACTACCGCCCCGCGACGCGCTTCGTCGCCGGCTTCATCGGCAAGTCCAACCTGATGGAATGCGCTTTGCACGACGGCGTCATGAACTGGGCCGGCGTCACGTTCCGCATCGACAACCCCCGCGCGCACGGCGAGAAAAAGACCGTCGTGGTGCGTACCGAAGCGGTGCAGATCCTTCCTGCCGACTACACCGGCACCGAGGTCAACACGTTCCGGGCACACGTGCGCCAGCGCATCTTCCTCGGCGACGCCCACGAAGTGGTCCTCGACGTCAACGGTCGTGAACTACTGGCCAAGATACCCACCGGCCCTGAGGCCGTCTGGCACCCGGGTGACACGGTTCAGGTTCAGATCCTCCCGTCGGACATGAGGAGTGTCGATGACTGACACCGCCGTGCAAGGGTCCCGGCGCGCAACCAAGATGCTGCACGGCGCGCGCACATCCATCACGTCACTCCCGATCTACATCTGGCTCATCGTCCTGATCGTCGTTCCCAACGTCCTGCTGCTGATCTACAGCTTCTGGACCGAGGGAGACTTCGGGCTCGACCAGACGTTCACACTAAGTAACTACACCTCCGTGCTGACCTCCGCGGTCAACCTCGGGCTCATCGAGCGCACAGTGTTGATAGCCGTCGCCGTCGCCGTCTTCGCGACATTGGTGGCTTTCCCGATGGCGTTCATCGTCAGCCAGAAGCTCAAACGCGGCCGACTCATGGCGGTAATGCTGGTCGTCATACCGCTGTGGGTCAGTCTCCTGATCCGGGTGTTCGCCTGGAAAATCATCCTCGGTGACCGCGGCGTCCTGAACACCGGCCTGATGAGCCTCGGCCTGATCCATCAGCCCCTCGCATTCCTGCTATACACCCGGTTGACCGTCTTCCTGACCTTGACCTCGGTCACGATCCCCTATGTGTTCATCTCTGCTTACACCTCACTCGAACGCGTGCCCCCCTCGGTCCTGGAGGCGGCTGCCGATCTGGGTGGTTCCAGCTTCCGCCGCTTCACCACGGTGACATTGCCGCTGGTCCGCCCAGGCCTCGCCATCGGATTCACGCTCGCCTTCGTCCTGTCCGTCGGCGACTACCTGTCCCCGTCCCTGGTTGGCGGCCTGGACGGCACGATGATCGGCTCGGTAATCGTCTCTCAGTTCGGTGTCGCGAACAACTGGCCCCTGGGGGCAGCCCTGGCCGTCGTGCTGCTCGTCGCGGTGATCGCCGTCGCCGGGATCGTGGCCAGAGCCGGACGCAGCCGAGGCACGCTGGAGGGAGACACGGGTGCCGGCGTTGCCACCGACGCTGTCCCCCCGTCGGTTCGGGCCCGCCGGGTCGCGAACGTCATCTCCTACGGATACCTCCTGCTCACCTACGCCTTCCTGTACCTTCCGCTGGCGATGATCGCCATCTTCTCCTTCAATGACTCCTCGATCCAGACCCTGCCGCTCAAGAGTTTCACCACCGCGTGGTACAGCGAGCTGACGAACTCCCCAGCCCTCATCGCCGCCTTCCAACGCAGCGTCATCGTGGCCGTCTGCGCGGTGGCATTGTCCATCGTGTTCGGGGCCGGATTCGCCCTCATCTTTGCCTACCGCAAGCCGCGTGCAGCCGGGCTGTTGCAAGGCGCCCTTACCCTGCCGTTCCTGCTGCCCGGAGTGATCTTAGGTCTGTCCCTGGCCATCGTCTTCCGCACCATTGGGCTTCCCTTCGGCCTGCTCACCATCATCCTCGGGCACACGTCCTTCATCACCCCCATCGTCATGGGCGTTCTGCTGACTCGGCTGCGCCAGATGGATCCCAGCATTGCTCACGCCGCCATGGACCTGGGTGCCACACCCTTCCGGACCTTCGTCGACATCATCGTCCCGCAACTGCGCACGGCCCTCATCGGGGCCTGCCTGCTGGGCTTCACCCTGTCCTTCGACGAGGTCCTGGTGACCTTCTTCCTCGCCGGAAGCCAACCGACGTTACCGATCTACGTCTACAACCAGCTCCGGTTTGGTTTCACCCCCACCATCAACGCCCTGTTCACCTGCATCATCGTGGTCAGCGTGGCGTTGCTGCTTTTAGGGCTGCGGTTCGTGGGTGGCGGGTCCAAAGACGGTAGGGCTCAGGCGTCGCCGCTGGCATAGCTGCCGTCGCGAACGCTGATATCAGCAAACAACGAGAACGATACCTATAGGGAGATTGTCTGTGAGCACCACGCCATACGACGCGATTGTCATCGGCGCCGGACACAACGGCCTGGTAACCGCCAACTACCTGGCCCGCTTCGGAAAGAAGGTCCTGGTCATGGAAACCCGGGACGTCGTTGGGGGCGCAGCCGTCACCGAGGAGCTTATCCCCGGCGCCAAGTGGTCCTCCTGCGCCTTCATCGCGGACATGATCCGTCCCGAGATCGTGGAAGACCTGCAACTGAAGAAGTTCGGCTTTCACATGTACAGCCCCAGCACCATGGGATTCGCCCTCTTCCCGGACGGCCGTCACCTCTTCCTGCACAAGAAGGTCGCCGACACCCTCCGTGGTTTAGAGAAGCACTCCAAGTCCGATGCGAAGAACTTCCTGGAATGGGGCGCGCGCCTGCGCCGCTTCGGAGACTACATGCGCCCCTGGCTGCTGTCTGCTCCCCCAACCCGTGAGCAGATCCGCGCCGAGTTCGAACGCAATGGCGAGCTCGACCTCTACCACGACTTCTTCGAGTCCTCGACGCACGAGCTGATGGACCAGTACTTCGAGAACGACCTCATCAAGGGCTTCCTGACCTTTTACGGGATGGTCTCGGTCTTCGCCGGCCCCTCCACCCCCGGGACCTCCTACGTCTTCGGACACCATTCCTCAGGTGACTTCGACGGAGAGTTCGGCGTCTGGGGTTTCGTCCGTGGCGGGATGGGGGGCTTCACCCTGGCTTTGGCCGACGCTGCCCGGCACTACGGCGTGGAGATCCGCACCAGCAGCCGGGTGGCCGCCGTCACGACATCCGCAGGCCGTGTCACCGGCGTGACCCTGGACAGCGGAGAAGAACTGAGCGCCCCCATCGTCGTCTCGAATGCCGACCCCGTCCGGTCCCTGATCGGGTTACTGGACGCCGACGCCCTCGACGACGACCTACGGGAGCGGATCAGCGCCATCGACCAGCGTGGTTCGATGGCCCGCATCCACCTGCTCATCGACGAGCTGCCCGCCTATATCGGGCTCCCCCCGGGGCTAGGCCCGCAGCACCTAGGTCACCAAATGCTCGGAGCATCCGTGGACAACTTCGAGAAGGCATGGGTCGCCGAGCAGGCGGGCGTCATCGCCGACGACTACGCCATCGAGGCAGTCATCCAGTCCGCGACCGACCCGACTCTTGCTCCCCGGGGCCTGCACACCCTGACCCTGGGCGTGCAGCAGCTACCCGGTGAGCTGTCCACCGAGGGTGGCTGGGCGGCGGCCAAGGAGAAGTGGGCGGACCAGGTCGTCGACCGCTTCAACGACTATGCCCCCAACCTGAAAGACCACATCCTCCAGCGATACGTCATCACTCCCAAGGACCTCGAGGACGAGTGGTCCCTGACCGGAGGCAACATCTTCCACGCGGCCATGTTCGACGACCAGCTGTTCAGCGGTCGCCCGCTGCCCGAGCTGTCCGGGTACCGCACGCCGGTGGCGGGCTACTACCTCTGCGGCGCCGGCACCCACCCCGGCGGGGGCGTCATGGGCGCCAGCGGACGCAACGCCGCCTACGCCATCCTCGAGGACCTGAAGCTGGCGCGGCTGGTTCGCCCTGGTCACATCCCGCGGCCCAAGATCACCGACCAGCTCCTAAAGAACAGCTATGGCAAGCAGCTGTCCTACCAGGTGGCACGCCAACCCGTCTTCGACAAGCTGCTCGGCGCCGTCTCACGCATCCCGACACCGACACCGACCACATTCCCCCAGTCCTGAACCTCAAAACGCCAGGAGTTACAGTGAGTGAAGTCCTCAGCGGGGTCCTGCCAGTCTTGGCGACACCCTTCACCGAGAACGGCGACCTCGACACGGCCTCCCTGGCCAGCGAGATTGACTTCGTCATCGACCAGAAGGCCCACGGTGTCGTCCTCGGCATGGTCTCGGAGGTTCTGCGGCTATCCAGCGAGGAACGGGACCGACTGACAGCTGAGACCTGCCACATCGTCAACGGCCGTGTCAGCGTCACGACCAGTGTGGGCGCCGAGAGCCTGCACACCGCAGTCCGTCACGCCAAGCACGCCGATGCCGTGGGTGCCGACGCGGTCATGGCAATTCCCCCCATGGGCACCAACTGCGACGACCGCGAGCTCTACCAGTACTACTCAGGAATCATCGAATCCATCGACATCCCGGTCGTGGTCCAAGACGCTAGTGGCTACCTCGGTCGACCCCTGACTATCGAGCTACAGGTGAACCTCTTCACCAAGTACGGCGACCGGGCCCTGTTCAAACCTGAGGCGCAACCCATCGGCCCCCGGCTCAGCCTGCTGCTGGAGGCCACCGGAGGCCAAGCCAAGGTGTACGAGGGCACGGGGGGTCTTGCGCTCGTCGACAGTTACAAGCGCGGGATCGTCGGAACCATGCCCGGCCCCGACATCGTCTGGGCACTCGTCGCTTTGTGGGACGCCCTCGTTGGAGGCGACGACGAACGGGTCGATCAGATCCAAGGGCCGCTGTGCGCCCTGGTCTCCATCCAGAACAGCCTGGACTCTTTCGTCGCGGTGCAAAAGCACCTCCTCCGACGCCAGGGTGTCATCGCCGACATCTCTGCACGCGGGCCAGTGGGCTACGAGCTGGACCCGCAGACAACCCAAGAATTGGACCGTCTGTTCAACCGGCTTGCCAGCGTGGTCGGAGTCAAGGTATGACGCCATGAGACTACGCACCGAGAAGTGGTTCGCGCGAGACGACGAAGTGGGGCTGGAGCACCGCGTAGCGATGCGTGCCGCCGGCCACCCCATCCCCAAGAACAACGGCAAGCCCGTCATCGGCGTCCTGAACTCCGTCAGCGAGCTGAACCCGTGCAACCTGCCGCTGCGGCGCCTGGCGGACGCCGTCAAAGCCGGCGTTGAAGCCGCCGGAGGCATCCCAGTCGAGACGGCCACGATGTCACTCGGCGAGGACCTCATGAAACCCACCGCCATGCTGTACCGCAACCTCATGGCGATGGAGATCGAAGAGACCATCCGCGCCTACCCCCTAGACGGAGTCGTCCTCCTAGGAAACTGCGACAAAACGATTCCGGCACAGCTGATGGGCGCCGCCAGCGCGAACATCCCCGCCGTCCAAGTCAGCGGCGGCTATCGGCGGACGGGCTGCTTCGCTGGGCAACCTGTGGGCGCCGGCACAGACCTGTGGAGGTACTGGAATGAACGCCGCGCCGGACGTCTGAACGACGACCAGTGGGTTGAACTGGAGCACGCTCTCGGTTGCAGTCAAGGCGCCTGCAACGTGATGGGCACAGCGCTGACGATGGCCATGATGGCCGAGTCGCTCGACATGATGGTCGAGGGCGGCAGTACGCTGCCCCACGACGATGACCGGCTCACCAGAAGCGCACACGCGGCAGGACAGCTTGCGGTCGAGCGTGTCGCCCACAATGTGAAACCCAGTGACCTCCTGACGCCTGAGAAGTTCGCTGAGGCGTTGCGAATACTGGCTGCGCTCGGCGGATCCACCAATGCTGTCATCCACCTATGCGCCATCGCCGGACGTCGGCTGATCAATCTCGAGTTAAAGGACTTCGCAGCCGCGGCGAGAGCGACGCCCGTCATAGCCGACGTCGCACCAATTGGGCAACACACCATTGACGAGTTCGACGCCGCTGGCGGACTACCGGCCCTACGGGCCGCTCTCGCCGACCCGACGTCGCCTCGGGTCGGAGCGATCCACAGCCCCGCCCACCCGGTCACAACTTTGCCAGCCCTCGTCGCGCTCTACGGCAACCTCGCCCCGGACGGCGCTGTACTCAAAATGGCGGCGGCCAGTCCTCATCTCGGTTCGTATACCGGGCCCGCAGTTGTTTTTTACGGCTACGACGACCTGCTGGCTCGCATCGACGACCCGGGCCTTCAGGTCAGCGAGGCTTCGGTACTAGTCCTGACCGGCTGTGGCCCAGCCGGTGGAGACGGGTTCCCCGAATGGGGAATGATCCCGATCCCAAAGAAGCTGGCAGAGATCGGCGTGACCGACATGCTTCGAATTAGCGACGCCCGGATGAGCGGAACCAGCTTCGGCACATGCGTGCTGCACGTCGCCCCCGAGGCAGCGGTGGGCGGACCGTTCGCCGCGATCCGCGACGGCGACACAATAAGCATCGACGTCGCGCGAGGCACACTACAGGTCGACGTAGCGCCCGAAGAGCTGAAGAAACGGCTCGCTGACTGGACAAGGCCGCCCAGTCAGCACCTACGTGGCTGGCCGGCCCTGCACGAGGCCCACGTCCTGCAAGCCCCCCAGGGGGCCGACTACGACTTCCTGCGGCCGCGAACATCGGCGGAGCTCGATTTTGTCGAGCCGAACGTGGGACGCAGCTAGCAGCAACCACTTCCATTACCACGGTACGCCATGCCGGCGAAGCAACAACCGTCCGATAAAGCCGAAGGAGTAAACACACTGTGGACGTGACAGCACAGTCCCCTCCAGGGACCATGCCAGGCGGCGTGGCCGCACTAGGAGTGCGCGACGCGAGCAAGAGTTACGGCGGTATGACCGGCACCGTTGTTCGAGGCTGGCGGCCGACGTACGAGCTGCAAGTGTTGCAGGCGGTCGGTGGCGACTACCTCGACCTCGCAGCGCCTCGGTGCATCTACGAGCGCACGTTCGTCGAGTCGATCGTCGGACGGAGCTAGCTGGCCATGACCTCAACTGAGCACGTCGACGTGGTGATCGTCGGGGCCGGTCCGTCCGGGGCTGTCGTCGCTCACACCCTCGCCGCGGGCGGGCTTTCCGTAACCTGTCTAGAGCAGGGCGACTGGGTCGGTCCTTCCGACTACCCGGGCGAGGCCGAAGAGTTTGAGCTCCTCAAGCAACGACGCTGGTCCTACGATCCCAATATCCGCCGTCTGCCGGCCGACTACCCCCTGAACGTCGACCAGTCCGACATGGCGCCCATCATGTGGAACGGCGTCGGCGGGGGGACCATCGTCTACGGGGGCTACTGGCATCGCCTGCTGCCCAGCGACTTCTGTGTCCGCAGCCTCGACGGGGTGGGCGACGACTGGCCGATCAGTTACCGGGAACTCGCACCCTTCTATCGCGAGGTGGACCAGATGGTGGGCGCATCGGGCCTTGACGGTGATCCCGCCTACCCCTCTGACGTGACCTTCCCGCAGCCGCCGCTGCCGATCGGCCGGGTCGGGTTGAGGGCCGCCGCAGCCGCGAACGCCCTCGAATGGCACTGGTGGCCCGGCAGCATGGCGATACCCAGCCATCGCCATGGCTTGCTCGAGCCCTGTGCACGCATGGGCGTCTGCGAGTATGGCTGTCCGGCGGGGGCCAAGGCGTCGTTCGACCTCGCCTACTGGCCTGCTGCGATCCGCAGTGGTGCCACGCTCGTGACGGGCGCCCGGGTCTGCACGATCAGCACCAACGGGTGTGGACTCACCGACGGCGTGGTATGGATCGACCGCAACGGTGCACGTCAGCGGACTACGGCCAACGCCGTCGTCCTGTGCGCTAACGGGATCGGAACCCCGCGTCTGATGCTGATGTCCGCGTCCGCAAGGCACCCCGACGGGATCGGGAATTCCTCGGGGCTTGTCGGTCGCAACCTCATGCTGCATCCCAACTGCAACAGCATCGGATACTACGACGACGACCTGGAGAGCTGGAAGGGACCAGCCGGCCAGAACGTCTACTCCCTTCAGTTCTATGAGACCCACCCAGCCAGGGAAAGCGTCCGGGGCTACAAGCTGCACGCGTTCCCGGCACCTGGACCTCTCGCTGCCGTGGAGCGACACCGAAGCCGGCCCTTCGAAGAGTTGTGGGGCCACCACTTCCACGAGGTCGCCCGGCGGCACCGTGGCGGCCTGGCCTGGGGCGCATCGGTGGAGGACCTGCCCGAGGACAGCAACCGTGTGCTGCTCGACGGCGACCTGACCGATTCCGACGGGCTGCCTGCCCCGAAGATCGAGTACCGCCTGTCCACCAACACGCGCGCCAACCTCCTGCACGCCGCCAAACAGATGAAGGCTCTGCACACCGCCGCGAACGTTCTCGACACCTTCGAGGAGGTCGTCGACGCCGGCCACCTGATGGGGACAGCCAGGATGGGCTCGAACCCGGCCACCTCCGTCGTGGACAACTTCGGCCGGTCGCACGACGTACGCAACCTCTTCATCGCCGACGGCAGCACGTTCGTCACCTCCGGGGCAGTCAACCCCACGTCGACCATCGCCGCCCTGGCGCTCCGGCTGGCGCGGCACATCCTGGAGTCCGCACGCCACGAGAGAGTCACAACATGAACGACCGGTTAAAACGGTTGTCCGCCCCCCCCAGGAGCGTGCAAGCCACCTGGCATCTCGCCGAGGCGGACGCTGCCACGGTCATCGCGGTCGCCGACTGCCTGATCCCGCGACACGGAGACGACGCAGGCGCGAGCGAGCAGCCCCAGCTGATCGAAAACGTCGAGGGGGCCATTGCCGCTCGACGCGACGACGTCGACGTGCTCATGCAAGTCCTCGAACGGCTACGGGTGATCCCCAGGGAAAACCTACTGACGACCCTGCGGTCGATGTCGGATGACGGCGAATCTAGCTTCGGGGTGCTCTCATCAGTGATCGCAGGGGGCTACCTGATGATGCCCTCGGTCCGCGACCACATCGGCTACCCCGGTCACGGGCGGCACCGCGTCGACATCGAAAAGACCGTCGACCAGCTCACCAGCGGCATCCTGTCTTCCGTCCAGGAACGCGGTCATACCTTCCGGCGACCCCCCGAAGAGGACACGTGAAAGACACCACCGACCATCCCCCCGACAGTTCACCCCTGAGAGTGCTCATCACCGGCGGATCCTCGGGCATCGGCGCTGCCAGCGCCCGGCGATTCGCCGCCGCGGGCGCACAGGTCGCCGTACTCGCCCGAGGTGATTCCCTACACCGTGTAGCCGCCGAGATCGGCGCCGTACCCTTCATCTGCGACGTGACCGACAACGCTGCCGTCGCCAACACCGTCAACTCGGTGGCTGGCGCATTTGGCGGGATCGACGTACTTGTCAACTCTGCAGGACTAGCCATTCCCACATCGCTCCCCAACCTCGAGCCCAGGATCTGGCAGCAGCACCTCGACGTGAACCTCTCCGGTGCCTTCTACATGTGCCGCGAGGCGGCCCGCGTTATGGACGATTGTGGTGCCATCGTCAACGTCGCATCCGAGCTCTCGACCATCGGCATGAGCCACTTCGTGGCCTACTGCGCAGCCAAAGCCGGACTCATCGGACTCACCAAAGCGCTCGCAGCCGAGCTAGCACCACGGATCACAGTGAACGCAGTTTGTCCCGGGCCAGTCGACACCCCGATGCTTCGGCGAGAGTTCGAACTCTCTGAGGACCCCGATGCCGGCGTCGACCAGACGGTGCAACGCATCCCCTTAGGACGGCTTGCCACCCCCGCCGAAGTTGCCGAGGCGATCTACTTCCTCGCCGTGCAGGCGCCGTACGCAACAGGAGCCACCCTGCAGCTCGATGGAGGATCCACAGCGGTCTAAGTGGTCAGGTTCGTAAGTTCGTCGGTGGTCAGGTCCAGGCGGTGGGGTCGCCGAGGTAGAGCCCGCAAGCGCAGTCCAGTGCGTCTTCTGGCATGCCGGCCAGCTGTCCGTTGGGTAGGACGGAGGGTTCGTAGCCGTCTTTGCTGGCCAGGTAGATCGCGAAGCCCCAGCGGGCGGCGTAGCCGCCGTAGCGCAGCCGCATCAACGGCATTGTTTCGTCGTTGGGAAGCCGGCCGGTGACGTAGGCGAAGGCGCCCCGGAATTTGACCTCGACGCCCGATAGCTGTGGCCAGCGTTCCCGCGCTCGGCTGGCCAGTCGCTGTTGCAAAGACGCTTTCGTCGATTCGGGAGGGGCGGCCACAGGCCTTGATCTTGCCCGATCCGCGTGTCGCTGACCACCGCGACATCTGTGGCTGGTGAGGCTGAAGTGACTGATGAGTCCCAGCGGCCCTGCGGAGGAACCGATGTCACCGACCAGCAAGGATCAGATCGAACTGACCGCCGCCGAAGATCGGCAGTTGAACGGGTTGGCCCGCGCTGGGAGTACCTCGCAGCGGCTGGCACTACGGGTCAGGATCGTGCTGCTGGCCGCGCAAGATCGACCGACGGCCTCGATCGCCGCCCAGCTGACAAGCTGCGCAGATACCGTCCGGAAATGGCGTCGCCGCTGGAGCCGGGCACCGGGCCTGGCGTCGTTGACCGATGGGAAGCGGTCCGGTCGTCCGCCGGTGTTCACCCCGGTGCAGATCGCCCAGGTCAAGGCGTTGGCCTGCCGACCGCCGGCCGACGACGGTGCGCCGCTGTCTCGTTGGTCGTGCCCGGAACTGGCCCGCCAGGCCGTCGTCGACGACATCTGCCAGGCCATCTCGGCGCCGACCGTGCGCCGCTGGCTCGCCGAGGATGCGATCAAACCCTGGCAGTACCGGTCGTGGATCTTCATCCGCGATCCCGACTTCACCGCGAAAGCCGGTCGGGTGCTAGACCTTTACGCCCGGATATGGGACGGCGTGCCGCTGGGCACGGACGAGTACGTGATGTCCTCCGATGAGAAGACCTCGATCCAGGCCCGGTGCCGCTGCCACCCCTCGCTGCCGCCCGGCCGCTCACGGATGATGCGGATCAATCACGAATACCAGCGACGCGGCGCGGTGGCCTACCTGGCCGCCTACGACGTCCACCACGGCAACGTGTTCGGTCGCTGCGAGGACACCACCGGTATCGCCCCGTTCACCGCCTTGGTCACCCAGGTCATGACGGTCGAGCCTTACGCTTCGGCGAAACGGGTGTTCTGGGTGGTCGACAACGGCTCATCGCACCGCGGGAAAAGAGCCGTCGACCGGCTGGCGAAACAGTTCCCCAACGCGGTCATGGTGCACACCCCGGTGCACGCATCTTGGCTCAATCAGGTGGAGATCTACTTCTCCATCATCCAACGGAAAGTTGTTTCCCCCAACGACTTCACCGACCTGGCCGTCGTCGAGAAACGCCTGGCAGACTTCGAAGTACGGTACAACGAAGTAACGAAACCCTTCAACTGGAAGTTCACCACTACCGACCTGGCCAACCTCCTGAACCGACTTGAGAAACACCAACCAACCGGACCGACCAGCCCGACCCCAGCGCGAGCAGCCTGACCACCGACGAACTTACGAACCTGACCACTGATATGGAGGGTGGGTTTGTCAAGTGGCAGGGTGAAGCGGCGTCCACGACCGTCGCCGTGGACGCCGCTTCCTGTTGACCGATCAATCGCTGTTGATGGTGGCGAGCGTGTCGGTATCGA